>Ga0302326_10005243_pt1 | contig 29606 bp, 21 predicted proteins | sample Palsa_T0_3_FD_202264 | JGI IMG/M metagenome (GOLD analysis project Ga0302326, IMG submission 202264) | Peat permafrost microbial communities from Stordalen Mire near Abisko, Sweden - Palsa_T0_3 | ecosystem: Environmental > Terrestrial > Soil > Palsa > Peat permafrost | place: Sweden: Abisko... | reverse complement strand
CAGCAAGGGCAGGTGATACTTGCGATCGTGCGCGAACGCCAAATGGGACCAGATCCCGTCCACCGATATGCCCATGACTTCGGCGTCGAAGTTCGCGAACTCCTCGTGCAACTCGGTATAAAGCGAGAGCTGATCGCTGCACACCGGGCTCCAATCAGCCGGATAAAACACCAGGACCACCGGGCGGCCCAGAAAATCGCTCAAGGCGACCTTTTGATCGGGCGTGCTCGCCAGATGAAACTCGGGCGCCCTCGTCGAGACCTGAGCGGGTGAGGAAGATTCCAAGGCCACGCGCGGAGACTAGAATTGTTCGCAGCGGGATGTCCACGATTTCGGAGCCGGCCTGATAATCAATGTCACGGCTCACCTTCCCGGCCCGGCAGGAATCGCTGGTAAGCGAAGGATGCTAGGATGGCGATAATGGCGACCGCAAAGAGCGCTCCGATCCGGTAGAGGGCGCCAAGTTGAGCTAGGTCGTGGAAGAAGAGTTTCAGCAGAGTGGCTGTGAGCAGTCCGATCGCTGCATACCGGCCAGCCTTGGTCCGCAATTGTAGACTCGCCAGCAGGAGGCCCAGCGCAAAGAGGCCCCAGGCAATCGTGTACGTCATGTCGCGCGCGAGATTGCCGGAGAACTCGAGGGTAAGAACAGGGGTTCCGGGGGGGCTGAAATAATCGGCGATTTCAATGTTGAGCAGAAGGAAGGCTAGGATGACTGCCATGGTGTTGAGCAAGGGAGGCACACGCATTCCGAACGTTAGATCCCTCGGCGGCTGGAGCAGCCGAGCCCCGGCGAATAGGCAAGCGCTCGCGATTCCATAGCTCGTCAAATACCCATTGAGGATCGGCTCTTCGCCGCGCACGTGGTAGGCGAGAACCGCAGGATTCGCGGCGAGCCGGATAAACGCGAGGCCTAGGAGGACAACCCCCGTGGCACGGAGTCCGGGGTGCGCAACGCGGTGGAAATACGCGAGCAGCGCCGCGCCCTCCAGGGCCCAACCCAGCGTGATCCATTGCTGCCGGAATTGAATCGGGATGAGGACGGTCAGAAAGAACAGGAACGCTCCTCCAAACCAGGCTTTCTGGTTCAGGAGCGCCCCGGGTGCCGATGCATCCATTGGATTCAAGCCGGCTCCGGCGGCCCGCCCGTTCAGTTGAAGCGCCGCCAGGCTGGCAAGGGGCGGCAGTGCGAACAGCGCCGGGACCATTCCCGGATAGGCTGGCGCCCAGGCGGAGCGAACCAAATGGAGCACGAGCGGGAAATGGACAATTCCGGCTGCCGCCGCGACCGCCCAGGGACCGGTGATGCCTGCGAATCTTCGCCGGAAAGCAAACGGAAAAACCGCGAATACAGCGATGAAGCAGGCATGCCAGGCGAGTTCGGTTCCGGGCGAACCGCCGAGCATGGGTCGTCCCTGCAACGCGTACTGAAGGGCGGCGACACCGGCGAGGGTGAAGGCCGGAAGCCATTCGATGGCGAGCGCAGCCGACAGGGCCAGACTCAGGATGACCAGACCCAGCGCGGTACCATAGATCGGTGTCGCATCAGCTAGTCTCAGGCGCGCCGTGGCCAGCACCAGCAACACGAACGGCAAGACCGAGGCAATAGCGGGAATCTGCTCAGCCGGACCGCCGAGCGCCCTGCCTAACCCGGAGCCTTCAACCCGTGCCCGCAGGCGCTCTCCCAGCCACCGAGGCACCAGCAAGCCTGCGGCGACGAAGAAGAGGGAGAAGCCGACGATCACAGTCATTAACCCCGGCAGATCGCCGGCATCCGTTGGAATTTGAAAGAGCCATACCGCCGTCGCCAGGACCGTAAGGGCTAAGACCGCGGCCAAACCGGCAATCGACGCAGAGACGATCGCCAGCCCTACCGCGAGGAGATCAATCACGAGCACAGCGGGCCAGTACATCCATGACAGGTCGCTCCCGAGTTTGAAGAGTGGTCCGAATAAGAGCAGCAGGGACACTGCCGGAACAAACGAGAGAAACCGCTTTGCCTCTGACGCGGGCCGCCGGCGGGCCAGCAGCAAGGGGTAGGCGGTGTGCAGGATTCCGTGCGCCAAATAAAGGCCGAGCGCTGCGAGGAGAGTGGCTGACGAAAGGTATTCCGTCGTCCAAAGCGCCAAGAGCCCGAACACGCAGAGTCCGCCGATCCGGTGGATGTCCGGCAGCGCCTCGTCGATCCACGAGAGTGCCAGAAGGACCGCATCGGCGGCGAAAACGAGCGTGAAGACCACCTCAAGACGAGAATCGATGTTGGGGTGGACGAGCAGAAACAGGGCGTAGGCAAAGGCGAAGAAGGGCAGGGTGGCTGCCGTGGCCCGCGTCTCACGGGACGCGCAACCCCGGCGCCGCGCGAGCGCGTGGCCGGCGAGAAAAAGCAGGGATAGCCCGGTGGCGACCACCGCGGAGGTCGGAGCCTCTCCCACGGTGAAGCGCTCGGAAGTCCAAAATAGGTCCACGAGCACACTGCCGGCCGCCCCCAGGGGTACGAGGAAGGCCCAGGATTGCCTCAGCGCGATCGCGAGAAGACCGACATCGAGCAAGGCCACATACCCGAATAGGGAGAACGCATCGCCCCCTCCGCTGCCCATGAGGAAGGGAGTGAGAAACCCGCCGAATAGTCCGAGCACGGCGACGACGCGCGCCTCGAGGCGCACCGCCAGGGCAAATCCGGCCGCTGTGATCAGCGACATGAGCAGCAGCGAAGGCACCGTGCCAAACGGGGCGAACGCGTAGACCGCATGGCAGGCATACGTGACCGCATAGAGGGAGACGATGCCGCTCGCGCAGAGCGTCTGTGCCGTGATCGCATAACGCTGGCGGGAAATCTTCAGGCCGCCCGCAATCAACCCGGCGCCGAGTATAAAGCCCATCGATACGCGCGCTTCGGGCGGGATGAGGGCGTGCTCGAAGGAATATTTGACGAAGAAAGCGACGCCCAACAGCAGAGCCAGTCCGCCGAGCCAGGCGAACATACGCGCACCGACGAATTGCTCCCAATTGCCGCGGCTTGTCTGCCGATGCGCCGCTGCTGCCGCCTCCGAAGACCGAGGAGTCATTGAGGAAGCCATTGGCCCTGGGGCAGTCGGAGCTTTGCCACGGACCGGTTCTGCCAAGGGCGAGTCCAGGGCCGTGTTGGCGGCGGCAGAATGCAGAAGCGGAGGCGCCGCGGGAGGCGGGGCCGTCATGGGCCGAGCGGTCTCCGCCGGGGGAGCCGCACTCTGCGCGGCCTCCTTGGAGACCAAGGCTCCTGTCTCACGGCCGCTTTGCGCGCGGTTCCATGCGCGCTCCAGCGCATCGATCCGCGCGTGCAGCGCCCGGTTGATGGAGTCCTGCCCAAGGACCTTCGATAAAATCCAAATCGGCAGAATGATCGCGATTCCGATCGCGACAAAGGCCAGGAGGACGAGCGGGTTCATGCGTGATAAGCAGGGCGTTCGAGTATCTGCCGGAGGCACTCCCGGTAGTCGGTCTTGCCGGAGCCAAGCTTGGGGATGCGATCGAACGCATGCAGCTCGCGCGGAACACAGAGATTGTTGAAGCCGCGATCGGCGAGGGCCGCCCTCAAGTCCGCGAGCTGGAGCTTCCGCTCATTCGTTGCCGCGATCAGGATTTCGCCCTTTCGATCAGAGCTCCTGGCTAGAACCGCGATTTCGCAGCGGGGTCCGAATTTTGGAAAGGCGCCCGCTAGCGCGCCCTCGACCGCGGCGAGGCTCACCATTTCGCCACCCACCTTCGCAAACCGGCGCATGCGGCCTTTGATGCTCAGAAAACCCTCCGTGTCCACGTGCACCACATCGCCTGTGTCGTACCAACCGCCACCGGCAAGAAAGGAGGCGTTCGCCTCAGGGTTGAGGTAACCTTTCATGACATTGGGGCCGCGCACGAAGAGCCTCCCTCCCTCGGCAACGCCCTCCACTGGCTCCAGCCTGCATTCGATTCCGGGCAACAGCTTGCCCGCGGATCCCACCCGTGGCTCCATGCGCGTATTGAGGCTGATCACGGGGCTGCACTCCGTTGCGCCATAGCCTTCCAGAATCCGAACTCCAAACCGTCGCGCCCAGGTCTCGAAGGTGGCGTCCTGAACTTTCTCGGCGCCAGCGACCAGGAAACGAAGGGTGTTAAAATCGTACGGATGAGCCCGGCGCGCATATCCGTTCAGGAACGTGGCGGTCCCCAAAAGAACCGTGCAATTGCGGTCGTAGACCAGCGCCGGGACGATCCGGTAGTGCAGCGGCGTCGGATAGAGGAAGGTGTAGCAGCCGCGGACCAAGGGGAAGAGCGTTCCCGCCATGATGCCGAAGCTGTGAAACATGGGCAGCGCGCTGAAGAAGCGATCGGTCTCGGTCACATCGATGACCGCTGACACCTGGCGCAGATTGGCGAGCAGGTTGCGGTGCGTCAGTTCGACCCCTTTCGGCACACCCTCGGAGCCGCTGGTGAAAAGAATGACGGCTGTGGACTCCGGCGGAATCGCCGCCTGCCGCAGGCGCCTTCCCGGAGCCAGACGATTTCTTGCGAGAGCCGCCAAACGTGCTCCGAGCGACAGTCGCCCACGCACCTCCTCCATGTAATGGATCTGGAGCCCGGCCGCTTCGAACGCGCTGGGATCGAGCTTCGCTTTCGCCAGGAATGCACGCGAGGTCACCACGGCGCGCAGGCCAGCTAGACGAGCGCAGGCCAGCATGGTGGGCATTCCGCTTGAGAAATTGAGCAGCGTAGGAATCTTGCCCGCGGTCCAAAGGCTCAGCAGGACAACCGGCAGGGCGTTGACGTTGGGCAGCAGGACACCCACCGGGTCCGCCCGGCCCGGGCCCAGGATCGTTGGCCAAAGTCCGGACAACGCGTCGGCCCCGACCATGAGTCGCCGGTAGGAGAGGGGCTGGAACGAAACATCCTCCAGCGCCGTCCGGCCGGGTATGGCCGCCGCGGTCTCGGCGACGGCTTCGGGCAGGTGGCGCGCGCCAAATTCCATCTCAACTTGGAACTGGTGTTCCACCATCCGGTCGCGGAGCCATCCCGCGAGGCGGCGCCGTGTTTCGGCCTGGGAGATGGCTTCATAGGTGGGAGGAGCGCCCGCCGCGCGGAAATGGACAGAGACCCGCGGAAACCACCGGCGCCAGCCTGCATGCCGGACGAAGCGCACCCGTTCGGCGCCGCGCAAATAGGCGGTCACGACCTTGGCTCCCGTCGCCCGGACCAGAAAGCCAGTACCTTCCTGGACCTTCATCAGCGAACCGGTGGTCGATATCCGGCCTTCAGCAAAAAGGACCAGACGCCCTCCCTTTTGAAGGTAAGCGGCGACCTCCCGCAGCGAGTAGGGCGAAGCGGTATCCACCGGAAAGGTCCGCTCGTTAACCATCACGAGTTGATGAATCCATGTGGTCCGGGCCACCGTGCTCGAGGTGACGAACCTCCAGTCCTCATCCAGAAACGCGTACAGGAAGAGAAAGTCTATCCAGGAGACATGATTGGGGATGAGCAGCAGAGGACCCCCTCCGAGCGTCTCTTCCAGGCCGTGAGCCGTGAGCCGGAAGCAAAGCCGGAGCAAGAAGCGGATCAGGGCGGGGAATTTCATGGTTGCGAATATCGGCAGGTTGCGGACGGACTTCTGAGCGGGCCCAGTGTATCGGAAATCAAGGCAGGAGCGTTAATCGATAATCTCGATGCATCCCATCGATTCAAACAATGAACCTCCATCATCTGGAACTGTTCTACTATGTCGCCCGCCATGGCGGAATCAGCCGCGCGGTCCGGCATATGCCCTACGGCATCCAGCAGCCCGCGGTAAGCGGACAAATCCTTGTGCTGGAGCGCGACCTGGGGGTCCGTCTCTTCGAACGCACCCCATTCCGTCTCACCCCGGCGGGCGAGGAGGTCTATGGATTTATCCGGCCCTTTTACGAGGGCCTGGACGACCTGGCGGCTCGCCTCTCCCCCAAGCCCCTTTTGCAGCTCCGAATAGGCGCGGCCGAATTGATCCTTCGTGAGCACCTCCCCGCGATCATGCGCCGCATCAAGCGGACGCATCCGGGGCTTCGGCTCATTCTGCGTTCGGGAATGCAGGCGGAGCTCGAATCTTCCCTCCAGAACCGCGAGATCGACCTGGCGCTGATTCCGCTTGAGGGCCGGGCCTCTGCGCGGCTCAGCTGTCGGCGCCTCGTCCGTATTCCTCTGGTGCTTCTGGTCGCAAAGGATTCGTCCATCCGTTCGGCTCGTGGACTGCTCGCGCGCAATCCGGTCGAGGAGCCGCTCATCAGTCTTCCCGCCTCGGAGGGTGTCACCAGCTTGTTCCGCCGGGAGCTTCACAAGCGGCGCATCGAGTGGCTCACGGCCATCGAAGCCAGTTCGCTCGACGTGATCCGCGAATATGTGGTCGCTGGCTACGGCGTCGGCCTCGGTGTCGATGCCAGTCCGCGCAAGCCGCATCCCGGGATCCGGATCCTCCCTCTCGAGGATTTCGCGCCGCTGGAGGTGGCCGCGCTGTGGCACGGGGAGGCCGACCCTCGGGTTGCCATGATGCTGGAGGAGGTCGAACGTTGGATCGCCGAACTGTGGCCGACAGAAACAGGCCGCGGGTAGTGCCGACACCGCTTGCAGCTGCCGCAATCATGGCCGCTTTGTAATGTTCGGTTCATCGGGCGGCAATGGAATGGGCCGAGATTGTTGGCGATGAATTTCCGCCTTCGCGTGATCCTAAAATGTATCGGGCTGTCCGCCGCGCTGGGCGCTGCCGCGATCTGCCGCCTCGGAGCCCAAGGCGGGCCGCCGATGATCACGGACGATCCCGGCACTCCCGGCGACAAGAAGTGGGAGATCAATCTGGGTTGGTCCACCCAACGGACTGCGGGATCCACCGTGTATGGGCTGCCTTTACTGGACGCCAATTATGGGATCGGAGAGCGGATCGAACTTACGTATGAGTCGCCCTGGGCGGTTCTCGACAGCGATCACGGCTCGCGCTCCGGTCCGGGCGACTCTCTGTTGGGTGTCAAATGGCGATTCTATGACGCGGGAGAAAAAGGCTGGCAGGCGTCGGTCTATCCCCAGGTGACTTTTCTCGACCCTGGTTCGCATTCCGATCGCCGGGGCCTGGCCGATTCCGCCACAACGTTGCTGATGCCGTTCGAAGTTGAAATGGATCTGGGGCCGGTTTCGATGAACTTCGACTTCGGGCACGTTTTTTCGTCCGAGTCCGGCGGCGACAGCTGGATGGGGGGAGTCATCTTCGGCCGAGAGATCGTCAAGGGTTGGGAGCTGGACGCCGAGACGCATCTGAATGCGTCCAACAATCTGGGGCGCCATGAATGGATCCTCAATTTTGGTTCTCGAATAGATCTTTCGGAACACATCACCCTGATGATTGCGCTGGGGCGCGATCTCAGCACGACGCTCGGGCCCCGCTCCACTCTGCTGAGTTATCTGGGCTTTCAGTTCCGGCTCTGATCGGGACTCCACAGGTGCCGGCGCCGTGGGCTCAAAAGCGTCCTCCTTCCAAGCGCGCCCCCGCAGCCGCTTGCTTTTGTCAGGCTTTCGCCCAGAAGAACAAGAATCTTTCATGGCGAGTCTTAACGATGTAGCGCGGATTGCCGGAGTTTCGATAGCCACGGTCTCACGGGCTATAAGCCGTCCGGAAAAGGTGAGCCCCGACACGCAGGCCATCGTTCGAAACGCGATGGAGTCCTTGGGCTATCGACCGAACCGCGTGGCCCGCCGCCTACGGCAGCGCGGAGGCAAGCGCCATCTCCTCGGATTGATCATCCCGGATATTCAGAATCCGTTTTTTGCCGAACTGGCGCGCGGGGTGGAGGACATGGCCTACGCGCATCAGTTCGCGGTGATGCTGTGCAATTCGGACGAGGACCTGAAGAAGGAGGCGTTTTATTTGGACGTCATGCGCGCTGAATCGGTGGACGGAATCATTCTGCCCCCCATCACCGACCGGGATCCCGCCGTGATCAAATTCGTGGAATCTGGAATGCCGATCGTCACGGTGGACCGCAGTCTCGCCAAAATGCTGGTGGACCAGGTGGAGGTCGATAATCGGCAGGGGGCGTCCGAGGCTGTCGAGCACCTGATCAAACTGGGGCATCGGCGGATCGGGTTGATCACGGGGCGCTTGAATGTTTCGACGAGCCGCGAGCGCAAGCTGGGGTACGACGAGGCTCTGCGGGAGAACGGGATCGTTCACTCGGACGACTATGTGCGCGTGGGAGATAACAAACAGACCAGCGGCCGCATCCTGGCCGAAGAGCTGTTGGCGCTTCCGGCGCCCCCGAGCGCTCTCTTCGTGACGAATAATCTGATGGCGGTTGGAGCCATCGAGGCGATCCATAAACGGGGTCTGGAGATTCCAAGACAGGTGGCCATCATCGGATTCGATGATCTTCCCTGGGCGGAGGCGCTTGATCCGCCGCTCACGGTGGTGCGGCAACCGGCGTATGAGGTGGGCCAGGCAGCGGTCGAACTGTTGCTCAAGCGGTTGGACGACCCACACGCTCCGGCAACTTTGGTGCGCCTCCGGCCCCGGCTAATATTCCGGCGTTCTTGTTGATGCTGGGGCGGTTGGAGATCTTTGCTCAAAATAAGTAAACGTTTACATTGCTCTTTGAGCGCCGCCCCATTTGCTCGGCTCTATTTCCCCGCTTCCGCAGGCCACCCCACATGCGAAAGATCCTTCATTTGCTGTTTGCTCTGGCGTTCTGCGCCCAGGCGCGCGCGCAGACCTCGGCGCCGGCGCAGCCGCGGCTGGTGGTGGTGATCAGCATCGATCAGTTCCGTTACGACTACCTTGTCCGCTTCCGGCCCTACTTCGTTGCCGGAGGATTTGAGCGCCTCCTCTCCGGAGGCGCCGACTACGAAGCATGTCACTACCGGCATGCGGTGACCAAGACCGCTCCCGGACACGCAACCATCCTCAGCGGCGTTCACGCCGATGTTCACGGCATCGTCGGCAATGACTGGCTCGACCGTTCCGATTGGCATCAAATGCAGTCGGTCGAAGATCCGGATTCGCCCATTGTCGGCGCGGATCCTCAGACGGTGCACTCTCCGGGCGGACTGCTTGAGAGTCGTTCCGGACGCTCCCCCCGGAATTTCCTCGCTGTGACGGTGGGGGATCAGCTCAAGCTGCGGTTCGGAAACGGATGCCGGGTGATCGCCATTTCCAACAAAGACCGGGCGGCGATCCTGATGGGTGGAAAGCTCGCTGATGCGGCGTATTGGCTGGAGAACGATCGCTTTATCAGTTCCCGCTATTATTTGCCCGCGCTTCCTTCCTGGGCCCAGCAATTCAATTCCGAACGCCGGGTTCAGAAATATTTCGGCGTGGTCTGGAACCGTCTTCTGCGCCCTCAAGTGTATGATTCGGTCCAGGGCCCCGACGATGCCCCGGGCGAGAGTGTTGTCTCTGGATTGGACCGCACCTTTCCCAAGCGCATCGACGGAGGAAAGGCGGAGATTGGCCCGGATTTTTATGATGCCTTCGACATAAGCCCGTATTCTTCGGACCTGCTGGGTGCCTTTGCCGGTGGGGTCATTCGCGGCGAAAAACTGGGAACCCATGCCGCGACCGATCTGCTCTGCATCAGCTTTTCCCAGATCGACCACGTTGGGCATGCGTATGGTCCGGATAGCCACGAGATCATGGACTCGGTCCTGCGGCTAGACCGGACGCTGGCGGAGCTGTTGGATCAGATAGACAAGGAGGTTGGGCTGGGAAAATGTGTGGTTGTTCTTACCGCCGATCATGGAGCGAGCCCACTTCCGGAACGGATTCTGGCCATGAATCGCGGAATTCCGGCAGGCCGCTTGGACAACGCGGCGATCGACCGGTTGGTCGACGCGGCGATGGTGGCCGCCTTCGGACCAGCTCCTGACGGCGACTTCTGGTGCAGGCGGGATAATTTTGGGTATACGCTCCACCCCTCGGCGCTCAAGGCCAGGGGCGTTGACATCCGGCGCGCGGAGTCGGTCGTGAAGGCTGCCCTGCTCGGCTACCCGGCGATCGCCGCTGTTTACACAGCCGAGGAGTTGGGCGAGCCCGCGGAAGGCGATTCGATGTTGGCGATGTCTCGCCGGAGTTTTCACCCTGGTCGCAGCACGGATGTGGAATTTGTCATGAAACCCTACTTCATGGACCGGTCGCCCTTTGGCACCAATCACGGGACACCCTGGGACTACGACACCCATGTGCCCTTGGTCTGGTTCGGGGCGGGCGTGCCGAGGGGCCTTCACCCGGAGGCGGTGGCGGTTGAGGATCTCGCGCCGACGCTTTCGGCTCTTCTTGGGATTCCCAGGCCTCCGCGGGCCCGCGGCCGCCAGCTGTTCTGATGCCAACGGTGATCTCAGCAGCGCCTTCTCTCCTCGAGATGCGGGGAATCTCGAAACAGTATCCCGGCGTCGTGGCCTTGGAGGGGGTGGACCTCGAGGTGCGCCGGGGCGAGGTGCATATCCTCCTGGGTGAAAACGGTGCGGGCAAATCGACGCTGATGAAAATCCTGGCGGGCGCCGTGCGGCGGGATGCCGGGTCGATTGCGATCGGTGGCCGGCTTTGCGGCATGGAATCACCGCGCGCCGCTCAGGCCGCGGGCGTCAGCATCATCTACCAGGAATTCAACCTGGTGCCGCATTTGACCGTCGCGGAGAATATCTTTCTTGGGCGTGAGCTTCCATCGCGCGTGCCGGGGGTTATCGCCGGAAAGGCGATGGCCGCCGAGACCGAGAAGATACTCGCCCAGTTGGAGGTGGCGATTGACCCCCAAGCAGTCGTGAGCCGGCTCGGCGTGGCGGAACAGCAGATGGTTGAAGTGGCCAAGGCGCTTTCGATCGACGCTCAAATCCTAGTCATGGACGAGCCCACCTCCGCGTTGACGGAAAAGGAGAGCACCCGGCTCTTCCAGACGATCCGCTCCCTTCGTTCGCGGGGCGTCGCGATCATCTACATTTCCCACAGGATGGAGGAGCTCTTCGAGATCGGCGACCGGGTGACGGTTTTGCGGGACGGCCGCCTCGTTGGCACCCGCTCGATTGCCGAAATCACGATGGCCGAGCTTGTCCGGCTCATGGTGGGCAGGGAATTGACCGAGCATTTTCCGAAACAGCGGATCGCGCGCGGAGAGGAAGTGCTGCGGGTGGAGGGTCTGACCCGCCATGGCGCCGTGGAAGGAGTCTCCTTCTCGCTGCACCGCGGCGAAGTCGTCGGTCTGGCGGGACTGATGGGGGCGGGGCGTACGGAGGTCGCCCGCTTGCTTTTTGGGGTCGACCCCATGGATTCGGGTTCCGTCTGGATCAAAGGGCGCGCATGCCGGCCGACCTCCCCGCGCCGGGCGATTCGAAATGGTCTCGGGTTTCTGACCGAAGACAGGAAACGGCAGGGGCTCGTCCTGTGCCTGGACGTCGGTGAGAATACTTGCCTGGCCAGTCTCGATCGGTTCTCCACCTTCGGGGTCATGCGGCCTCGGGCGGAACGCGCGGAGGCGACCCGCCTCTCCAATGGACTGAGGATTCGGACACCCGGACTCGGCCAGCGGGTAGTCAACCTGAGCGGGGGCAACCAGCAGAAAGTGGTCCTGGCAAAATGGCTTTGCCGGAACGCCGACATCCTTCTTTTCGATGAGCCCACCCGCGGAATTGACGTCGGATCGAAGGTCGAGATCTACCAGCTCATGAACCAGCTGGCGGCCGAGGGTAAGGCGATCCTGATGATTTCCTCCGAACTCCCCGAGGTTCTCGGGATGAGCGACCGGGTGCTGGTGATGTGCCGGGGACGGCTTACTGGCGAGTTTTCCGCAGCGGAAGCCACGCAGGAGGCCGTGCTGAAATGCGCTCTTGGCGCCCCTCCATCATGACTTTGCCGCGCCGTCTGGCTCCTTACGCCCGTCAATTCGGCACTTTGGCGGTGCTGGTGGTCTTGGGGATCGCCCTGACGATCCTGACCCCGTATTTCCTCACCGTCGCCAATCTGCTGAACGTCGCCCAGCAGACCGTGATCAATGCGGTCATCGCGGTCGGAATGACCTATGTCATCATTTCGGCGGGAATCGATCTGTCGGTCGGATCAATCCTCGCATTTGCCGGGGTTGTGCTTGCGCGCGCCTTGCACGCGGGTCTGCCCGTGCCTGTGGCGATTGGAGCCGGCTTGGCGGTCGGTATCGGTTGCGGCGTCGTCAACGGACTCCTCATCACGCTGGGCCGGCTGCCTCCCTTCATCGCGACCCTCGGAATGATGAGCATCGCCCGAGGCGCGGCCTTGCTGGCTACCGACGGCCGTCCGATTTCCGGATTTGGGAGCGGGTTCCGTTGGATTGCCAACGGTCAACTGGCGGGGATCCCCGTGGCCGTCGTGCTTTTGGCAGCGCTCTATGCCGCCGCTCACTTTGCCTTGGTGAGAACCAAGTTTGGCCGCTATGTGTTCGCGATCGGAGGCAACGAGGAGGCGGCGCTCCTCTCGGGTGTGCCCGTTCGCGCCTACAAGATCGCGATCTATGCGGTTGGCGGCGGCTTGGCCGCGCTTTCGGCGGTGTTCCTCACAGCGCGGCTCAATTCCGCGCAGCCTATCGCGGGCCTGAGTTACGAATTGGATGCGATTGCCGCGACCGTGATCGGCGGGACGAGCCTCATGGGTGGCGAGGGATCGGTTATCGGAACATTGATCGGCGCGCTGATCATGGGGGTCCTCCGTAACGGCCTAAATCTCCTGGGCGTTTCCTCCTTCGTCCAGCAGGTGGTCATCGGCGTCGTCATCATCGCGGCGGTCCTGCTCGATACGATTTTCCGTCGGAGGAAGCGCTAGGCGCCTGCGAGTCGAAATATCCCGGTTTACCCTTTCCCCAATACCCACCCCATCGATGAATCTACGCCCCTCACTGATCGCCCCCGCAGCGGCTTTGCTGCTCATCCTGGCTGCCTCCGGCTGTGGAAGGCATTCCGCCAGCCAAGGCTCCACGAGCGAAAAACCCGTGATCGCCCTCGTCGTCAAGACGCTCAATAATCCCTACTTCATCGAGATGCAGCGGGGCGCCGAGGCCGAGGCCAAGGCGCAGGGAGCCGAACTCATCGTCCAGGGCGCTGAGCGCGAGGTGGATGTCGAGCGGCAGATGGAGATCATCGAAAACCTGATCCAGAGGCACGTCCGCGCGCTCATCGTCGCGCCGAGCGGCTCGCGCGAGATTGTCCCGGTCATCGTCAAGGCCAATGCGGCCGGTATCCCCGTCATCATTGTCGACACGCGGGCCAGCGCGACCGAACTGGCCGCGGCCGGAGGACGGATCGCGATGTTCATCGGCTCGGACAATTATGAGGGGGGCAAGCTCGCTGGGGCTTTCCTCTTGGAACGCATGCACGGATCCGCGCGCATCGCGGTCTTGGAAGGCATCGCCGGGCATGAGACCGGCGATGCGAGGCTCAGTGGATTTCGAGCCGCCCTTGCGGGACACCCCGGGATGGCGATTGTCGCCTCGCAGCCGGCCAATTGGGAGCGCGATCAGGGATACAATGTTTTTCAGAATATTTTGCAGGCGCACCCGGATGTGAATGCCCTGTTCGCGGCCAGCGACCTGATGGCGCTCGGCGCGACCGAGGCGATTGCCGCCGCGGGCAAGACCGGCAAGATCACGGTGGTCGGCTTCGACGCCCAGGATGAGGCGCGCCAGGCGATCAAAAAGGGCACGATGGCGGCCACGATCGCCCAGGATCCGGCCAAGATGGGCGCCATGGCAGTCCAGTGGATGATGAAGATTCTGGGCGGAGAGAAGCCGCCGGCCGAAATCTCCGTGCCGATCCAATTGGTCAAATGATCCTCAGTCCGGATCCAAAATATTAAATCATCTCTTTTTCCATCCATGAAAAAAGCATTATCGATCGGAGTCGTTGGGCTCGGCCGCCTCGGGAGCCAGTACGCCCGCTATTTCACATCGCGCATACCGGGAGCTTCGCTCCACGCGGTGTCTGACGTCCAGGCGGGTGTCGCCAAGGCGGTTGCCGCCGAAACCGGCGCTCCCAAGGCGTACGCGGATTACCATGACCTGGTTGTCGACCCCCTTGTCGATGCCGTCGTGGTCATGACCCCGACCAAACTGCACGGCGAGGTCGTGATCGCGGCCGCCAAGGCCGGCAAAGCGATCTTCTGCGAAAAGCCGCTGACCCTCGATATTCGCGAGGGGCGCGCGATGGAGGCAGCTGTGGCGAAGAACAAGGTGTTCTTCCAACTCGGCTTCATGCGCCGATTTGACCGCGCCTACGCGGCGGCGAAGAGGCAGATCGAAGACGGCGTCATCGGGGAGCCACTGGTCTTCAAATCGACTTCAAAGGATCAGTTCCCTCCTCCTGTCGAGTACCTGCGCCCCTCCAACAGCGGCGGCCTCTTCATCGACATGGGAATCCACGATTTCGATCTCGCGCGCTGGTATATGGGCGAGGTTTCCAGCGTCTTCAGCGTAGGTGGGGCGCTTGCCTATCCAGAGATCGGCAAAGTGGGCGATGTCGACAACGGACTCAGCACGCTCACCTACGCGAGCGGCAAGATTGGAATGATCAGCCTGAGCCGCAGCGGAATCTACGGCTATGGAATCCAGACCGAGATTGTCGGGACGAAGGGCACGCTCCAAATCGGCTACGATCGCGAAACGGCTGTGCTCGTCATGACGAAGGGGGTGATCTCCCATGACACGGTGCCGGGATTCTACGAGCGTTTCGAGCAGGCCTATATCAGCCAGCTTCAGGACTTCGTCGACAACGTGCGCCACGATCGGAAGCCGCCGATCGTCTGTCAGGACGGGATCGCCGCCCAGCAAATCGCGATCGCCGCGACCAAGTCCCTTCATTCGGGCCGCGCCGAGGCGGTCAAGGCCTAAGCGGGCTACAAGGCCGCGAGAATCCCGCCATCCACGTAGAGAATATGGCCGTTCACGAAATCCGAGGCCGGTGCGCACAGAAACACCGCAGCTCCCACCAGGTCGTCCGGAGTGCCCCAACGGGCCGCCGGCGTGCGGCTCTTCACCCACGCGTCGAACTCGGGCTTGGCGGCCAGGTGCCGGGTGAGATCGCTCAGGATATAACCGGGGCCAATTCCGTTGATCTGCACATTGTGCCGAGCCCATTCGACGGTCATGGCTTTGGTCAGCATCTTAAGCCCGCCTTTCGCGGCGGTGTAATTGCCGGTGGTCGGCCGGCCGGCCTCGCTCATCAGGGAGCAGATGTTCACAATTTTTCCCGCTCGCCGGGTGATCATCCCAGGTATGACCGCCTGAGCCACGACGAAGGCACCGGTCAAATTCACATCGATCACCTCCTGCCAGCGGGCGAGCTCCATCTCCGCAAGGGGAGCGTACCGGTGAATGCCCGCGTTGTTGAAGAGGATGTCGATCGGTCCGACCGAGCGTTCCACCTCGGCTACCGCGGGCCGGACTTCCTCCGGCTTGGCGACATTGAAGAGGGTCCCGGCGACCTGCGCACCAGTCTGGCGCAGTTCATCGACGGCACGGGCAAGGCGGTCCGGATCGATATCGTTGAGAACCAGGGAAGCGCCGGCCTCGGCGAGTCCGCGGGCGAGGCGAAATCCGATTCCCTGTCCGGAGCCGGTGATCAAAGCTCGCTTTCCTCGCAACGAAAAGAGGGGGGGCGTTTCCATCGGTTGGGGCGTGTTAAAGCTCACTTTTCACTTTACAGCCAGCGCGTAAACGGAAAAATGCAAACGTTTACATCGCTCACCCTGAGCCCTACCCCATGACAGAGCGAATTACGGATCCCTGCGTCCTGCGCGCGCCCGGCCGCGCCTTTCCCCGCGGCTATACGGCCCTTGCGCGTGAATCGCGGAAGGTGGGGCCTGCCGGGTTTCTGGATCTCATGGACTTTGGCGTCCACCAAATGGCTTCGGGAGAAGTTCTGCGTGTGAAGAGCCCCAAGGAGAATGCGTGGATCCTCATGGGCGGCTCAGCCGTGGTGCGCCTGGAAGGGAGCCCGGGCACCCGTGTGAGTCGAAAATCGCTTTTTGAGGAAGGCCCCTCCGTCGTTCATTGCGGCGCCGGCGAAGCGTTCACGTTGAAAGCCGGGCGGGGTGGCTGCGAATGGGCGGTCGCGCGGACCTCGAACCCACGAGCCATCGGCGCCCGCCTGTACAAGAGCGATGCGTTCGCGGGCGAGGACCGGGGTGCCGGCCTGGCTCAAGGAGCGTGCCGGCGTCTTGTGCGCACGGTTTTCGACTACTCGACCCGTCCCGAGGCCAATCTCGTGGTGGGAGAAGTGATCAACTACCCGGGCCGCTGGTCGACGTATCCGCCGCATCATCATCCGCAGCCGGAAATCTACCACTACCGATTCACGCTGCCTCAGGGCTACGGCCATAGCGAGATTGGGGAGGCTGTTTACAAGGTCCGCCATGGGGATACGGCCAAGATTCCGGGGGGGCTCGATCATTCGCAGGTATCCGCGCCGGGGTACGGCATGTATTATCTCTGGCTGATTCGGCATCTTCCCCGCCGGCCCTACCGCGGCTTCAAATTTACAGGGGCGCATACCTGGTTGCTGGATCCCGCCCGTCAGGGATGGGCGCCGAAGGTACGGCTTTCATCATGAAAACCGTGCGCGTCACCACTGCGGGGGCGATCGTTCGCTTCCTTTCCGCCCAATACATCCGGCGTGACGGCGTCGAACATCGGCTGATCCGCGGGGTTTTTGGAATCTTCGGGCACGGAAACGTTGCTGGCCTGGGACAGGCCCTCGAGGAATTCGGCGGTCGCAAACTCCCGTTCATCCAGCCGAAAAATGAGCAGGCCATGGTGCATGCGGCGATCGCCTTTGCGAAAACGAAGCGGAGGCTGGGGACCTTTGCCTGCACGACCTCGGTGGGGCCCGGAGCGACCAACATGATCACCGGCGCCGCGACCGCCACGGTGAATCGCCTTCCCGTGCTTCTCCTTCCGGGCGATATTTTTGCCGGCCGGCAGCCGGCGCCCGTGCTCCAGCAGCTGGAATTTACGGGAAGCCAGGATGTGAGCGTGAACGACTGCTTCAGGCCGGTATCGCGGTATTGGGACAGAATCAACCGCCCGGAGCAGATACTGACCGCGCTTCCGGCGGCCATGCGAATTCTCGCCGATCCCGCGGCTACGGGTGCCGTCACGATCTCGCTCCCGGAGGACGTCCAGGCGGAGGCCTTCGATTGCCCGGCGCATTTCTTTGAGAAACGGGTCTACACGGTGCCGCGGGTCGCACCACCTGCGGAGGCCCTCCGCGCCGCCCTCGCGGTGATTCGCTCCGGCCGGCGGCCTCTCCTGATTGCGGGCGGAGGCATTCATTACTCCGATGCGATCCGTGAGCTGAAACTTTTTGCCGAGGCGGCGGGAATCCCCGTAGCCGTGACGCAGGCGGGCAAGGGGGCCCTTCTGGAATCCCATCCGCTCGGACTTGGAGCCGTGGGGGTCACCGGGACCCTCGCCGCCAATCGGATTGCGCTGGCGGCGGATGTCGTCATCGCCGTGGGCACTCGGCTGGCGGATTTCACAACGGCGTCGAAAACCCAGTTCCAGAATCCCCGCGTGCGCTTTGTCGGGATCAATGTTGACGGCGGCGACGCGGCCAAACAGGGCGCGGTCGCCCTGATTGGCGATGCGCGGGCCACGCTCTCGGCGCTGCGGCGTGGTCTTCGAGGATGGAAGGTCCCGCCGGGATACGGCCGCGTGATCGCCTCGGCACGGAAGGCCTGGGAGGGGCGCTGGAGCGCGATGGTGCGCCCGGCCAAGCCCAGCCCGGATGGGCTCATGTACCAGAGTCAGGTGATCCGGGTGCTGAACGAATTCTGCGGCGAGGACAGCACCGTGGTTCACGCCGCCGGAGGCATTCCCGGAGACATCCATAAACTCTGGCGCGGAAAATCGGCCACAGACTATCACTCGGAGTACGGTTATTCCTGCATGGGTTACGAAATCGCCGGCGCCCTGGGGGTAAAATGGGCGGAGCCGGCCCGTGAAGTGTATGCGTTTCTAGGAGACGGCAGCTACCTGATGCTGAACCACGAGCTGGTCACAGCGGTCCAGGAGGGCCTCAAAATCACCGTGGTCCTCAACGACAACCACGGCTACGGCTGCATCCATGGGCTTCAGCGGGCCTGCGGCGGGCGCAGCTTTGGCAACGAATTCCGTCAACGCGGCGGCTCTCTGGGCCGGCTCGAGGGGCGTCCGCTCGAGATCGACTACCTGGCGAATGCGCGGAGCCTCGGGGCCGCTGTTTTTCGCGCCGATGACGAGGCAAGCCTGACGGAAGCCCTGGCGGCGGCGCGCGCGCACAAAGAAGCCTGCCTGATCTATGTTCCCATCTCGTCCGCCTCCGTGATGGAAGGCTTTTCCTGGTGGGACGTCCCTCCGGCGGAAGTGTCGGGCGTGGCCGGCGTGCGCGCCGCGCGCCGTCGCCATGATGTGGCCGCCCGGAAAATGAAATTTTTCTACTGATGCACACCGCAGATATTCCCATTCCACGAGCGGCGGACTTGTCGGCTTGCCCGGTCGGAATCAACCCGATCATGTGGAGCAATGACGATTTTCAGGAGCTCGGCGGCTCCCTGCCGCTGGATCGGTGCCTGGCCGACATGGCCGCCGCCGGATTTGCCGGGTCGGAGCTCGGGCATAAGTACCCGCGCAGCGCCCCAGAACTCCAAGCGGTCCTGGGCCGGCATGGGCTCCGTCTGGTCAGCGGCTGGCATAGCACCTATTTTGCGGAGCGCAGTCTTGAGGCGGAACTGGGGTCGTTTGATCTCCACCTGAATCTGCTGAAGACGGCGGGCGCCAATGTGGCAATCGTCGCTGAATGCTCACGTCGGATCTATGATCAGCCGGACACGCCGCTGGGGTGGGGCGACGACCGGCCCCAGCTTGACGACGCGGGATGGCGCCAGCTGGCGGACGGCCTGCGTGAAGTCGCCTCGCGCGCCTCCGCCACCGGTCTGCGCGCGGTGTATCATCACCACATGGGAACGGTCATTCAGACCGAGGGGGAGCTCGACCGGCTGATGGAAGCGGTGCCTTCGCTCGGCCTGCTGTTCGACCCCGGCCATCTGGCGTTTGCGGGCATCGATCCGCTCGCGGTCCTCGATCGTTACGGTGCGCGCATAGCCCACGTCCATCTCAAGAACGTCCGGCCCGTTATAGTGGCCCGGGCGCGGGCGCAACGCTGGTCGTTCCGCCGAGCCGTCGTCGAAGGCGCCTTCACGATCGCAGGCAACGGGCGGCCTCCATCGGACGGTTCGGTGAATTTCCCCGCCATTTTTGCCCGGCTCGCGTCGCTCAATTACCGCGGCTGGCTGGTGGTGGAGGCCGAAGAGGATCCGGTCAAGGCCCCTCCGCTGGAGAAGGCCCGCAATGCGAGAGCCTATGTGCGCCAAGACGCCGGAGCTTGAAATTTTCCTTATGACGACTTCCCGCATGCAAGAAATGACCGCGCTCGGAGCGGATTGGTGGAATGACTCGTGCGATTTGCGCGAACTGCGGGACGCGGTTGCGAAGGGAGCCGTTGGCGCGACCTCGAATCCGGTGATTGTCTCCACGGTGGTTTCCGAAGATCGGGAGCATTGGATCCCGGTGCTCGACCGCGAGATCGCCGATCACCCCGAGGACACCGAAGATGAGATCGCCTGGCGCCTGATCGCTCAGGTCGGACGCGAGGCCGCGGCCATTCTTCAGCCTGTCTTCGAACGAACGGGCGGTGCGAAAGGATTTCTTTCGATGCAGGTCAGTTCGAAATTTTATCCCAACACCCAAAGCATGCTGCAGCAGGGGCTCTACCTGGCCGCGCTGGCGCCTAATGTCGCCATCAAGGCGCCGGCAGTGGCTCCGGGAATCGCAGCGATGGAGGAGCTCACGGCGCATGGGATCCGCGTGAATGCGACCGTGAGTTTTTCGGTTGCGCAAGCGGTTGCGTGCGCCGAGGCGATCGAACGGGGCCTCAAGCGGGTCGCCGATCCCGACAAGCGCAAGAGTCTTCGTCCGTACGTCACGATCATGATCGGCCGGGTCGACGATCTTCTGAAGCGGGTGCAGCAGCGCGACAAGATCGCCATTGAGCCCGCTTATCTCGATTGGGCGGGAATCGCCGTATTTCGGCGGGCCGCGCGGCTCTTTCGTGAGCGCGGCTATCGGGCCACGCTGCTCTGCGCGGCCTATCGAAACGAAGGCCACTGGGCGGAGATCATCGGCGAGGATGTTCTGCAAAGCATTCCGTTCAAGTGGTGGAAGCAGTTCGACGCGTCCGCCCGGGAGGTTCGGCCGACGATCACCGATCCGCTCGACGAGCGGACCCTCGCCGAATTGGCCTCCAAATTCCCCGAATTCCGGGCGGCCTACGAGGAGAACGGGCTTCGTCCCGCGGACTTTGTTCGTTACGGGGCGAGCGTTCATACGCTCAACCAGTTTCTGGGCGGCTACCAACAGCTCCTCGAGATCGTTCGTGGGCGCATGCTCCGCTGACGGCTGACTCTGCCCCGTTCCAAATCTTCTCATCCACCGATGTCCCTTACAAATCTCTCTCCATGCCCGCTGTATATCGGTGGCGAATGGGTCCAGCCCAAGATCGCCGGGACGCCGGTCTTTAATCCCTCCACTGGCGAGGTGATCGCGGAGTGTCCGGCCGGCGGAGCCCCCGAGATCAACGCTGCGGTCGAGGCGGCTGCCGCAGCCTTCCCTGCGTGGCGTGACACGCCCGCGGTCGAGCGAGCCCGAGTCTTCTTTCGGTACCGCCAGCTCTTCGAGCAATCCTTCGATCACATTTGCGCGAGTGTATCGCGGGAGCATGGCAAGACGCTTGCCGAGGCGCGAGGCAGCGCGTTCCGCGGGCTGGAGAATATCGAATACGCCTGCGGCATTCCCTCGCTCCTCTTCGGCGACACGCTGGAGAACCTGGCGCGCAATGTCGATTGCGAGACCCTCCTCCAGCCGCTCGGAGTGTGCGCCGGAATCACGCCGTTTAATTTTCCGGCGATGGTGCCGCTTTGGATGTATCCCCTGGCGATCGCCTGCGGGAACACCTTTATCCTAAAGCCTTCGGAGAAGGTTCCGCTCACGGCGGTGATCCTGGTCGAGCTGCTCGAAAAAGCGGGATTGCCCAAGGGTGTCATGAATTTGGTCCATGGGGGCCGCGACTGCGTGGATACGCTTCTGGGGCACCCGAAGGTTCGGGCGATCTCGTTTGTGGGCTCGACCCCCATCGCGAGATATATCTATGAGACAGGCACTCGGAACGGGAAGCGGGTTCAGGCGAATGGCGGCGCCAAGAACTACATTGTCGTGATGCCGGATGCCGACATGCCCAAGACGGTCGACGCGCTCTCGGCGGCGGCTTTCGGCTGCGCGGGCGAGCGCTGCATGGCGGGATCTACCGCCATCGCCGTGGGCGCAGCGGCCGAGCGTTTGATTCCCTCGCTCGTCGATGCGGCCCGTGCGATCAAGGTTGGACCGACCGATCGGAAGGCGCAACCGGACATGGGGCCGCTGATCACCGGCCAGCACCGTGACCGTGTGGCCAGTCTCGTCGAAAGCGGCGAGAAGGAGGGCGCTCATCTGGCCTGTGACGGACGCGGCGTGAAGGTGCCGGACGCTCCGAACGGGTTTTATTTTGGGGCGACGGTCGTGGACCACGTGCGCGAGGGAATGACACTCGCCCGCGAAGAGGTATTTGGACCGGTGCTCAATGTCATGCGGATGGGGGATCTGGACCAGGCGATCGAACAGGCGAATCGCTCGGCATACGGCAACGGGGCGGCGATCTTTACAAACTCCGGCGGGGCGGCACGGGAGTTCAAACACCGGGTGAAGGCCGGGATGGTCGGCATCAACGTCGGCGTGCCGGCGACGATGGCCATGTTCCCGTTCACCGGTTGGGACGCCTCCTTCTTTGGCGATCTTCACATCCAGGGGCGTGAGGCCATCCAATTTTACACCCAGCAGAAGGTCGTCACCACCCGTTGGCTCGGCGGGAACGCCGCCGATGTCTGGCGGAAATGACCGCTTCGGATCCAACCCAAGCTTCTTCACGTCCCCTGCGCTTCACACCCCGCTCTTTAGCACCCTAAAATCCATGAATACCCACCCAAACCGCCCCACTGAGTCCCGAACGGGAATGCCCCCCGGGTCTCGCGTTCGTTTGCCCCGTTGCCTGATCGCTTCTGTGCTCGCCTATGCTGTCGCGTGCTCCCTGTCGGGGCCGACGCTTTTTGGCCAAGCGCCCGCGGCCGCTGAACAGGCCACGGGAAGCGTGATCGGCCGCGTGACCGATGTGAATACCCACGTCGCTCTCGCCGGCGCCCGTGTTTCCGTGAGCGGCAACACGCGTGAAACGACCACCGATCAACAGGGAAACTACCATCTCGAGAGCGTTCCGGCGGGAGAGGTGAACGTGACGATCAGTTACATCGGATATCCCAACCTGGTGCTGCATGGGGAGGTGACTGCGGGCCAGGTGCTGTCCTTGGACGCGCACTTCGGCGAGGAAGTCCTCAGCATGGGTGAGTTTCGCATCACCAGCGACGTGATCGGGACCGCCCGGGCTATCAATGTTGAGCGCGCCGCCGCTTCCTACACCAACGTGATCGCCTCGGACGCCGTCGGCCAATTCCCCGACAAGAATCTGGCGGAGGCGCTCCAGCGCGTGCCCGGCGTTGAGACCGTACGAGACAAGGGCGAGGGCCGGTTTATCAATATTCGCGGATTGGACCAGATTTTCAATGGGGTTTCGATGAACGGCATCCGCATGTCCACCGCCGAGAAAGGCACGCGCATGCTGGAACTGGACGTCATCTCTTCCACGTTCATCTCCAGCATGGAGGTCAACAAGGTGAACACGCCCGACATGGATACCGACGACATGGGCGGCAGCATCAATATCAAAACACGTAGCGGATTCGATCAGGACGGCCTGCTGCTGACGGTTTCGACGGGCACCAATATGGCCCATCAGGAAGACCGCCATGGGGGGTACAACGAGGCGGTGAACTTCGCCGACCAGTTCGATGGTGGGAAGATCGGATTTGCGCTCGATCTAGCGGCCGAATATCGGCCCTTCACCTCCTATACGGAACCGGGCACGACCTGGTCCCAGGTGAAATCCCCGACAGACGGGTTGCTGCATTGGGTTCTGGCCAGCCAGGATTTCCGCCACTACGATGCCCAGCGCTGGCGCCAAGGCGTCAGCACCGGATTCGACTTCAAGCTCGCTCCGGGCGAGACGGCGTATGTCCGCATTTTGGATTCCAATTATCTGGAATCCAATCAGCAGTGGCTGACCACGTTTCCCTTCGGCTCCGGCACGATCTCGCAGCTGACCGACACCACCGCCACCACCGCGATCAAGGCGGGCGGAATCTTGAAATCGCTGACGGAGATCAAGAATAACAAGCGCGAGTCCTCCTCGGTGGCCGGTTTGGATTCCACCAGCGGACCCTGGACCAGCAACTTCTCGCTGGGGTACACGACCGGAAAATATACCCGGCCTCAAGTGACGATCGCCTATGCCAACACGGCGGCGACCACCGTAAGCTATGGATTCAACGGTGCGTACAACAATGTGGTGACGCAGGTGAGCGGTCCGAGCATCGACGACCCCGGCAGCTATGCGTTCAACACCAAGAGCGCCTACTCGGACACCGCTTCCAGCATGCACGAGAACACGGTCAAGGAGGATTTGCGCTACGACCTGCCCGATGCGCCGCGGCCTGAATTCATCAAGGTCGGCTTCGAGTACCGGAATAAGAACAATGACTTCGACACCTCGAATTGGAAGATCAGTTCGGTGCCTTACCCATCGCTTGCCGGCATCATCTATCCGGGGAACGACGTTCAATACACCTTTGGCAGTTTCCCGAACTTCCAGATCCGCCAGGAGGCGGTGGAAAATTTCTATACGAACCAATACAACTTTCCGACGGTGTTGAACGTCGCGACGACGTATGGCGGCGCGTACAAGTCTTTGGAGAACATCACGGCGGGATACGCGATGGGCGGAATCACGTTTGGCAAATTGAAGCTCACCGCCGGCGCACGGAACGAGAGCACGCATTTCTACATGTCCGGATGGCAGTACGACGCCACGACGACCGTGGTGACACCCGTGTCGGCGACGAGAGACTATGGCGAATTTCTTCCCGCGGTGATTGGGGAGTATGATTTTAGCCAGCAAACGGTCGGCCGCTTTTCGTGGACCAATACCCTCTCGCGGCCCGATTACAGCGCGACCAGTCCCGGCCGCACGGTGGACGATACCAATCATCTGGTCACCCAGGGAAACATCAATCTGGCCCCGTTGAAGGCGATGAACTGGGACATGTCCCTCGAGCATTATTATTCGCCCCTCGGGCTCGTTTCGGTAGCGGCATTTTACAAGTCGATCTCGAATTTCACCTATCAGGCCCAGAGCGGGACCGATCCGGCGACTGGGTATCTTTTGACCACCTACTTTAACGGACCCACCGCCTGGATCGAGGGCGTGGAGGTGAACTGGGTTCAGCAGCTGAAGTTCCTGCCCGGCCCCTTGAGCGGATTGGGTTTCGTGGTCAATGCGATCACCGGCTCGAGCGAGGCCACCTATCCCACACGCCCCGGAGAGAAGATCCCGTTCACGGGATTTGGGCACCAGTTCGGAAGCGTGGCCCTGACCTATGCCTACCGAGGCTGGAACGCCCGACTCGCGGAAACCTTTCACGCCCGCCGTCTGGAGGCCAACTCAACGATCGGCGTCAATTCGACCCAGGACGAATACGAGGAGCCCTTTGTCTCGCTGGACGCCAGCGTCAATTACACGTTTCTGCACCACTGGCAGGTCTATATGGAGGGCTCGAATCTGAACAACGCGGCCCTTAAGGAATACTATGGCGGCACCGGCGCCCTCCATCGCATCCAGACGTACGAGGCTTACGGCTGGAGCGCCGAAAGCGGCGTGCGATGGAACTATTGAGTCACGCGAACGTTGCTGCTTTGTAATCCGGGTGTAAAGCGGGCGTAATCCGCCTCGGACATCCTCGGGTGCACAGCAACGTTCCACGATTCCATGACCCGACCCTCCCTACCCATGTTTAAGAGTTCCCTCATCTGGCTGCTTGGCGCCGCAGCGGCGCTGTCGCTGCCGGCGGTCCGGGCGGATGAAGCCGCTCCGTATCACGTCACGGCCAAGTATGCGATCGGAGGGGCGGGATCCTACGACTACGTGCGGCTGGATCCCCAAGAGCGCCGTCTGTATGTGAGCCATCAAACGGTCGTTGAGGTCGTCGACGCCGACACCGGCAAGAAAATGGGGGCCATCACCGGTCTTCATGGGGTGCATGGCATCGCTTTGGCAAAAGATCTCGGCCGGGGGTTTATCACCAACGGCCTCGACGGCGTCGTGACGGTGTTTGATACGGGCACTCTGAAGGTCCTCCAAACGATTCGCACGCGAGGCGAAAAACCGGACGCGGTTGAGTATGACGCGGACAGCGGGAAAGTATTTGTTTCGAATGGCCATTCAAATGACGCCACCGTGATCGATGCCAAAAGCGGCGCGATTGAACGGATCATTCCTCTCAAGGGAAATCCCGAATCCATCGTGTTCGACGGCCGCGGCCGGGTGCTTGTCAACCTTGAGAGCCACAACTCTGTCGCCCAAATTGACCTGAAGACCGCTGCGGTGCTTGCGGATTGGCCGCTCGGATCCGGTGAGGGTCCCACCGGCCTCGCCATCGATCTCAAGACGCGCCGCTTGTTCGCCAGCTGCGGCGGCAACCAGAAACTCGTGGTCCTCGATGCCGACAACGGCCACCCGGTCGCCGTTCTCCCGATCGGCGATGACAGCGACGGCGCTGCGTTCGACCCGGCCACCCGCCAGGTATTTTCCTCGAATCGGGATGGCACACTCACCGTGATCCAGGAGGACGATGCCGACCACTTCCGAGTGCTGGCGGGCGTACCCACTCAATTCGGCGCCAAGACCCTCGCGGTCGATTCAGACAAGAACAGAATTTACCTTCCGGTCGCGAAATTCGCACCGGGCCCCGACGAGGATCACCCGGGGCCCACCGTTCCCGGTTCCTTCACCGTTCTGGTGGTCGGCCGTTAGCGTGTTCCCCCCCAACGCTTCTCTCCAATCCTTCCATGCCCCTAAAAACCCTCCTCGCAGCGGTCCTTCTCTCGGCTCCGGCCTTTGCCAGCTCCGTGGACCAGAGCCTTCCTAGCCGTTCCAAAGACGCCCCGGTTCTGGTCTGGGACCTGGATCCCTCGATCACCTCCGGCTTCCGCAATTTCCGCACGACGAATGACCCGCTTAAACCCGCGGCCGGCGCAGCCCTGCCCAGCGCCCTGGGGCTGGCGGCGCTCCACGAGTCTGGCAGTTCTGAGTTTTCAGCAGTTGGACTGAAGACGATGATGGCCAAGTTTAGCGGCCCGGTGACCGTCTTCGACCTGCGCCAGGAAGACCATGGCTTCGTCAATGGGGAGCCCATATCTTGGTTTGCGACCAACAATTGGGCGAATGTTGGGAAGACGCATGACGAGGTGGTCACCGAGGAGAAGGAGCGCATGGCTGGCATCCAAGTGGGCTCGGAGATCACCCTCACCGACGACAAGGGAAAGAAAGGGGATGCCGCCGGCTCGGCCTCACGGACCGAAACCGTTTCAGCCGAGGCGACCGAACGGCAGATCATCAAGGCCGCGGGCGCCTCTTACGTGCGCATCACCGTCAGCGATCATTGCCGGCCGACCGATCCGGAGGTCGACCGTTTTGTCGAAGCGGTCAGGCAGCTGCCGCCGGACAGTTGGGCTCATTTTCACTGCCGCGCGGGCCGCGGGCGCACAACGACGTTCATGGCTCTGTATGACATGCTTCGCAATGCACAGACCGTGTCGTTGCAGGACATTGATCAGAGGCAGTCATTGCTGGCGGGCGACTACGATCTCTTGGGAAAGGAAGGGGAACCGGGATCCCGCGCAGCCGTGGCGGCCGAGCGCGCTCTCTTTGTCCGGGCTTTTTATGACTATGCCAAGGCCAACCCCAACGGCCAGCCTCTGATCTGGAGCGACTGGCTGAAGAAACATTCCTAGTATCTCGACGGAGCGAGGAATATGATTTGCCGGCATGCGCATCCTCGTCGTCGAAGATGACCGAAAGATCTCCTCGTTCCTGACGAAGGGGTTGCGCGAGGGCGGATTCGCGGTCGATTCCGCAGCGGACGGTCAGGAGGGGCTAGAACTGGCGCGTCAGGGGCACTACGCTGCAGGAATCGTGGACGTCATGCTCCCCAAGCTCGACGGGATTTCGCTGATCCGGACCCTCCGAGTGGAAAAGATCCGCCTGCCTGTCATCATCCTCAGCGCGAAAGCGTCGGTCGATGACCGCATTCACGGCTTGGAGGGGGGCGCCGACGATTATGTCACCAAGCCATTTGCGATCTCCGAGTTGCTGGCCCGAGTGCACTCTCTGGTGAGACGGACGCAGCAAAGCGGCGTGCCGGTCGAATTGGAGGCGGGGGGGGTGGCGCTGAAGCTGCTTACCCGCGAGGCGACACGCGCCGGCCAGCCGATCGATCTGCAGGCGCGGGAATTCGCCCTCCTTGAGCTCTTCCTGCGAAATCAGAACCGCATCCTGACCAAGACCTTTCTATTGGAGAGGCTATGGGATTACAGTTTTGATCCGCAGACCAATGTGGTCGATGTTCTGGTGTGCCGTCTTCGGGCGAAGATCGACCGTGACTTCGAATCCAAGATGATCCGCACGATCCGCGGAGTTGGCTATGTCCTCAAAGTGGATTAGGCGTGGGCTCGGGGCCTTCAGTTTTCGACTGAACCTCTATTATGCCGCGTTTTTCGGCGCCCTGGGTATCGGCTTTTGCGGGGTGGTCTATCTAGGGCTATCGGAAGCCCTCAAGGATGAGCATCGCGACCGGGTCGAGGCCGTTTCAGACCCGTTGGTTCGTGCTTATGACCGCGGAGGATTGGAGCGCCTGCGCGGCGATTTTCAGAGCTCCGTTGCCAACCCGGCCGATCGGCCGGCCTTCTTTGTCCGCATTGCCACGCCGGGGAATCGCAACGCTCTGGTCGTTCTTCCAAGAAAAGCGGCGGAGTTTGAGCTCGGCCGCGTGGCCTTGAACGAGCCCGGCGGTCCCGGTGCGCCTGCGGTCTCCTGGCAGGAAGTGCCGACCTTGACCGGGACCCGCAGTTGGATCGTCTCGACCACCCGACTCTCGGATGGGAATCTTCTCCAGGTGGGAGCCCGGACCTCCGATCGGGAAGAACTCGTGGCGACGATCGCAGGGGTATTCGCGGTCGCCTTCATTCCCGCGGTCATCGTCGGACTGATCGGCGGGGTGTTTCTGACGATCCGCGCTCTGGCGCCTGTTCGTGGCATCTTGGGCACGGTGCGGCGCATCCTGGACACAGGAGACCTGGGAGCGCGTGTTCCCGCCCGCGGCACCGAAGACGAGTTGGGCCAGCTCGTCACCGTGCTGAACCGGATGCTTGTCCGGAATGAAACCCTGATTCGGGGTATGCGAGAGGCCCTCGACAACGTGGCCCATGACCTGAGAACCCCCCTGGCCCGCATGCAGGTCTCGGCGCAAGCGGCACTGCAGGATCCCGAGGACGTGGCCGCCGCCCGGGAAGCGCTTGCCGACGCGGTTGAGGAGACGGAGCGACTGCTCACATTGCTGCGGACGCTGATGGATGTCTCCGAGGCGGAGAGCGGGGCCATGCGCCTGCGCTCCGAGCCGGTCGCGGCCCGCTCCCTCGTCGATGGGGTCGTGGACGTCTACAGTTACGTCGCCGAGGAGAAGCGAATCCGGATTACAGTGGAGGTGCCGGAATCTCTGCGAGTTTCGGCTGACCGTACCCGTTTGCAGCAGGCGCTTGCCAATCTCGTCGACAACGCCGTCAAGTACAGCATGGAGGGAACGGAAATTGTCATCAGCGCGGGAGCCGAGGCCGACGGGGGAGCGACATGGATCCGGGTCAAAGATCATGGGATGGGAATTTCGGAGGCCGATCTTCCCAGAATCTGGGACCGGCTATTTCGCGGAGACAAGAGCCGGTCCCAACGCGGTCTGGGCCTCGGACTGAGCTTTGTTCAGGCGATCCTTCACGCCCACGGCGGGCGAGTGGAGGTCGTCAGCCGCGAAGGGGAGGGGGCCGCCTTTACGATGTTCCTTCCGGGTCAATAGAGCGGCGGATGAGCGAAGTCCGCACGTCTCGATTCCCCGTTCTGGCCGCAAGCGCAGCGATTGTCGCTCTCGCCGCGATCGCGTATTCCAACAGCTTCTCGGGACCGTTCGTCCTCGATGACGTCTCCTCCATCACGGAGAACACGACGATTCGCAGCCTGTGGCCGCTGACCGGTCCATTGGCGCCGCCAGGAAATGGCCTCACCGTTCAGAGCCGGCCGGTCCTTAATCTATCGCTGGCTTTAAACTATTGGGTGAGCGGGAACCGGGTAGGGAGCTACCATGTTGGCAACCTCCTGATTCACCTCCTCTCAGGCTTGACGCTCTTTGGAATCGTTCGGCGAACGCTTCAGCTCAAGCGCGGGGATACGCCCGCGGGTGAAGTTAAGGCCGCGGCTCTGGCCTTTGCCGTGGCGGTGGTTTGGACCGTGCATCCGCTCCAAAC
>Ga0302326_10005242_pt1 | contig 29610 bp, 30 predicted proteins | sample Palsa_T0_3_FD_202264 | JGI IMG/M metagenome (GOLD analysis project Ga0302326, IMG submission 202264) | Peat permafrost microbial communities from Stordalen Mire near Abisko, Sweden - Palsa_T0_3 | ecosystem: Environmental > Terrestrial > Soil > Palsa > Peat permafrost | place: Sweden: Abisko... | reverse complement strand
GCCGGCGCTGCGCGACCTGGCGCTCGTCGTCGACCGTTCCGCGCGGGCCGGCGACGTCCGCGCCCTGGTGGCGCGGGTCGCGGGCGCCGCGGCCGGGACCCTATTCGACGTCGAGAGCGCCGAGGTCTTCGACGTGTACGAGGGCGCGGGGCTGCCCGATGGGAAAAAGAGCCTCGCCCTCGCCCTCGTGTTCCGCTCGGCGTCGCGCACGCTGACGGACGACGAGGTGAACGGCGTCCTCCAGAAGATCAGGGACGAGGTCGCCAGGACGACGCCCTACCAGCCGAGGACCTAGGAGGCGCCATGACCAAGCCCAGGGACCTCGACCTCGACCACGTCGCGAACCTCGCGCGGATCACCCTCACGCCCGAGGAGAAGGAGCGCTTCGCCTCGCAGATCGGCGACGTGCTCGCCCACATCGCCCATCTCAACGAGGTGGACGTCTCGGGCGTCGAGCCGACGGCGCACGCGTTCCCCGTGGTCAACGTGTGGGCGGCGGACGTCCCCGAGCCGGGGCTCTCGGTCGGGGACGCGCTCCTGAACGCGCCGCAGAAGCGGGACAATATGTTCGTCGTCCCGCGGGTCGTGGAATAGGCCCGCCCCCGTGAAGGACGCCCTCTACCACGGAACGATCTCCGAGCTCTCGGCGCTGATGGGGGCGGGCGAGCTCTCGGCGGTCGAGCTCATGGAGTCGGTCCTCGCCCGGACCAAGGCCGTCGACGGCAGGGTGAGGGCGTTCAATTCGTTCGACGAGAAGGACGCGCTCGACCAGGCGCGCGCCTCCGACCTGCGCCGCTCGAGGGCGCGGGCGGCTGGGGAGTCCGTCGGGCCCCTCGAGGGGATCCCGGTCGGGCTGAAGGACGTCATCTCGGTCAGGGGCCAGCCGCTGACGGCCTCGAGCCGCATGCTGGAGGGCTTCGTCTCGCCCTACGATTCGACCGTGACCGAGAAGCTCAAGGCCGCGGGCGCCGTCTGCTGGGGCCGGCTCAACCTCGACGAGTTCGCGATGGGCAGCTCGACCGAGAATTCCGCGTTCGGCGCGACCTCCAACCCGTGGGACCTGGATCGCGTCCCCGGCGGCTCCTCGGGCGGAAGCGCGGCCGCCGTCGCGGCGGGCGAGGCGACCGCCGCACTGGGCTCGGACACGGGGGGCTCGATCCGCCAGCCGGCGGCCCTGTGCAACGTGGTCGGCCTGAAGCCGACCTACGGCCGGGTCTCCCGCTACGGGCTCATCGCCTTCGCCTCGTCGCTCGACCAGATCGGGCCCTTCACCCGCTCGGTCGGGGACGCGGCGACGCTCCTCGGCGTCATCTCGGGCCACGACCGCAGGGACTCGACCTCGGTCGACCTGGACGTGCCCGACTATGGCCGCGCGGTCGCCGACCTGAAGAAATCCGGCCGGAGGTGGAGGCTCGGCATCCCCAAGGAATACTTCGGGGAGGGGCTCGATTCCGAGGTCGGCGCCGCCGTGCAGGCGGCGATCGACGAGTACCGCAGGCTCGGGGCCGAGATCCGGGAGGTGTCGCTGCCGCACACCAAGTACGCCGTGGGGGCCTACTACATCATCGCGACCGCCGAGTGCTCGTCGAACCTCGCCCGCTATGACGGCGTCCGCTACGGGCACCGCTCGAAGGACGCGCGCGACGCCCTCGACCTCTACTTCAAGTCGCGGGCCGAGGGGTTTGGCGCCGAGGTGAAGCGCCGCATCATCCTCGGGACCTATGTCCTGTCGAGCGGCTACTACGACGCCTACTACCTGCGCGCCCAGAAGGTGAGGACCCTCATCCGCAGGGACTTCCTCGAGGCGTACAAGCACGTGGACGCGATCGTGACCCCCACCTCCCCGACGCCCGCCTTCAGGAAGGGAGAGAAGGCCGCCAACCCGCTCGCCATGTACCTGAACGACATCTACACGATCGGGGTCAACCTGGCGGGCCTTCCCGGGGTCAGCATCCCGTGCGGATTCACCCGCGGCGGCCTCCCGATCGGCCTCCAGGTGATCGGCCAGCCCTTCAAGGAGGCCGAGCTCCTCGCGGTCGCCGGCGCCTACGAGGAGAGGAACGACTGGCGATCGCGCCATCCCGCGCTGTGACCTACGAGGCCGTCATAGGGCTGGAGGTCCACGTCCAGCTGAAGACCCGCTCCAAGATGTTCTCGCGGGTGGCCGCCGGCTACGGCGAGCCCGAGAACACGCTGACCGACCCGGTGGTCCTGGCGCTCCCGGGGACGCTGCCCGTCATGAACAAGGAGGCCCTGGACAAGATCATCAAGGCGGGGCTCCTCCTCGGCTGCGAGATCGCGCCCCTGTGCAAGTGGGACCGGAAGAATTACTTCTACCCGGACTCGCCGAAGAACTACCAGATCTCGCAGTACGACCAGCCGCTCTGCAGGGGCGGCTCCGTCGAGATCGAGCTCCCGGGGCCCGCGCGCAACGTCATGGGCGAGCACAGGCGCGTCGCCCTCACGCGCATCCACCTCGAGGAGGACGTGGGAAAGCTCAACCACGGGGAGGGGGAGTCGCTCGTGGACTTCAACCGGGCGGGCACGCCGCTCATGGAGATCGTCTCCGAGCCCGTGATCCGCAGCGCGGACGAGGCGTTCTCCTACCTGACGGCGCTGAAGACCGTGATGGTCTACGGCGGGATCTCGGACTGCGACATGGAGAAGGGGCAGCTTCGCTGCGACGCCAACATTTCCATCCGCCCGGAGGGCCAGGCGGCCCTCGGGACCAAGGTCGAGCTCAAGAACCTGAACTCGTTCTCGTTCGTGCGCGATGGGATCGCCCACGAGATCCGGCGGCAGGTCGCGGTCGTCGAGGCGGGCGGCTCCGTCGTCCAGGAGACCCGCGACTACGACGGCCAGACGGGCGCCTCCCAGTCGCTCAGGTCGAAGGAGATGGCGCACGACTACCGGTATTTCCCGGACCCCGACCTCATGCCGGTCCAGGTCGGCGAGGAGTGGAAGCAGAGGATCCGCTCCGAGTGCCCCGAATTGCCCTTCGACAGGCAGCGCAGGCTCCAGCAGGAGTTCGCGGTCCCCTACACGATCACCTCGGTCCTCGTGCCCGACAGGGCGCTGTGCGACTATTTCGAGGAGGCGGCGCGCCTCAGCGGAAAGCCCCAGGCGGCCGCCAACTGGATCGCCAACGACCTGCTGCGCGAGCTGGGCGCGGCGAAGCTGCCCCTTGCCGAGTCCAGGGTGCGGCCCTCCCACATCTCCGGGCTCGTGGGACTGGTCGAGGGCGGCGTCATCCTGAGCAACGCGGCAAAGGAGGTCTTCATCGAGATGTTCCGCACGGGCGAGGCGCCGGAGGCCGTCGTTGCCAGGAAGGGACTGAAGGCGGGGGCGGACACGGGGGAGATCGAGCGCTGGTGCGCCGAGGCGATCGCGGGCGACCCCAAGTCGGCCGCGGATTTCAGGGGGGGCAAGGACAGCGCCATCAATGCGTTCAAGGGGCCGGTGATGCGAGCGGCCAAGGGCAAGGCCGACCCGAAGCGGGTCGACGAGACCCTGCGCAGGCTCCTCGCGAGCTGAGGCGCGGCCCCCGGCCGGAGTTTTCCGGTCGCCTTTGTGCGGGGAGGGGGGGAGGATCGGGGCGCCTCGGGGGGTTCCCCCCGCGATGGGGATCGGCCGAGGCAAAACGCGCACAGCGAAAACAAGAAACCATCAAAATCATGACGCCGGACGAAATTGCATCGAAGATCAGCGGGCTGGAGAAGAGCGTCGAGGAGGCGCGCAAGGAGGCCCAGGCGGCCACGGCGCGGGCCAATGACGCCCTGAAATTCCTGCGCAACCTGAGCACGGGCCTGGACGCCGACATCCCCGGGAGCGCCCGGGAGGTCTCGAACGCGATCGACGTCAAGTACGCGAAGCTGTGAGGGGCACCGACCTGAATGCGGTCCGCCGAAATACCTGGCGCCGCCTTGCGCGGGTCGCCCTACCCGGGTAGGCTTGCCCCATGACGCGGCGAGAAGCACTGAGGGTGATCGGGGGCGGCGCGGCCCTCGTGGGAATGGGAGGCCTGACGGCCGGGCGCGCGGCCGACGCCCCCGGCGGAGCCGTGGAGCAGCCGTTCGCGCTGCCGAAGCTCGCGTATGCGTATGACGCCCTGGAGCCGCACTTCGACGCCCGAACGATGGAGATCCACTATACGAAGCACCACGCGGCCTACATCAAGAACGCGAACAAGGCGCTCGAGGGCCATCCCGAGCTCGCGTCGAAGACGGGCGAGGAGATCCTCGCGGGGCTCCCGTCGATCGACGAGCCGCTGCGCACGACGCTGCGCAACAACGTCGGCGGCCACGTGAACCACACCCTCTGGTGGTCGATCCTCTCGCCCTCGGGCGGGGGGGCGCCGTCCGGCGCCCTGGCGGCCGCGGTCTCGGGCGAGTTCGGCTCCTATGACGCGCTCAAGGCGCGCCTCACCGAGGCCGCGATGAAGCGGTTCGGCAGCGGGTTCGCCTGGCTCACGCTGAAGGGCGGCAAGCTGGCGGTGGGCTCGACCGCGAACCAGGACTCCCCCCTCGCGGACGGTGCCGTTCCCCTGGTCGGGATCGACGTCTGGGAGCACGCCTACTATCTCAACTACCAGAACCGGCGCGCCGACTATGTCGCGGCCTTCTGGGAGGTGGTCAACTGGGACCAGGCGGGGAAAATCTACGGCGCCAGCGCGGCGCCCGCCTGAAGGGTCCGCCCGGGCCTCAGGTGGCCGGCACCGCGGGAACGGTCACCTCGGCCTGAGCGCGAGCGCCTGCCGGCGACTTCCCGAAGAACTCGACGATGTGGCCGACCTCCGAGTAGCCCTGCGCGCGCAGCGTGTCCTCGACAAGGCGGACCGATTTGCGCAGCTCCTGCGTCGAGGCGGCGTCCAGCTCCTCGATCTTGTTCGTCTGCTTGCAGACGACGTGGTAACGGTTCGGGTCGCCCAGGTTGATCTCGTAGAGGCTTGTCCCGTTGATGAGGAAAGCGCGGCGCACGAGGCCGATCGACTCGAAAGCGGCCATGCAGCGGTAGACGGTGACGATGTCGCAGGAACTCGGCTCAAGCCCGCCGTGCAGGGACTCGATGCTTGTCGGCCGGCCCGCCTTGATGAGCGCGGCGAGGATTGCGACGCGGGGCTGCGTGATCCTGAGGCCGGCCTCCTTCAGCTTGTAACAGGCCAGCTCGACGGGAGTCTGGTCTTTACCTGCCTTGGAGCCACCAGCGAGCGGGTGATTCGTTTGGGTTGAAGCGATCATTGTTTCGGTTGAGTATGAGGTATCTACCCTGTTTTGCGAGCCCAGAAGCGATCCTTTTGCAACTTCGCGTCGCTGCCGCAGATAGGGTGCATTTAAAGCCCAATGTTGCGCGCCGCCGGCGTCCATGCCAAGATCGACCCCAGAACATGCAAGATGCGGATTTCCCACGAATTGTAGCGCTTATCTGCAAGGAAGACGCCCGTTTTGACCGAAAGGCCTATGATTTTGTCAGGCTCGGCCTCGACCACACGGTCAAGGAGATCCGCAAGAAGGACGGGAGCCGCACCGGCAAGGCCCGCCACGTCACGGGGCCGGAACTCCTGGACGGGCTTAGGGTTTACGCGTTGGAGCAGTTTGGACCGCTGACCAAGACGGTGCTCAATTCCTGGGGCGTCAGGCGCTGCCGGGACTTTGGCGACATCGTGTTTAACCTCATTGAGTATAATGCGTTCAGCAAGACGGAGAACGATCGCCGGGAGGACTTCGCGGACCTCTACGAGTTCGACGACGTCTTTGTGAAGCCCTTCCTTCCCGCGAGGCGCCCGCGGGGCGCCTCGGCCGCCGAGGCGGTCGGCTCCGCCTGAGAATCAATCGGATGGCCAAGCCCCGCCCCCATGACGCCGACCGCAATCTCCTGGACACATTCTGGCGCAGGCCCGTCGCGCGCACGGTCCTCCCGAACGGCCTGACGCTCCTCGTGAGGCCGGACAGGTCGGCCGCGCTCGTCTCGGTCCAGGTGTGGGTGAAGAGCGGGAGCATCCACGAGGGCCGCCAGCTGGGCGCCGGCTTGTCCCATTACCTGGAGCACATGCTCTTCAAGGGAACGGCGCGCCGGAGCAGCCGGGCCATCACGGAGACCGTGCAGGCCAGCGGCGGCTACATCAACGCCTACACGACCTTCGACAGGACGGTCTACTACATAGACCTGCCGAGCGAGCATCTCGAGGTCGCGGTCGACGTCCTCGCCGACGCCGTGCTCCATTCGACGCTCCCGCAGGACGAGGTGACCCGCGAGAAGGACGTCATCCTGCGCGAAATCGCGATGACCCGGGACGATCCCGACGGCCGGCTGTGGGAGGCCCTCTTTGCATCCGCCTTCAGGGAGCATCCCTACCGCCACCCGATCATCGGCCACCGCGACGTCTTCTCCGCCGTCGACCGGACGGCGCTCGTGGACTACTACACGGAGCGTTACGTGCCGAACAACATCGTGGTCGTGGTCGCGGGCGACGTCGACCCGGCGCAGGCGTCGTCCGTCGTCGAGCGCCACTTCGGGGCGGCGCCGAGGTCGAGGCTCGCACCGGTCCTCGTGCCCGCGGAGCCCCTCCAGCTCGGGCCGCGCGGCGTCCACCGTGCCGAGAAGATCGAGGTCGCGCGCGCGGCCCTCGCATGGCCCATCCCGGGGCTCACCGACCCGTCGGCGCCCGCGCTCGACCTTCTCTCCCTCGTTCTGGGCGAGGGCGACAGCTCGATCCTCTGGCAGGAGATCCGGGACAGGCGAAAGCTCGTGCACTCGATCAGCGCGACCAGCTGGAACCCGGGCTCAAGCGGGCTCTTCTGCATCTCGTTCACGTGCGACGCAGGGATGCGCGAGAAGGCCGAGGCGGCGATCATCGGCCTTGTCGGGTCGCTCTCCTCCCCGGGGGCTTTCACGCCCCGGCAGGTCCGCAAGGCCCAGCGCCAGTCGGTCGTCTCCGAGGTCAACACCTACAAGACGATGAGCGGCCAGGCGTCGCGCCTGGGACTGGCCGAGGTCGTCGTCGGCGACCTGGAGTTCAGCCGGACCTACTTCGAGCGCCTGCACGCCTGCGGGCCCGCGGACCTTCGCAGGGCGCTCGGGGATTTCCTGGTGCCGGGGCGCCTCATATCGGTGTCGCTCGAGCCGGAATCCGCGGCTCCCGCGGCCGCGGGCAAACGGGCGCAGGCCCCCGCGGGCCGCCCCGACTTCGAGGAAGTGAAGCTTCCCAACGGCGCGCGGATCGTCTTCCAGCGGGACGCGCGGCTGCCGAACCTGCAGATCAACCTTCTCACCCACGGCGGGCCCGTCTGCGAGGCGCCCGGGCGCAGGGGAAGCTCGGCCCTCCTCGCGACGCTCCTGACGAAGGACACGCGGCGCCGGAGCGCCGCGGAGGTCGCCCGCAGGATCGAGGAGGTGGGCGGCTCCTTCGGCTCGTATTCGGGTGACAATTCCCTCGGGATGTCCGTCGAGGTCCTGCCCGGCGACGCCGCCCTGGCGCTCGAGCTCCTCGCGGAGGGGGCCCTTGGGCCGGCCTTCAGGAGCGAGACCCTCCAGGTTGAGCGCGACGCCCAGCTTGCCGGCCTGCGCGAGGAGCACGACGACATCGTGGCCCTTGCGAGGCGGATGATCCGGGCCAGGTTCTTCGGAAGCCACCCGTTCGCCCTCGGCACCCAGGGCGACGAGAAGGGTGTTTCCGCCACCGGGGCGGCGGACCTCGCCGCGCTCTGGAAGCGCCTCCTGGTGGGGCCGGGCGTCGTCGCCTCGGTCGCGGGCGACTTCGATCCCGGCAAGCTCCTGCCGAGGCTGAGGGCCCTCCTTCTCAAGGTCCCCGGCGGCACGCCGCTCCCGGCGGGCGCGCCGTACGGCGGCCCCGCGAAGGCCGCCGACCTCATCGAGCGCCAGCCGCGCGAGCAGGCCGTCGTCCTGCAGGCCTTTCCGGGCGCCGTCATCGACGCGCCCGATCTCCATGCAGGCGAGGTCGCCGACGAGCTCTTCAGCGGGATGGCGTCCCGGCTTTTCGAGCGCGTGAGGGACCAGAAGGGCCTGGCCTATTTCATCCGGTCGGGCCGACTGACGGGCAGGACTGCGGCGATGTTCTACTTCATCTCCGGGACCCAGCCTGGCAAGGAGGACGAGGTGCTCGGGGAGATCGGGGCCGAGATCGAGCGCGTGAAGTCCGGCGGGGTAACCGCCGAGGAGCTCCTTCGCTGCCAGGTCCGCCTCAAGGCCGGCAAGCGCAAGGCGCTCCAGACAAACTCGGCCCGCTCCATGCAGGCGGGCATCGACGTGCTCCAGGGCCGCTCCGCGAACTACTGGAAGCAATACGACTCGCTGATCGACGCGGTCACCCTCAAGGGGATCGCCGCGTTTGCGCGCGGCCACTTCCGCAAGGAGAGGCGGATCCAGCTGGTCGTGCGCCCCTGAGGCGCCCGGCTACTGCGCCCCGTCCCTCTCGACCGCGCCGCCGCTCCACTTCAGCTTGGTGCGCACCACGGCGAAATGGGAATAGCCCCGCCTCTGCGCGAGCGGCAGCCGCGCCCTGGCGATCGAGATGTCGATCGGCTCGTGCGAGGTCGCCTTCAGCTCCCTGCGGCCGTCCAGGCCCACGAGGACCCGCGTGCCCATCGTCCGGTTGAGGACCCTCAGCTTCACTGTGTCCTTGAAGATGATCGAGCGGTTGGTCAGCGTGTGGGGGCAGATCGGGGTCATCGCGATCACGTTGGCGGCGGGATGGATGATGGGCCCTCCCGCCGAGAGGTTGTACGCCGTCGAGCCGGTCGCGGTCGAGAAGATGAGGCCGTCGCACAGGTAGTCCGTCACGAGCTCGCCGTCGGCGAACACCTCGAGGTGGACGAGGGTCGTGTTGAGCTCGTCCTTGATGAGGACGTCGTTCAGGGCGAGATTCGGGGCCCCGCGGCCCACCGAGCAGGAGAGCATCGAGCGCCTGTCCACCCGGAAGTGGCCCTTCAGGAGGCCGTCGAATTCCGCCCGGGCCTCGTCGGGCGAGAACGTGGTGAGAAACCCGAGGCTGCCGCGGTTGATCCCGATGATGGGCACGGCCTGCTCGGCGGCCTCGCGGACGACGTCAAGGAGGGTGCCGTCGCCGCCGATGACGCAGCAGGCGTCGCAGCCGCGCAGGAAGCCCCTGGGAAGCGGGAACTGCCTGGTCTGCTTGAGCTTCACGCCCTTGGCGCGCGCCTCGTCGATCAACTCGTCGGCGAGGCCGACGGCGCCCGGCTTGCCTGCGTTGATGACGAATGCGATGGAACGGATGGGCTTCATGGCTGCCCGCTCTGCGGGCGCGATTGCCCCTCTAGATTGCCGGTGAACGCCGGAGGCACAACAGGAATTCCCGGTTGCCGTCCGCCCCCTCGATGGGTGAGTCCATGGAGCCCACGAGGAGGGCGCCCGGAAGCCCGGCGACCGCGAAGTCCCGCACGGCGGCGAGCGCGGCCTCCCGCACCGCGGCGTCGCGGATGACGCCCCGTCCCTTGTCGGCCTCGGCCTTGCCCGCCTCGAACTGGGGCTTCACCAGGGCGACGAGGACGCCGCCCGGGCGCAGGAGCCGCCACGCCGCGGGAAGCACGGCCTTGAGCGAGATGAACGACACGTCGGCCACGACCGCGTCGAACTCGGGGCGCGGCAGGTCGGACGCCGCGAGGTTGCGGGCGTTTAGCTTCTCCAGGTTCGTGACGCGCGGGTCGGCCCTCAGCTTCGCGTGCAGCTGCGCCCTGCCCACGTCCACGCAGGCGACGGACGCGGCGCCGGCCTGGAGCGCGCAGTCCGTGAAGCCGCCCGTCGAGGCGCCGATGTCGAGCACATGCGCGCCCGCAAGGGCGATCGAGAACCGCTCGAGGGCGGCGGCGAGCTTCTCGCCGCCGCGGCTGACGAACCGGGGGGGCTCCCGCACGAGGAGCTCAACCTCCTGCGCGAACTGCCTGCCCGGCTTCTCCAGGCGCTCGGTGCCGCTCAGAACGCGCCCCGACATGATGAGCGCCCTCGCCTGGGTCCGCGACTGCGCGAGCCCGCGGGCGACAAGGATCTCGTCGAGGCGACGCTTCACGTGAGCGTCGCGGCGAACGCCCCGAAGTCGTCGTAGACCGGGACCGCACCCGCGGCGACCTGCGGGAGGGATTCAGGCGGGACGCGCCCGGTGCGGACGGCAGCCGCTCTGATTCCGGCGGCGGACGCGGCGCCCAGGTCGGCCGCCGAGTCCCCGACCATCCAGCAGGCCGCCGGGTCGAGCGAGTGGGCGGCTATCATCTCGAGGATGAAGCGGGGAGAGGGCTTTCGGTAGAGGGAGGGTACGCCGGGCCCCTCGGGGGCGATGCAGGTCCCGTCGAAGACCGGGGCCTCGAGGCCGAGCATCTCCTCCATGCGGGCGTTGACCCGCTTCGCGTCGTCAAGGGTGTGGAGTCCGCGCCCGATCCCGGACTGGTTCGTAAGAAGGAAAAGCTTGAATCCGAGGGACTTCGCCCGGAGGAGGCCGGCGGCGGCGCCCGGCAGGAGCTCCACGCCGGCCGGGTCCGAGAGGTAGACCCTGTCCACGATCAGGGTGCCGTCCCGGTCGAGGAAGAGGGCCCGGCTCACGGCGCTCGCGAGACGTAGTCGAGCAGCTCGGTCGGCGAGACGGTGGCCGTGCCCAGCTTGGCGACCACGACGCCCGCGGCGGCGTTCGCGAAGTGCGCCGCCTCCTCGAGCGCGGAACCGGAAGCGAGGGCGAGGACGAGCGCCGCGAGTGCGGTGTCGCCCGCGCCGGAGACGTCGTAGATCTCCCGGGCGGCCGTGGGGATCTTCTTCACCACGCGGCCGCCCGAGCTGAGCAGCATTCCTTCGTCGCCGAGGGTTATGACGACGCTCTTCGTCGCATAGAGCTCGTGGAGCTTCGCGCAGACCGCGGCCGCCGGAAACGGGACGCCGGGCTCGGGGTCGATCCCGGCGAGCTGGAGCGCCTCCCTTTTGTTCGGCGTGATCAGGTCGAGCCCGCTGAACGCAAGCCGGTGCCTCGGCTTCGGGTCAAGCGCGACAAACTTGCCCGACGCGCGGGCGAGCTTCGTCACGCGCTCGACGAGCGCGTCGGTGAGAAGCCCCTTGGCGTAGTCCGACAGAATGACGGCGTCGCTCGCCTTGATGGCCTTCGCGAGGAGGCTCGCCGCGCGGACCGGGTCAACGGCATACGAGGAAGGGGACGCCTCGCGGTCGAGGCGGCAGAGCTGCTGGTGCTGGACGAGCACGCGCGTCTTGACGATCGTCGTTGCCGAGCCGGGCGACGCGATGGCCTCGACCTTTTTCTCGTCCAAAATCTTGAGCAGACGGAGGCCATCGTCGTCGGCGCCAATGTAGCCGAACACCGTCGCATGGCCTCCCAGTCCCGAGATATTGAGGGCGACGTTTGCCGCGCCGCCTCCGCTCCACCTGTCACTAAAGATGTCGATGACGGGCACCGGTGCCTCCGGGGAGATCCGCGTGGCGTCGCCGTAGATGTAGTGGTCGAGCATCACGTCGCCGACGACCAGGATCCGCAGCTCCGCGATCCTCTTGAGAAGCGCCTTCGCCTTGCCGGGTGAGATGGACATGACCGCGGGAGACTTGGGCCGGCCCGGGCTCAACGCAATTCCCACCGGTAGGGATACCGGGAAAGCATGAGGGGGGCCCCTCGGGTCACCTGGACCACGTCCTCGATCCGGCAGGCCCCGACCCCGGGATAGTAGAGGCCCGGCTCGACCGTCACGACGGAGCCCCGCTTGAGCGGGTAGTCGACCGTGCCCATCCGCGGCGGCTCGTGAACCTCGAGGCCGAGGCCGTGGCCTGTCCCGTGGAAGAAGCCGACGTAGCCGGAAGGGGTGCGCTTCGTCTCGAATCCCCGGGCGACGAAAGAATCACCCACGAGCTTGTGCACGTCCCTGCCGTTGACGCCCTCCCGGATGGCGCCGAGGGCGGCGAGCTGCGCGGCCCGCACCGCGGCCACTATCGCCCTCTGCGCATCGCTCGCGCGGCCCCTGAGGAAGGTCCTTGTCATGTCCCCGTAGAAGCCTGTCGCGGCGACGCGGGGAAAGATGTCCACGATGATGAGCTCGTTGGCGCGGAGCGGGCCCGAGCCCCTGTTGTGGGGATCGCAGGCCTGGTCGCCGCCGGCGGCAATCGTCGAGCTCGAGACGGACCCCGCCTCGATGCACGCGATCTCGATCGCAACCTTGAGGCGCTCGCTCGTCAGGGCGCTTCCCCGGTAGACCAGGCGCCCGCCCCTGATCGAGGAGGCCCTGAGGACCCTCTCGGCGGCAGCGATGCCGGCCGCGCTGCAGCGGTTTCCCATGCGGACCGCCTCGGCCTCCCGGCGCGACTTGATCTCGCGCTCGGGGAAGAGGGCCCCCTCCGAGACCCCGACCTTGACCCCCAGGTCCCGCAGCCTCCCGAAGAGCCCGGCCGGGAAATCCTCCGGCACGGTCAGGATTCCGGTCTTCATCCGCTTTGAAATGAGCGCGATGACTCCCGCCGCCCCGGGCTTGCGCCTCGGCCAGCTGCGGCGCGCCTCCTCCTGGTAGGCCTCGAGAGACAGGACCGAGTCAAAGTCGCCCGTTCGCTTGACCCGCCCGTACTCGAGCGAGCCCACGACGGCGAACTTCCGGCCGCCCACGCTGAAGGCGACAAACGGGTCCGGGACGTCCACCCCCCCGAAGTACAAGGCGTCCGCGCTGCGGGCCGTGTCGGAGTAGAGCAGGATGTTCCGGGGTTTTTTGGTCGCCATGGTGCAGACGGATATTGTCTTAGCTCGGGGCCGGGAATTAACCTGCGAACGCGTGCAAAATGCAAATCCGGTTTATGCGAGGCTTTCGGCCGCGGGCCTGCTCGCCCTCGTGCTCGCCGGGTGCGGCTCGGGCAAGACCGCCGACGCGGCACCCGCCGACAAGGGCCCGTCGGACCATTTCACGATCAGCGTGGGCGGCCACCCGGCGTGGCTGCAGCTGGCCGTGCTTGAGCCCGAGCAGGAGCACGGGCTCATGCAGAGGCCCGACCTCGGAAAGGACGAGGGGATGGTCTTCGTCTACGCGAGGCCGCAGCAGCAGAGCTACTGGATGCGAAACTGCCCGGAGGCCCTCGACATCGCCTACGCGACCCCTGACGGCGCGATCGCGGAGATCTACCCCATGTATCCGTTCGACGAGCGCCCCGTCCAGTCGCGCTCGGACCAGATCAAGTTCGCGGTCGAGATGCCCCAGGGCTGGTATGGCGCGAACGGCGTCAGGCCGGGCGCGGCCGTGGACCTGAGGGCCGTGGCCGAGGCGCTCAGGGCCCGCGGGTTCGATCCCAAGAATTACGGGCTTCCCTAGGGGGAAACACGTAAGCCGGCGGGTCTTGTATTGCGTTGGTCCCGCGCATCCGGCATCAGCGATGGAGCAGTCGCCAACCCCGTTCTCTTAGCCCCATGCCACCGGACCGCAGCGGCATAATGCCCGCATGGCTTTGCCCTCCCAAGGGAGGTATTGCCGGGGGACTCCTCGCCCTCGGACTGGGCGCGCTGTCCGCGGCGCTGGCGGCGGCACCCGGGGATTCCGCCGCCCCTGCGGCCGAGAAATCCTACAAGAGCTCGGTCATCGGAATCGAGTCGGGCCTTCCCAGCGACGTGGCGCCCCTCATGCTCCAGACGCGCGACGGCTATCTCTGGATAGCGACGGAGGACGGACTTTGCCGGTTTGACGGGATCCGAATCGTCACCTTCCGCACCACCAACACCCCGGGCATACCCAACAATTTGATCCGCTGCCTTCTCGAGGACGAGTCAGGGAGCCTGTGGATCGGGACGCAGCACGGCCTGGCCCGCTACCGGGACGGCAGGTTCGAGGCCATCGCGGGAATCGCCTCGCCCGTCACCGACCTGGCGTGCGACCGGGAGGGGCGCCTGTGGATTGCAACATTGGGAGCGGGGCTGCTCGACCTCGAGGGGGGCCGCCTGGTTTCGCATGTGGGCGACCCGGGCCTTCCGGCGAACCCCCTCGTCCTCCGCCTGCTGTGCGACTCGGCCGACCGGGTATGGATCGCCTTCCGCCCGGGCGGGATGGCGTCGTTCCATGAGGGGAAGTTCCGGGCGGAGCCGTGGGCCGATGCGATCCCGGGCGAGATGGGCCGGATGGCCGAGGCGCCCGCGGGCGCGCTGTGGATGGGAACGGGGCACGGGGCGTGGCGCAGGACGGGCGACGGGGAGCTTCGGCACATCGGGGCCGCACAGGGCCTGCCCGACGATGAGCCCGTCTCCAGCTTCCTTGCGGACGCCGAGGGGAATTTCTGGGTCGTGGCGCGCGGTCTTTACAGGGCGGGGACGACCCGGGCCGACGCGTTCACGCAGGTGCCCACCGAATGGAACAACTTCTGCCGCTCCCTGATCGAGGACCACGAGGGCAACTACTGGGTGGCGACCTCGGGCGTCGGCATCGTGAGGCTTCGCTCCTCGGCGTTTCGCCTCATCTTTCCCGTGCGCGGCGAGCTGCGCTCGATCTCGCTCGGGGCCGGCAACATCGTCTGGACGGCGCTCGGCAGCCAGGGGATTGTCCCCATTGGACCCAGGGGCGAACTGCCGACCGTTCCCCTGGGCGGGGCGGAGAAACAGGACACGCAGTCGCTGTTCGCCGACTCCGGCGGGCGCCTGTGGATCGGGGGCCGCTCGGCCTTTGGCGTCTGGGACGGGCGAAAGCTCACCCGGTACCCCATGCCCTCCACCGTGACCTGCATGTTCCAGGACCGCACGGGAGCCATGTGGTTCGGCCCGTACGGCCACGGCGTGATCCGGTACAGCAACGGCGTCTTCGAATCGATGGCCGGGAGGATCGGCGGCCCCACCGACTCGGCGACCTGTTTCGCGGAGGACGGCGCAGGCACGCTCTTCATTGGAATGAACGAGGGCCTCTTTTCGATGCGCGCCGGCGTGGCCACCCGCATGGACCCCAAGGGCGCGGTGGCCGACCTCGAGGTGAGGGCCCTGCACTTCGGCGCCAACGGCGATCTCTGGATCGGGACCAAGAGGCACGGCCTCGTCCTCTACGAGAACGGCCGGTGGTACAACCCGGAGGGCCTGAGCGAGCCCATCGGCGACCTGGTCTCCGCCCTGGAGGGGGACGACCGCGGCAACCTCTGGCTCGGGACGCCGCGCGGCATCGCCTGGGCGACCGAGAGGAACCTCCTGGAAATCGCGCATGGGCAGAGCCCGGCCGACCGCTTCCACTTCGCGGGCCAGAACGAGGTTGCCTCGTGGAGCTCCGCCATCAGGTCCGTCGGCAGCCCCGTCGGCAGCGGCTCGCAGCCGGCGACCTGCCGGATGCCGGACGGCTCCATCTGGTTTGTGACACGGCTTGGGATCGTCTCGGTGCGCCCCGCGGACATCTCGACGAACACGGTCGTGCCGCCCGTCTACATCGAGCGCGTCCGGGTCGACGGGATCGTCGCCGCAAAAACGGGGCTGGTGACGCTCCCCGCGGGTTCCCGCAGCATGGCCATCGACTACACGGCCGTGACCTTCGTGCAGCCCGGGGCGGTCAACTTTCGCTATCAGCTGGTCGGCCACGACAGGGACTGGATCGACGCCGAGGACAGGCGGACCGCCTTCTACACGGACCTGAAGCCGGGCCGATACCGGTTCCGCGTCATCGCCGCCAACAACAACGGCGTCTGGAACGAGGCGGGCGCCGCCCTCGCGATCGAGCAGCGGGCGTGGTTCTACGAGACGTGGTGGTTCTATTGCTGCGCGGGCCTCGCCGCGGCGGCGGCGGCCTGGGCGATCGACCGCCGCCGCACGTCGCGGCTGCGGCGGGAGAACGAGAGGCTCGAGCGGGGCATCGCCGTGCGCACGGGCGAGCTAGTGGAGAGCGAGGCGGCCCTGCGGGCCTCGCAGGAGTCGCTGTCGAAGGCCTTCCACGCCCAGCCCGACGCGATCAGCATCTCCCGGATGAGCGACGCGGTGATCACGGAGATAAACGCCAGCTTCACGGAGATCACGGGCTACGAGGTGGCGGACGTCGTCAAGGCGACGCAGAGGACGGGCGCGGCCGGCCTGTGGGCCGATCCGGCGGACCGGAAGCGCCTGCACGACCTGCTGACGGCCAGCGGCCAGGTGAAGGGCTTCGAGGCACAGTTCCGGCGCAAGGACGGAAGCATCTTCGAGGGGTCGCTCTCCGCCCGAATCATGGAGCTCTGGGGCGAATTGTGCATGCTGACGATCCTGCGCGACGTCACGGCCCAGAAGCAGACCGAGGAGCAGCTGCGCCACTCCCAGAAGATGGAGGCCGTGGGCCAGCTCGCCGGGGGCATCGCGCACGATTTCAACAACATCCTCACCTCGACCCTGATGCAGCTGGGCCTCCTCCTCGAGGGTCGCGAGCACAGCGCGGCCACGCGGGCCGCGCTCAAGGAGCTCGAGAAGGACGCCAACCGCGCGACGGCCCTGACGCGCCAGCTGCTGACCTTCAGCAGCCGCCAGACGATGAGCATCAGCGCCATCGACCTGAACGCGACGCTGGACAACCTGCTCAACATGCTGCGCCGCCTCCTGGGCGAGAACATCCAGTTCGAGTTCAGGCGCTCGCCGGCCCCCATCACGATCGAGGCCGACGCCGGGATGATCGAGCAGGTGGTGACGAACCTCTGCGTCAATGCGCGCGACGCCATGACGCCGAAGGGCGGCCGGCTGACGGTCGAGACCAGCCTGAGCGCGCTGCGGGCGAGCGACATCGAGGGCAACCCGGACGGCCGCACGGGGCTCTTCGCGTGCCTCTCGGTCTCGGATACCGGCACCGGCATGGCGCCCGAGGCGCTGGGGCACATGTTTGAGCCCTTCTACACGACCAAGGAGTTTGGCCGGGGCACGGGGCTCGGCCTGGCCACCGCCTACGGGATCGCGCGCCAGCACCGGGGCTGGATCGGGGTCTCGAGCGAGCTCGGGCGCGGCAGCACGTTCAGGGTGTTCCTGCCCGCGCTGGAGGTCCTGCCGCAGCAGAAGGCCCCTGCCTCCCTCGCGAACATCCAGGGCGGCCACGAGACGATCCTCCTCGTGGAGGACGAGGAGCCGGTGAGGACGACCGTCTACCGCGTCCTGACCCGCTGCGGCTACCGCGTGCTGCAGGCGGCCGACGGCGAGGAGGCGACGCGCGTCTGGGAGGAGCACGCCGGCGAGATAGACCTCCTCTTCTCGGACATGCTGATGCCCAAGGGCATCACGGGGCTCGACCTCGCCGCGCGGTTTCGGCGCACCCAGCCCGGGCTGAGGGTGCTCGTCACCAGCGGCTACAGCCTCGACCTGAGCCAGGGCGGCGTCCCGCTCGACTCGGCGACGGCCTTTCTCGGCAAGCCCTTCGAGCTGGCCGCCCTGATAGCCAAGGTCCGCGCGTGCCTGGACTCGGCGCCCGTGGTCGCGCAGCGCGGCGCCGGGTGAGCGGGCCGCGGGCCGTCAGCCCCTCGGGATCTCGTTGTCGGTGCGCAGGACGACGACGGGCGTCTTGGTTTTGACCCAGAGCTCCGCCTCCCTGAAGAATTTCCCCGGAACGTTCTCGACCGCCTCCCCCACGGTCCTGGCCGGGTGGAGCCTGCCCTTCTTGGACGCGTTGTAGTCGTAGGCCCCCCTGAAGAGGCGCTCCTGGCACGAGGCCGGGCTCTCGCTCTCGGGCACCTGGAGGACCCAGCCCACGAGGTCCCCCTTGGGCATCCTGGCGTCGGGGTCGCTCACCAGGATGACGAACTGCTTCTTGACCGGGGCAGGCAGGTCGCCCTCGGCGGGGTCGGGCTGCACGGCGAGGTTCATCTCCTCGACCACGCGGCGCAGGACCGCGGGATCGATGTGGTTTTTCTTCAGAATCTCGGCGACCTTGTTGACGTCAATTTTTGGCATGTGGGTTCAGGGGTTTCGGCGCGGGCCGGGGCCTACCGCTGGTCGCGCAGGCTCTTTATCTCGGCGAACTGCTTCGGTGAAAGGAGCCTCCTCGGCAGCCGGCGCTCGGCCTCGGACGTGAGGCGGCTCCAGTCCTCCTCCGTCGGCGAATGGGCCTCCCAGGAGGTGAAGTGGCCCTGCTTGCGAAGCCACTGGAGCTGGCCGCCGTGCACGATCGCCTTCACCTGGAACTTCCCCAGGTCCGGGTCCCTGACCCACCATCCGAATTCCATGCTCATGAGAGGGGGAACTCCGCGATTGTGCGGCCCGGATGAAAGTCGCCCCTCTTCACCTCGACCTTGCGGACGCGGATCGCGCCGGTCTCGACCTCGGCCACGAGGGCGCCGAAGGGCGGGCTGAAGGAGCCCGTGTTGACGACGACGACCCCCGAGGCCGTCCTCCAGACGCCCGGCTTGTGGGTGTGGCCGATGACGACGAAACGCGCCTTCGGCCGGTGCCTTCGGGCGAGCGCGGCGGCGCGGCCGGGCGCCTCCCGCCACGCCCTGAGGATCTTGAGGGCCCGGTTGGGCGGCCACACCGTGTCGCCCGCCAGCCGGAGGGCGTACTTCAGCGGGTCGGGCTCCGCCTGGTGGCGCTGGGGGATCGAACCGGCGACCGACCGGAAGACGGAGAGGCGGCTCTCGAGGGCGCACGTCCCGTCTTCGGGCACGCTGGCAAGGGCCGCGATCACCTTGCTGCGGATCATGGCTGCATCCTGGGACCAGGGGACGATGCTCTCGAAGAGGACGTCCCCGTGGGTGACGAGGACGCGGCCCCCCTCGAGGCCGATCTCGTGCAGCCGCGACATGTCCGGGTCGTGGTTGCCCGTGAGGAAGGTGACCGGGATCCCGGCGCCGCCGAAGAAGGCGAGCACCTCCCGGCGCCTCGCCTCCGTGCGCTCGGGGTCCTTTTCCGGGCGCGTGTCAAGGGTGTCGCCGTTCAGGATGAGCGCGTCCGCCCCGGCGAGGAGCGGGCGCATCTGGGCCAGCGAGCGAACGCGGCTCGATCGGTCGCCGTAGTGGACGTCCGACACGATGCGGGTGATCCGGGATCCCACTCAGTTGCTTCCGCCCGGGGGAGGGCCGCCGGGGAATCCGCCGCGCATGGCCCCGCCCATGATGCTGGCGAGGTCGAACTTCTGCCAGCCGTCGGGCGGGCTGAAGAGGGAGTCGGGCAGGCTTGTCTTGTTGACCGCCGTCACGTCGAGGCGGAAGGACCCCTTGGCCGAGTTCGAGACGACCCGCATCGGGAAGAAATTCCTGCCCTTGAGGGCGGACTCCCACTCCGCGGGAGCCTGGGGCCTGCCGCCGGGCCCGCCCCCGTGGAAGAGGCCCATGAACGCCCCCAGCTGGTCCGTGACCCAGATCTCGGTCGTCCCCGAGGCGCCCGTGGCCGTGTACTTCGTGCACTCGTAGCCAAGGATCGTCTCCTTGACGCCCGTGTCCTGCAGGCTCGCGGGCGCCTTGCCCGCCGGCGCGGGGGCCTGGCCCGCGGGCGGCTGCACCATGGCCTGCACCATGTACATCCTCTGCTGGGGCATCAGGATGATCATCTGCTGGGCCTTCATGTCGAAGATGGCGCCCATGGTGCCGCGGCTCGTCTCCATGTCGGTCCTCATGTTTCCGTCCTTGAGGCTCATGGTGACCGTCTGGGGGCCGTTCTTCATGCTCGGGGCGGCGATCGTCATGGACACCGTCCCCTCAAACGTGTCGGCGGCGAGCGCGCAGGGCATAAGGAGCGCGCAGATCGGAACAATTGAGGTGATTAATTTCATGGGGCCCCGATTATCGGATTGCCGTCGGCCGGCGCAATGAAAGAAGCCCTCCCCAATTGAATTACCGGCACGCATTCCACGCGGGCAACTACGCGGACGTGCTCAAGCACGCGCTCCTCGTGCAGCTCGTGCGCGCCCTCCAGAGGAAGGAGCGGGGATTCGTCTTCGTCGACACGCACGCCGGCAGGGGCGGCTACGACCTGTCGATTGCCGCCGAGGGGGACGCGAGGCCGCGGGAGCCAGAGTGGCCGCGGGGAATCGGAAGCCTGTGGGACCGCGAGGACGCGCCGGCGGCGGTCCGGGATTATGTCGGCATCGTCCGCGGCTACGACAGGAGCCGGGGCAACCTCACGGCGGCCCCAAGGTACTACCCGGGCTCCCCATGGATCGCGCGCCTGGTCGGCCGTCCGCAGGACCGCCTCGAGCTCTGGGAGAGGCAGCCCGCGGAATGCGCCGCGCTGCGGAGCTCCTTCGGGGGGGAGCGCCGGGTGTCGATCCACCAGGCCGACGGATACGGCGCCATCAAGGCGTGCCTTCCCCCTGCCGAGAGGCGCGCCCTGGTCCTCGTCGACCCGCCCTACGAGGACCAGGGGGAATGGGCGGCGGTCGCGGACGCGCTCGGCGAGGGCCTGCGCCGGTTTGCCGCGGGCACCTATGCGGCCTGGTATCCCCTCACCGCGAGGGCCCGGGCGACCGGCTTCATCGAGTCGATGAGCGCGCTCGACGCGCCCTCGCTCGCGGCCGAGCTGGTCGTTGACGCCGACGGCGAGGGGATGAGGGGATGCGGGGTCGTGGTCGCAAACCCCCCGTGGAAGTTTGACGACGAGGCCCGGTCGATCGTGGCCTATCTGGCCGAGGCGCTTCCCGGCGCCGGATCCGAGGGCTCGGTGCGGTGGATATCGACCAAGTAGGGGATCTCGGGGCGGGCGGGCTGGACCTCCAGCGGCGGCGGCCTGAAAACCGGCCGATGCCACCTCGCGTCCTCGCGCGGCGCCGGGCGGGACGCAACCCGGTCAGCAGGCTGCTCTCGCTGACGGAAAGTCGGCGGTTGCGGTGTCATGGTGTGAAATTCGACCCCATCTCGAGGGGGATGTGCCAAAAAAAGATGCCAAAAAAAAATAGCCCGGGTGGGCCCGCGGCCCGCGGGTGGCGACCGCCGCCGAAGCGGAGGGGCGGCCCGCGGGCCTGCGGGGGTCCTGGACTACGCGACCTTGCCCATCCTGGCGGCCGCCGCCGGCTCGGGCTGGCGCTTCGGCACCGAGAGCGTGAGGACGCCGTCGTTGATCGCGGCCTCCATCTGGGAGTAGTCAAACCCCAGGCCGAGCCGCAGGCGCAGCCGGTAGTCTCGCTGCGATCCCTCGAGGTTCAGGGCCTGCCAGTTTACCCGCACAAAACGAGTCTTGTGCGCGGTGATGACCAGGTCGGGCCCGTACGCCTCGATCTCCACGCCCGAGCCGCCCACACCGGGTACGTAGACGACGATGGCGACGGCGTCAGGGAGCTCACGGCAGTCGTAGCTCGGCTGGCGGAACGGGGCGCTGGGCGCCCGCAACGCGCTGCGATGACGGCTGGATGTGCTCGTGGTATGGGTTCTCATGTTCATGGTGGGAAAGGCGGTTGCCTCCTGGGGGCTTTTGGCCTCCGGGCTTCAGGTTTTCTAAACGTGTTCCTCGTTAGGAGGTTTAGACCTCGAAGCCCGATCCGGCCGTTTTGTTCCAGTTCGAAACGGCGAGCGGACGCATCACGGCACAGCCAAATCGGACGGCCTTCGTGATCGAAGCGCCGGCGAGGCTGGGGCGGTTATGGAGCGTCTGTGCCATTTGAACGAGCGGTACAGCGTGCATACTGCAGGCTCCGTGCCAAGTTCAAATTCCTGTATATGACAGGGGAGCCAGCAGTTGCGCGCGGGCGGCCTGCGCCACAAGAGTGCAGGCATGCCCGCGCTCACCGACTCCTCAACGACCGTCTCCGAACTCAAGAACCGGGTGCTCGCCTTCGCGCGCGAGCGCGACTGGGAGCAGTTCCACGCGCCCAAGAACCTGAGCATGGCGCTCGCGGCGGAGGCGGCCGAGCTGATGGAGCACTTCCTCTGGGCGACGCCGGAGGAGTCGCGCGCGGTCGCGCTCGACCCGGCGGGGAAGACGAGGATCGCCGAGGAGCTTGCCGACGTCGTGATCTACGCGCTCGAATTCGCCAACGCGACGGGCCTCGACCTCTCGGCCTCGATCGAGGCGAAGATCGCCGCCAATGCCAGGAAGTACCCCGCCGACAAGGCGCGCGGCCGCTCGGTCAAGTACACGGAGCTCTGACGGGCCCGGTTCAGGGCTTCCCGCCGAAGCTCGCGTAGTCGTCCATGTCGAGCAGGTCGAAGAAGCCGTAGACGTCGTCGCGGCCGGCCGCGTTCTTCTTGACGAGGCCGGCGATCCATTCGTGGCCCATGGATCCCCCGGGGGCGTGCCCGCGCATCCACGTGCACCAGCCCGCGATCTCGGAGGCGTGGCGCTTGGAGTGCTTGCGCACCCAGGCGAGCATCTGGGAGTCGCTGCGGCCCTTCTTCAGCTCGGCCAGGAGCGCCTTGGGCTTGATCCCCGTGAACACAAAGAAATGCTGGTCGAGCGGGCAGTTGTAATGGTACTCGCCCGGCTTGCCTGCGAGGGTCGCGCGGGCCTTGTCGAGGAGGCGCGGGAGGTGGACGTAGCCGCCGAGCTGGACGCGCGGGCTGCGCGGGGGGTGCTGCGTGAGGTCGGGCTTTGAAAGGTTGAGCATGTTTTGTTGGGGACAGCCCAAGGTGGCACGATTCGGCTCCGCCGCAACGCTAACCGGCCTTTGGCCGAAAGGCCCTCATGACCGACGGGTTCGTCTCGAGTCGCGGGCCGCCGATCAGGTCGACGCAGTAGGGTATCGCCGGGAAGACGGCCGCGAGGTTCTCGCGGATGGCCTTGGGGCGGCCCGGCAGGTTGACGACCAGCGTGCGCCCGCGCACGCCCGCCGTCTGGCGCGAGAGGATGGCCGTCGGGACGATGGCCAGGGAGGCGGCCCTCATGGCCTCGCCGAAGCCCGGAAGCATCCTGTCGCAGACGGCCTGCGTCGCCTCGGGCGTCACGTCCCTCGGGGCGGGGCCGGTCCCCCCGGTGGTGACGACAAGGCAGCACCCGGCCTCGTCCGACATCCTCCTCAGCTCGGCCTCAATCTGCGCCCTCTCGTCGGCGACCACCCTGTAGTCCACGTCAAAGGGCGTCGACAGCCACTCGCGGAGAAGGGCCACGCAGGCCTTGCCGGGCGTGTCCTCGTAGACACCGGCGCTCGCCCGGTCCGAGACGTTGATGACTCCGATGCGCGCCGTCACTTTGACCCCGAGACGCTCGCGCTCGACACGGCGGCGAGCATCGCCCTGAACTCGGCCCCCTTCTCGTCGTCAAAGAGCAGGCTCACCGACATCGTCACCTCGTCGCTCAGCCGGACCTCTCCCATGGCGACGGCCTTGAACGAGTCGGGCTGGACCGGCTTGCCCACCATCGAGGCGTCCGTGAAGACGCAGTAGACGCCGTAGGCCCCCGGCACGTCGAAGTCGCGCAGCACCTTCACCTTCTCGACCGACTCGGCCACGAACTGGTCGCAGGCGCCGAGGACGTCCGACTGGACCTTCTCCTTCGAGAGGGGCTCGGCGGCGTCGGTGTAGACCAGCGTAAGGAGGCATTTCGCGTTCGCCCCGGCCGGCGCCGAGAGCGTCACCGTCCAGCCCGTGTCCTGCATCCTCTGGGTGGAGTACGTCCAGTCCTTGGGGGCCGCGATGCTGAATTTCCCGTGGGCACCGAGGTCGAGGGTCTCGGCCCCGGCCAGCGCGGGCAGGGCCAAGAGCGCGAAAAGAGCGAGGCTACGTTTCACGCGCCAAACGTTCATCACCCTCCCACGCGGCGCAAATTGATTCGGGCGTCGCCCCTGCGGCGCGCAGCGCCCGCAGGCTGAGGGCGTCGTGGCGCTTGGCGAGGCGCTCCCCCGCCTCGTCCGCCACGAGGGGGCAGTGGTGGAAGCGGGGCGCGGCGAGGCCGAGGGCCCGGTAGACGAGCATCTGCCTGAAGGTCGAGCGGACCAGGTCCTCGCCGCGCACCACCTCGGTGATCCCCATGGCCGCGTCGTCGACCGCGCAGGCGAGCTGGTAGCTCGGGCAGTCGTCCTTTCGCCAAACAGGGAAATCCCCGAAGTCGCGGCCCGCGACGGCGCTCTGCCGTCCCAGGCGGCCGTCCTCGAACGAGAGCTCCTCGCCGTCGGGGACTCGCAGGCGCCAGTTGACGCCGGTCGCGTCCCCTAGGCCGGGCAGCGCGGCCCCCGGGTCGGGCCGGAACGCCATCGGATAGACCGGCTCGTCGTCCGCTCCCCCCTCGTGCGGTGCGCCCGCGGCCTCGATCACATCGCGCCGGGACCGGGAGCAGGGGTAAATCAGCCGGGCCGCGTGAAGGCGCCCGAGCGCGCTCCGGTAGATCGCCGTTCGCTCGCTCTGGCGATAGGGCGCGTGCGGCCCCCCGACGTCGGGGCCCTCGACCCACCGAAGGCCCAGCCATCGCAGGTCCTCGAGCATGGCCTCGGCGAAGTCCATCCGGTAGCGCGCCGCGTCGAGGTCGTCGCTGCGAAGGATGAGCTCGCCCCCGGCGATCCGGGCGCGCCGGGCCGCGATCCAGAACGTCCGGGCGTGGCCGACGTGGAGGAGTCCCGTGGGGGAGGGCGCGAGGCGCCCCCGGTAGGCGGTGGCAGGCACGTTTTGGGGTTTAGTTCCGGTCGGCTGTCCCCATCGTGCCTCCAATCGCCACCATGGCAAAGCTCCTGTGCGTCTACTGCGGGTCGTCGTCCCGCCTCGACCCGAAATACTATTCGGCCGCCGAGGCCGTGGGGTGGTCCATGGTCGCGAACGGCTGGGGCCTGGTCTACGGGGGCGGCAACGTCGGGATGATGGGCGCCCTTGCCCAGGCGGTGACCGATTCCGGCGGCCACGTCGTCGGGGTGATCCCCGGCTTCATGAAGGAGCGCGAGCTTGCCTACCACCGGGCCGACGAGCTGATAACGGTCGACTCCATGCGCGAGAGGAAGCGCGTGATGGAGGAGCGTGCGTCCGCCTTCCTGGCGCTGCCGGGCGGGATCGGGACCCTCGAGGAGCTGACGGAGATCATGACGCTCCGCTACATCAACCGGATCGACAAGCCGATCGTGCTCTACAACCAGGAGGGGTTCTACGACGACCTCCTGCGGTTCTTCGAGCGGATGACCCGGGAGCGCTTCAAGTCGGCGGGGCTCCAGGCGGTCCTCTCGGTTGCGGCGCGGGTCGAGGAGATCTGGCCGCTCCTCGGAGCCCCCGGCACGTTCGAGGCCGACGCCATTTGGAAAAAGGAGGTCTGACCCTCCGGGCGCGCCGTCAGCCGGGCGGCGGGCGCCAGAGGTAGATGACCTCGCTGCCCGCGACCCAGCCGGTCTCGCCGTTCGGGAAGGCGAGGCGGACCCAGCCCAGGAATTCCTTGTCGACGATGGCCGAGCTTCCCGCCTGGAGCGCCGTCGTCTTCTGGGAGACATCGGCCTCGGAGGGGATCGACCGGAGCGTGCCCGAGCGCCAGACGACGACGGCGCGCGTGTCGGCCAGGATCCCGTACGCGCGGTAGCCGACGAACGAGGCCGCCCCGAGGGCGAGCGCGAGGGCGAGGAGGGCGAGCGCCGCGGGCACCGCCCATGCCCGGCGCGGGCGCCCGTACGCCGAGGCGAGGGCGAGCGCCAGGGAGGCGGCGGCGAGCGCGCAGGCGGCGATGCCGCCGAGCTCCCAGCCGCCCGGGGATTCGAGCCGCGCGAGCGATTGCATCGGGCCGGACTGCACGAGGACGTCCAGCGGCTCCGGGACGAAGTCCGCCTTGTCGCAGGCGACCGCGAGCTGCCTGCGCACTGCCGCGTCGCAGGGGTTCTGGACGAAGGCTGCGCTGGCCTCCGCGGCCGCCTCCGCCCAGCGGTCCTGCTGCGCGAGCGCGAGCGAGAGGTTGTGGCGCGCCGACCAGTCGTGCGGGTCGGAGCCCAGGCGGGCGCCCCAGCCGGCCGCGGCCGCCGCGAAGTCGCCCTTTGCGTACGCCTGCGCGGGATCGGCGGCCAGGAGCCCCGGTGTGCGCGCGGCAGCGAGGACGAGGGCGAGGAACGGCAGCAGGTTGCGGGGCAGCAGGAGGCGCGCCGGGCTGAACGGGCGCAGCCTCCTTCCGGCGAGCGCCGCGCTCGCCCGCGCGACCCAGTCCGGGGAAAGCGCCGGATCGCGGCTGTAGAGGCACCTGTCCGCCTCGGACCAAAGCGCGGCCCATTCCGGGTCGCCGAGCTCGGCGGCGCTAGGCGCGGCGCGCGCCACTCCGAGGAGAAGGGCGGCATCGCGCTGCCAGGCGATGAGGAGGGGGGCCTTTCCTGCCGCCGGCGCGGTCCTCATCGCCAGGAGGGTGGCGCCGAGGCGCGCGCGCGCGGCCCTCATCTGCCTCAGGGGATCCGTGGATCTTGCGCGGCGGAACGCGAGGGCGCCCCAGAGGACAAGGAGGAGAGCGAACGGTGCCCCCAGGCCCGCGGCGAGCGCGGGCGCCCCGAGGGGCCCGGGCGCCGATCCCGACGGGGCGATCGGATCCCCGAGCCCGCCGGCCGGCAGCTCGGGCGCCCTCGCCTCCGGCTGCAGGCTGGGCACCGTGATCGCCGCCGAGGAGGCGGCGGCGGGCGGCGGCGCGGGCGCGGCCGATGTCGCGGCCGCCGGCTCGACGACCACGGATCCCCCTGGGGCGGTGATCACCCTGTAGGCGCCGCTCGCCGGGTCGAAGTAGGTGAAATCCAGGGGCGGCAGCTCGTACGAGCCGGCGCGTGACGGCAGGAGGACCACGTCCTCGGAGAGCGTGCCCTCGAAGAGCTTGCCCTGGGGCTGCGTCCGCTTCGGCTTCGGCTGGACCGTCTGGAAGTCCGACGAGACCTCGCGGGCGGGAAGGCCGCGGATCTCGGGCCAGTTTCCGGTGCCGGACAATTCGACGGTCCACGTGATGGGCTCGCCGGCGCTCACCCGGGTCGGGACCACCTTGGAGGCGATCTTGAACTTGCCCACCGCGCCCGTGAAGCCGGCCGGCGCGGGGGGCAGGGGCCTCACGTCGATGGCCGCCGCGTTGCCCGTGACGGAGAACTGCTGGTACTGGCGCTGCTGGAAGAACCCGAAGCCGCTGACCCCGACGCTCAGGTTCACGAGCTGGCTCGGCTGGTTCAGCGTGACCCTTCCAGCGGTGCGCGCGATCGCGCGCGCGTGGTAGGCGAGCCCCTTGCGCGGGCCGTCGGAATCGGCGTCGTATGGCTCGGGCTGCGACCAGTCCTCGGTCACGAGCGGGCTCGCGTCCCATTCGAACGTGCCGCGGCCCCAGTTCGGATAATAGCCCTCGCCGACGTCGATCGTGTACTTGAGGTCGAACACCTGGCCGGCCCACACGCTGGACGGCGCGGCCTCCATCCTCGACGAGACCGCGTTGCTGAGCGAGACGCCGGTCGTCCCGAGCGTGGCGTTGGCGGGTCCGAAGCGGGTCGCGGGCACGCGGACCTGGCCCTTGTTGGTCGCCACCGAGAATGCCGGTATCTCGACCTGCTGCTGCTTTGAAAGGAGGGCGGCGAAGGTCACGGACACCGTCCGGGAGAACGTGCCGTTGATGATGGAGATGTTGCTCGACTGGCCCTGGTTGTCCAGGGTCAGGCCGTCGACCTTCGGCGGAACCGGCGTGTCGTCGGGGGAGCAGTCGTCAAAGACAAGCTGCAGCTGCGAGACCTCGCCCACGGGAAGGGATCCGCCGGGCGGCTCCCAGTGCGCGGACTGGCCGGAGAGAAACGGCGCGGAAAAAACCGCGGCCGCGAGCAGGAGGGTCCCCGTGGCTCTGTTGCGCGCAATGTTCACCAGTTGGGCCCCTTGCTTGCCGGGGTCGGGATCGGCTCGCTGCGCCGGAGCATGTCAAAGAGCTCGGCGGGGGAGTCCTGGTTCCTCACCTGCTCCAATTTCTCGAGCGGGATCGCGAGCTCGGGGTCGTTGCGGGCGGGGTCGTTCGCCTGTTCCTTCCTCGCGCCTCCCACCTTCTGCATGGACCCCGGCGGCTCCTGGCCCTGCGGCTCGGGGGTCGGCGCACCCATGTCCCCGAACGCCTTCTGCTGGCGGGGCCCCTCCTGGCCCTGCGGTTGGCCGCCGGAATCCTGGGGCTTTTCCTGCTTGCTCGAGTCCTGGCCGGACTGCTGCTGCTTCTGGCTCTGCTGCTGGTCCTTCTTTTGGTCCTGGCTTTGCCGCTGGTCCTGCCGCTGATCCTGCTGCTGGTCCTTTTTTTGGTCCTGCTTCTTCTGGTCGTCCTGCCTCTTGAGCAGGGCCTCGAGCTCCGAGCGCAGCTTGTCCCAGTCGGCGGCCTTCGGGTCGGAGCGCGATCCTATGTCGACCGCAGCGAGCGCGTCGCGGACGGGACGCTCCGGCACGGCCCCGCCGCTGGATTGAAGGTGCTGCCCCCAGGTGACCGTGTCGCCGCCGAACTCGGCCCAGTCGAGCGCGCTGCACTGCGCCTGCGAGGACAGGCGGCCCACGACCTTCGAGAGCGACGCGGCCGGGTCCGGCGCGCCCTGCCCGCGGGCGGGCCGGGGCGCGGCCAGGAGGAGGACCGCGGCCGCCACGGCCGCGGCGAGGGCCTGCTTCGAGCGCCGCGCCCCGGCCGGGGGTCCCCCCAGCCGGACCTCCCTCGACTTCGGGAGGACGGGGAATTCGAGCCAGAAGCTGGCCATGAGGCAAAGGAGGGCGGGCGCCAGAGCCCATTGGAAGCGCTCGGCATAGCGGACCGTGTTCCGCTCGACGAAGCGGCCCTTTCTGCCCTGCTCGACCGTGGCGGCGAGGACCTTGGGCAGGTCGACCCAGGAGCTGGCGTCAACATAGACGCCGTGCGTCGCACTGGAGAGGTCGCGGAGCGTTCCGCTCTCGAGCTTCGACATGACGACCGCGCCGTCGTCGTCCTTCATGAATCCGCCCTCCCCGTCGGGGATCATGGTCCCTGCGGCCGTCCCGACGCCGAGGCCGATGACGCGGATCCCCCGCTTGGCGAGCGCGTCAACCTTGCCCTTCCAGTCGTCGTCCGTCGCCCCGCCGTCGCTTAGGATGATCAGGTACCGGTCGGCCGACGATCCCTCGCCGAAGGCGTCGAGGGAGGTGTCGATCAGCTGGCTGTAGTTGGTGCCGCCCTCGGGGAGGAAGTCGGGCCCGAGGGACGGAAGGAACTCCCGGATGATCTCGTAGTCGGCGCTCATCGGGGCCTGCAGGAAGGCGGTCCCGGAAAAGACGACCAGCCCGACGCGCTCGCCGCTCAGTCCGTCGAGGAGGGACTGGATGAGGAGCTTCGAGCGCTCCAGCCTCGACGGCTTCACGTCGGGCGACAGCATCGAGCGCGAGAGGTCGAGCGCGATGATGATCTCGCGCGACTGGTCGAACACGGGCTCCTCGAGGCGGCCCCACTGCGGCCGGGCGAGGGCGACGACCGCGAGGGCGGCCCCGGCGCACAGGAGGAGGCGCCGGCGCGAGGAGGTCGACCGGGGTGCCGACTCGTCGAGGAGGCTCACGCTCCTCAGGCCCGCCTCGGCGCGCAGGATCTTCGGGTGGGCGGAGGAGCCCGGGCCGAGCCTGCGGACGAGCTCCCAGACGAGGAGCCCTGCGGGCGCGGCGAGGAGCCAGAGGAGGTGGGGCCAGGCGAAGGTCATTGCTTCCTCGATATCCACGCGCCGGCCCCGAAGAGCGCGAGGCCCGGGAGGGCGAGCCACGGGAAGAGCTCCGTCGTCAGGAGGTAGCTCTTCGCCTGGAACTCGATCTTCTGGTTGGAGTCGATCGACTGGAACGCCGACTCGATCGTGTCGGTGTCGGCCGCCCTGAAATACTTTCCGCCCGTCGTCGCGGCGATAGACCGGAGGGAAT
>Ga0302326_10005239_pt1 | contig 29612 bp, 28 predicted proteins | sample Palsa_T0_3_FD_202264 | JGI IMG/M metagenome (GOLD analysis project Ga0302326, IMG submission 202264) | Peat permafrost microbial communities from Stordalen Mire near Abisko, Sweden - Palsa_T0_3 | ecosystem: Environmental > Terrestrial > Soil > Palsa > Peat permafrost | place: Sweden: Abisko... | reverse complement strand
ATGACTACTCTTTGTAAGTTCCGGTAACTGTGCATGCATTTCTGCTACGGTGCGGTTACAAAAGCACTGCGACTACTAAAATTGGCCCGGCGCCAGTGGCGTCCGCACGGTCAGGACTGCACGGCGGAGCAACCGGTCGCAAGGGCAGTATTCTCATGCATCCAGTAGCTGGGCAGCTCGTCGTAGGGATTCTGCGGTGGCCCGGCGAGATTGGTCACGTAGACGTTACCGACATCACGGCTTCTGGACAGCCTGATCGCCGTGGCCAATTGCGATCCGGGGGTCGCATAGATGGTGTTCGCGAACCTGTCGGCCCGGTAGTGACGGGCCCACCGGGGCACCCGGACGCTGCTGTACTGCGAATATGTGTTCTCAAATACCATCACGACGTTGCCCACCGACATGTAGCGCCGGTTGGGGTAAACGCCCGGATTCAGCCAGACCGAGGAGCCCGGATTGACTCGGTGGATGTAGCTTGCCAGCTTCGTATAGTAAGGAAGCTCACTGCCGACAGCGTGCACCTCATCGAGGAAAATATCAGTAACGCCGTACCAGGCCTTGTAGTTCCTTACATCGGCCTCGACCGCCGCGACCGGGCGCAGTCCGTTATCGGTGGAGGTATAACCCAGGATGGCGACGCCCGCATGCTGCGCCTGCAGCACGACTGACTTGAAGTGCGGCTCCGGCGAACTGCCGGCTCCCACTCCGGAGATATCCAGGATCATGGCGCTCGGCGCCGGCTTGGTGTTAATAGCGCGCGACCAGATGCTGTCCGCGTAGAAATAGGCCGGAACGAATACCTGCTGGCACCGGGAAGTGCCCGGCGAGCTCAGTCCCGCGATCACCCCGGCTGCGGCCCCGAGTACCAGGACCACGGCCAGCAGCACCAGCACTAGTGGCCTGCGGACCAGCTTAAGAAAGCCGCTCCGATGACCCGTCGCATGCCGTGTCGCGGCATTTCTCGTTATCGCGCGTCTCGTCGTCGCGCGCCTTGTTGCAGACATGTCGGCAGTAGTCCCGGGCAGTAGTTACGAGCAAGAGTAGGGGCTGTCAGGCCAAAGCAGCCGTCAGGAGCGCAGCCACATCGGCTCGGGCTCAAGACTGCCGGTTGGCAGGCAATCGTAGGGGTTGGTCCCGCCATGATCGGTGACGTAGACGCAGCCTGCCCGGCGCCCCGAGGCGAGCAGGAACGCGTCACCAAAACTATCGCGCGGCACCGAGTAGACGACATGGTAGAACTTGTGCGCTGCCATCGACCGGGTCCAGCGCGGCACCGCAAGCTGAAGGTATGCGCGCCAGGGGCCCTCGAACGTGCCGAGCACATCGGCATGCTGGGCGTATGCCGCCAGCGGGTGCGCACCGTGGTTGAACACCACGACCCGCGCGCCGATCTCCCTGGCGCTGCGCGCGAGCACAGCGTAGTGGCCCAGATCCTCCGCGGTGACCGAGACCCGGTCGAAGCAGACGCCCGTCACGTCATACCACTGCAGGAAGCGGTCGAGGTCGGCCAGGACCGCACTGCTGGGACGCTGGCCGTAGTTGGTGTCGACGTATCCGACCACGGCAACCCCGGCCTCGCGCAGCCGCCTCAGCGCGGGGAAGAAAGCCGGGTCAGGCCGCAGGCCCGGTCCGTTGGCGAGGTTCAGAATGACCAGGCGGACCCGCGACGCGCGGTCGGCCATCCGGGCCCAGTCGTCGGGACGGGTATCGGGCCGGAAGTAAGCGGGCACTACCAGACGCGGCACCGCCAGCCGCGCGGCGTCAGAGGAGATCGGTGCCACTGCTTGCCTCCCACAAGTCTGCCAGCGATGCCGCCAGGTCGTAGCGCGGCCGCCAGTCCAGGTCCCGGCACGCGGAAGCGATGTCCGCCTGCTGCCACGGCAGGCCGGCTGAGCGCGCCGACCCCGCTGCGTCTTCCCGCACGGTGCCGTTATAACCGCTGATCGCGAGCAGTTCCTTGACAAGTGCGCGCACCGGGACGCCCCGACCGCTGCCGACGTTGAGCACCGGGTCCGGCAGCTTCGCCGCGGCTGTCGCCGCCAGCACCGCATCGGCGACATCGCGCGCGTCGACGAAATCCCGGACCGCATCCAGCGAGCCAAGCCGCACGTCGGTGCCGCGGGCCATGCCACGGCGCAGCTCGGCGGCCACCCGGCCAGGCAGGCCGTCCTCCGGCGCTCCCGCGCCGACCGGGTTGAATACGCGCAGTACCACGGCGTCGAGCCCAGCGGCTCGGGCCAGCTCGACCAGATGAGTGCCGGCAAGCTTGGTCGCTCCGTAGACCCCGGCCGGCCGGGGCACGGCGGACTCGCTCACCGGGACGCCCGGCTCGGCGCGGCCGTACTCCGCTGCCGAGCCGAGATGCACGAGCCGGGCCGATGTGCGCGCCAGCAGCATCGCCCGGACCAGCGAGTAGGTGCCGGTGATGTTGACAGCCGCCAGCACGTCAGGCTCGCCGGAGGTGGCCCCGGCGCAGTTACAGACCACGTCAGGCGCCACCGACGTGATGATCTCGGCGATACTTTCCGGGTCATCGGCGGCCAGATCGAGCTGCCGGTGCGCCGATGAGCCAGGCAGCCCGGCCCGGCCCGCGGTGATGACCGTCGCGCCGGCCGCGCCGGCCCGCTGCCATATGTGCCTGCCGAGGAACCCGCTCGCCCCGATGATCAGGAGGCGCATCAGGCTACCCGTTCCGGCGTGCCGCCGGGATCAGCGCGGATGACTGCCTGCACGAGCTCGCCTTCGCTCACTGGTGGTACTCGTTGGCCTTGAAGCGGGCCAGGTTCGCCGGGTCGCGGTACCACTCGATGCTCTCGCCCAGGCCCTGGTCCCTGGTGAACCGCGGCTGCCAGCCGGTGCGCTCACGCAGCTTCGTCGCGTCGCAAACCAGCCGCATCACCTCGGAGTCCTTGGGCCGCAGCCGTTTGGGGTCCTCCACGATGTCGGCCTCGACGCCCATCAGCTTGACGATGTCCTCGGCAAGCTTGCCGATCGCGATGTCATCGCCCGGGCCGCAGTTGAACAGCTCACCGAGCACTGCCGAGGCCGGCGCCTCGCCGACCTCGATGAACGCCTGGGCGGTGTCGGTGACGTAGGAGAAGTCGCGGGTCGGGTCCAGCGCGCCCAGCATGAGCTGGCGGGAACCGCTCGCGAGCTGGGTGATGATCTGCGGGATCACCGCCCGGGTCGACTGGCGCGGCCCGAAGGTATTGAACGGCCGCAGCGTTACCGCGGGGACGCCGAAGCTCAGGTGGTAGGACTCGACGAGCTTGTCGGCGGCAACCTTGGAGGCAGCGTAGGGCGACTGCGCCTGCAGCGGGTGCGTCTCGCTGATCGGAACCGTCCGGGCCGTGCCGTAGGTCTCGCTGGTGGAGGTATGCACCAGCCGTGGGGTCCGGCAGGCCCGCACGGCCTCCAGTACATGCAGGGTGCCGATGGTGTTGGTGTCCACGAAGGATCGCGGCGCGCTGTAGGAGTAGGGGACTGATCCGATCGCCGCCAGGTGGTAGACGACGCTGGCGCCCTCCACCACCTCACGTACCGTCGCCGGATCGCGCACGTCGCCGAACACCACGTCGACCTGGTCGATGATGGCGGCATCCAGCGTATCGAGCCAGCCGGTCGAGCTGAACATGTTGTAGAGGACCATGGCCCGTACCCGGTGACCGCGACGCACCAGCGCCTCGACCAGGTGGGAGCCGATGAATCCCTCGGCTCCCGTAACCGCGACGATATCCATTGCTGACACTTCCTCTCACCTCAATGTTATTTGTACTGATTGTTCGCGGTGTCGATTCGCCCGATTACCTGCACGCGCCGGTCGGCGTGCATGCCGGGTAATCGCTGCTCTGGCTACCGTGCCGCGCTGTTAACCGTGCGCTTTAGTAACCGTGCCGCACTGCCTTCCCGAGCTCGATAGCCGCGTATCCGCCGATCGCCAGCAGCAGAGCGCCGCACGCCATGAGCTGCACGCGCACCCCGAGATCGCGGAACATGATCTCGCCGGCCAGCGCCAGGAAACAGGCCGCAAGCGTGAAGGTACGCAGTCCCAGCGCCTGCACGGTGAGTGCCAGGAACATCGCCAGGCCCAGCACCAGGTACGCCCCGAGCTGGGGCAGGTCACTCCAGCTCAGCGGGATGACCCCGGTTGCGTTGACGATGATGCAGGAAGCGGCGATCAGCGCCGCCGCGGCCGCCACGTACTGCGCCGCCGCCGCCATCAGGACAAGCCTCGCCCTGACCGCGAACCTCCGGTAGTCCCTAGTGTCGCGTAGCAGCCGCTGCGTGCGCCGCCGGTACCACAGCAGGCTCCACTCCGCCGCGCCCATGCTCAGCGAGAGCGGCAGCGTGGCCAGCAGCGCCCCGTAATTGACGCCCCCGTGCCCGTGCAGGCCCGCCGCGGCGGGGAAGGTCAGCAGCCCGGCAGCGGCCAGCCCGAACGCGGCTGCCGGGCCGGCGCCGCGCAGCTCGGCCGCCGTGACCAGCCGGCCGGCCGGCGGCCCGGTCCTGCGGGTGCAGATGACGGCGAGCACGAGCGCCAGCACCGGCGTGGCGCCCAGCGCGCCCCAGACGACATGCTCCAGGTGCGGCGGCCTGCCAAGGAACAGGAACGCCGTACTGCCCAGCACGCCCGGTATCAGGGCGACCAGTAGCCACAGCTCCACGCCGAGCACCATCAGTACGCAGGCGCCCAGCATGTAGGCGCCTTCGCCCGCGCCGAACCACAGGACCGTCATGGGCGTGTGGACCAGCACCCTGGTGGCCGCCATGGCGAGCAGCTCCACCGTCAGCCCGGCTGCCAGGCCCGCCCGCAGCAGCCGCCGCGCCTGGCCCGCATCGGTCTGGCCAAGCCGCAGAAAGCCGAGGTAGGCAAGGCCCTGGCTGAGCGACCACGCCACCAGCAGGGCCACGATCAGCGCGATCAGCACCCCCGGGCCGGCCAGCAGGCCAGCCGCGGCGGGAAAGCAGACCGCCGGGATCCCGTACAGCAGGCCGTGCAGCGCCGGGCGGAATCGGCTGACCTGCCATGGATCAGCGGGCAGCTCCGGCTCGGCCGGCCGGCGCGGAACCCGGAAGTACATGTCCTGCGCGAGCGCGAACACGTCGGGAAAGCCGTATCGTGCCTTCGCTGCCTGGTCGCTCATGCCGTCGAATTCCAGTGCGCTGGCGATCTCCAGGGGATCCACCGCTGACTCGCAGACCGGGCCGAACTCCTCACACAGCGCGGACACGGTGCGAGGCGTGGAGGCCGAGCCCCTGGCCGCCGCTACCCGCCGTTTGACCAGGGCAGCCTCGTCGATTGAGTAAGCCCGCGGTAGCTGATCGTGCACGCTCTGGGCGCTCATCCGGCCGCCTGCATGGGCAGCAGTTCGGTCTCGTCATCCCGCTCCGGCAGCGTAGCCAGCACCAGGTCGTCTGACTCGTCTTCCAGATCCGCGGTCGGCAGCGCATGGCCGGAGCCGAGGAAGGTGTATATCTCGTCGAACGCGCTGATCGCCCGGTCGACGGTGAAAAACTGCAAGGCGCGTACCCGGGCGGCGGCACCCAGCCGCCGCCGCTGCTCGTCGTCCCGCAGCAGGCTGAGGCAGGCCTGCCCGAGGGCTTCCGGGCTGCGCGGCGGCACGACGACGCCAGTATCGGCGACCGCCTCGGTCACCCCGCCCACGTCGGTGGCCACGCACGCCCGGCCGCAGGTCATCGCCTCGATCAGGGTGTAAGGAAAGCCCTCGGTGATACTGCAGAGCACTACGACGTGCCCGGCGGTGTAGGCGTCGCGGATGTCCACCACCCGGCCCTCGAAAACCGCCACCTCGGCCAGGCCCAGCTCGTCACGCAGCGCCCGGCAGCGCTCCAGGTAGGCCTCCTGGCCGACCGGCGGCGAGCCGAAAATCCGCAGTCGTGCCTCCGGCATCTCCCGGTGCACAACCGCGAACGAGCGCAGCAGCGTCTCCAGGTCCTTGACCGGGTCGATGCGCCCGGCCCAGGTGATCGTCGGTATCTCGGGCTCGGCCTCGGCGGCGGGAAATTCGGCGGGATCGACGCCGTTGTAGACGGTGCGGACCCGGGCGGAATCGGCACCGAGCTGCTCTTCCCAGCGCTTGTTGAAGACGTTGCCCGGCGTGACCATGTCCGCCTCGTGGTAGCCGAGCGAGCACAGCCGGCGCATGAACCGCAGATACAGCGCCCGCGTCGGCCAGCGGTAGGGGAACTCGCGGCTGTGCAGGTACTGCTCGCGCATGTAGATTCCGTGCTCGGTGACGATCATCGGCGTGCCGTGCCGCCACTTGGCGGCCAGCGCCGGCAGCGCGCCGAGCCCGTTGGTCACCGCATGCACGACATCGGCCTGCACCACCGGGTGCGCCAGCGGGCGCAGGGAGTGCTCCAGCAGCTGCATCGCGGTCACCGCGTCATGCAGGGTGGGCTTGGCCTGTACCGAATCGGGCGGCCAGTCCCGCCAGATGTCGCTGAGCAGCCCGACCGCATCCTCACTGCACAAGCTGGCGGAGAGGTCCTCGGTCTGCGCGTACTCGAATAGCTCACGCAGCACGTCGGCGAACCGGCCCTGGGCATCTCCCGGCGGGGCGAGGAGAACTTCGATCAGCTCGCGCAGCGGCGGGCGGGACTGTGACCGGGACCGCCAGCGCGACCGTGAGCTGGCCGGGGGCTGCCCCCAGATCGGCACCTTCTTGACCGAGGCGATGTTGCTCGGCAGCTCCCAGCGCACCGGCTCAGTCCCCGTGGCGACAAGGGCGATCAGCTGGAAGTCATGCTCAGGCATCCCTCGGATCAGCTGGTCGCACCACACGCTGACGCCTCCGAACTGGTGCGGGTAGGTGCCTTCCGCCGTCAGTGCCACATCCATGTCAGTTCAGATCACCTGACAATTCTTGAAACTTCCCGACCGGCGTGGCCACTGCCCGGGCAGGGCCCGGCACTGCCCTGGCAGGGCCCAGCGCGGTCAAGATGGCCGTGAGCCCAGCCGCAGCAGAACGTGTTCCTCCCGCCAACTGCACGTGAACTCCCCTGAAGGCCTAGGTGGATGGGATCGCCATCCCTTACTCGATCCGGCGCCGTACTCGCATTTCCCAGCGGGCGGGATTTCCCTGCACATCTGCCGCGCCCGGGGGTGCCCGGGCGGGCAGCCCGCCCGCACCTGCCTCAGCCGGCGCCCTTCGGGCCCCGGCCCACCGCAGTGATCTCCGGCGGCGCGGCCTCCGGCCCCGTGCTGACCGGCACCGTGACTTCCGGCACCGGTGCGGCGGACGGACCGGCCTGCCAGGTTTGCCCGGCCGGAGGCTGCCGGCGCGCGGCGCGCCGCGCCCGGCGCGGGTGCCGGGCCAGGAGCTGCTCGTACAGGTCATCGATCCGGCTGACGACCGACTCCATGCCGTAGCGCTCGAATACCTCAACGGGCGCCTGGCGCGGCCGGGGACCTGTCTCGACCTCCTTGCGGATCTCCTCGCGCAGCGCTGCCACGGTCCCTGTCACTTCGCGGGCGTGGTCGGTCTGGATCCCGTCGAGGGCAGGGCAGGCGGTGTAGAGCACGGGCAGCCCGCTGGCCAGGGCCTCCAGGACCGATAGCCCGAACGTCTCCTGCAGCGAGGCCGCCACGTACAGATCGAAGGCGGCCATCATCGCGGGGGTGTCCTGCTGGTAACCGCCGAAGATGACGTTGTCGGTAACGCCGAGCCGCTGCGCGGCTGCCTCCAGCCGGGCCTGGTCCTCGCCGCGGCCGATCACCAGGATCTTGCAGCGCTCGCCGAGCATCGGCGCGGCAGCCTCCATCAGCAGGTCGACTCGCTTGTTGGGATCCAGCCGGCCAAGGGCACCGATCACGTAAGTGTCGGCCGGGATGCCGAACTGCTCCCGGACCTGCTGCCGAGCGGCCGGGTCGAAAGCCAGGCCGCTGACATCCACGCCGTTGGGAATGACAGTGATCTTCTTAGCGGGCACGCCCCACCGGACCAGGCGCTCCCTGACGATGTCCGACACCGCGATGGTGGCGTCGGAGAACAGCTCCGACGACAGGTACAGCGCGCGTACCCCCCTGGTCATCTTGCGCCGCTCAATGTGCGTCTCGCCGATCGAGTGCTCGGTGGTCAGCACCACTGGCGCGCCCGCCAGCCGGGCGGCCGGGCGGGCGTAGATCTGCGACCGGTACAGGTGGGTGTGCACCACGTCGTAGCGGCCATCCCGGATGATCCGGCGCAGCTTCAGCAGGGCCGGCAGCTCGGTGTTGCGCTGCATCCCCAGATCGCGCACGGATGTACCCTCGGTGCGGATCTGGTCGGCGACCGGGCCCGGGTTGTAGAGCGTAACCACATCCGACTCGTGCCTGGTGCGGCGCAGGATCATCGCGAGCTGCAGCTCGGCGCCCCCGGCGTCGAGGCCAGTGATCACGTGCAGCACCTTCATGAACGTCTCCCTCTCAGTGCGATGTAGCCCCGGTAGAGGAGCCGCTTGACTGCCATCCGGGCAGCGTCATCCTGCTGCCCGGCGTAGATCCGGGGCAGCGCCATCAGCCCGATATCGGCCACCGGCGCCTCCACGGCGCACGCGTAGTCATAGCCCGCATCGCGGACGGCGCGCCGCGCTGCGGCGTCCATCGAGCCGTAGGGGTAGGCGAACCCGCGAATCGGCGTGCCGAGGAGGGCGGCGAGCTTCGCCCGGCTGGCGCCAGCCTCGGTCGCCAGCTGCTCGGCGCTCGCCCCTGCCATCCGCATGTGGGTGGCGCTGTGCGAGCCGATCTCGATGCCGGCTGCAGCGAGCTTCTCGACCTCGCTGGCGGACATCAGCGGCCAGGACGGGCCCTCGTCCCAGTCATTGGTGCCGCCGATCCGGTCGGAGATGATGTAGGCCGTCGCCCCGAAGCCGCGGCGCTGCAGTTCCGGCAGGGCCGCCTCGAGCACGTTGACGTAACCGTCATCGAAGGTAATGCCGACCAGCCGGCGCTGCCGGCCCGCCCGCATCGCGTCCAGGAGCGCGCCGATGCCGACGCCGCGCAGCCCGCGGCGCTCCAGCCAGGCCATCTGCTCGGCGAAGCGGCTCGGCGACACGCACAGCTGGTTAGGGTCCTCGCTCACCTCGGCCACGCCGTGATACATCAGGATCATCGGCACGTCACGCAGGCGCAGCTGATCAGCCTGCAGCCGGGAGGCGGCGCGGGTGGCCCGGGCGGCGCTCACTGCTCGTCCCCCGGCCCGCGGGAGATCGATGCTGCCAGCGTCCGGGCGAGGATGACCACGTCCAGCCACGGCGACCAGTACTCGATGTACTGGTTGTCGAAACGGGCGCGCTCGAACATCGAGGTATCGCCGTGCAGGCCGTGCACCTGAGCCCAGCCGGTGATGCCGGCCGGCATCCGGGTCCGGTCGCTGTAGCGGGGGATGTTGTGGCTGAACCGGTCGGCGAAGTACGGCCGTTCTGGCCTCGGGCCCACCAGGGACATCTCGCCGCGCAGCACGTTCACCAGCTGCGGCAGCTCGTCCAGGTGCGTGGTCCGCAGCCAGCGGCCCAGCTTGCTGCTGTGCTGGGCTGGCACGGACCAGGAGGTGTCCGGGTCGCCGTACTCGCTGAGCGTGCGCAGCTTCATGATCGAGGCGTTCCGGCCGTCACCAGTGACCCTGGCCTGGCGGAACAGCGGCGCCTGACCCGACTGCAGCCGGATGGCGACGGCCAGGACCAGCAGCACCGGCGCCGCCGCCAGCAGCAGGATGGCGGCGATGACCACGTCGAAGGTCCGCTTCAGCCGCATGCCCGCAGCAGAGTGGCCGCGGCGCCGCAGCGGGATCAGCGGGATGCCCCAGATCTCGTCCAGGAAGGACCGCGGCACGGCAGCGCCGAGCTCGTAGAGCCGCGGCACCACGCACACGTCGGCCGGCAGTGACCCGCTGGCACGCAGTACGGTGACCAGATCCTCGTCCTTGCAGGCGGCATAGCAGACGATGACCCGGCGGATGCCCAGCCTGGCCACCACCTGCGCCAGGTCAGCGGGAGTGCCCAGCGTCGGCAGCGCAAGGTCACGGCGGGGCGGGCCGGCGTCGAGGAAGCCCAGCGGGCGGAGCCCGAACTCGGGGTGCTCAAGCAGCAGCTCGCCGATGTGCGCGCCGAACGTCCCGGCGCCGACGACAAGAGCCGGCTCGGCGAGCCGGCCGCGCCTGTGCGCGGCCCGCAGCGCCGCGCACAGGACAACGCGGAACGCGATCACGAATCCGGCCGACCACAGCGCCAGCGCTACCGCGGCACCGGCCGGCAGCCAGGCCAGCACGACGACCGCCGGCAGTGCCGCCGCGGTCATGATGCGCCCCGCCTGGTCGGCCACGCGCAGGCAGATCCGCAGCCTGTGCAGCCCGCTGGCAGCGAGGATCGCGAACACGGCGAGCGCGTACAACGCCGTCGGCAGGCCTGCCCGCCTGGTCACGGCGGCCGCCGCCGCGAGCCCGAGAAGGTCAGCAACCGGGAGCGCCAGAGCGGGCGCCGACCAGCCCGCGCGCGACCGGGAGCGCCGGCTCGCCTGCGGGCCGTGCGGCAGCCGCGCTACTGGCGGCTGCCGGACGGGCCCGATGGCGTCGCCGGGCTCGGTTACCTGACCGACTACCTGATCCTGGGGCCGGCCGTGCTCGGCCTCCGTCATCCGCGAGCCCCTGCGGCCGACAGCGATCGGCGGCCTGCCGTGCGGGCCAGCTGGCGTGCCACGGTGCGCGCCGCGTGGTCGGAGCCGTAGACGAACCGCATGACCGGCCCGAAGGTCGAGGCCACGGCCGGCCCGATGAAGAACAGCCCGGGAACCGACGACTCGTAATGGCTGTCGACGGCAGCGGTGTCGACCACGGTCCGCAGGCCCGGCCGCAGCTGGTCACTGAGGAATGTCAGGCGGCGCAGATCAGGGCGATAGCCGGTAGCGGCGATCACGTGGTCCGCCGACAGCTCACGGCTGGCACCGCCGGGCCCTTCGAGGCCGAGCGTCACCCCCGCGCCATCGGCCTTCGCCGACTTCAGCGAGTGCCCGACTAGAACAGGGAACTGCCCGTTCACCCGGTCGGGCAGCCAGGAGGCGCCGGCCGGCCCGAGCGCCGTCTGCGAGCGGTATATCCGGGTGCCCTGCGGCAGGTGCCGGAACAGCTCCGGATGGCGGGAGTAGAACCAGGTGCTCCAGCCGGAGCCGAGCCCTGCCTCAGGCTCCCGCAACCGCTGCAGGTACGGGCGGTCCGGCGACAGCGGCTTCCCGTTCCAGATGATCTTCTGCTCTCTGGCGACGAGCTGGACGCTGGCGCCGTTCTCGTGCAGCAGCGCGGCGGACTCCAGTGCCGACTGGCCGGCGCCGACCACGATGACGCTCCGGCCGCTGAACTCAGCCGGGTCGGTCAGGGTCGAGCTGTGGGTGGAGATCGACGAGGGCAGCTCTGCGAGCAACTGCGGCACGATGGCGAAATGCTCGACGCCGGCGGCCACGACGACTCTGCTTGCCCGCGCCCGGTCGCCGTTGGCCAGGCTGATCTCGTAAAGGCCGTCCTTCGGGACCACCTCGGTGACCAGGGTTTCCTCAAGATCGGCGACGAGCTCGCGCCGGAACCACTGGCCATAGGCGATGAAGTTGTCCAGCGAGACCGGCAGCCCGTAGCTAGCGTACGGATGGCTGGTCTCCTTGCAGAAGGCCTCCAGCGTGTGCTGACCGTCCGGGCTGGACAGATTCGATGCGAAGCCTTGTGACTTCAGGAACATGCCGCTGGGCATGGACGTCCGCCACAGCTGCATCGGCAGCCCGAATATCCGGAACGGAACATTCTCTGCGCGCAGATGCGCGGCTAGAGAGAGCCCATATGGGCCGGCGCCCACGATCGCAACGTCAACGGCGTCGCTCATACCTTTGTCTCCTCATAACTCGATTGCGGCGCAGATTGCTGCGTCGCGGCGTACTTCGTTCGGTGTTGCGGGCTCTGTGCCCCCTTGCGGTTTCCGGTAGCCGCGCGGCCTGCCGCATACCGGAACTCGGCGTTCCCTCCCGCGCGGGCACCCCTGGCCAGCGGGCGAGTCGCCATCCGCCATCCCATCCGCGCGCACATGAGGCCGAATGGCCGCAGGTCGTCACGTGCGAACCAGGCGGCCTCGTCGACCGTGCGCAGCGACGCGAGCCAGGACCGCAGCCCGAGCTCGCCGGCCCGCCAGTATCCGAACGCGCCGATGGGGTCGTAGTTCTCCACCAGGAAGCCGCGCCCGGCCACCTGCTCCCCCTGCGGAAGTGCCTGGCCGGTCAGGTCGAGGTAGGCGGCGGTCACGACGTCCAGGCCCGCGGTGTCGCGGAACAGCCTGAACTGGGCACCGAGCCTGGGGTTGAAGTCCAGCAGCTTGTACTGGCCGTCCCTGGCGTCGAATCGAAGGTCGAGATCAAGGGTCCCGCGGTAACCCAGCCGGGTCAGCATCGCGGTGACCTGGTCGCGCAGGCCCGTGTTCAGGGTCGAGCGCCCGAGGGACGTCAGGCCCGCGTGGGCCGGATACGAGCGTTCCTTGACCCCGGTGAACGCCGGCCGGCAGGTCGAGCTGGCGTCGCAGTAGCCATGGAAGAACCAGTCGTGCCCGCTCGCACCGGGGATGAACTCCTGCAGCATCAGCCCGGCACCGGCCTGCGAGCAGGCCTGATAGGTGTCAGCCAGCTGCCCGGCGTCGGCCACGATCGAGGTGCTGCGCAGCTTGCCGTGGCCATCGCTCCAGGGCGTGGTGAGCTTGGCGATCAGCGGGAATCCCGTCTCGGCAGCGAATCCGCGCGCCTCCTCCAGCGAGCCGGGCAAGGTCACCCGCGGGCTGGGCACTCCCAGCTCGCCGCACAGCTGCGACAGGGAGTACTTGCCTGCCAGCCGCCGCGGGAGGTCGTCCGGCGGATCCGGGAAGAGGAACGACTTGCGCAGGCCGGAACCGTGCTCGGCCAGGAGAATGGCGCCGGCGTCATCGGTGGGCACGAGCACGGCTGGCTGCCCGATCCGGTCAGCCAGCCGCAGCAGTCCCGCCAGCACCCGTTCTGTGTCGCCGGCATCAGGCTGCCAGAAGCAGCGGCCCTGCAGGTAGCGGGAACTGGCCGCCGGAGCGAAGGGCCCCTCATGCACGCCGTAGACCGGCACGCCGAGCCGTCCCAGGCTGCGGATGACGCCAAGCCCGCCGTGGTGCATCACGTTGGGATCGAGCTTCAGCACCACCGCCGGCGTGCTCGCGTCCACGCAAAGCGGCTCGCCGGTCATCGGCGCACCCTTCGCGCCACATCATTTGTGGGCACTGAGCTTTCTCCCTGGCGGTGCGGCCGATATCAGATCATTCGCGGGCACGTAAGAGAATACTGTGCCACGGGCCACATCGCCGGACATCCGTCATCAGGGTGAGTAGATCTACCTAGGGCGGCCGAGTATCAGCGCTGCGTATCGGACCAGCGCTAACGCCGGCCAGGGGAGGCCGCGACCATCACTCGACCGTGACCGACTTAGCCAGGTTGCGCGGCTGATCAACATCATGGCCCTTGGCGGCGGCCAGCGCGCAGGCGAACACCTGCAGCGGCACGGTTGCCACCAGCGGCTGCAGCAGCGTGGGCACCTCTGGCACCTCGATCAGGGTGTCGGCGTAGGGGGACACGCGCTCGTCACTCTCATCGGCGATCACGATGGTGCGCGCGCCTCTGGCCCGGATCTCCTGGATGTTCGAGACGATCTTGTCGTGCAGGACCGGCTGGCCCTCGCGCGGCGGGACGATCACCACGACCGGCAGCCCATCCTCGATCAGGGCAATCGGACCGTGTTTGAGCTCGCCGGCCGCGAAGCCCTCGGCGTGCATGTAGGCGAGCTCCTTGAGCTTCAGCGCTCCCTCCAGGGCGACCGGGTAACCGACGTGCCGGCCCAGGAAGAGCACGCACCGCTCACCAGCCAGCTCCCGTGCCAGGGCCCGCACCGGCTCCATGCCGGCCAGGACGCGCTGCACCGCGGCCGGCATCTGCTCCAGCTGCTGCATCACGGTGTCGATCTCATCGCCGAACATGGCCCGCCGCACCTGGGCCAGGTACAGCGCGACCAGGTAGCAGGCAACCAGCTGGGTCAGGAACGCCTTGGTGGACGCCACCGCGATCTCCGGTCCGGCGTGGGTATAGACGACCGCGTCGCTCTCCCGCGGGATCGTTGAGCCGTTCACGTTGCAGATGGCGACCACCCTCGACCGCTGCTCGCGCGCGTGCCGAACGGCCATGAGGGTATCCATCGTCTCCCCGGACTGGGAGATGGCGATGACCAGGGTCGAGCGGGTGAGAATCGGGTCACGGTAGCGGAACTCGCTGGCCAGTTCCACCTCACAGGGGATCTTGCACCAGTGCTCGATCGCGTACTTCGCGATCAGGCCGGCGTGATAGGCGGTCCCGCATGCCACGATGATGATCTTGTCTACGTCCCGCAGTTCCTCGTCGGACAGCCGCATCTCATCCAGCGTCAGTCGGCCGTCCTCTGCAATCCGGCCGAGCAGGGCGTCGGCGATCGCCTTGGGCTGCTCGGCGATCTCCTTCAGCATGAAGTACTCGAACCCGGACTTCTCGGCGGCCGAGACGTCCCAGTCCACGTGGAATTCCCTGATCTGCCCGGGCGCGCCGTCGAATCCGGTCACGGTGATGCGGTCCGCGCGAACCTCGACTACCTGGTCCTGGCCCAGCTCGACCGCTTCCCTGGTGTAGGCGATAAACGCGGCCACGTCACTGGCCAGGAAGTTCTCGCCGTCGCCGCGCCCGATGACGAGCGGCGAGTTACGGCGTGCCCCCACGACCGCCCCCGGATCCCGGACGTCCACCGCGACCAGCGTGAACGCTCCCTCCAGCCGCTGGCAGACCAGGCGCATCGCGCTGGCCAGGGCTCCCGGCTGGGGCGCGCCGGTGCCCGGCACATCGGGCAGGCTGGCCATCTGCTCCTCCAGCAGGTGCGCGGCCAGCTCGGTGTCGGTGTCGGAGGCCAGATCATGGCCGCGGGCCTTCAGCTCAGTGCGCAGCGCCGCGAAGTTCTCGATTATCCCGTTGTGCACCACCGCGAGCTGGCCACCGCAGTCGGTATGCGGATGCGCATTCGCGTCGGTCGGCGGCCCGTGCGTCGCCCACCGGGTGTGGCCGATGCCCACCATGCCCGGCAGCGGCGGCTGCTCGTCCAGCGCGGACCTCAGATTGGCCAGCTTGCCCGCGCGCTTGACGGTGGTGAGCTTGCCCTCGGCCAGGATCGCGACGCCGGCCGAGTCGTAACCCCGGTACTCCAGCCGCCCCAGCCCGGCTATCACCACGTCCAGCGCCTGCCGGTACCCCGCATAACCCACGATGCCGCACATGACCGTCAGGCTATACCTGCGCATCGCGCAATGATCGGTGACTTCTAGCAATCATTCCGCCACCTACAGCAATGAGCGGAAATCTTCGCGCCGCATCCGCCAGTTCGAGGACAGATCCCCGCGTCAGTTCGAGGACAGATCCGCGACCACGGCAGCGAGCCGCCCGGCCAGCCGGTTCGCCTGGGCGATGTCGACCGCCTCGACCATGACCCGGACCATTGCCTCGGTCCCGCTCGCTCGGACCAGCACCCGGCCGGAGTCCCCCAGCTCCGCCTCGGCGGCCGCCACGGCGGTGGTGAGCGCCTCGGAGGAGGCCACCAGGGACTTGTCCACTCCCTGGATATTGATCAGGACCTGCGGGTACCTGGTCATGACTGCGGCCAGATCGGCCAGCGGCTCGCCGCTGGCAGCAGCTACCGCCAGCAACTGCAGGCCGGTGAGCAGCCCGTCGCCCGTTGTCGCGTGATCGAGCAGGATGACATGGCCGGACTGCTCGCCGCCGAGCACGTAGTTGCCCGCGCGCATGGCTGCCACCAGGTACCGGTCGCCGACGGGCGTCTCGACCACGTGAATGCCCGCATCCCGCATGGCGAGCCGGAAGCCCAGGTTGGACATGACCGTCGCGACGACGGTGTCGCCGGCCAGCCGGCCCTCGTTGCGCAGCGCGAGCGCCAGCACGGCCAGGATCTGGTCCCCGTCAATGACCTGGCCGGCGGCATCGACGGCCAGGCACCGGTCGGCGTCCCCGTCATGCGCGATGCCGGCATCGGCACCGTGCTCGATGACAGCGGCGCAAAGGGCATCCAGGCTGGTCGAGCCGCAGCCGGAATTGATGTTCTCGCCGTCCGGCTCCGTGCCGATCGTGATGACCTCGGCACCGCTGCGCCGCAGCAGCCGCGGGGCGAGGTCATAGGCGGCGCCGTGCGCGCAGTCGACCACGACGCGCAGGCCCGACAGCGGGCGGGCGGACCCGGCCGTTCCCGTGCCGCTGAGGTTGGCGCTGCCGCGGTCCGCACTGCTGCGGTCCGCGCCGTTGCGGTCCGCGCCGTTGCGGTCCGCGCCGTTGCGGTCCGCGCTGATTGCGCCCGCACCGACCGGCATGTCAGCACCGACCGACATCCGCCGCGGGGTGAGGGTGCCCAGCAAGTGGGTGAGGTAGCGCTCGCCTTCGCCGGAGGCGTCCGTCACCCGGCCGAAGCCAGCATCGGGGATCCCGCCCCGGTCCCCGCCGCCCGCTGGCGGCTCGGCGAGCCGGGCCTCGATCTCGTCCTCCACCTCGTCGGGCAGCTTGAGGCCGCCGCGGGCAAAGAACTTGATGCCGTTGTCCGGCGCAGGATTGTGGCTCGCGGAGAGCATGACGCCGAACTGCGCATCCAGCGCCGCGGTCAGGTAGGCGACGGCCGGGGTCGGGATGACGCCAAGCCGCAGCACGTCGACGCCACTGCTGGCCAGCCCGGCGACGACGGCAGCCTCGAGGAACTCCCCCGAGGCCCTCGGGTCACGCCCGACCACGGCGACCGGACGGCGGCGCAGCGTGCTCGCCGCGGCGCCGTTCCCGGTCAGGACGTGCGCAGCCGCCGCCGACAGGTCCATGGCCAGTCGAGCGGTAAGATCACAGCCCGCCACGCCGCGGACACCGTCGGTACCGAAGAGCCGGCCCATGGTACTCACTCCGGTGTATTCAGATAGGGGGTGATTGCCGTTGCCGCTGGTTAGCGCTTGGAGTACTGCGGCGCCTTGCGTGCCTTCTTCAGGCCGGCCTTCTTGCGCTCCTTCACCCTGGCGTCTCGGGTCAGGAAGCCCGCGCGCTTGAGCAACGTCCGGCTCTCCGGGTCGACCAGGATCAGCGACCTGGCGATGCCCAGGCGCAGGGCTCCGGCCTGGCCGGTGACGCCGCCGCCGGTGATCCGGGCGATCACGTCGAACGCATCGTCCGCGCCGAGCGTGACGAACGGCTCGTTGATCAGCTGCTGGTGCACCTTGTTGGGGAAGTACTCATCCAGCGACCGCTCGTTGATCAGGTACTTCCCGCTGCCGGGACGGATGCGGACCCGCGCGATCGCCTCCTTGCGCCGGCCGGTGCCCATCGCGTGACCGGTGACGACCGGCTTGCGCGCTGCGGGCCGCCCTGGTGCGCCCGCTGAGGCGTCGGGCGTCTGGGTGGTGTACTCCGATACGGTCGCCTCGGCGGTTGCCTCGGGCTCGGAGCCGGCTCCCGCTGCGGGATCGGGCACCTGGGTGGACTCGGCCACAGTGTCTTCCTCGTGCTTCCTGATCGGCTCTACGTTTACTGCTTGCGCGAAGCGGCGCGCGGCGCGCGGTGAACCTACTGTTCGATCTGGATGATCTGGTACGGAACCGGCTGCTGCGCCTCATGCGGATGGTGCGGGCCGGAGTACACCTTGAGCTTGCGCAGCATCTGCCTGCCCAGGGTGTTCTTCGGGAGCATGCCCTTGACGGCCTTCTCGACCGCGCGCTCGGGGCTCTTGGCCATCAGGTCGCCGTAGGACACCGAATGCATTCCGCCCGGGTAGCCAGAGTGCCGGTAGGCCCGCTTGTCGGCCAGCTTGTTGCCGCTCAGCGCCACCTTGTCGGCATTGACGATGACGACGAAGTCGCCGGTGTCCACGTGCGGGGCGAAGATCGGCTTGTGCTTCCCGCGCAGCAGGATAGCCGCCTGGCTGGCCAGCCGGCCGAGGATGACGTCGGAGGCATCAATAACATGCCACTGACGCTGGATGTCGGCAGCCTTCGGGCTGAATGTGCGCACAGTCATAAGCCTTTGCGTGTGAGTACTGAAAACCCTTCGCCCGCGCCCGGGGTAAGCCCTCCCTGGCGGGGATCCGCCGCACCGGCCCCAGCTCACCTGCCCGCGAGACGGGCACACGGGCATGGCGACGCACATGCATGCCTGAGCAGGATACCGGTCTGCGCCCGCAGCGGTCAAAGCGAAGTCTAAACGGGCTGCCGCGCGCACTCCCGCCCGCCACCGCCTGCCCCGTCCCCACGGCGGTGGTGGCCTTGCTCCATGCCAGGCCGCCGCGAGGATTATCCGCGCCGCCGGCTGTGGCCAAGCGACAAAACGCCCGACCCGGCAAAGCCGGTGCGTCCGGAGCGATACGCTCCCGCCATGCGCTCTCCGGACGGAAATGCAGTCGGCCAGACACCGGGCCGCCGGCACGGGTCATCCGGCCAGAATGCTCAGCCGCAGAAGGCTCGGCCCCAGAAAGCTCAGCCCCAAAATGCTCAGTCCCAGAAGGCCCAGCCGCAGAAGGCCCAGCCCCAGCCGTCCCGGCGCCAGTCGGCCCAGGACGCCGACGGGCGCCGGGACGGCGGCGAGGGGTCGCTCTTCGCGCCCGGTTACCGGGGCGACCGGGGGGCCGCGGCGCGACCAGGCCACGACTCCGGGCGGCACCCCGGCTGGTCCGGACTGCGCCCCGGCGCCGCCGGGAGGGGCCCGGTGCGGGGCTACCCGCCCCTGCCGGGACAGCCGCCGCCGCTATACCCGCCCGGCCAGTTTGCCGCCTGGAACCGGACGGCGTGGCCGGACGCCGGCAGTCCGGCGAGCGGCCTTCAGCTTGGCTACTCCGGATACTCGGTCCTGGCGGTCAGTGATCCCACTGCGGATGAAACCGCCACGCAGACCTGGGCCGTCATCGATGTCGACGAGCCTGCCAGCGCCCAGCCGGCCGCAGCCCCGAGCGGGAACCAGGCCGGCCGGAACCAGGCCGGCACCGCATCGGCCGGACCGCCGCCCCCGCACGCACCGCATTCCCCGCAGTCACCGCATTCCCCGCAGGCACCGCAGCCCGCCCAGACCGCCCAGACCGCAAAGCCCAAGGTCCGCGGGCGCGGCACCGGCGCGCACAGTACGGGCGGGCACAATACGGGCGGGCGTACTGCAGCGGGAAACGGCGCAGCCGGGGGCACAGCCGGGGGCAGCGCGCGCGGCAGGAGCCGTACCCGCCGCAGGGCCCGCTGGCTGGTGGCCGCCTGCCTGGCCATTGCCGTCGTGCTCGGCGCGGTGATCTATTTCGTGGCCCGCGGCTCGTTCGGGCAGTCGGGGACGGCAGCTGGCGCGCGGCACAGCCCGGCCGGCTCGGCTTCCCGGCCCGCGGCCACGCCGTCGCTGGGCCGGTGGGGGCACATCGCGACGCGGGCCATCGACCCGGTGCCGCTGACGCTCGGCGAGCTGTTCCCAGCCAGGTTCACCGTGACCGGCGTGTCCTATCGCCAGACCGTCAAGCGCGAGGGCAGGAAGTGCTCGGCCGCGGTCATCGGCGCCGCGCTGCAACGTGCGGTCAAGCACGCGGGCTGCAGCCAGGTCCTCCGCGCTAGCTACCTGTCGCCCGGGACCAAGCTGATGGGCACGATCGGCGTGCTGAACCTCAGGACCTTCACCAGCGCCCAGCGGGCCGGGGAGGCAGCGGGCAGGGCCCAGTTCATCGCCCAGCTGCCGGCCGCCACGGGACCCACCCGGAAGCTGACCAGTGGCACGGGCATCGAGGAAGCCGACATCAAGGGCCACTACCTGATCCTGGTCTGGGGAGAATTCACCAGCCTGCGCGCACCGAAGACCAAGGCGGAGCGGATGGCACTGGAGAAATTTCTCAGCGAGCTCATCAACAAGACCGTGAACCTGAGCCTGACCAGGCGCATGGTCAACGGGACGGCGGCGACGCCGAGTTAGCCCGCAGACTGCCGGACACGGCGGGTCGCGATAGCCCGTGCGGGCAGCTGCGCGTCGGGCGGGTAGCGGACTTCTTCCAGGCAGAGCGGGTGCGGCGGCGCGACGTGCACCGCCGGGTCCCTGGTTCGCGCTGCCAGGACACCGGCCAGCCAGCCCGGCTCCCTGCGGCCGTCCCCCACTGCCAGCATCGCGCCGACCAGCGCCCGGACCATGTTGTGGCAGAACGCGTCAGCGGCGATCATGGCAACGGCCGTGCCGGGCTCGGCCCGGGCCCACTCCAGCCAGAGCACAGCGCGGATGGTCGTCGCGCCCTCGCGGCGGCGACAGAACGCGGCGAAGTCGTGCTCGCCGACAAGAGCCTGGCCGGCCTGGTTCATCTGGTCGATGTCAATCCTGCGGGGAAACCAGAGCGTGTCGTGCCGGCGCAGCGGATCGGCCGCTGCCGGATCGTCGCAGACCCGGTAGGAGTAGCGGCGCGAGAGGGCAGCAAAGCGAGCGTCGAAGCCGTCGGGCGCCATGGCGATCGACCGGATCCGGATATCTGCTGGCAGCAGCCGGTTGAGTCGGCCAGCGGCGGACGGCTCGGCAGCCTGCCACGCATCGGCCGGGACATCGGCATGAGCGACCTGGCCGCGGGCATGCACGCCGGCGTCCGTGCGGCCCGCCACCGTCAGCACGGGCGGGGCGGGGAGGCAGAGCAACCGGCCGAGCGCGTCCTGCGTGACCTCCTGCACCGTGCGCAGACCAGGCTGCGCGGCCCAGCCGTGGAAGGCTGAGCCGTCGTAGCCGAGGTCCACCCGGAGCCTGGCGACCCGGTGGTCAGTCCCCGCCACTGGGCCGGTCCGGGCCGCCACTGGGCCGGTCCCGGCCGCCGGGCCGCCAGCGGCGGCCGTGGTGGCGCTCAGGCCCGCCTGCGGGTCAGCCGCCTGCGGGTCAGCCGTCGGCGGGCGCTGGCTCGTCCCCGGCCGACTCATCCTCGCTGTCCGGGTCGCCGTCATCAGCAGCAGGGTCAGCGCCGTCATCCGCAGCGCCGTCAGCCGCCTCGCCAGCGGCTGCCTGGACTGCTGCGGCTGCCCCGGTGTCGCCGGCCGGCTGCGCAGTGTCGGTCTCCTGCGCAGTGTCGGTCTCCTGCGCAGTGTCGGTCTCCTGCGCTTCGGTCTTCTGTACTGCGACCTCTGCTGCCGCGACATCCGGCGCCGCGACATCCGGCGCCGCGGCATCCGGCGCCGCGGCATCCGGTACCGCGGCAGCAGTCGCCGCTGCCCGGCCGCGCTCGGACCGGCCGCCCGCCGGGCCGGTAGCCGGCTGGGCCCGGCGCGCCCGGCGCCGGCGCGGCTGCGCGGCGGCTTCCTCGCGGACCAGCTCGATGACGGCAAGGGCGGCGTTGTCGCCCTTGCGCGGGCCGATCTTGGTGATGCGGGTGTACCCGCCATCCCGGCTGGCGAAGCTGGGCCCGATGTCGGTGAACAGCGTGTGCACCACGCTCTTGTCGGTCACGACGCCGAGTACCTGGCGGCGCGCATGCAGGTCACCCCGCTTGGCGAAGGTGATCAGGTGCTCGGCGAACGGCCGCAGCCTGCGCGCCCTGGCCTCCGTCGTGGTGATCTTGCCATGCTCGAACAGCGCCGTGGCAAGGTTCGCCAGCATGTGCCGCTGATGGGCTGAGCTGCCGCCCATGCGGCGACCCTTGGTGGGGGTGGGCATCGCAAAATTCTCCTCGGTTGGCTACCTGACGGGTCGCGCGGTCCCGACCTGTCAGTATTCCTCGGTCTCGACATAGCCGCCGTCGTCGTCGTCGTCCGTGCCGTAGCTGTCAGCTGCGGTTCCCGGGTCGAATCCGGGGGGCGAGTCCTTCAGCGCGAGGCCCATGTCGATCAGCTTCTGCTTGACTTCCTCGATCGACTTCGCGCCGAAGTTACGGATGTCCAGCAGGTCCTGCTCGCTGCGGGCGACCAGCTCGCCGACGGTGTGAATGCCCTCGCGCTTGAGGCAGTTGTAGGAGCGGACGGTCAGGTTCAGCTCCTCAATCGGCAGCGCCAGGTCGGCCGCGAGCGCCGCGTCGGTCGGCGAGGGCCCGATGTCGATGCCCTCGGCGTCGACGTTCAGTTCCCTGGCCAGCCCGAACAGCTCGACCAGCGTCTTGCCCGCGCTGGCCACGGCGTCCCGCGGCCGCATGCAGGGCTTGGTCTCGACATCCAGGATCAGCCGGTCGAAGTCCGTGCGCTGCTCGACACGGGTCGCCTCGACCTTGTAGGTCACCCGCAGGACCGGCGAGTAGATCGAGTCGATCGGGACCCGGCCGATCTCCTGCCCCGGCTGCTTGTTCTGGGCGGCGGAGACATAGCCGCGGCCGCGCTCGACCGTCAGCTCCATCTCCAGCTTGCCCTTGCTGTTCAGCGTGGCGATGTGCAGCTCCGGGTTGTGGACCTCCATGCCCGCCGGCGGCGCGATGTCCGCTGCGGTGACGGTTCCGGGGCCCTGCTTGCGCAGGTACATGTGCACGGGCTCGTCGTGCTCGGAGGAGACCACCAGCTCCTTGAGGTTCAGGATGATGTCGGTTACGTCCTCGGTGACCCCGGGCACGGTGGAGAACTCGTGCAGCACGCCCTCGATCCTGATGCTGGTAACGGCAGCACCGGGAATGGAGGACAGCAGCGTGCGGCGCAGCGAGTTCCCGATCGTGTAGCCGAATCCGGGCTCGAGCGGCTCGATGACGAACCGGGACCGGAACTCGTCGACCCGCTCCTCGGTGAGGCTTGGGCGCTGGGCAATGAGCATGGACTTTTCCTTTCCGCGCTGCCCGCTATTTGACAGTCGCGACTAGCTGACGGCTTCCGCCGCCAGTTGCTGTCAGCCCGCCGCAACGCAGCGGGCCGCAGCTGCTACTTCGAGTAATACTCAACGATGAGCTGCTCCTGCACCAGCGTGTCGATCTGCGCGCGGACAGGGAGCGTATGAACGAGGATACGCATCTTGTCCGGGATCACCTCGAGCCACGCGGGCACTGTCCGCTCCCCGGCCTCGGCGCGGGCGACGATGAAGGGCGTCAGCTCGCGGGACTTGGGGGTTACCTCGACGATGTCGTTCTCGCTGACGCGGAACGACGGGATGTCGACCTTGTGCGCGTTGACCAGCACGTGGCCATGCCGCACCAGCTGGCGGGCCATGTCACGGCTCTTGGCGAAGCCAGCCCGGTACACCACGTTGTCCAGACGGGTCTCCAGGATCTGCAGCAGCGCCTCGCCGGTCTTGCCGCGCTTGCGGGTCGCTTCCTCGTAATAGTTGTGGAACTGCCGCTCCAGGATGCCGTAGATGCGGCGGGCCTTCTGCTTCTCCCTGACCTGAAGCAGGTACTCGCTTTCCTTCGGCCGGTTCCTGCCGTGCTCACCCGGCGGATAGGGCCGGATTTCGATGGGGCACTTCGGCGAGTCGCACTTGGCGCCCTTGAGGAAGAGCTTGGTCTTCTCGCGGCGGCAGCGCTTGCAGTCCGGGCCTGTGTATCGAGCCATGTTTGTCGCTTACTCCTCAGACCCGGCGCCGCTTGGGCGGGCGGCAGCCATTGTGCGGAACCGGGGTGACGTCCTGGATGGAACCGACCTCCAGGCCGGTCGCCTGCAGTGACCTGATCGCTGTCTCCCGGCCGGAGCCCGGGCCCTTCACGAAGACATCGACCTTGCGCATGCCGTGCTCCATCGCGCGCCGGGCGGCGGCCTCCGCGGCCATCTGGGCGGCGAACGGCGTCGACTTGCGCGAGCCCTTGAAGCCGACCTGGCCCGACGACGCCCACGAGATGACGCTGCCAGCCGGGTCGGTGATCGACACGATGGTGTTGTTGAACGTGCTCTTGATATGGGCGTGCCCGTGCGCGATGTTCTTACGTTCCTTGCGGCGCACTTTCTTGACGCCGGTACGGCTCTTAGGAGGCATCCTGCTGTTCAACTCCGGAGGTGGTCGGTCCGCTGTCGGTGCCGTGCCGTGCCGCGCCTGCTGATGCGGGCACGACACTAGGGACTACTTCTTGCCGGCCTTCTTCTTGCCGGCCACGGTCTTCTTCTTGCCCTTCCTGGTGCGGGCATTGGTCTGCGTGCGCTGGCCGTGCACGGGCAGCCCGCGGCGGTGCCGGATGCCCTGGTAGCACCCGATCTCCACCTTGCGGCGGATGTCGGCCTGCACCTCGCGGCGCAGGTCGCCTTCCACCTTGTAGGTGGCCTCGATCCAGTCCCTGAGCCGGACCAGATCGTCGTCCCCAAGCTCATGGACCCGGGTATCGCCGCTGACACCCGTCGCGCTGAGCGTCTCCAGCGCCCGGGTGTGGCCGATGCCGTAGATATAGGTCAGGGCGACCTCAAGCCGCTTCTCACGGGGGAGGTCGACGCCGACGAGGCGTGCCATCGCGGGCAGTTCTCCTTCTGTCGCGGAGGTCCTGCGCGCCGCTCCCGCGTTCCTGCCCGGACGCGGCCCCGGCCTCCTCCGGGGGTCGCCCGCCGTCAGCTAGCCGACGGCGGGCCTTGCGGCACGTGCCTTACCGTGCTCCTGCTGTGCTGCTCTGTGCTGTGCCCTACTGTTCTGCTGGACTGCCTGCCTGCTGTGCTGTGCCCTACTCTGCTGCCCAGCTGGGCTGCCCTACTGGGCTCAGCCCTGGCGCTGCTTGTGCCTCGGGTCAGAGCAAATGACCATGACCCGGCCATGCCTGCGAATGATCCGGCACTTGCTGCAGATCTTCTTCACACTCGGCTTGACCTTCATTGACGCGTATCTCCTCAGGCGCTCGGGGCCGTTTGCACGGTCCGTGCACCGCCTGCTCGTTACTTATACCGGTAGACGATCCGCCCACGACTGAGGTCGTAGGGGCTCAGCTCGACGACGACCCGGTCATCGGGGAGTATCCGGATGTAGTGCATCCGCATCTTCCCGCTGATGTGGGCCAGCACTTTATGCCCGTTGTCCAGCTCCACTCTGAAGAAGGCATTGGGCAGCGATTCCACTACCGTGCCCTCGATCTCGATGGCGCCGTCTTTTTTGGGCATACACTCCGCGCTTTGCTGATCGCCGGCCAGCCTGCCGGTCATTTGTCGTGCTAGCTGGTGCTGGTGTTTTTGGTTGCGACTTCTCACTACTGGGTCCTGCCAGACGCGGCCATCGCTGGTCGTGCCGCAGCAGGTCTCGTGCGGTCAACGGTGGTTTCCCCGTGATCCGGCCCGCGCTTGCGCGCGTCTTCCGGACTGGAGCAGCCCGCTGAATTGCTGCCGACGCACCACGGGAGGTTGCTCCGTTAGCACGGCAGCTTGTGGGCCGCAGCAGAGTCTACTTCAACCCTGCCCGCAATGCGAACCGGGCGCAGCCTAGGACCCGGCTAGGGATGACAACCGGTCCGGGTCACCGGATATTCCCCGGTGGCCAAGATATTCCCGGGGTGGCCGAGCCTACCCGGGCGGAGCGCCCCCCAGCTGGTCTTGGTCGCCGGGCAGCTCTGGTTGCGCACCCGTTCGGTTCGACCCGCCGTGCAGGTGCCCGTTCTGGTGCCCGTGCTGGTGACCGTGCGGGTGCCCGTGCTGATGGCCGCCGGATATCGAGCGGCCGATCAGGAGCGCGGCCCACGGCCCGGCCAGCCACAGGAACCACGGGTACCCACCGCCGCCGAGCGCCCAGACGAAGACGCAGATGGCAGTAATGGTGAACCAGGAACCCCACACCGCGCGCCAGGCCGGCGAGAACCCGCCGTGCCAGGCTGATACGCCGCCCCGGGCGGGCATCGCCGCAAACGCCGAGCTCGAGCCAGGCGTGCTGCCCCGGCGGCGCGGCAGGCCAGCGTCGGGAAGCCGGTACAGGTCAATCGCCGGCAGGTCGGACAGGAGCTCGTCCAGCTCGCCGAGCGTCTTGGCCGCAAAGGTACGGTCCAGCCGCTCGTTGAACTCCTCAGCGTCCAGCCGTCCCGCCGCGTGATGCTCGCGCAGCAGCGACGCGGTCCTGTCCCGATCATCATCGGAGGCCCGGATCCTGGGATCGGCCGCCACGGGCTCCTCCTCAGCCTTTCACCGGTGCACGGCAGGTGCCGGGGCCGACGGCACCTGCCCTGCGCAGAAAGCGGCGAAGCCAGCGACCCCGCCATCAGCGGCAGTCAGCACCTGAGGGCCGTCTGCGGTGATGGCAACTGTGTGCTCGAAATGCGCCGCCGGGCTACCCGCGGCGCTCACCACGGTCCAGCCGTCGTCGAGCAGCCGGGTCTGCGGCCCGCCAAGGACCAGCATCGGCTCGACGGCCAGTGCCATTCCCTCAGCCAGCCGCGGTCCCCGGCCAGGCTTGCCGTAATTGGGAACCGGCGGGTCCATGTGCATCTGGGTGCCGATCCCGTGGCCGACGTACTCGCGCACGATCCCGTAGCGGCCGCTGGCCGCGGCACTGGACTCGATCGCATGCGAGATGTCGGTCAGCCGGCCGCCGGCCACCGCGCTGGCCAGGCCGTGCCAGAGCGCGCGCTCGCACGCGTCCAGGAGCCCGGCCAGTTCCGGGGCGAGGTCGCCGACCCCGACCGTGTGCGCTGCGTCGCCATGCCAGCCGCCCACGATCGCGCCGCAGTCGATCGAGATCACGTCGCCGGCCGCCAGCAGCACCCGCGGGCTCGGGATGCCGTGCACGATCTGATCGTTCACCGAGGTGCAGATGCTCGCCGGGAAGCCGTGGTAGCCCTTGAACGACGGGACCGCGCCGGCGCCCCTTATCTCCCGCTCGGCGATCGCATCGAGCTCGGCGGTGCTGATGCCGGGCTCGACCGCCCTGGTCAGGGTCTGCAGGGCATGCGCCACCACCAGCCCGGCCTCGCGCATTAGCGCGATCTGGCCGGGCGTCTTGAGCTGAATCGGCGGTTCCCGCCGCATCCGCATGGCGCCTCCAGGGGTCATTGTCAACCGTACCCGCAGAAAGCGGCGACCCTCGCTCACGGGGTGACCAGACCTCCGGGCGGAGCTCAGCGGATGAAGCGCCGCAGCGCGCCCAGCGCGCGGTCGGTGATCTCCTCGACCGGCCCGGTGGCGTCGATGCCGAGCAGGATGCCCTCGTCGGCGTAGAACGAGATGAGCGGCGAGGTCTGCTGCTGGTACACATCCAGCCGGTGCCTGATGGTCTCCTCGCGGTCGTCGTCACGCTGGAAGAGCTCGCCGCCGCAGTCGTCGCATTTCTCCGCCCGGGACGGCGGGTCGAACAGCACGTGCCAGACATGACCGCAGCGGCGGCAGGTTCGCCGTCCCGACAGCCGCCGGACCACTTCGTCGTCGTCGACGACCAGCTCCAGCACCAGGTCCAGCCTGGTCTCCCACTCGGTGAGGAGCTTCTTGAGCGTCTCGGCCTGGGGGACGTTACGCGGGAAGCCATCCAGCAGGAAGCCCGCTTGCGAATCGTCCTCCTGCAGGCGGCTGTGCACCATCGCGATGGTGACCTCGTCGGGCACCAGGTCGCCGCGGTCCATGAACGCCTTGGCCTGCTTGCCCAGGTCGGTTCCCGAGGTGACATTCGATCGGAAGATGTCACCTGTCGAGATCTTCGGGATCGCGAGGTGAGAGGCGATGAACTGGGCCTGTGTCCCCTTGCCCGCACCGGGGGGCCCGACAAGGACGACGCGCACTACCTCAGGAAACCCTCATAGTGGCGCTGCTGCAGCTGGCTCTCGATCTGCTTGACCGTATCGAGTCCCACCCCCACCGCGATCATGATGCTGGTCCCGCCGAGCGGGAACTGCGACGACGCGCCGACCAGTCCGATGGCAATCATCGGGATCAGGGCTACCACGCCGAGGTACAGCGAGCCGGGAGCGGTCAGCCTGCTCAGCACGTAGCTCAGGTAGCCCGCTGTCGGCCCGCCGGGGCGGATGCCGGGGATGAAGCCGCCGTATTTCTTCATGTTGTCGGCCACCTCGGTCGGATTGAAAGTGATCGACACGTAGAAATAGGTAAAGAAAATAATTAGCACGAAAAAAAGCGCCATGTAAATGGGATCGTCACCGATGATCAGGTGCTGCTGTACCCAGACCGTCCACCCGCTGGTAGCCGTCGACTTGCCGAACAGCTGCGCCGCTAGCTGCGGTATGTACAGCATCGAGGAGGCGAAGATGACCGGGATCACGCCCGCCTGGTTGACCTTCAGCGGAATGTAGGTCGAGGTCCCGCCGTACATCTTCCGGCCAACCATCCGCTTGGCGTACTGGACGGGGATCCGCCGCTGGGCCTGTTCCATGAACGCCACGAAGGCAATGACCGCGACCCCGACCGCCAGCACGATGGCGAAAATGAAGCTGCCCTTGGCCTCGTAGATCTGCTCCATCTCGCCGGGGATGACCGCGATCACCTGGGTGAAGATCATCAGCGACATGCCGTTGCCCACGCCGCGGTCGGTGATCAGCTCGCCCAGCCACATGATGACCGCGGTACCGGCGGCCATGCAGATGACCATGGTGGCGATCGTGAAGACCGAGTCGTTGGGGATCAGCTGCCGGGTGCAGCCCGAGATCAGGTTGCCTGACCTGGCCAGCGCCACGATGCCGGTGGACTGCAGGATCGCCAGGCCGATCGTGAGGTACCGGGTGTACTGGGTGATCTTCGCCTGGCCGCCCTGGCCCTCCTGGCGCAGCGTCTCCAGTCGCGGGATGACCACGGCCAGCAGTTGCAGGATAATGCTCGCGGTGATGTAGGGCATGATGCCCAGCGCGAACACCGACAGCCTGAGCAGGGCACCGCCGCTGAACAGGTTGACGAGCTGGAACAGGCCCGCGCCGCCGCTGTGGGACGCCACGTTCTCGCAGAAGTTGACTGCCTTCTGCGACACGCCCGGCGTCGGCAGCGAGGCACCCAGCCGGAACACCGCGATGATGAAAAGGGTAAACAGCAGCTTGCGCCGCAAGTCGGGCGTCCTGAAGGCCCGGATGAACGCGGTCAGCATGCGCCGTCCTTCAGTCGTCGGGTCAACGTCATCTGCCGCTCCTTGTCACAGACCGTGCCCGGCTGGCGTAACAGACCGTGCCCCGCTGGCCGCAAGCGCGCGACGTTTGCTCGCCGCAGTCTAACGCGCCGAGGTGAGTCCGACAGCCGCCAGCGCAGGACCGGACCCGCGCGCTGCGCCGCACCAGGCCGCGCCCGCCGGGCGCGGCCGTCGCAGCGTAGCGCGACGGCCGGCTCACAGCTCGGTAACTGTCCCGCCGGCTGCGGTGATCTTCGCCCGGGCCGAGGAGGAGAACGCGTGCGCGCTCACCCGCAGCCCCGCGGCCAGCTCGCCCTGGCCGAGCACCTTGACCAGCTCGCCGGGCCGGACCGCGCCCCTGGCTGCCAGATCCTCCGGGGTCACGTCCCCACCTGCCGGGTACAGCGCGGCCAGCCGGTCGAGGTTGACGACCTGGTAGGTCACCTTGAAGCGGAGATTGGAGAATCCCTTGAGCTTCGGCAGCCGGCGGTGCAGCGGCATCTGGCCGCCCTCGAAGCCGGGTGCCACCTTGTTGCGTGCCTTGGTGCCCTTGGTGCCGCGGCCTGCCGTCTTGCCCTTGGATGCCTCGCCGCGGCCGACCCTGGTGCGGGGGGTGCGGGAGCCGGGCGCCGGGCGCAGGTGATGGATC
>Ga0302326_10005238_pt1 | contig 29613 bp, 21 predicted proteins | sample Palsa_T0_3_FD_202264 | JGI IMG/M metagenome (GOLD analysis project Ga0302326, IMG submission 202264) | Peat permafrost microbial communities from Stordalen Mire near Abisko, Sweden - Palsa_T0_3 | ecosystem: Environmental > Terrestrial > Soil > Palsa > Peat permafrost | place: Sweden: Abisko... | reverse complement strand
GCGATGAGTGCTCGCGACAGCAATTCCAGCTTGCCCTGTCTGGTGCGCAGCGCGTTCGAGAAAAGACGCCAGCGCAGCCAGGCGATGGCCGTCAGTTGGCCGCGCTGGTCGATGGTGAGGCTGAGATCGCTCAGGGGCGTCATATTGTTATAGAGATGTGGCCTCGACTATCTCACAAATCGCGCTTCGACCGCGTTTCTCCGTGATCGCGTCCCGGCCTCGACGCTTGGTGCCGGGCCGCGGGTGCGCGGGTCAGGGGCAAGCTCTGCGCTCGGCTTCTTCTATTCGTTTGCGCTGCGCCACGCAGGCGTTGAGCTGCGCCAGCTTCTTTGGATCGGTGATGACCCGCGCGTGCGCAAAAAGTTCTTGCCACAACGTTTGTCTCAGCCGTGATGGTGCTGGCCACCGGCGGCACCAGCGTTTCATGTCGCCTCCGCGCTCGATCGATCACCGCGCTGGGGGTCGGGCGCAAGCAAGGATCGGGATTCGATGCTATCGAGCGTGCAGCAGGCCGTCGAGAGCGTCGCTAATGGCCTACCGCTTTTCCCGAGAGGGTTGATCTGGACCGCTTCGCAATTCGAGTTCCTCGATGTTTTCTTCGATGGACGCATAAGCGGCTTGGATTTTCTCTGCAGTTCGGTCCGGTCGAGTTCGAGCCTTGCGGCGGCGTACAAGTTGCGCCACGGGACGTCTTGCGGCAAAGCGGCACCCCCGGGTTCCAGCCAGCTCAGTAGGTAAACGAGAACCGGCACGGAATCCAGTTCACGAATTTGAGTCCACAAAATGAGCAGTCGAAGCGAAAATTCATTGCCGAATCAGGAGGATAAGCGGCAGAGACGATTGAGAACGGCAACCGGTACGATTTGCCAGATCCTGCCGCCCGCGTCCTCGGCCTTGTCTTGCCCTCGGGCTATGGATTCGGAGCGCTATTTCGATCATTTCGTTTACGCAACAAGCGTTCGATCTCGTTGGTGAGGTCACGCGCATGGATCGGCTTCGAGAGGTAGCCATCGAACCCCGCCTTCAAGACGTTCTCCCGGTCATTTCGCATGGCATAAGCGGTCACGGCCACAACCGGCAGTGTGGCGAACCTGGGATTCTCCCGGATCCTGCGGATCACGGCAAAACCATCCAATACAGGCATGCCGATGTCGAGCAGCAGAAGGTCTGGCCGACTCTGTTCGACCATATCGAGCGCCTCTTGGCCGTTGCATGCTTCGATTACGGTGTAGCCGCGATTCCCCAGCAGCTCGCGAAGCAGTTCGCGGTTGACTGGACCGTCCTCAGCCACGAGAATCTTGGTCATGCTTGCCCCAGAGTCGCCGGCTAGCGGCCTTGGAAAACTCCTCCCACTCAATTTAGTAACTGACCTCAGAGTACCCCCGGCACTAAAAAAAGGTGGGAATATTGAGTTCGTTTATCGTGAGTGCGCCACGCGTACAGCGAGGGTAGGGAGCATGTTCCAAGGAGACAACTGTCTCCCATAGCTGAAGGATCAAGAGAACACAAGCGGTGCAACAGTAAAATAAAACTATAGTTGTGGTATAAATACAGTTGCGCTAACATATTCTGTGAAATGGCAAAAGAAACGAAACTGAATTCCCCGCAACTGACTTTCAAGTACCGTCAACTCGCGGTGGCCGACCTCGACAGAGGCCGACGCGGGAAGCACTATGACCTTTTGCAAGGGATTCTTAGCGAATTGAAGGCGGCGCCGCCGGGTTCGGCACTCGAAATCCCATTGGCCGAAGTAGGCGGCATTGGACTCGCAAACCTGCGTTCGGCCGTGCATCGCGCCTCGACTGCTGAAAGTCTGGCAATCGAAACCCTGGCGGATGAAAAGAACTTTTATGTGTGGAAGAAATAGGGGCCAATGGATCCCGGGGAAATTTCGATCCGTCATAACGTTTTGTTTCTGGCCTCCGAGTGATCTCTAGATTCGCTCTTTAGCCCAGCCACGAAAGCTCGTGCGCGGCTTGGCGTGAGCCGCCCACCGTGCGCAGAAAAATCTGTTCCAGCGTCATTTTTTCCCCGGCCGGCGTTGCACCGTCGTAAGGGCCATCGCCGGATGTCGAGGGCGTCTGCGCCTCTACGCCGGCGCGCAGTTCCTCGAGCGATCCCTGCGCCACCAGCCGTCCCTGATGAATGATGGCGACGTGGCTGCACAGCCGCTCCACGATTTCGAGCACATGTGAGGTGAGAAAAATCGTGGCCCCGCGCGCGATCATGCCTTGCAGCATGGTCTTCAGCGTTCCAGCGGCGATGGCGTCCACGCCTTCGAACGGTTCGTCGAGAAACAACACTTTCGGACCATGAATCACAGCCGCCGCCATCGCCAGCTTCTTCTGCATGCCATGCGAGTAGTCAGTAACCAGCTTCTTCGGCTGATCGGCGAGTTGCATGAAGTCGAGCAGTTCCGCGGTCCGCTCGGCCGCGGTTTCGCGGCCCAGTCCGTACATTCGTCCCGCGAAGTTCAGAAACTCCGCTCCCGTCAGCCGTCCGAACAGCGCCATGCCTTCCGGGACGACGCCGATTTGCCGCTTCACTTCGACGGGATTGTTCTCGAGATCGAGCCCGAGGATTTCAATTCGCCCCGAACTGGGCGCAAGCAGGCCGGTAAGCATCTTGATAGTCGTCGATTTTCCGGCGCCGTTGGGGCCGAGGAAACCGAAGAACTGTCCCGGCGCCACGCGCAGATCAATACCGTTGACCGCAACCAGTTCGCCGAAGCGGCGAGTCAGGCCCTGAGTCGAGATGGTGGGAGCGGAGTCCATCAAGATTCCGAATCTAGCACAGCCAACGAATCCCGGCGATGCGGTTGGTCCCGGGAATGAGCCTGGTCTGCGGGTTGCGGGTTTCTTGCATTTCGCGGATCACAGCGAATCCGACTTAAAAGCGAAACGCCCTAGCCTGCGGCCAGGGCGTTCTGTTACGGAACTCGAGTGTTCTAGAACAGATTCCACAGGAACTGGTTGTAGACCTCGTGGTGGAATTGCACCTCCGCAGGCTTTACCACCGAACCCAACAGGCGCGGGCATCGGTCGGCTGAGGCCTGTTTCAGGTCGGCGTAGCGCGCCTTCACATCTTCACCCAGCAATTTTGTCGTCCACTCGGCCTTGCGAAAGTTTTCGATCGCCGTGTAGATGTTGTCAGGCAGATAGCGCTCCGCCTGGCGCAGGTTCTTGATCTTGGCCGTCGTGCCCTCGAGTCCGGTCCTGAAGATCGAAAACAACACCAGGTATGGGTTGGCGTCAGGCGCCACCGCGCGCACCTCGGTGCGCATGCTGCGCTCGTTGCCGATCGGGATACGGATCATGGCGCCCCGGTCCACCGCCGACGCCTTGAGTTGGTTGGGCGCCTCGAAGTGGGGGTCGAGGCGGCGATAGGCGTTCACGCTCGAATTAAACACCAGGCAAAGATCGTTGCCGTGGGTGAGCAGACGGTCCAGAAACTCGTAGCCCAGCTTGCTGAGCTTCTCTTCGCCCTTGGGATCCCAGAACAGGTTCTTGCCGTTTCCGCTCACCGAAACGTTGGTGTGCATGCCGCTGCCGTTGACCCCCACCACCGGCTTAGGCAGGAAGGACGCGGTAAGGCCCATGTTGCGGGCGACCTGGCGGCAGATCAGCTTGTAGAGTTGGATATGGTCGGCGGCAGCCACCACTTCCGCATAGCCGTAGTTGATTTCGAACTGCGAAGGCGCGACTTCAGGATGGTCCTTCTCATTCTGGAAGCCCATAGCGCGCTGCACTTCCGCGGTCGTGTCAATAAATGAGCGCAAGGGATCGCCGGGCAGCGAATGATAGTAACCGCCGGTATTGACGTACTCGAACTTGCCGGTTTCGTGATAGCGGCGTTCGGCCTCCGGGCCCTGGAACAGAAAGCCCTCGATTTCATTGGCGGCGTTGAGGGTGTAGCCATGTTTCTTGTGCTGCTCGGTGGCGAACAATTTGAGCACGCTGCGAATGTCGGCGCCGTAAGGTTCGCCGTCCTTGTCGATGACTTCGCCGAACACCAGCACTTTGCCCGGCCCGAAGACGTCGGCCGGTCCCCAGTAGAAGGCCCCCCAGTCAATGCCCAGACGCAGGTCGCTCTCCCGCTGCGCCGTGAACCCGCGAATCGAAGAGCCGTCGAAGGTCAGGTTGTCATAACTGTTCAGCAGGAACTTCTTGTCGTAGTCCAGCATATGCAGCCGGCCCTCAAGATCGCTGAACATCACGGTCACGGCCTTGATCCGCTTTTCGTCGGTCAAATACTTCAGACGCTTCTCCTGGACCTTGCCGAATGGCACGCGGTTCCGCCGTTGCTCCTTCGCCTCCAGATTCAGGTCTTCCAGTTCGTCGTAGGTGAGTGCCAGGAAATTGCGTAGTTCGTTGGGCATGGATATCCTTCAGTCTCCTATCGCTCTCGGCAAGATGATGTCGGCAAGCAAGGCCACAGGTACAGGGAGTTGAAGTGGCTGGGTTTCAACCGACAAGAATAACGCGATTGCACAGTCCCCGACAATCGAAAAAGCTAATCGAAGGCATAAAAGAGATTTATTCGCGGGGATTCCGGCGTAAAACACTCCATTCCGGTCTGGCGAAGCTCACGGTATCCCCGTGTCCGGACCAGCCGCCGTGCCAAGAAGATTTGCCCAAGCACACGGCAGCCTCGAAACAACTCGCCGTCCCTGCCAAAGCAGTCCTTTCCTCACGATATCGGTACATCCACGTATCTTGGAGGCAAAACTAGGAGGCTCGAGCGATTCACGGCGTGGTTTTTACTGCAAGCCCAAACCCTGGCCCGGCATCAGCCGAATGATCACTCCCAGCGCCGTAAGCACTACGACAAAATAAATAATCGTGGCGCGGCTGGGATGCGCCGGCAGATCTCCGGCAAAGAATGCTCGATACCCCGCACCCAGTGCCACCAGGAAGAACAACCTTTCTCCAAGCACCAGCCCCAGAGCGACACCCGCCGTCATCAGCACGACGCGTTCCGTCTTGCTCAAGGCCAGCGCAGCCTGCCCGCCGTCGAGCACCCAGACTGGAATCAGATTCAGCAGGTTCAGCACCGCACCCACACGCGCCAGCGCCGCCCAGTAGGGATTGTGGGTCTGCCACCAGAGCGCGGCACAGGCAAGCGACGCGAAAAACCCCGCCAGCGGTCCGGCCAGGCTCACTGCGGCACGTGTCTCGAGCGGCACGCCCAGCGCTTGCCAGCGCACATAAGCTCCCAGGCCCGGCAGAAACACGGGCATATCCGCCGGCAAACCGCGGCGCTTGATGTCAATGAAGTGGCCCATCTCGTGAATCAGAATCAGCACCGCGAAGCCGATCCCGAACCTCACTCCGGACGCAGCCGAATAGATCGCGAGGAAGGCGACAAAGCTTAGCAGAGACGTCAATCGGAACTGCGGCGACGCTGGAGCTCTTCTCGCATCGGCCGCCGCTGCACTCGGACCCACCGCTCCCATCGGTTGAGCCCATTGGTTGTCGGCCGGCGGAGGCCGCCGTCCTCGATCGCCGGCAGCATCGAGCTCGTGTGCGTGTTGCTTGATCCAATCGGCTTGCTTCGAGGTTGGCGGCAGCAGCTGGAGCCCGCTCAGCCATTTCTCCCGCGCCTGCCGCAATTCTCCAGCGGCCTCCAGCGCCTTTGCTTCCGTGGAGAGTTGTTCGAGTTCCTCCGAGTGTAGGAGCGCGTGGCAGTGATCGCACACCAACGCGCCGGGCGCCAGATCGCCTGAGCAGCGCTTGCAATTTCGAATCAAGTCTGGGTTGTTTGTATGCACGGCTAGGAAGAACGCCCCTTTGAGACGGTACACGGTTCAGGAGGAAGCTGGTGGAGCATTGGCAAACGGTCCGTAGATTCCAAACGGCCGGCCCGCGGCGATCCTCCATGCGATCCTCATGCCAAAGAAAAGAATCAACAAGCCCATCGCTCCCCAGAAGAGATTGCCTGAAAGCTGAATGAACGGAGAGGCCAGCCCCATCAGAGCCGCCCGTCCTAGCCACGTTCCCAAGTTCACCGGCTCGTGGGCAAAATGAATCCAGATGGGAACCTCCGCCATCGAGACTGCCGCGTAAGTCAGCAAAGCCGCGGCAATCTGGTAGCGCCGGCCGCCGACTCCGTTCGAGCCCTTCATCATGGCTGTGCCCACAATCCACCCCACCCCGATCGACATATAGCTGATCACCCAGCCCTGCAGCAGGATGGCGATCACCGCATACCCAACCAGTCCCGCCACGGCCGCGCCGATGCCGTAGGTGAGCGCGCGCACATACGCAGCGTGCTTGTCCGTGGCAATTTCGCTGCGCATCTTTTCCGCGCAGCCTGGACAGGCCACCGCCGCATTCACCCGATAGTAAGATCCACTCAACGGCTGCTCGCAGAACTGGCAGCGACTGCTTTCCGGCTTGGTTCGATACTCGGCCGTGCCGAACTGCGGCGTGGGATTGCTAAAACTGTCACTCATGACCCGGAACCTTAGCACAGCAGCCAGCATCAAGGAAGATCGAATTCCGGTAGTGTCTCAGTTTCTGCAAAATCGAAGATCCCTCAGAACTGCCCTGTAATCTCTGCGTATTCCGCGGATCTTATCGCGGGTCTCCGCGTCGTGAGGTTTTGATGAGATTTCGGCAAACACAAATCTTAAAACGCGGAGGTCGCGCAGAACGGCCGCAGGGCAAACGGAGACATTCCCTGACCGCTGATTGCTTTTCTGGGGTTCCTCAGCGGACGATGCCGCGATCAGATTCGCTCGAGACGTGCTTACTGCCGGTGCGCCGAGGCTCCCGCGGCAATCTCGCGCAAGGCGCTGACGAATCCCGCCGCGGCGTTCGGGTCGGCCAGCGCTTCCAGGTGAAGGGTAGCCGAGAACTGGGGTGACTCGGGACGAAAGCGCACTTGCAGAATGTCCTGCCGCCGCGCCGACATCAGTGCATTCAATTCCGCGCTGGGGTCCTGCTTCCAGTGCGTCCGCGTGGTGAGGATGATGGGCCCGGGCTGGTATAGATTCCACTCGCGGTCGTCGCGTTTGCGCGATGAGATCCCCCGGTTGTGGGCGCACCAGCGATGCCGCACCACTTCCAGATGGAAGCTCGGCGAACCACCCAGGTCGGCCTCGAAGGTCAGAGTTTCTTTCTGCCGTTGCCAGCAGCTCATCAGCCATTGCACCGGCAGCGCTCGCGGCCTGAACTTCACCGTTACATGGGCGTTTTCGAACCAGCGCGAAGGAAAGTGCAGCCGCGCCTGCAGACGGGAACTGCCCACCCAGTGCGACTCTAGGATGCGTCCCTTGCCGGCGCAAGCCGTCTGCACCCAGCGCAAGGCCGCAGCTCCTTTTTTTCGGTTGTAGGTGGAGAACACGAAGTACCACAGTCCCAAGACGGCGACCGAACCAGCCACGTCAATCACGAGCAGGCGTCCCACCAGGCTTCCTTATGATGTTCATGGTACGTCCGAGGCTGGGGCGGAAGCAAGGGGCAATGGTCCGAATTCGTCCTTCCAGATAGCCCCATTCTGAATTACCTGTGGAAAACCCGGGTACTCGTGCAATTCGAATCGTGCCACCACCAAACTCGGAATCTATAACCGGTTTTGCTGGCTCCGCCGCCCGCAGCGGCCTGGCTCAGAGCCCCAAAGCGAGGTCCGACGTATTCCTAAAGCCCCATTCCCCGCTACAATGGCCCCGTGCCCTTCACCATTCGGGAGTTCCAGCCCGCCGACTTCGACACGCTGTGGCGCATCGATCAGCACTGTTTTCCTCCCGGCATTTCCTATTCGCGGACAGAGCTGAAGCTCTACATCCGCCGCCGAGGATCGTTTACGCTGCTCGCCGTGGACGCAGACTCGGCAGCAACGGCCGGCCCCGATTCGGGAGCTGTCGAGAAAAGTTTTCCGCCGATCATCCCGGCTGAGGTTACCGTCGCAGGCTTCATCGTCGCCGAGGCGGCTCGCGCCTCCGGTCACGTCATCACGATTGACGTGATCGCCGCCGCCCGCCGCTCCGGCGTGGGATCGCTGCTTCTGCGTGCTGCCGAAGACCGTCTGCGCGCGGCGCACTGCCGATCCATCGAACTGGAAACCGCTGTAGACAATGTCTCCGCCCTATTATTCTACAAACGTCACGGTTACAGCTTGATCCATACTTGCCCTCGTTATTATTCGAACGGTGTTGATGCCTTGGTATTGAAGAAAAATCTCGAATCCAGTCCATAGGAATCTCGAGCAGAACTGCAACAGCACGCCGGACTTGCCCAACCTGACCCATCCCATCTCGGAAATAGCGGGCCAGAGCACCCGGATGTCGTCCGTACTTGCCACCGCGCCCGCACTCGAACTTTTCCCCTCCTGAACGGGACTCCCGAACCGGTGCGGACAGAGTCGTCTCGGGAATACCCATCGAATTCGCTCGCGAACCAGCCAGCCCTTCACTGAGCAGTTAGGACGGGGGAGGGCAAGAAACCATTTGCGCTGCCCCGCTTCTTCCAGCTAACTTGCCTTGTGATGAAAGCCGCCATCCAAGTTGCCATCCAGGGAGAACTCGGATCCTTCAGCCACGAAGCTGCCGAGCGCATGCTGCCCCGCTGCACGGTCGTCCCCTGCGCTCGATCCGCCGAAGTGTTCGACCGCGTGCAGCGCGGATCGGTCGCCGCCGCCGTCATCCCCATCGAAAACTCGCTGGCCGGCACGGTCGCCGAGCACGCCGATCTTCTGGTCACGCATGAAGTCTTCATTCAAGGCGAATTCCTGCTCCGCATCGTGCACAACGTGATTGCTGCGCCCGGCGTGAAGCTCAACGCTCTGCGCAAAGCGTTCTCGCACCCGGTCGCTCTCGACCAGTGCCGCGACTTCTTCCGCCACCACCCCCGCATCGAGCCTGTCCCGTTCTACGACACCGCCGGCAGCGTGAAACACATCGTCGCTCATCGCCTTCCCGCCGCCGCCGGCATCGCCAGCCGCCACGCCGCCCGCGAATATTCCGGCAACATTCTCCAGGCCGGCATCGAAGACGACAAACGCAACTTCACCCGCTTCTTCCTGATTCGCAAGTCGACGGGGACAGGGGGAATCGACGCCCGGCGAAAGGGAAGCGCCGCGCCCCGCTACCAGCGCCTCATCCCTCGCGGCGCCAACAAGACTTCGATCGCGTTCAAGGTACAGAACCTGCCCGGAGCGCTGTTCAAGTCGCTCAGCGTCTTCGCTCTGCGCGACATCAGCCTCACCAAAATCGAGTCGCGCCCCATGCGCGGACGCCCCTGGGAATACGTCTTCTACGTTGACTTCCTCCGCGGCGACGACGAACCCGCCCGCAACGCCCTCCGCCATCTAGGCGAGGTCGCGGAGTTCGTTAAAGTCCTCGGGGTTTATCGGACCGCAAAAGCAAAGCTCGTTCATTAACCTTGTAATTTTGTAATAATGCGGAGGGATCCCCCGCGTTAGCTGCTGCACCTTTGATATAGTGCGAACGGTCCGCCGCAGGAATAGAATTTAGTCTTGCGGAGAACTACCGGGAAGCCTGAAACCTTTCCGCCGCCGCATCATCTAAAGCTTGAGTCAGTTACACTCAAGGAGAGCCAATGGCCCAGCAACCGCTTTCCGAGCAAGCTCCTAAGCATCGGGAAACAAATGACGTTCGGGCTTTGCCCGTACTACCTGTGCGCGACACCGTTCTGTTTCCGCACGCCGTCCTGCCCCTTACCGTGGGCCGGGAGAGTTCCGTCCAACTCATCAATTCCCTGGGAGAAGACAAGACCATCGTGGTGGTGGCGCAGCGCGAGGCGCGTGTCGATAGCCCCCAGGCCAGCGATCTGTATACCGTCGGCACGTCCGCGGTTGTCCACAAAGTCGTCAAGATGCCCAACCAGAGCCTGTTTGTGTTTGCCGAAGGGCTCGAGCGAGTGCGCCTGGGCGAGTTCACCCAATTGGCTCCATTCATGCGCGCGAAGGTTTCGCCTATTCCAGAAGCTACACAACCGGACAGTTCCGAAATCGAAGCCCTGCAGCGCAACGTGCTCACGCTGTTCCAGCAGATTGTCTCCGGTTCGCCCACGCTTTCCGACGAGCTTTCCACCGTAGCCTTGAACATCGACGAACCGGGCCGTCTGGTGGATTTCATCGCCTCATCTTTGCCCTCGCTCTCCACGCCCGACAAGCAGGACACGCTCGAGACTCTCGACATTCGGGTGCGCCTGGAGAAGATTAACCAGCATTTGGCCAAGGAACTCGAAGTCCAGCAACTGCGCAACAAGATCCAGAGCGAAGTGCAGGATCGCGTACAGCAGACCCAGCGCGAGTATTACCTGCGCGAACAGATGAAGGCCATCCAGAAAGAACTGGGCGAGCAGGATGAAGGCCAGCGCGACGTCGAAGACCTGAAGAAGAAGATCGACGACGCCGGCATGCCGGATGAGGTAAAGAAAGAAGCCCTCAAGGAGTTGGGCCGCCTCTCGCGCATGTCTCCCATGGCGGCCGATTACTCACTCACGCGCAACTACGTCGAGTGGCTGGCCATATTGCCCTGGGCCAAGACTTCCGGCCAGGAGATTGAGATCCCCAAAGCCAAGGAAATTTTGGATACCGACCACTACGACTTGGAGAAGGTCAAGGATCGCATCCTCGACTATCTCTCCGTCCGCCGCCTGAAGCCGAGCATGAAGGGCCCGATCCTCTGCTTCGTCGGACCTCCTGGCGTAGGCAAGACTTCGCTCGGCAAGTCCATTGCGCGTGCGCTCGGTCGCAAGTTCGTGCGGCTCTCGCTCGGTGGCGTGCACGATGAAGCCGAAATTCGTGGCCATCGCCGCACCTACATCGGGGCACTGCCCGGACAAATCATCCAGGGCATTCGTCGTGCCGAAACCAAAGATCCCGTTTTCATGCTCGACGAAATCGATAAGGTCGGCCGCGACTTCCGTGGCGATCCCGCTTCCGCTCTGCTCGAAGCGCTCGATCCCGAACAGAACTCGACCTTCCGCGACAACTATCTCGACGTCACTTTTGACTTGTCGAAGGTCCTTTTCATCACCACCGCGAACATGCTCGACCCCATTGCCGAGCCGCTGCGCGACCGCATGGAGATCATCGAACTGCAGGGCTACAGCGAAGAAGAGAAGCTGCACATTGCATTCCGTTATCTCGTTCCGCGGCAGGTGGAAGAGAACGGCATCACCGCCGAGCAGATCGAATTTCCCGAGGCAGCCTTGCGCTATGTGATTCGTCACTATACGCGCGAGGCGGGCGTGCGCAGCCTCGAGCGCACCATCGGAACCATCTGTCGCAAACAAGCGCGGCGGCTGGCCGAAGGCAAGACTGAAAAACTTGTGGTCACGCAGGAAATCATTCAGGAATTCCTGGGTGGCATCAAGATCCGCACCGAAGGTGAAATCGAAGAGCGCACCGAGCGCCCCGGCGTGGCCGTGGGCTTGGCCTGGACACCCTCGGGCGGCGACGTGCTATTCGTCGAAGCCAATGCCATGAAAGGCAAAGGTGGATTCACCATGACCGGCCAGATCGGCCAGGTCATGCAAGAATCCATGCAGGCAGCGCTGACCTGGGTCCGCTCCAATGCCGCGCAGCTCGGCATTCCCGAAGACTTCTTTGCCGACCACGACATTCACATGCACGTACCGGCCGGTGCGATTCCAAAGGATGGTCCTTCGGCAGGGGTGACTATGGCCACGACGCTGGTGTCTCTGCTGACGGGGCACCGCATCCGTCCGCTGCTGGCGATGACGGGTGAGATCACGCTCAGCGGCAACGTGCTACCGGTGGGAGGCATTAAAGAGAAAGTGCTTGCCGCCAAGCGCGCCGGAGTGACGGACGTGATTCTGCCGGCGGAAAACAAGATGAACGTTGAGGAAGACCTGACGCCGGAGCAGTTGGCGAACCTGAGCGTGCACTATGTGAAGACGATTGAGGAAGCGCTGCGCTTCTCGCTACCGGAGGTAGTGCAGTCTGTGGCGGCGAAGGTTCTGACGCCGACGCACGAGGACGTTCACCACAAAGTGCTGGCGCAGGCTTGAGGCGAGAGCGGTTGCCAGTTTCCCCTATCCAGTTGCCAGTCCTTGCGGACTGGCAATTTTTTTTGCTGCAGAATGGCCTAAAAGTAACGTGGTTTCGGTGCCTTCAGGTAGGTGGCGTTGACACTGAACGCGAAACACTGGCGCGCGGCGCCGGATGGGTGCACTGATGGCCCGGAGAAAGGAATTGCTCGGGGCAACACCGCAGTGGGAGCGCCAAGATCAAAATCTCCGCCCGGTCCCGGCAAAAGCCGCAGGGACAAGGACGGGGACTGGCAACTGGCTCCCCCCTCACTGGCTCAACCGAATGGCCAACTGACGCTCGGGCTGCGTCATCTGGCTCCACAATTTCTGCAGATCGTCCTGCAGCGCCTGATTGTCGGGCTCTTTGTGTAGAGCCAGCGCGAACCAGCGATAGGCCGTCGGCAAGTCCCGTGGCGCGCAAGTTCCCGCCGAATAAAGCCCACCCAAAGAAATCATCGCCTTCACATTGGACTGTTCCCCCGCCAGCTTCAGCATCTGCAGCCCGTGATCGCAGTCCTGTCTCACTCCACGTCCATAAATGTAGCGTTCTGCCTCGGTCACGGAATCAACAGCTTTCGCCGGCGCAAGCTTGGCCGCCGCAGGCTTGCGCGCGACTGCTCTCTGACCAGGACTCGCCTCCGCCGCAGGTGATTGCTCGTCGGAACCAGAACCCGCAGCCTGTGCCCCTGACGCCGGCGCACTCGAATCAGCGTTGCTCTGCGGAGCATTCTGCTGATCAGCGCTCCCGGAGGTGCTCTGTGTCGAAGGGCTCTCGGAAGGCGTGGCTTGCGAAGGAGTCTGCGAGGGGGGAGTCGTCTGCGCCGCAGGCGTTTCTTCCGGACTCGCCGCCGCGCTCGCGGCCGGAGCCAGTCCAGCGCCGCCTGTGCCAGCCGGCGGGGTTGCTGTCGTTGCGGGCGTCCCTCCCGAATCCGCACCACTCTGCGCAGAATCCGGCGCTTGCGTAGTCGCGGCAGTCGGCTTCTTATCGCCCGCGTTCAGCCAGTCGAAGCCCCCTTGCTTCCAGTGCAGGTAGCCGAATCCCGCCGCCAACGCCAGCGCGACCACAAGCAAAATCAACTTGCCCGCGCCCCGCCGGGGTTCTTCCTCATCCTCGAGAAGATAGTCCACATTCGACGACGGCCGCAGCGCATCGCGCCCGGCATCAGCCTGGGCGCCAGGAATACGATCGCTACGGAGTCCGGTACGCCCCGTACCCGATTGGCCTGCGGGCGTATTCAAGCCAAGAAAGGAATGCCCTGTGATCACCGGTCCCGTGCTCGCACCAGTATCCGGCGCAGCATCGGAGGCAACCAGAGCCGCCCCGCACATTCCGCAAAAGCGGTTGGCCTCGGCATTCTCATTGCCGCATCGTCGGCAGCGCAAGCTCCCTCCTAACGTACTCAGTCTTCTAGCTTAACTCCCCCGCCCCGAGTCCCGCGAGTACGATGCAGATTCCTCGTGTGGGGCAATAACATTCCCTTCGGCAAACCCCGGGCAAACCCTGTCCATGCTTTTTGCTTTGTTGCGCCGGCAGCCTCGAAAACAGCTCCGCTCCAGCTCATACCAACCGGGAAGGACCCGATTTCTTGTTTCTCACTGCTTAATTCAGAGGCGCACCAGACGGGTCCGTCAGGGCAATCAATTTGCCCACCGGATATTCTTCCTGCGTAAGCGGAATCTCGGGCTCGGAGTTCAGAATAGTCACCACCTCGCCGCTGTGTACTCCGCGCAACAGCAAGCGATCCGCCTCGACTCGCACCACTCGATACTTCTCGTCGAAAACTGACATTGCAGTCTCTTCCACCTGCTGATTAGATGCCAGCTTCTCCATCCTCGATACTATCGAACCCATATCCCCCCATCGAGCGTTTCCAAAACAGAACCACGCTCGCAAGCGGCCTGATTCGTCCAACCTGACCGCTAATCCCGCCCGCGACCCTGCCGCCCCACCGGAGCGCTCACTAAGACTTTCCCGCACTCCAGGCAAGCTGCCAGCGCCCGTGGCGTAATCAACCCGCATGCCGGACACATTCTTTGCGAGGCGTATCCTGCCATCTCTGGCTTCATCCGCCGCATCCTGTAAGCCACCACCACCGCGAACACCAACAGCAGCGCCCCGGCGCAAATCCCGATTGCGTTCATCACAGCGCCTTCTCTCGATTCCCGATTTTGTGCGCGCCCGGCTACATGCCCTTGTAAGGCTCATAGAGAGCCTCCGGCAGCTCCGGCTTCTTCGCGTAAGGCTCATACGGAGTCTCGGCCACCACCGGCTTACCGCCGTATGGTTTATAAGGAACATCCGGCAACGGAGGCTGTTTGGCACGCTCCGAGTCCGGTGCAGCTCCGGGATACGCCACCGGCGGTTCGTCAGATTCATCGGCGGAGCGAGACGTTTTCCACATCATAGGACTCCAGGACGATCTACCCTGAAACACATGATGCGCCCCTCCCGTGCCACCAAGCTGTTCACAATTGCTCGCTTCTACAACATAATCTCCCCGTGCGGAGCGGAGACTCCTGTCCGCCGCCTTTGACTCTGATCTACGCGCTCGGATGGGGCTGGCTCGTTATGCAATCAAGCGAAGCGAAAGCCTGCCCTGCGGAAGCCGAAGGGGATCTTGGCGGTGGCCGGCAGGGGCAACACTGCCGGCGCAAGAACGAAGGTCCTTCTGGGATTGACAGCGATGTCTGAGCCGATGCTGAGACGCTCTAGCCCGCGCCAGCGGCCGCGTGCGCCTTTTGCAACAATCGTCTCGCCTGCGAAATCAGCTCCGCTACCTCGAACGGTTTCACCAGGTAGGGCACGTTGTTTTCTCGCAGGAACGCCCGATCATCCCCCTGCTCTACGCCATGGGAGAAGGTAAACAGTACGTGCCTCTCCATGATGGAGCAGTTCTGTTTCAGCCAGAGGTAGGCTTCCTTCGCGTTCCAGTCCGCCGGCATTTTGCCGCTCATAATCACCGCATCGAACGGCTCGGAGAGCAACCGTGTCTTTACATCTTCGCTCCTCGTCGCCGTCACCACGTTGGCCCCCGCGCCGGTCAGCACGTCGCGCTCAAACTCCAGCACGGCCTCTTCTTCCTCCACCAGTAGCACTCGACCCTGAATGGCGCCTTCGCGCCTCGGTAGAGCAAGCGGGGCCGCTTCGAGCACCGCCCCCGCAACCACCGCCATCGGTAGCCGCACCTCGATCACCGCTCCGCCCTCGGAAGCATTGTGCGCGGTGATGTCGCCGCCATGCTCCTTCACGATCCCATAGCAGATGCTCAAGCCCAGTCCCGTTCCCTTCCCAACATTCTTCGTGGTGTAGAACGGATCGAAAATTCTCTTGGGATCTTTAATCCCCGGGCCGTCGTCGGCAAACTGCGCGCACACGTCGCCCTTCTCGTAATAAACGCGGATCTTCAGCTTCCCCGACCGCCCCTTCTCCAGCACCGCGTCCACTGCATTGTTGATGATGTTCAGAAATACTTGCTCTAATTGGTGCGGATCGGCCACCACCAGCGCGGCCTCCGCCCCCAGATCTTTTTCCACCACAATGTTGTTGATCTTGAGATCGTAATCGCGCAGGGCCAGCGTTTCTTCGAGCACCTTGCGGATGTCTACCTCCGACCGCTCCGGCTTCCTTTGCCGCGCGAACGAAAGCAGATTCTGCACCACCCGGTGCGTGCGCTGGGCCTGTTTGAACATCTTGGCTACATAGTCCTGGGCGCGCTCATTCAATCCTTCACTCTCCAGCAACTGCGCGTATCCGAGAATCGCGGTCAGCGGATTGTTCAACTCATGCGCCACGCCGGCAATCAACTGTCCCACTGCCGACATCTTCTCGCTCTGCAGAAGTTGTTCCTGCGTGCGCCGCAGATCTTCATACGCCTTGCAGGTCTCTTCATAAAGGCGAACTTTTTCAATGGTTGTGGCCAACTGCCGGCTGATCGCCACCATCAGATTTTCTTCCCCGCTGGAGTATTCGTACTCCGCCCGGCTGCGCAGTCCCATCATGCCGATCGGACTGTCCTTGCCCCAGAACAGCACCCAGATCCATGAGCCGTCGCTGTCGGAACGGATGAAGTCCGCCATCGCCCCGGTGAGATGCGGCAGATACTCCGCGGTGATCACTTCGGCGCGCGACCGCATCACGAGATCTCCGAAGCCCTCCGCAAAGCTGATCTCCGCCGGCCGCGACTTGTCACGGCTGCGTGGTCCCCACGCCGCTCGCCGCCGATAGGTCGGGCCATCCGAGTCCGAAAGGTACACCGCTCCGCTCTCCGCTCCAAACAACGAAACCACCTGCCGCAGCGTCAGGTTCAGAATTTCATCCAGATCGAAAGACTGCGTCGCCACCACCGCCATCGCATTCAGCGCATTCAATTCGCGGTTGCGCCGCCGCATCTCGTCTTCGGCGCGCCGCTTTTCCGTCACGTCCAGAACAAAACCCTGAAACCTTTCGATTTTCCCCGCCGCATCCCGTGTGGCAAAACTGCTTTCCGCCGCCAGCAGAAGCGTTCCATTCTTGCGCCGCATGGTCACTTCGAAGTTGCGGACGTAATTGTGCTGATCGATCTCCCTGCGGAATGCATCGCGCTCCCCTGCATCGACCCGAATGTCTTTGTCCAGATTCAGAGTCAGCAATTTCTCTCGCTTTTCATACCCCAGCATGTGCACGAACGCATCGTTGCAGTCGAGCAAATTCCCGCCGGGCGTGGCCACATACACGCCTTCCTGCACCTGCTCGAACAGCAAACGGTATTTTTCTTCCGCCGAACGCCGCTCCGTAATGTCGCGGACGATATGGATCGTCCCCTTCTGCGTGCTTCCTTGTTCCGTATAGGAAGAAGTGGAGACCATCGAGAATCCCCCGAAGCATGGGTCGGGGCCTTCGCTGATTTCCTCGCCCCCGCGCGCGCAATAAGGACATCCCGTCCACTCGCCCAGCCCGTGCGGCAATACCGATTCGCAGGTGCTGCCGATCACGTCTACCGACGCCAGCTCCACCTGCTCCAGCAGGATCTGGTTGGCCTTGATGATGCGGAATTCCGCATCGTGCGCCAGGATAATGTCGTGCACCGAATCAAACGTGTTCCGCCACTGCCGTTGCGAGCGCAGGGCTTGCTCGAGCAATCGGAAATTCTCAATCGCGATCCCCAAGTGCCGTCCGCAACTTTCCAGAAACTCCAGTTCCTCGACGGTCAGCTTTCTCGCCGGAACATCGCCCAGAAGCAGCAATCCGATCGGTGTCTTCTTGCCCAGCACCGGCACCATCAGCAGGGAATTAAGCTTTTCCGATTTCAGCAGTTCCGCATCTTCCGGGCTTGCGCCACTCCCGGTCGTCTGCACTGGCTTACCTCGCTCGAGCACCCGCGACAGACTTTCCGTCAACTGCGCACCACCGGCTTCGCGCAGAAAGTCCGGCGAGACCCCCACCGCATGTGTCGCCACCAGGCTTTCATCCTCAATCACGCGGAACCACGCCGCCTTGCACCCGGCGAGCCCCCGTAATTGTCCGAGCGCGTCTTCCATCATGCCGCCCTGCTGTTGAGCCAGCACAATGCTCTCCGTCAACGCCTGCGACACCTTCAATCGCCGGCCACGCGCGCGTGCTTCGCCAAATACAACCAGCAGCATGCTCAGGCCCAGCAGCACGTCTGCCGTCACAAAGTTTCTCGCCGGAATCTCGCTCGTGAACAGCCGCCAACCCAAGTGCTGCACCAACAGGCAGCTTGCCAGCAGCCACGCCCGCAGTTCCCAACGTCCCCGGCGGGCGCGCAACAAGGCTATGGCTGCGGTCAGCAGAATGATTCGGTAGGAAACCTCCAGAGCGACGCGCAAGGTCAGCGAGCCAGGCCACAGCAGCACGCGAGCCACGGCAAATCCCGCCACGCTCAACGTGATTGCAGCCAGCGGCACGAGCAGATTCCGCTCTCGGATATAGAGAAAGACCGCGCCGGCAAACAGTCCCATCGCAACCACGAACGCAGCTTGTTCCACCGCTGGAACATAGCGCTGTGCGATCCCCATCCCGGCCCCGTGCCAGCCCGTCAGCCGTGAACCTGCCAGCAACGCCCAGCCCGCCGTCCAAACCAGAAGATACCGCTCCCTTAGCGCCGATAGCACCAGCAGCGACGCTCCCAGCACGAGCAGCAGCGCCCACTCCTCGGCCTTCAGCCCGGCGAGCGCCGGCTGTGCGGTGCTGTTCCAAAGGGACCAGAGGGAATCGTTCATCTTATTTCAATGGTCATCCTGAGCACGCGTTCTTTGCGCAGCGAAGGATCTTGGCGAGGCGCTGCCCCGTTTGTTATTCCGAACCGGCGGCAAGTCCGGTGAGGAACCTGCTTTTGCGATCGCGCGTCTGGCTCGCTTCCTTATCCAGACGTAACTCGGCCCTGCTCCTGAATACCATGCTCCGGTCCTTTATCCATGCGTTTTCCGGATCATGGTGATTACTTTCGGCACCTAGCAGCCGGGGGCTAAGGTCGCCGAGTATACTGACAGGGGCTATGTCCGACCGAATTCTCGTAGTCGATGACGAAGAGGCAATCCGCGAGATTGTCTGCGCCATCCTAGCCGCCGCCGGTTATACCTGGAAGCAAGCCAGTTCCGGCAGGGAAGCCCTTGCGCTGCTCGATTCCGGCGAGAAATTCGAACTCATGCTTTCCGACCTGATGATGGCCGACCTCGACGGTATCGGCCTGCTCGAACGCACCAAGGAAAGGTTTCCCGACATGCCGGTGGTGATGGTCACCGCCGTCCACGACATTTCCGTCGCCCTGGCCGCCATCCGCAACGGCGCCCACGATTATCTCCTTAAGCCGTTCGAACGCGAACAGTTGCTCAACACCGTGGGCCGAGCTCTCGAACATCGCCGCCTCAAAACGGAAAACCGCAACTACCAGACCAATCTGGAGTCTCTGGTGAAAGCCCGCACCGATCAGCTTCAGACTGCCATGGCCGAACTGAAGCGCTCCTACGACATCACCCTGGAGGCTTTGGGCGACGCGCTCGACCTTAAAGACGCCGAGACGCAAGGGCACTCCCGGCGTGTCACTGCTTTTACTATTTTGATTGCTCGCACCATGGGCGTGCCCGCCGAGCAGATCGACGTGATTGCCCGCGGCGCTTTTCTCCACGACATCGGGAAGATGGCAATCCCCGATCACATCCTGCTCAAACCCGGAAAGCTGGATGAGCAGGAAAAACTCATCATGCGCGAGCATTGCTATCGCGGCTACCAGATGCTCAAAAAAATCCCGTTCCTCGTGGATGCCTGTGAGATTGTTTACTCCCACCAGGAACACTTCGACGGCTCCGGCTATCCCCGTAAACTGAAAGGCAAGGAAATACCGCTCGGCGCGCGGATCTTCTCGGTCGCCGATACCCTCGACGCCATCATTTCCGACCGCCCCTATCGCCCGGCCCGGCCGCTCGCTGAAGCTCGCAAGGAAATCCAGGCCTGGAGAGGCCGCCAGTTTGATCCCGACGTGGTCGACGTCTTCATAACGATACCCGACGAGATCTTCGAGGATCTCCGCCGCGAGATCAACTCCCAGGCCTTCTCCTTCAGCTACTCCGCCAGCGCCAAGGGCTGATCAGTAATTTTCAAGCACACCAGGAGGCTGGGTATTGCTTCGACAAGGGCACGATTTCAGTCGTGTCGTGAGGTCGAGAGAATGATTGCGGCTTCAGCCGCTCGGGAGAGCTTTCGATTCTGCCCGCGTCTTCGTCTTCGCAAAGCACGTTTTCGACTCCGCCGCGCTGTCGAAGACACAGCGACTTCCCTGGTGGTGAATCCACCCCTCACCTTACAATGAAGAAAAACTCTACCCACCTTGGAGGCACTCATGAAATCCGCGCTCGCTCTTCTGGTGCTCTCGATCCTCGCCACCGCATCCTTTGCCCAGGAGCATCCCGCCGTCGCCGCACTCCCCAACTCCGTCTACATCGGCGCCGACGGCAAATTTGAATCCGCTCCCGACACTGCCGTGATCCGGTTCAACATCTCCGTCCAGGACGACACCGCTCAAACCGCCTACGAGCACGCCTCCAGAAGCGCCGAGCAGGTCCGCCAGGTCCTTCGCGCCAACGGCATCGAGACCAAAGCCGCCAACATCGGATTCCTTTCCGTGCAGCCCGTCTACGAATGGAAGCCGAAACAAAAAGTCATCGGCTACCACGTCACCACCGACGTCACTCTCAAGCTTAAGGACTTCACCAAGATTGGCCCCATCACCCAGCAACTAGCCGACGCCAACGTCAGCGAAACCCAAACCCTGAACTACACTCTTGAAAATATCGACGAAGCCAAGAACAAAGCCGTCGAAGACGCCTACCGCCGCGCCCGCAACTCCGCTGTCGCCTTCGCCCACGCCAGCGGCCGCACCCTCGGAGAGCTTTCCTACGCCTCCGTCGATACCTTCGAAAACCAGCGCATCCCGGTCCCGCGTCTGGCCCGCGCCATGGCCGCCAAGTCAGAGGCCACTGCACCCCCGACCGAAGAATTCACTCCGCAAAACGTGACCGTGACAGCCCACGTGAACGCGCTGTTTAATTTGAAATGAGAGGTAAGAGAACAGCCGAGCGGAAGCAATGCCCGTGTGGAGCGGGCACTCCTGCCCGCTGCTCTTGACGTTATTCTTGAGTTGTTCCTGCTTTTTGCGGTTAGCCCTACGGCGTAGCCTTCGCCATCGCAATCCGTGTCGCATCCACCGTGATCGGCCGCTGAATCTCCATCTCAATCGACGTTCCCACACCCAGCTTGACATCGTTCCCCCGCTTCAACAGCGCCCACGCGATGCCCGCCGCCGCTCCCGCTCCCGCCCCCACCCGCGCTCCGTTCAGTCCACCGGTGGCCACCCCTCCAGCCGTCGCCCCTCCAATGGTTCCATAGGTGCCGCCCTTGGCTGCGTCTTCGATCCTCTTCCCAGTATCTTTATCCTGCTGAATCGTCCCTTCCGAATCCTTTACCGATTTATCGTCCGCCCCAGGTGTATTTTCCACCGACGCCGGCAGCATCACCGTATATCCGCTGGGAAAGATGATGGATGTAAAGTGCATCAGGATCTCCGCCCGCCCGTGCCCGTGTCCTGCGCGCTCCACGTTCGCAACCGTGCCCTGAACGTAGGAACCTGCGGGAACAACCACGTGATTATCCATGACAAACGGAAACGCTGTGGTGGCATAAACTGCATCGCCGTCGCGAGCGTTCTTGGTCGAGATGGCCTGCGCCAGAGACAAAGGAATCTTCGTCCCCGCCGGAATCGTTATTACCTTCAGATCGGAAGCCGCAGCCGTCGCGGGACTCGGTGCCACCACCGCCGCCGAACTCGCAGCGGTACGATCCGGTTTCCGCACATCCGCCGCTTGTCCCAACGCGATCCCAGAAATCACAAGAACCGTCAAAAGCCCGCGCATAGGAACCTCCAAATCTCAGCCTATCAGCCCGAGAATACCACGCAACTCGGCACCTACGATGCAAATCCACCCTCACCGAGATGCCTTGCTCCTCGCCTCTCTCTGCGTCCTCTGCGTTAAAGCGCTCAGCCCATGCCACAGGGATTCCGAATACCTAATAAATCAGATATTTCTTCCTAACCAACTCGAATTTCTCAAGCTTTTCCTGCCAATCCTGCGCGATCCGCCGCGGATCCTCCCCCGCCACCAGTCCATCGTAAGCCGCCTGATTCACCAACAACTCCGTCATACGCTCCATCTTGAAATCCGCCGGATAGAGCTTCCTCAAGGCCGCAGCCAATTCAATCCCCAACTCCGGTGCATCCAGCGCATTGCGCTCCGTCAGAACAAGATTCACGCCCTTACACTTCAACCCGCTATAAACCGAAGCTGTAGGCGTGAACGTCACGGGTACAAATCTGACTCCGGCAATCCCGCGCCCATTCAAGTAACCCGACAGTTCCCGGCTCTTCACCCAAGGCGCGCCCACCACTTCAAATGGAGTATCCGTCCCCCGCCCCACAGAAACATTCGTCCCTTCAATCAAACCCACTCCGGGATAAAGCGCCGCTTCGGTCACGCTCCGCAAATTTGGCGAAGGATTCACCCATGCTAGCCCCGTCGAATCAAACCAGTCCCCGCGCTGCCAGCCTTCCATCGGAACCACCGTCAACTTCGCATTGATATTTCGTTCCGCGTTGAACATCTTCGCCAGCTCGCCCAAAGTCATGCCATGCCGCACCGCTACAGTCCAGTAATTCGTAAACCGCTCCTGTCCCGCATCCCCTACCGGACCCTGCACGAACGATCCCGTAATCGGATCAGGCCGGTCCAGCACAAGCATCTCAACCCCCGCAGCAGCAGCCGCTTCCAGGAAATACCCTAGCGTAGTCTCATAGGTAAAAAATGGCACGCCTGCATCCTGAATATCGAAAACCACCGCGTCCAGCGACTTCATTACATCCGCCGCCGGTCTTCGCGCCGCATTCGTCCCGCCATACACGCTATAGACCGGAACCCCGGTAGCCGCATCCTTCGAATTACCAATATTCGTCGTATCCAGCGCGCCCGTAACCCCGTGCTCCGGACTGAAAATCACCTCGAGGGTTACTCCCGGAGCCTGCGCCAGGACATCAATGGTCCGGCGCCCGTCCCCATCTACTCCCGTCTGATTCGTCACCAACCCGATCCGCCTCTTGCGGCCGGCAACCTGCAGCGCCTCAAATCCATGCCCCTCCAGAACATCAATCCCGTTCTTCACGCTGCCATTCCGCACACTCATGCGCCGCGCCGCGCTCTGCGCCTCGTTGTAGCCGGTAATGCTCTCCCAGCGCAGCGCCTCTTTCTCGCTGGTCGCCAGGGGCAGCGCCGCCGCCACCACGGTAGCCACTTTCGACCGCAAAGCAATCGCGGTCCCTTTACCCCGCGGATGCACCGCATTGGTCAGCAGGATGATGTAAGTCCGTGTAGTCGGATCGATCCATATCGATGTTCCCGTCCACCCCGTGTGCCCAAAGCTTCCCACCGGCAGCAAATCCCCGCGGTTCGACGAAAACGGAGAATCTATATCCCACCCAAACCCGCGCAGCACGGGAGCCGACGGCGGCTGCTCCGGCCGCGTCATCTTCTCGACCGACAATGCCGACAAAATCCCATCGCCCCCGTTCAGCAAAGCCTGAGCGAATTTCGCCAGATCATCCCCGGTAGAAAACAGCCCCGCATGCCCCGCCACGCCGCCCATCCGCCGCGCCGTAGGGTCATGCACTACCCCCAGCAGCATGTGCCCATTCTCGTCATACTGCGTCGGAGCGATCTTCGCCCGCCACGCCGTCGGGGGCACAAACCGCGTCCGCATCATCTTCAGCGGCACAAAAATATGCTGCACCGCATACTCATCCAAAGACTCACCCGTTACCTGCTCCACCAGCGCACCCAGCACAATAAAATTGACATCGCTGTAGGAAAACTTCGACCCCGGCGCATCCTGCGGCGTCTCCGCAAACGCCATCCCATAAGCCGTCTGCTTTCCCTCCCACGTCGTTTTCAAGTCCAGATCCGGCGCCAGCCCCGAGTAGTGCGTCAGCAATTGCCGCACCGTGATGTCCTCTTTCCCATTCTGCGCAAACTCCGGCAAATACTTCGCCACCGGATCGTTCAGCCGCACCTTCCCCTGCTCCACCAACCGCATCACCGCCGTCGTAGTAACAATCACCTTGGTAAGCGAGGCTAGATCAAACACCGTATCCAAAGTCATCCCTTCGCGCTGCGGCTCCAAAGCCCGAAACCCATAGGCCTTCCGGTAGACAACCTGCCCGTCATGCCCAACGATCAAGACAGCTCCAGGGATCTGCCCCTCGGAAATCGCCTGCTGAATAACGGCATCCACCGCCGGCATTGCCACCCCTGGTGTGGGGAGAGCCGCCATCGTCTGGCCATCCGTGCGCAGCCCGGAAGTCTCCCGAGCGCCACTGCTTCCCGCAGCCTGGCCGGTCGCCCTCAGAATGCAAGCCAGCAACATGGCGATGCCGAACATCACTCGGCGCGATCTTTGCGGAATGAAGTCCGCGGGGTCCAGCGAGTTTGAGTGAAAAGGAAGGATGCTCTGACTCTACACAACTCCAACCGCATGACTCAAGAAACTCAGGTAAGGGAGTGCCCCTTATGCCATATCATGGATCTCTCGATGTCCGCCCCGCATCTCTCATCGCCCCCGCTCGAGACCTTCGAGCAGCAAGACAAAGTCTTCGCCCGAGCCTTCTCCATCTTGCAAGCGGCCATCTCCCAACGCGCCTTTCCCGCCGCCGAAGTAGCGATCACTCACCGCGGACGCCTGATAGCCCTAAAAGCGCTGGGCCGCTTCACCTACGAACCCAACTCGCCGCCAGCCGCTCCCACCACGCTCTTCGACCTCGCCTCCCTCACCAAAGCCGTGGCAACGACAAGCATGGCAATGCTCCTCTACGAACGCGGCCTCCTGGATCTCGACGCCCCGGTTTCCGCGATCGTCCGCGAATTCATTCAGGGCCCCGCGAGAGATCCCCGCCGCCACGACGTAACCCTTCGCATGTTACTGGCCCACTCCTCGGGCCTGCCCGCCTACGAAAAGTTATTCCTCAAAACCCGCACTCGCGACGAACTCCTCGAAGCCGCCTTCACCACCCCGCTGGCCACAAACCCCGCTACCCGCGCCGACTACAGCGACATCGGATTCATCATCCTCGGCATCGCCCTCGAGCGCCTCGCCGACGAATCCCTCGACCGCTTCTGCCAGCGCGAAGTCTTCGCCCCGCTGGCCATGGCCAGCACAACCTTCAATCCCCCGATAGAACTCCGCGCCCAGATTCCTCCGACCGCCGACGAACGAGAGGAATCGTGTGGCGCCCTCACTCCGGCCCCGGAAATGCCGGCAGGGCAAACAGCATCAAGCGGAAGCCAGCAACCAGGCCGCGGCGCCTTCCGCGCAAGGCTAATCCAGGGCGAAGTCCAGGACGAAAACGCCAGTATCCTAGGGGGCGTAGCCGCCCACGCCGGACTTTTCTCCACCGCCGCCGACCTCGCCAAATTCGCTCATGCCATGCTCAACTCCGGACGCACCATCCTTCGCCCCGAAACCGTAGCTCTGTTCACCCGCCGCGAACCCGCGCCCCTCGGTACATCCCGCGCTCTCGGTTGGGACACTCCCTCTACCCCGTCACAGTCGGGAAAATATTTTTCACCAAACTCGTTCGGTCACCTCGGCTACACCGGAACCTCTCTATGGATGGACTCAACCCGCCAACTCTCGATCACTCTACTAACCAACCGCACCTGGCCCGACTGCTCCAATGAAGCCATAAAACAAGTCCGCCCCAAATTTCACGACGCAGTGATCGAAGCGCTGAAGGATGAAGGATGAACGACGAACACATCCTGCTGAAGCACTATCCGTGGGGAGCGGGCACTCCCGCCCGCTGCTTTTGAGGTGCTCTTGTGCCTGCCTTTGCTCTCCTTCGCTACCTCAGTCCGCCTCGCGAAAAGCGGCTAAAATGAACCGAGCGCTGCAATCCCGAAGGACTTCCAACTTGGAACCCAAATCATCCACTCTTCGCCGCCTCCGCACCGAACAGCCCAACCACGCCGCCGACGACCTAGACCGCAAATCCTCGCTCCAAATCGCCAAACTCATCAACGCCGAAGATGCCACCGTCGCCCTGGCCGTAACCCGCGCTCTACCCCAAATCGCCCGCGCCATCGATCAAGTCTCCGCCGCTCTCCGCCGCGGCGGACGCCTCATCTACGTCGGCGCCGGAACCAGCGGCCGCATCGCTGCCCTTGACGCCGTAGAGTGCCAGCCCACCTTCAACACCGATCGCGTCCAGTTCATCATCGCCGGAGGCCCCAAGGCCCTAGCCTCCGCCTCCGAAGTCAGCGAGGACGACTCCAAAGCTGGTCGTGACGAAATGGCCCGCCGTAAATCCACCAAGCACGACGTAGTCCTCGGTATAGCATCCAGCGGACGTACTCCCTTTACCGTCGCCGCCATCACCGAAGCTCGCCGCCGGGGCGCCCGCACCATCGCTCTAACCTGCAATCCCAACTCCCCCCTGGAACGCGCCGCTGATTTCGCCATCGTCACCCAGGTTGGCCCCGAAGTCCTCGCCGGATCCTCGCGAATGAAAGCCGGCACCGCCCACAAAATGGTCCTCAATATGATCTCCACCGCAGCCATGACCCGCCTGGGCTATGTCTACGGCAACCTCATGGTCAACGTCGCCCCGAAAAACGAAAAGCTGCTCCAGCGCGCTATTGCAATCCTTGAACAAGCCACCGGAGCCAATCACGAATCCGCCCGCCGCACCCTCGCAGCTTCCGGCAATCGCACTCCGATAGCCCTCGTAATGCTTGCCGCCGGAGTAACCCGCCCACAAGCCCTAGCCGCTCTCAAGAAAGCAAACGCAAACGTCCGCCAAGCGATCGCCTTAGCGAAATAAAATGGTGTGGCGCGGGGCACTCTTCGCCGCGACTGGCTGCACCAGAGCAGTTCATGAGGGTACAGCCGCCTCGGCCGGCTGCCCACTTTTTGCCAAAGCCCCAGACGAAGCCGAGGGGCCCCGTCAAGCGCAGCGAGACTCGGACTGCGGAAAAATTTCATGATCGGGACAGAAAGAAGATCGAAGCAGTGCCGTCCGCCGCTCTGCACATTTCTGGATCGTCCCGATTCGGCAAGAGAACCGTACCCCGATCAATTTTTGTGCGTACTCCGATCACATTTTGTGCGTAACGCTACGTACGATTTCACGTATAATCCCGGGCACTCGGGCGGAAGGTGTTGGGTCTGACCCAGAATCAGCACAGGAAATGGAAAGGCGCAAGCAGGAAGAATGCGATGTACGCTTTCTTCTTACGTGTGTTCGGCCGGCGCTGCCTTATTCCTGGGAGGCTATGTCGATGACACGAATCCATGAGCAAGGGAGCAGCGTGCGGTCTGGGCGGTGCTACGGGTTTGACATTCGATGTGGGCAGGGAGCAGGGCGCGCAATTTCGGCGTTCACAGTGTTGGCATTGCTGGCCGCGTTCGCGGCGGCGCAATCCACGAGCCAACTGAACGGCAACGTGACGGACTCGTCAGGAGCGGCGGTTGCCGGCGCAAAGCTTACTCTAACCAACCCGGCGACTGGGCTGCAGCGGACCGCTACGAGCAACGGGACCGGGCTCTACCAGTTCCTGGATGTGCCTCCGGGTGCATATCAGCTGGAGGCAACGGCAACCGGGTTTGCAAGGTTTGTGGCGGCGAAGGTCACACTTGTGGTCAGTACGCCCTCCACCGTACCCATTCGGTTGCAGGTTGCGGGTGTGGCGCAGTCGGTAACGGTCGAGGCCGAAACGCCACTCATCAATCGCACTGACGCGTCGCTCGGCAACGTTGTCGAGCAAGACCAAATCGCGGAATTGCCCATTGCCGCCCGCAACGTGGTTGAGTTGCTGAGCCTCCAGCCCGGCGTGGCGTACCTGGGGGATAACCTAAATTCAAGCACGGATACGCGCAGCGGCGCGGTGAATGGCGTGCGCAGCGACCAATCCAACGTCACGCTGGATGGCATTGGGGTCAACGACCAGAACAATGGTTACGCGTTTACCAGCGTCCTGAACATTCCGCCCGACTCGGTCGAGGAATTCCGGGTCACCACCGCCAACTCCAATGCCGATTCCGGCTATTCCAGCGGCGCCGAGGTGGCGCTGGTGACCAAGAGCGGCACCAACAAGTTTCACGGCTCGGCCTACGAATACAACCGCAATACCATCTTCAGCGCCAACGACCCGTTCCTGAGATATTCCCAGGTAACCAGTGACCAACCCAACACGGCACCCAAGCTTTTGTACAACGTATTTGGCGTCACCTTCGGCGGTCCGATCAAGAAGAACCGGCTCTTCTTCTTCGCCAACTATGAAGGGTTTCGGCAAGCCCAGGGCAGCGCCACATTGCGCGTCGTGCCCAGCGCGAGTCTGCGCGCAGGCGATCTCGAGTATTTATGCCAAACGCCGTCAGACTGCCCCGGTGGCACGGTCAACGGGGTGAGCGGTGTCTCGCCGGGATACTATGCGCTGGGGCCGAGCCAAATCAAAGCGATGGACCCGCTTGGAATTGGAGCGAGTCAGGGAATCGAGAGCCTCCTCTCAAAATATCCGGCTTCCAATGAGAACGCCGGCGATGGATTGAACACGCTTGGGTATGAGTTTTCCTCGAACGCTGACTGGGAGAAAAACACATACCTCCTCAAGGGTGATTGGCACATCAACTCCAGCGGCACGGAGACCCTGTTCTGGCGCGGAGAGATCCAAAACTACAAGGAGCCCGGACTGCAACTGTTTCCCGACCAGCCCGCGGCTAGCACACTGCTGGACGACAGCAAGGGTTCCACCGTTGGACTCACTTCGCTTATCTCCCCCAGGCTCATCAACAATTTTCATTGGGGTTTCATCCGCCAGGGAACCAAGACCCTCGGTGTCTCTCAGGATCCGGCAATTCTTCTGACCGGTCTCGACAGCCTTGTCCCTTTCACTCGCTCCATCACTTATTTTGTGCCCAGCAACCAGTTGACCGACAGTTTGAACTGGACCCGCAAGAACCACACCTTTGAGTTCGGCGGCGATCTATTTCTGATTCGCAACAACAGCAGCAGCTATGCCGAATCGTTCTCCGACGTTCAGACCAACCCGGTCTATCTGAACACAGGTGGAATCGCCAACACTCCCAGCCCACTGGATCCAGCCAATAACGGCTATCCGGCTGTGGATTCCAACTTCGGCCCGAACTACGACGTGGCTGCCGCGATTCTGCTGGGAATTTTCGCCGAAGGCGATGGCATTTACAATTACAACCGCAGCGGCGCCGCGCTGGCCCAGGGCACGCCGATCAACCGCCGTTTTGCGGTCAATGACTACGAATTCTATGGCCAGGATACGTGGCGCATGACGCCTCGGCTAACCCTCAGCTATGGCCTGCGCTGGGTGCTCGAAGCTCCGCCTTACGAAACCAATGGATTACAGGTCGCACCTTGCGTGGCGGCTGCAGGCGGCGGCTGCACCAATCAAAATCTCGCCGAGTGGTTCAACCACACCGCCAACTTAGCCGGGCAGGGCTTGCCGGCCAGCAACGCCGGGGAAATCTCTTTCCGACTTGGCGGACCCAAGAATAACGGCCCCGGATTGTGGAACTGGGATCACAAGGATTTTTCGCCGCGTATCGCCGTGGCTTGGGCGCCAGACACCGGCGACGGCTGGGTCTCAAAGATTCTGGGAAAGAAAGACCAGTTCTCGATTCGCGGCGGCTACAGCATTATGTACGACCACTTCGGCATTCCGATCGTGAACAGCTTTGACCAGCACGGCTCTTTGGGCCTCTCCACCGATCTGGGAAATCCCGCGGGTGTGGTGACGGTTGCGAATGCCCCACGCTTTACCTGCCTTGTTCCGGGGTCGTCCGGCCAGTCCTGCTTGCCTCCTCCCTGCGCGTCGCTAAGCGATCCCGGCTGTTTGTTCGGACCTACGCCGCCCGGCGGTTTCCCGCTTACGCCAAGCAATACCGCCTTTGCCATCAACTGGGGGCTGGACCAAAGTTTGAAGACCCCTTACGCGCACCGCTTCAATTTCTCGCTCTCGCGGCAAC
>Ga0302326_10005237_pt1 | contig 29621 bp, 25 predicted proteins | sample Palsa_T0_3_FD_202264 | JGI IMG/M metagenome (GOLD analysis project Ga0302326, IMG submission 202264) | Peat permafrost microbial communities from Stordalen Mire near Abisko, Sweden - Palsa_T0_3 | ecosystem: Environmental > Terrestrial > Soil > Palsa > Peat permafrost | place: Sweden: Abisko... | reverse complement strand
CCAATCTCGACCGGCTGTGGGAAGTATGGCGACAGAATCCTCCGGCCCATGTCGACCCGACCGCTGCCAACTGGCTCGAGGGTCCCGGGAACATCGGCGAACGCATCTTTTCGATGCCGATGCCCGACGGGAAACCGTGGAACTATACGCCCACCGAGATGGCTGATCTCAGCACGCTCGGCTACACCTATGACGACCTGTCCCCAGCTGCACCTGCGGTGCAGCCGGCTCAGCGAATGCTCCTGCTGGGAGCGAGTGCCGCAACCGTTAGTGCGATGGAAGGAGTTGCTGCCGTGCCGACCGGGAAGAACGTCGAACTCGTCGGTGCAAGCGCCGGTCCTCTTTCGATCAGCGGCAGCTCGGCCCACACGTCCGTACAACTCGATGCAGGCGTCCGCAGCAAGGTCTCTGCGAGTCTCGTCGCGGCCGCTCAGGGAACTCAGCCCGATCGCGTTTTCCTCAACCTGGAGAACGTGCGCGGGCTCGTCGACTCGACGGCGTTTCGGGTTTACGTCGGTTTGCCGCCCGGCGCGAACCCCGCCGATCATCCCGAACGGCTGGCGGGCAGCATCGCGCTGTTCGGCGTACGCAAAGCGACGGTCGCCGACGAAGAACATGCCGGTAAGGGGCTGACCTTCGTGTTGGAAATCACCAACATCGTCGACGCCCTACATCTGAACAATGCGTTCGACGTCGGGTCGCTCGACGTGCAAATCGTGCCCGTGAGACCCGTACCTCAGGAGGCGCAGATCAGCATCGGGCGAGTCAGCATCTTCCGTCAGGGCCGCTGAACGAGGCCCGTCGATGACCCCCGCCGCCCGCGGGCGTTTACAGGTCCGAGTGCCGCTCCTGACGATCAGCGCGGCGGCGTGGATGCTGCTCTTGATCGACCCGAGCGGGATGGCCATGCCTGCCTATTGCGCGGCTCCGATGTCGGGGCCGCCGCCTTCGTACGCGTCGCTGGGGCTGCTGTTGGCGCTCAACCCGCCCACCTCACTCGCGTCGAGTTGGGCACTGATGCTGATCGCCATGATGGCGCCGCTGCTGATCGCGCCCGTGCGCCATGTCCGCGATCGGAGCCTCGCCCGGCGGCGTGCCCGTGCCACGGTGCTCTTCGTCGTCGGTTACGCCGCGCTCTGGATGCTGACCGGTATCATCCTGCAAACATTCGCGCTCGGATTTCGGGTGGTCGCCCCGTTGGTGCCGACCACGCTGGTGACGATCATCGCCATCGTCTGGCAGTTTTCGCCCGTCAAACAGTCGTGTCTCAATCGTTGTCACGCCCAGCCCGAACTCGCCGCCTTCGGTCCCGCGGCGGATGTCGACGCACTTCGGTTCGGTTTGACGTACGGAGGTTGGTGCGTCGGCTCGTGCTGGACGCTGATGCTGTTGCCCGTGCTGTTTTCGCAGGCTCACGTCGCTGCGATGGCCGCCGTGGCGCTGTGGCTGTTCGCCGAACGGCTCGACAGGCCGATGCCGCCGTGCTGGCGCTGGCACGGGCCAGGGAAAGCGATACGAATAGCGATCGCGCAGACCCGTCTGCCGCGGCGCAGGCTCACTACCCGCTTGGGTTTCTCTTGACTCGGCCGCGCGAAAGGCGAATTCCAAAGAGGCGGGAAACCGTAGTACCCGCATTGGCGGGGTTGCCTGCGGCCGTCGTCGTTACGCAGTCTCGGGTGCTACCGTTGGAGTAGCAGATGTCGAAGTCGAAAGCCCAGCGAGACGTCCTTCGAAGTCTCGCCTTGGCCATCGTGCTCGCCGGACTCGTTGCCGGCTGCAGCGGTGGCGGCGGCACGGCCGTCACGAGCGTTCCGACGGCGCTGCCGTCGAGCACCCCCGTTGCGACAGCCAGCCCGTCCGTCACGCCGTCCGGTAAGCCCTCGACGGCCCCTTCGCCGTCTCCAACCCCATCGGCGACGCCGACCACTCGGCCAACGGCGACGCCTTCGCCGTCGCCGAGCCCGTCCGCTACACCTTCGCCGTCGCCGAGCCCATCCGCTACGCCTTCACGGTCGCCAACGCCATCGCCGACGCCGTCCACGTCCGCTGCGCCGTCCATCTACGTCGCGAACACGGGCGGAAGCATCGCCGTCTACGCGGGGAATCCGAGTGGAACCGTCGCCGAAGCCCCACTCGGGACCATCAGCGGGAGCAACAGCCAGCTCCTGGGCGTCAGCGGCATCGCCGTCGATGCGAATGGGAAAATCTACGTCACGAACCCCAGTCCCGACGCCATCAGCGTATTCGCGGCGAACCCACGCGGCACGCTCAACGAAGCGCCGCTCGCAACGATCCGGGGAAGCAATACGGGGCTCAACGGCAACCTCGGTATCGCCCTTGATAAGACGGGCAAGATCTACGCCGCGAACGAAACGTTCGGCGCCATCACGGTCTACGCGGCGAATCCGAGCGGGACGCTCAACGAAACGCCGCTCGCGACGATTACCGGCAGCAACACGGGGCTCTCCACCCCGCGCGGCGTTGCGATCGACGCAAGCGGAAGAATCTACGCCCCGGGCGGCGACGCATTCGCAAATACCGGCACCATTACCGTCTACGCCGCGAATCCGAGCGGGACGCTCAACGAAGCACCGCTCGCGACCATCACGGGGAGCAACACGGGCCTCAACGTCCCCTGGGACGTAGCCGTCGACGCGAACGGCAAGATCTACGTGGCGAACAACAACACCCCGAGCATCACCGTCTATGCGGCGAATCCGAGCGGCACACTCAACGAAACGCCGCTTGCGACGATCGCCGGCAGCAATACGGGCCTCAACGGCCCGACCGGCGTCGCCGTCGACGCAAGCGGGAAGATCTACGTCGCAAACGCCAGCGCTGGGACCATCACCATCTACGCGGCGAACCCGACCGGAACGCTCAACGAGACCCCGCTCGCGACGATCACCGGAGTCAACAGCCCCGTCGGAGTCGCCGTCCACTGAGCTGCGGCCTGGCCTGACCGGCCGGTCTCCGCTTTTGTCCAATGCGAGCGACCATCGGTGTCCGGTTTGGCGGACACCCTGCGCGCACAGGTCCCTAACCTAGTCCCGGGTGGAGACTGTTTCGGGAGCCGTATCCCCACTGCCCGGTGCGCCGGCGCGCGCGAAGCCGCCCCGTGGGCTCGCCGTTCCGCGCTGGACGTACTCGCTGGCGCTCCCCGTCATCCTCATTGCGGCGTGGCAGCTTGCAACCGGCGGGAAATCGTACTCGCTCATACCGCCGCCGTCGACCGTCGTGCTGACCGCCTGGGACTATGCGTTCGGCGGGATCCGCAACGACACGTACAGCGGTACCTTCGCGGCGAACGCGTTGGCCAGCATCACCCGGGTCTTCGCCGGCTTCTTCATCGCGATGGCGATCGCGATTCCGCTCGGGATCGTCCTGGGCCGCAGTAAGCTCGCGCGGCGCCTGATCGACCCGACGCTGCAGTTCCTGCGGCCGATTCCCGTCACGGCGTGGCTTCCGCTCACGATGATCCTGTTCGGGTTGGGCCCGCCGGCAACCATCGCGCTGATCGCGCTGGGCACGTTCTTCCCGATGCTGCTCAATACGGTCAGCGGGGTCCGTCTGGTCGAGCCGCGGCTCGTCGAAGCCGCCGAGATGCTCGGAACGCCCAAGGCGGCGATCTTCACGCGCGTCATCCTACCGGCGGCATCCCCTTCGATCTTCACCGGGATTCGCATCGGCCTCGGCCTCGCGTGGGTGCTCCTGGTCGTCGGCGAGATGACCGGCGTTCCGACCGGGTTGGGCGCCAACATCATGGATGCGCGGCAGCTCAGCCGCACCGATCTCGTCATCAGCGGCATGATCTACATCGGCATTCTCGGCTTCCTGAGCGATCGCGCGGTTACGCTGATCGGGCAGCGCGCGCTGTGGTGGAATCCCAGTGCTCGGTCCTGACGCGACGCTCGCGATCGCGACGCGGGGGCTCGACAAGACCTACGTCTCGGAAAGCCGCGACGGTGCGGTGACCGAGACCCACGCGCTGAGCGGCATCGACTTGAGCATCGCCCAGGGGGAGTTCATCTGCATCGTCGGAGCGAGCGGATGCGGCAAGAGCACGCTGTTGCGCATCGTCGCCGGCTTCGAGTCGCTCAGCGCCGGAGAGCTGTACGTGATGGGCAGGACACCGTCTGGTCCGGGTCCCGATCGCGGAATGGTCTTTCAAGATTATGCGCTCTTCCCGTGGCTGAGCGTGGCGCAAAACATCGCGTACGGGCCGCGACAGGCGCGGCTGCCGAAGGCCAAGGTCGCGGAACTGACGGAGCGCTACCTCGACATGGTCGGGTTGCAGAAGTTTCGCAACCGCCATCCGCACGAGCTGTCGGGCGGAATGAAGCAGCGCGTCGCGATCGCCCGCGTGCTGGCCAACGATCCCGCGGTCATTCTGATGGACGAACCGTTCGGCGCCCTCGACGCCTTCACGCGCAGCGGTCTGCAAGAGAGCTTGCTGCACATCTGGGAGCAGGCGCGCAAGACGATCCTGTTCATCACGCACAGCGTCGACGAGGCGGTGTTTCTGGCGGACCGCGTCATCGTCCTGAGCCCACACCCCGGCCGGCTCAAGCTCGAGCTGGCCGTCGACCTGCCGCGTCCGCGCGACATCGCGTCGGTGGATTTCAACCACCTCAAGCGCATCCTGCTCGACGCGATCGCACCGGACATCGCCGGGGAAGCCGCAGCGGTCGCCTAGCGCCGGGCCTGGACGTGCGCTTCCGCCGCCACGACACGGCGCGCGAAGCGCGCCAGGGCGTCGTCCGCGAACGCCGGCGCGATCAACGTGATTCCGATCGGGATGCCGTTCGTGTAGCGCCCGGACGGAATGGCGATCGCGCACAGATCGAAAAAGTTCACGAAATTCGTGTACGTCCCCAGTGTCGCGTTGAGCGCGTAGGGGTCGGTGGCGACCTGTTCGAGCGTGTAGATCGTCGGTGCGGTTGGGACGACCAGCAACGGCGCTCGGGCGAAGATTGCCATGGCCTGCACGCGCAGCTCGCGGATCCGGTACTGCGCCCGAAACGCGGCGGCGGCGCTGTATCGCCGGCCGCCTTCGATGATCGTGCGCGTCACCTCGAGGAGCGCGCCCGGGTTCGCCTCGGCGAAGTCGCCGACCGCCGCCGTGCGTTCCGCGACGTATGCGCCGTTGTACAGCAGGTCCGCCGCGGCGAAGCACGGCCCGAGGTCGACCTCGACCGGAATGCCGCCCAGCGCCGCGAGGCGTTGAAGCGCATCCTCGAAGCTGCGCCGCGCCTCGTCGTCGCCGCAGAAGATCCGCTGGTCGCTCCGCGGCACCGCAAAGCGAAACAGGTCCGGAATCGGCTCGGCGCCGGCGCTGCGCGATCGTGAGAACGCGTCGCGCGGATCGAGCGCCGCCGCAACGTCGAGCACGGCTTGCGCATCGTCGACGTTGCCGGCGGAGATCGAGACACAGTCGAGCGAGCGGCACGCCGGCACGACGCCGGCCGCGCTGATGATCCCGAAGGTCGGCTTCAGCCCGACGGTGCCGGTGAAACCCGCCGGGATTCGACCCGATCCGGCGGTGTCGGTCCCCAGCGCGAACGTTACCAGGCCGCGGGCGACGGCGACGGCTGAGCCCGAGCTCGAACCGCCCGGAATGTACCGGTGGTCGAACGGATTGCGCGGAACGCCGTACGGCGACCGCGTCCCGACCAGACCGGTGGCGAACTGATCGAGGTTCGTCTTGCCGACGAGGATCGCGCCGGCCGCCTCGAGGCGCTCGACGACGGTCGCGGAGCGCTCCGGCACATACGCAAACGCGGGACACGCAGCAGTGGTGGGCACGCCCGCGACGTCAATGTTGTCCTTGACCGCGAACGGCACGCCGTACAGCGGCATCGCTGCGCGCTCGGCCGGCGTGCAGCGCTCGAGCGCACGAGCGCGCCCGAGCACGGCGTCCTCGGCGATTCGCGTGATCCAGACCGGATCGTCGTCGTCGAGTTCCGCCAACGTCGCAGCGAGCATCTCGGTCGGACATGCTCCGCCCGCATACGCTTGCGCGAGCGCTCGCCGATCGTTCACGCCGGGACGGGGACGGGAGCCGCCCCTACCACCCCGCGGCGCTCGAGCTCTTCCGCCAGATGCAGCAGCAGGTTCTCGGATCCGGCGCGCCCGACGAGCTGCACCCCGACCGGAAGAGCGCCGACCTCGACCACCGGCACGCTGACGACCGGCACGCCCGCCAGCGAGATCGGCTGCGTGAACACGCCGAGGTCCGGCCGGATGTCGGTTTCGCGACCTTCGACAACAATGGTGCGTTGACCGATTCGCGTCGCGGGGAACGGGGTCGCCGCGGCGACCAGGACGTCGTGCTCCGCCAGTGCGCCGCGCATCACGCCGGAGAAGAACGAACGGAAGCGTTGTGCGCGCAGGTACCATGCCGCGGGCATCAGCGCTCCGGCGATCAACCGGTCGCGCGTCGCGGGATCGAACTCTTCGGCGTGGGCGCGCAGCCGGTCGGCGTGCAGGGCGCCGCCCTCGGCCGCGGTCATGACGAAGGCGGCTTCGCGCGCCTCGCGCGCATGCGCGAGTTCGACGACCACCGTTACATCGAGGGCGGCGCAGACGACGTCGACGGCTCGGCGCGCTTTGGGCAGGATCCGTTCGTCGAAGTAGCCGCCGAGCCGCGCGCATCGGGGCGCGCGGCGCTCCGGCTCGCGCCGTGCATGGTCGGGAACGAGCGCCGAGAATGCCGCCCGCAAGTCCGACGCGGTTCGCGCCAGCGGTCCGACGGTGTCGAGGCTGTGCACGAACGGATACGCGCCTCGGCAGGAAATCGTGCCGAACGTCGGCCGGATGCCGAAGATACCGCACAGCGCCGCCGGCACGCGAATCGATCCGTTCGTGTCGGAGGCCAGTGACAGCGGGACGAACTCGGCTGCAACCGCCGCGGCGGACCCTCCGGACGAGCCGCCGGCGATGCGCGACGGGTCGTGCGGGTTGCGGGTCGCACCGTCGTGCGCGTTCTCCGTCACGAAACCGTAGGCGAACTCGTCCATGTTCGTCAGGCCGACGAGCACGGCGCCCTGGCGCTCCAGTGCGGCGGTCGCGTCGTGCAACCGGATCGTTCGCGGTGACGCTCGCGCCCGCGCGCGTGACGATCCCGGCGACGTCGAAGAGGTTCTTCGCGGCGAACGGCACGCCGGCCAGCGGACCGGGATCGTTGCCGGCGGCAATGGCGGCGTCGATGACATCGGCTCGTGCCATCGCCCGGTCGGCCAAGATCGAGGTGAACGCGTTGAGGCCCGCATCGTGCGCGGCGATTCGATCCAGGGCATCCGCGACCGACGCGCGTGCGCTCGCGGTGCGCGCTCGCACCGCAGCGGCAATGGCCATTGCGGTCACGGCACGAACGTGCCGGCGATCGCCACGTCGTCGCCGAGCTCGACGGCCGCGACGTCCGCCGCAAACGCCGCCAGCCGCGTCATGGCAGCGATGACCGCGGCGCGGCGTTCGGCGGCGAGCGGCATCGCGAGGAGAGCCGCCGCCGCGTCGACCTGCGCTGCCACCGCGTCATCCATCTGCGTCACTCCAGCACCGGCTTCGCGCGGCCGAACATGCTCGCCCTGTGCAATCGGACAATGCCGCGGGGCAAACGCCGTGCAATAGGCGAACGGAAGGGCGCTTCAGCGATGACAGTAGCGGTCATGGCTACAAATCGTCGCTCGTTTCTCGTTTCCGCCGCAGCCGCCGCGGGTGTCGGAACGGTTCCGAGGTTTGCTCGAGCAGCCGAAGCGCGCACGATCAAAGTCGGGATGCTCAAGACCGTCAACACGGTCGTGATGCAGTTCTATCAGAAGTTCGCCGCGCCCGGAGCGACCTACGACGTGATCGTGTTCGACACCCCACCCGACGGCAAGGACGCGGTGGTGAGCGGAAGCGTCGACTTCGGGATCTTCGGGCTCGCTGCGGCAACTCTCGGTGCGGCGAGCGGTCAACCGATTACGATCGTCGCGGCGGCCGGCGGAAAGGCGATGGCGGTGGTCGTCGCAGCAACCAGCACCGCCAAGACCTTCGCCGACCTCAAAGGAAAGAAGATCGCCTACCAGCCGGGATCGACCCAAGAAGTCGTGCTTCGCGAGCTGATGAAGATGAGCGCCATGACGCCGGCCGACGTTCAGCTGGTGCGCTTGAGCTTCGGCGACATGGCCAATGCGCTGGCGCGCGGCGACGTCGATGCGTACGTTGGATCGGAACCCGGGCCATCCATCAGCACGCTGTCGGGCAAAGGCCGGGTACTGCTCTATCCCTACAACACGCCGGTCGGCTCGATCAACGTCATCTTCGCGACGCGCCGCGACCTGATCGCCAAGGAGCCCGACTACGTCCGCGACGTGGTGAAGACGCACGTTGCAGCCTGCCGCTGGGCAACCCAGCCCGCAAATCGCCCCGAGTTCGAAGCGATGACGACCAAGATCCTGGGACCCACGAAAGCAACGCTCGACATGGCGATGAACAACATCAACTTCGACTACAAGATCGACGCGGACTACCTGGCTCGCGCCCGGTATTACGGAGCGCAGATGGTGACTCTTAAGGAGATCGCGCAGGTTCCGGACTACACGACGTTCTTCAACACGTCGTTTCTGCCGAAGTAGGCTAGACGAACGTTATCGTTACAGCCCCAAGACCTGCGAGCCGGGCTTCGAGGACATCTCCGGCGGCGACCGGTACCGCGTCGGTGATCGCTCCGCTCAGTACGATGTCGCCCGCGTCGGCGCGCAATCCGCGAGACGCGAGGTGAACGGCCAGGGCCGACAACGCGCGGACCGGATCTCCCAAGACGTCCGCCGTCGACCCCGTGGCGATGACGGCGCCGTTGCGCAGCAGCGTCGTGTCGAACGGCTCGATTTCCACCGCACCGCGCAACGCTCGGGGCGGACCGAACGCATAGCCGGCTGACGAAGTGTTGTCGGCGACGAGTTGGACGGCGGTACGAGTACCGCCGCAATAGCGGCTGTCGGTGATCTCGAGCGCCGGCGCGATCCAGGCGATCGATTTCGCCAGCGCTGCGAGGTCCATCGACGGGGCGATCGCGTCAGCCAGGCCAAAGGCGAGCTCGGGTTCGGCACGGGGTGCGAGAAGCGCGGCATGCGCGACGACACCGCCGATGCTTTCACTGTCGGCGAACGTGCGGCCGAACAGCGGGTGCGTGATGCCCATGACGCGCTGCTTCACCGGGCTCGTGATTCCGAGCTTCCAGCCGGACTGCCGATCGCCGCGCGCCGAGCGGAGCGCCACGAGCGCATCTTGGACATCGTACGCTTGCGCGAGCGTCAGCGCGCCGAGCGCCGCGGGCGGATCGATGCCGCGGGCCTCCAACCGAGCCCGATCGAGCCGCTCAGCCAGCGTCGACACGGTCGAAGCGGCTGGCAGCGTCACGACGATCCGTTACAACGAGATCGGGTGCGGACTGCGCCGCGCCGCCTCGATCTCGTCGGCGGTCGGCTTTGTGCCCGGGAACCATTTCTCGACCGCCGGTGCGGGCTCCGGTCGTGCGAACCGCGGCGGCGCTTCCTCGACGTTGATGCCTTCAACCGAGACGCCAAGCTTCATTCGCGCGCCGCGGTGGAGAGCCGCAACGGCGCGCGCGCTGCTGGGATACGTGCCGGCGAAAGCAATGATCCAGCCCAATTTCGGCGCCGGCAAGATGAATGTTGCCGCGTCGCGCGAGCCGCCCTTTCCGAGGATCGTCACGAGCTCGCGATAATTGCTGACCGGCAGGTGCTGGCCCTCGACTTTGATCCATCCTGCCGGTGCCGTCGCGCCGTCGAAGCGCCGCGCCTCGCCGATGATCGGCGACATCAGGACGCTTTGCGGGATCGGCGACGCCGGGGTCGCGCTGGGCGCGCGCTGGTTCGCCGACGGCGAGAGTCCGGGCACAATGCCAGAACCGAAGCTCTTGCCGCAGCCGGCCAGGGCTGCGGCGCTCGCGGTCAAGAAGGCGGCGCGCGTCGGCGACGTCACGTCAGTTGCGGCTGGGGTAGATGCCATTGAGGGCGATGCAGAAGGTCACGACGAGGTAGGGCTGGATGTTCGTGTGCGGCTGTCCCCCGCCGGTCGACGCTACCATCTCGGGGTTCATGGTAGCCACTTTCTGTACCCCCACAGCGGTCGCGTAGATGTTATTCCCGGCGCCGAACGTCGCTAAGGCATTTCCGTTTGGACTCGCCGTATTGTTGCTGCCGACGTCGCCGTCGGCATAGACCAGATGCGTGTGCGAGGCGGTTTGCGTCACCGTGAGCGTCACGTTTTCGATACCGCCGTCTTGGCCAACGACGTACGGCGAAAGCCCCGACCCCTGTCCTTGATGGATCGCGACGCGGCTCTGGAGGTTCGGCAACGCGAACGTCGACGTCCCGTTGCCGCCGTAGAACGTCCCGAGGAGGGAGAACAGCGCCGAGTTCTGGGAGATGGGAAGCAGCTGCCCATTGCAGAGTGCCCATCCCTGGGGTGCAAAGTTGAACCCGAAGATCCGAATCTCGCCTACGTACGGGTCTGCCATGTGTGCCTCCAGCTCAAGCTAGGCATCGCTCTTTGTACGGGAGCGTTCTTAGCTGGCAGGTAACCTTCCTCGGTGGCGCGACAGGGTGCTCGAACGGGCCAGCCCGCTAGAAATGCTTAGCCAGGCAGCACAGCGTCGACAGCAAGACGAGCGCTGCGGATTGCGCCTTCGACGCTGGCCGGGAACTTCGTGTCGACGTAGCAGCCGGCGAGGAAGAGGTTGCGAACCGGTGTGCGCGCGCCGGGGCGCAGCCGTTCGGCGCCGGGGCGGGCGCGGTACACGCTCCTGGGGATGCGGACGAGTTTGGCTTTGACGAGGTGGCGGCGTTCGGCGAGCGGGTACAGCTTGCGGAGGTCGTTCATTACGGCGGCAATGACCGTGTCGTCGTCTTGGGTGATGAGCGCGTCGGCCGGCGCGATGCAGGCTTCGATGAACGATTTGCCCTGCCACTCGTAGCCCGGCGAGCCGAGGCCGAGGTCGGCGTGCACGCCGAGCAGCGTGCCGGGTGAGAACATGAGGTTGGTGAACGGCGAGATCGGGCGGTCGAACCAGAGGTGCGCGTTGATCACGGGCGAGCTCGATAGTTTCGCGACGCCTTCGATCATCGGATCGCGCTGCATCTCGGCGGGCAGGATCTTTTTCGCGTCGTGCACCGGCGTAGCGATGATGACATTGCCGGCGCTGAACACCCGGCCGTCGCGCGTTCGCGCGCCGGTGCAACGATCGCCGCTGAACAGCAGCTCGCCCACCACCGCGTTCGTCTCGATGCGCACACCCCGTTCTCGAACGTGCGCCGCGAGCGGCTCGACGAAACGCGGCCCGGGCGGCCCGTCGAAGAATCCCGCCCGGCTGGCATTGCGGCTCGACGCGAAGTAGGCCATCACGCGCAGCATCGCTTCGGCCGAGATCTCGTCGACCGGGGTGAAGTTCAGCGCCAGCGCCATCGGGGCGAAGAACGTGCGCAGCATGTGCTCCGACATTCCGCGCCGGCGGTGCCATTCGGCGTAGGTGATCTCGTCCTGCGCATCGGCATAGCGATGATGGCGCAGCAGCACCGGCAGCGTTCCCTTCGCGAACAGTACCTTCTCCCACGCGTTGAACACGTAGCGCGCGCCGAGCACCGCACCGATGCCGTTGAACGGCGCCGGTGCGTCGGCGAAGCGGAACTCTTCGTACGCGGGCGCGCCGTTCCAGCGCGGCGAGAAGTCGGCCGGCATCGCCCAGGTCAGCGCATGCGGCTGCCAGAGCATGTGGTGGGCGATCCCGACCTCGCGCAGTAATTGCAGAAAGCGCGTGTAACCGCCGAAGATCGCATGCAGGCCGGTCTCGAGGATGTCGCCGTCGCGGTCGCGCCACGACGACAGCTTGCCGCCCAGGATCGGCCGCTTCTCCAGCACCGTCGCGCTGCGACCTGCGTCGGCCAAGAACCGGGCCGCGGCGAGCCCCGCCGGTCCGCCGCCGACGATCAGCGTGTCAACACGAACCGCCTCGTCCCCGAAGCTTGCCGTTTCGCGCACCCGCCCTCGTTCCGCCGCAGAGGTACCGGCCCCGCTGACGAGGTTCACACCTTAGTGGACACTATGCTTACTCTACCAGACGAAGGTAGCAGATAGGGCCTCCGAATTCGGTTGGATTGTCGCCTTAGATGAATACCCCGGCGTCGACGTGGAAGAGGTTACCGAGCTTCTTGGCCTGAGTCTTACTGACTTGCCTTCGCCCGCTGAGAATCGACGAAGCAGCTGCCCGATCGCCGAGCGCGTTTGCCACTTGCGCTTGCGTGATCTCTTTGAGCGTCATCAGCTCGTGCAGTGCTTCCAACGGATCCACCTTATGCCAACGATCGGCTTCGACGCGGCGCTCGAAGTCGGCAGCCAGCGCGCACAGAACGCGATAATACTCGGTTTCTGCCACCGAGCGGTCGCGTGCCGTCAGCTCCTCGATCTCGCGCATCGCCGCATCATAGGCACGCTTCGTTCGAATCGCATGGGGCCTTCGCGAGCTCAGCAGCCGAGCGTACTCGCGTTCCGTTGTGGTGATCATCTCCACCTCCCCTTACTGTACGTAGCGTGCGTTAGGACATCGCGCACCACCACGATCTGCTCGACATAGTCGATCAAGGCGATCAGCCGGTACCTGTTACCCTTCACGTTGAACACGGTGAACGGCGGTACGTAGTCGGCCGATGGAAAGTCCGCCTTGAGTTGCGCAAGATTGCTCCAAGCGGCTACGAAGACCGCCGATCTCCACACTGCCAAAGCGTTAGCCACGTCTGCGTGCTTTCGAGCAGCTTCTCGAAGCGCTACCTGGCCGAGGATCCGCACGCCGGGAGAAGCGTACCATCCGGATCTGATGTTGTCAATATGCCAACGACGACGCCCGGCGTTGCGCTTGTGCTGCTCTCGCCGACGATCAGCTGTCAACGGGACGGGCGGCGTCGTCACCGAAGCCTGGGCGGTGGCCGTCCAGTTCGAGATCAGCCCCGACACCAACATCCGCGAGCTCGTTGCCGATCTGCCGATCGCCGAGGACGTTCTCACCCAGTTCGGCCTGCACTGCGCCGGCTGCGGCGTCAACAAGTACGAGACGATCGGCCAAGGCGCCGTCGCCCACGGGCTGCGGGTCGAGCCGATCGTGGCCGCGCTCGTGCAGGCGCGCCTGTCGGGACGCGTGCCGACGATCATGAACGAGGACAGGACTCCGCGCCGGCGCGCGCCCGGCGAGTTCAACCGGCGGGCCAAGTTCAAGTACGTCGTGCCGATCATGTCGGGCAAGGGCGGCGTCGGCAAGTCGTTGACCACGGCGCTGCTCGCGGTCGGACTGCGGCGCGCGCACCAGAAGGTCGGCATCCTCGACGCCGACATCACCGGGCCGTCGATCCCGCGGCTGTTCGGCTTGCGCCAGCCGCTCGGGCTCGAGCCCGATCCGTCGACGCCGCCCGGCCAGCAGCCCAAACCGCTGATGGTGCCGGCGGTGTCGCGCTCGGCGATCGAGATCGTCAGCTCGAACCTGCTCACCGACAAGGAAGACACCGCCATGATCTGGCGCGGTCCGATCCTGTCGGGCGTGATCCGCCAATTCTACGAGCAGGCGCTGTGGTCGGACCTCGACTACCTGCTGATCGACCTGCCGCCGGGAACGTCGGATGCGCCGCTGACCGTGCTGCAGTCACTTGCGGTCGATGGTATCGTGCTGGTCACCATGCCGCAGCGGCTGGCGACGATGATCGTGCGCAAAGCCGCGAACCTCGTGCACCAGCTGGGCAAACCGATCGTCGGCGTGGTCGAGAACATGTCGTACTTCGTCGCGCCCGATACCGGCGTGCGCTACGACGTTTTCGGCCCGTCCTACGCCGACGAAGTCGCCGAGCTGGCCGGCGCGCCGATGCTCGCACGGCTGCCGATCGATCCGAACCTGGTAGCACTCGCCGATCACGGCCGCGTCGAGGAGATCGATCATCCGGTGATCGACGTGCTGGCCGAGCGCCTGCAGGCCGTGATGGCGCAGCGTCCCGCGAAACCGGCCGAGACGATCTCGCTGATTTGACGCGAACGGCGGCGTGCGCGATCGTCGGTGGCGGGGTCGTCGGCGCCAGCGTTGCGTACCATCTCGCTGCGCGCGGCGTGCGTGACGTCGTCGTGCTCGACCGCGCCACGTCGCCCGGCGCTGGCAGCACGGGTCGCGCGACCGGCGGTTTTCGCGTGCAGTTCGCGGAGGCGACCGAGGTGCGGTTGTCTCTGCTCGCGCGGGAGAAGCTGCGCCGCTTCGCGGACGAGACCGGCGGTGACTGCGGCTACGTCGCCGCCGGTTATCTGTGGCTCGCCGAGGACGAGGCGCAACTCGACATGCTGCGTGACGCGCTTGCCGTTCAGCGCGCCAACACCGTCGACGATGCGGTCGAGCTCGATCCCGCGGCGATCGCCGAGCTCAACCCGTACGTTCGCCGCGACGGGATCGTTGGTGGAACGTATTGCCCGAGCGACGGTTTCATCCGGCCGCTGCAGATTCTCGACGGGTACCGCCGCGCCGCCGAGCGGCTCGGCGCGCGCTTCGAATGGGATGCCGAGGTGGTCGATTTCGCACGTGCGCGTGACGGGCGCATCACGATCGTGTGCACCGCGCGCGACGAGCTTTCGATCGAGCGCGTGATCAACGCGGCCGGCGCGTGGGCGAGCCGCGTCGCGGCGCTGGCCGGTGCCGATCTGCCGGTCACACCCTTACGACGACAAGTTGCCGTCACCGTTCCGACGGATGCCCTCCCGGCAACGATGCCGATGACGATCTTTCCGGGCGGCGGCTTTCACCTGCGCGTCCGCGACCGCCGCGTGCTTCTGCTTCTGCCGACGCCGAACGCCGGCGATCCCTTCGACACGAGCGTCGAGCCGGCGTGGATCGACGACGTGACGCGCATCGCGCGAGCCCGCGTGCCGAGCCTCGCCGCGGTGGAGATCGATCGGGACGCCTGTTGGGCGGGACTCTACGAGATGTCGCCCGACGGCCGCGCCATCCTCGGGGCCGCACCCGGCGTGCCGAATTTCTTTCTCGCCAACGGATCGTCGGGCCACGGCGTCATGCACGCGCCCGCGCTCGGCGCGCTGCTGGCCGAGCTGATCGTGGACGGCCGCGCGAGGTCGCTCGACGTTGCACCGCTGCGGCCGGAGCGCTTTGGCGACGGTTCTGCGCGCCGCGCCGCCGAGCTACTCTGAACGACGGCGGCGCGCGCGCAGCACCGTGTCGTGGACCGTGATCGTTTGCCCGCCGGGATCGACCGCGCTGCGCGCGAACGCGCCGGCGTCGACGATGTCCCAGTCGCCGGGTTCGAGCTGCGCCGCGATCTCATCCGCGGTGTAGAAGACCTCCGGCATCGGCGGCCGGCGAGCCGTCGTCTCCAAGTCGGATGGATGGTGGGCAACGATGAGCAGCGTGCCGCGCGGTCGCACCGCCGTGGCCAGCCGGCGGAACATGCTCTCGCGCTGTGGGCTCGGGAAGTGGACGAAGTGCGCGGTAACGAGATCGTACGACGATGCTGCGGGCTCCCAAACGAGGAGGTCCGCCTGCCGCCATTCGACGCGACCGGTCGAGTCGTTCGCTCGGCCTCGCTCGAGCGCGACGGCCGAGATGTCGGCCGCGGTAACCTGCCACCCGTGCTCGGCGAGCCAGACCGCGTCGGCGCCCTCGCCGCACCCTGCGTCGAGCGCAAAGCCCGGCGCGACGCCCGCTACCGCATCGGCGACGCGCTCGTTGATCTCGGCCGACCAAGCCGTTTCGCGCGAACGGTATCGTTCGTCCCAGAACGTCGCATCGTGGTCCTTCACGCGCGTCCCTTCGGGCGGCGTGCGTCGCTCGGCCTCCGTCGAACCTCGCAGAGCGGCCTAGAGGAGTCCCTCACTCGGCGCGAGCGCCCGGGCTCGGGCCTCGGCCTCTTGGGCGGCGTGCCGAGCGCAGGCGCGCAGCGTGACCGACCGCAGGGACTCGCCCACAGCAGAACAGCCGCACCGCCAACGGACTGCGACGTCACCCGGACCCTCCTCGACCCGGGGAATCCGAAGCGAAACACGGTCTACCCGGCCTAGCCGCTCGCACAGATACCGAAAAGCTGCCACGATTGTATCCTTCCATTGACGTGGTGTGACCCCACGCTACGGCCGGCGGCGGGCAGCCGACATACCTGAAACCGGGTAGTGCGCGTTCGGCCCTGCGGGCCGAGCCGCGCTCGCGTTCGGTCCTGAGCCAAGCTCAGGACCGATCCGCAGCCCTGCTTGCCAATCTCCGGATAGTTGCCGTCACGGGATCTCGATGTCGAACTCCATCGGCGGCTGCACCGGGGCGTACCGCTCGCGGTCGCAGGTCGCGGCGTTGACGAAAAGCGTCCTGCCTTGCTGCAGGCGGCCGTACGCCTCGTGGATGTGGCCGAACAGGTGGACTTTAAGCCGCGCTGCTCGCTCCCGGACCGCCTCTAACAGCCACGGACAGCCCGCGCGGGTGTCCTCGCCGCCGAACGTCTTGTCGAGGATGCCGTGCGGCGGACCGTGGGTGATCAGCACGTCGGTGTCCGGCGGGATCGCGGCCCAGGTACGGCGCGCGAACTCGCCGCCGTCCTCCTGCGGAAAGTTGTACGCCCAGTCGTAGAACCAAGGCTGCCAAGGCGAGCCGTAGACGTTGAAACCCTCGACGACGGCCGGCTCGTCGATCAGCAGCGTGACGCCGTTGGCGAGGAACAGCGCTCTGCTCGCGTCGGGATCTTCCTCGATCCCGAAGTCGTGGTTGCCCGGGACCGCGACGATCGCGCGAAAGCGGTGCTGCATCGTTCCGAGCCAGCGCGCGGCGCGCTCGAGCTCGGCGCGCGAACCTTGCATGGTGAGATCGCCGCCGTGCAGCAGCACGTCGCCGTCGGGAATCGCGACCCGCTCCGCACGGTTGTGCGTATCGGAGATCGCCACGCAGTGTACGCTTGTCGCCATTGGTGTCGCCCTTCGAAAGGCTCAGGGCGACTGACAGGGTTCGATTGCGCGGTTGCCACGGCCCTTCGACAGGCTCAGGGTGACAAAGAGGGTACAGGGGCGAGGTGTTCGGCGGAGCGGTGGTGCGCAAGGCTGTGGTCGGCGCGGCGACCGGGTTCGCGCTCGGGTATGCTGCGATGCGCGCGGGTCAGGCGCTGCGCGATCTGCGGCGGCCGTATCCAGCGCGGGCGCAGCGCGATCCGAAACGTTACGCGGCCGAGCGGCGCGCGCTGATGCTGGCGGGCGCCGCGCACGCGGTGGCCGCGACCGCGACGACGGCGTTCGTGCTGGGCGACCCGCTCGATCGCGCGCTGCGCCCGCTGCCCCGGCCGCTGCGCGCGCCGGCGTTCGCGCTCGTCGCGCTCGTCGTCGACGCCGTGCGCGACCTCGGCAGCGGCTACGTCGAAGGCTACGTTCGCGAGCGCAGCTACGGCACGTCGGATCAGACGGCGCGCGGCTGGCTCGCCGATCAGGCGAAAGGCCTCGCCGTCGGCGCCGTCGTGACCGTGCTGCTGGCCGAGCTGGCCGACGCGATCGTCGTGCGCGCGCCGCGCCGCTGGCCGCTGATCGCGATCGCCGCGACGCCGCCGCTGTTGGCGTTCGCCACGATCGTCGCGCCGACGTTCGTGATGCCGCTCTTCAACACGTACGAACCGGTGACCGGTGAGCTCGAACGCCGCATTCGCGCGCTCGCCGCGCGTTACGGTGCGGGCAATGCGGCAATCCTGCGCTTCGACATGAGCCGCCAGACGAAGAAGGCCAACGCGTTCGTCACCGGCGTGCTCGGCACCGAACGCATCGTGCTGGGCGACACCCTGGTCGCAGCGTTCCCGGACGACGAGACGCTGTTCGTCGTCGCGCACGAGCTGGGCCACTACGTCCGCCGCGACCCGTGGCTCGGAATCGCGCTAGGCACGAAGCTGCTGGCCGTAACGCTGCTGAGCGCGGACGCGCTGCTGCGCGCAACGACGCGCCGCGCGCTCGACTCGCCGGCGCAGGGCGCGCGCCTCGCGTTTTACGCGACGCTCGTGCAGTTCGCGCTCGTGCCGCTCGGGAACGCGGCGTCGCGCGCGATCGAACGGCGGGCCGACCGTTTCGCGCTGCGGGCGACCAATGACCCTGCCGCCGGCGCGCGCGCTCTGGGCCGACTCGGCGAGCAGAACTTGGCCGACTTCGATCCGCCGCGCTGGGCGGAGCTGCTGTTCAGCTCCCATCCGTCGCTGAAATCGCGCATTCGCGATCTCGAGCGGGCGACCGTCACTCCCAGCTGAGATCCTCGTCGTCGCGGTCGCGCGAGACGTTCGCGCGCGCGTCGAGCCAGCGCACGAACGGCGCCGTCGCGCGCATCGCGTCGCGGAACACCGCGAACGCGCCGCGCTCGCGGAGCTCGCGGTCGGACACGTCGCGCCGCACGAGGTAGTTGCGCGCGCGAATGAGCGGCAGCCGCCGGTGGGACTTCGGGAAGCCGCGCGGCGTGACGCGCAGCGGCTCGGTGTCGAGCGGCAGGTACGGTCGCATCGCCTTCGCCGCCAGGATGCGATCGAACGCGCGCGCGTCGGCGCCGTCGTCGGCGAACGTGGTGCGCAGCGTGAGGAGGGCCGGCTTCTCCGGCACGTACACGCCGGCCGAGAAGTGCGCGTCGCCCGGTGCGAGGTGGATGTAGTAGCCGGCGAACGCGCCGTTCTTACCGCCCGGCGACATCCAGGCCGACAGCCACGTCTTGTACGGTTGCCGTCCGGTGTGGAAGCGCGTGTCGTTGGCCAGCCGGAACAGGCACGCGCGCGGGTCCGCGTGGGCGAGCCGATCGTCGGCCCGCGCGCCGTCGAGCAGCAGCATCGTGACCAGATCCTCGAACGCGTGCCGCACGTGCGCGTCCCACGCCGCGCGGTTGGCGTGAAACCAGCTGCGGTCGTTGTTGCGCGCCAGGCCGCGCAGGAAGCGGAACGTGACCCGCACGTCGAGCGGGTCCGCCGCAGCTGACGGCTTCGCGGAAGCGAAGCCGCTAGAGCGCGGCGACGGCATCGATCATGCGGGCGGCGATCGCATCCCAGCTGCGTACGCGGGCGTGTGCGACGCCGCGCGCCACGCGCTCGGGCGCCGGGCTCAGCGCTGCGCGGGCCGCCGCGACGAACGCGGCGGCACCGTCGGCGATGAAGGCGGCGTCGGCGAACTCCGCGACGACGTCGGTGATCCCGGTCGAGACGACCGGCTTGCCGGCGGCAAAGTACTCCAGCGTCTTGGTCGGCGAGATGAACTCGGTCGCGCGGTTGCGCGCGAACGGCATCAGCGCGACGTCGAAGCCGGCCAGCCACGACGGCAGCGCGTCGTACGAAATGCCGCCGGTCAGGTGCAGGTTGGTGCGGCGCGGCAGCCGGGCAGGGTCGAGCTTCACGACCGGGCCGACCAGCACGACGTGGCCGGCGGGGAATGCGTCCGCCAACGCCGCGATCAGGTCGAGATCGAGCCGTTCGTCGATCACCCCGACGTATCCGAAGACCGGTCCGCGCAGCTGGGCGGGCAGCGGGTGGGGCGCGACGTCGGCCGAGAAGCGCTCGAACTCGACCCCGCTGGGCTCGCAGCGCACTTTCGCGCCCAGCGCGGCGCGCTTCGCATACAAGGAGCGGCCGCCGGCGAACACCAGGTCGGCACGCTCGAGCAGCGCGCGCTCGTTCTCCACCATCCCCTCGGGTGCATGATCGAACTGCGCCAGCTCGTCCATCACGTCGTAAACGAGGGGTCGCGCGCCGAGCGCATCCACGAGCTCGAGCATCACCGGCGTGTAGAGCCACGCGCCGGCCGGGCCCGCTCCGGTCGCCGAGGCGCCGAGCGTGAGCTCCGCGATGACGGCGCGAACCGTCGCGAGCGTCGTGGCGTCGAGCAGCGGCGGCGACCAGCCGCGCCGGCGCAGCGGGCGCACGATCGTCACCGCGCCGTCGACCCGCACGTCGTCGCGGTCCTCGTGCGATCCGAGCGGTTCCTCTACGACGACCACCGGCACCGTGCGAGCGACGCGCGACAAGAGGTGATGCGGCCGCTGCCACACCCCGTCCCAGCGCAGATGCAACCCCGCCACGAACACCGCGGGCAGCGCCATCTTACGCCGCCACCGACGCGAACAGCTTCACCCTCGTCGTGAGAACCGATCGCATATCGCTGACCGTGATACGAGGAGATGGATCGAATGCCCCACCTTGAGCAAACCATAATAATTGACACACGCACGGAGTGCGGGCTACACTTTGCTCCAACCGGCGGATCGAGACCGATGTGAGCGGCGATGCGGCGCCGAAACCGTGGAGAACAATCGCTGATGCGGCTAGTGACGTGGCTCGTACTCCTCGTGCTGTGCGGCGCCGTCGTCGGCGGCAGCTCGCGGGCCTCGGCGGCGCGCACGGGAGCGACGCAGCTCGCCCAGGCGCAGCGCAAGATCACGCACGTCATCGTGATCTACGAAGAGAACTGGAGCTTCGACGGCCTCTACGCGCACTTTCCGGGTGCGAACGGCGCAGCCAGCACCTCGGCCGGCGTTCAGTTGCAGTGTCCGATCGGCGGGGCCGCCGACACCGTCCCGCTCACGGCCAATCCGCCGGCGCTCATCGTGGCCGGGAACCCGACCGGCCCCTGGCCGTGCGGGTGGCAAGGCGTTTCGAACCCAGCCGACGCGAACTGGGTCACCGACAAGAACATTCCGGCCGGACTGCCGGTGCAGCCGTACGATCTGAGCCGGTACGATCCGCCGTCGACGAAGACCGGCGATCTGTGGCACATCTTCTGGCACGAGCAGCTCCAGATCGACAACGGTAACCTCGAGCCGTCGAACGGGTCGATGGACAAGTTCATCGAGTATTCGAGCAATCCCGGGCTCGAGCTGGGCTACTACCGCGCCGATCTGCTGACCGAAGGACGCATTGCGCGCCACTACACGCTCGCCGACAACTTCTTCCACAGCGCCTTCGGAGGGTCGTATCTCAACCACCAATGGCTGATCTGCGCGTGTACGCCGGTCTGGAACCAGCCGTTGCCGACCAGCAACACCAAGACGTTCGAGGCGTATTGGGATCCCGAGACCAAGACGCTCAACGACGGCAATCTCACCACGATGCCCAAGCCGCAGACCAGTCCCGGACCGCAGACGGGCGTGAAGTACTACGTCGTCAACACGACCCTTTCGGCGAACTTGCCACGACCGGGTTCGAAGCGGGACCAGCTCATCGATCCGATCCCGCCGACCAGCAAGACGATCGGCGATTTGCTGACCGACGCCAAGCCGTCGATTCGGTGGAAGTGGTACTCGGGCCGATTCGCCCAAGCGATCGTCGATCGCAGCGCAGCTAATCTTTGCGCAGAGCCCAGCAAGACCAACCCCACCAATGTGATCCCTGACGATGGACCGTGCTTCCAATGGCACCATCAGCCGTTCGTCTACTACGCGCGCTGGGGCGGCGACGGCAGCGCGCTGGCCGAGAGCCCGCACCTCCAAGACGACGTGCAGTTCTACCACGATCTGCGTGCCGGAACGCTCCCGGCGGTCTCGTTCGTCAAGCCGGTCGGCGTCTACAACTCGCATCCGGGCTATGCCGCGCTGGCCGAAGGCGAGGCCAAGGTCCAGAGCTACATCGCGGCCTTGTGCAAGTCGCCGTACTGGAAGAACACGGCCGTCATCATCACCTACGACGAGAACGGCGGCCGCTGGGATCACGTCGCTCCGCCGAAGATCGACCAATGGGGTCCGGGGACGCGCGTTCCGGCGATCATCGTGTCGCCCTACGCGAAGCCGCACAACGTCGACCACACGCAATATGAGACCGTCTCGATCCTGGCATTCATCGAGAAACTGTTCCGCCTGCCGTCGCTCAACGCGCGCGACGCCGGCGCGAGCCCGTTGTTGAACGCGTTCGATTTCAGCCAAGCGCCGCTGCCCTGTTACTCATCGTAAGGCGCCTGACCCCGCTGCTCCTCGCGTGCGCCGTCGCCGGCTGCGCGCACGCGAGCGCGCAGGCGAGCCCGCGGGTGAGCATCATGAACGCGCCTGATCTGCCGGCGATTCCGGAGGTGACCAGCAGCGGCGGTGTCGCGTCGCTCGCGCTGGTCGGCCGGCTCGATGACACCGGGCGCCCGGCGTTCTTCTGGCAAGGCCGCGAGATCGCGCCGACGATCCGCGTGCGACCCGGCGATACGATCCGCGTGCGCTATGAGAACGATCTTCCGCAGACGTGCGGCTTCGGGATGGCGTCCGACTCGAATCTGCACTTTCACGGGCTCTCGGTCGCGCCCTCGGCTCCCGGTGACGACGTGCTCGCGACGACCGTGCGGCCGGGGAAGTCGTTCGACTACGTCGTGCGGGTCGATCGCGAACAGCCGCCCGGACTGTACTGGTATCACCCGCACCCGCACGGTCTCACGAACTGGGAGATCGGCAACGGGATGGCCGGAACGATCGTCGTCGAGGGAATCGCGGACGTCGTTCCGCGGATCGCCGGCTTGCGCGAACGGATCATCGTGCTGCGCGACGTTCCGCACGATCCCTCGCTGGCCGCCGCGCTCGCGCCCGATGCGAAGCGCGCGCCGATCGCGGCGAGCTTCTCCAGCCGCGATCAAGACGACCAGTACGCCGCGCCGTGCGGCGTCGAGATGAGCTCGCAGACGACCATCAACGGCGTGCCGGCTGCGACGCTCGGCATCCGGCCCGGCGAGCGTCAGCTGTGGCGCGTCCTCAACGCGTCGGGACACCGGCACTTCGATCTCCAGGTGCCCGGCGTGCCGATGCAGCTCGTCGCGCGCGACGGTGTTCCGCTCGCGTACTATCCCGGCGCGCGCAGTGCCGAGCAGCGATGGCATCTCGTCATCCCGCCGGGAGGCCGGGCCGAGTTCGTCATCACCGGCCCGCAGCACCCGCAGATGCTGTACTCGCTGTGCTACGACACGGGGCCGAGCGGCGACGAGAACCCCGGTGCCATTCTCGGCGAGCTCGACGACGACCACGGTTCAGGCCCTGCGGTGCGCGTCGCGGCGCCGATCGGGCTGACGGCACAGCCGTACCGCGCCGCGCCGCCGCACCCGGCGGTCACGCGCACGGTGCGGTTCAGCGAGGACGCGCGGCGGTTCTACGTCAACGGCGTCGCGTATCGCCCGGGACAGCGCCCGCTGTTCACCGCGCGCTCCGGAACGACCGAGCTCTGGACGATCGAGAACGCCAGCCTCGAAGTGCACGTGTTCCACCTGCACCAAGTGCACTTCGTCGTGGAGTCGGCCAACGGCAAGGTCAATCGCGATCCGCACTGGGTCGACATCGCCGACGTCCCGCCGGGAATCATCGACCGGCGCGGCCACATCCGGCCGTCACGGATCACGGTGCTGGTCGACTTCCGCGATCCGGCCGTGCGCGGTACGTTCCCCTTTCACTGCCACATGGCCGACCACGAAGACAACGGCATGATGGCCACCATCCGCGTGATCTGACGGGCGTCAGCACTTCGTGGCGACTGCCGGGAAGCGGAAGCTGTGCGCGATCCGTTCGGCTGCGGCGTCATCGGCTCGGAAGGTCATGTAGACCTGGTGCAGTGGGCCGCGATCGGCTGGAAGCGTAATTCTGTTCCGGTCATGTGGAAACACCAACATGATCGTCCGCCGGCCATCCTCGACCGTTGTCTGGCCATGCAATCCGTTGCGACAATACGGCTTCCCATCCGGAAGTGTGAGAGGCCGCTGGTAGAACGCGGTCGAGAGTACCAGCTCGAGCTGCCCTGGGCCAATGTCGGGTCGCAGGAGATAGACCACGTCATGAATCCCTCGTAGGCCTGCGTCGGCAGACCAATTGGTAGGCAATTCGATCGTCGTACCGTCATCGCGGCCGAAATCGACCCTTCGGCCATCCGACAGCCGATGCAGCGGAACGTTGACGTACGTATTGAGCAACTCGTGGAGCTCGTTCTCCCAGACTGCGGCCAGGGTATGCGTACCATGACCGCGCGTAGTCGGCGTGATCGGCAACAAGACGAACCGCCCGTGGCGAACCTTCTCGATCTCCTTGTCGATGATGCCCAGCTCGGGCGGATTGATTTGGTCGTCGGCGCTGTTGACGGCGAGCAGCGCGGCGGTGATCTTGCCGAGGTCGGGCTCGGGGTCGTAGTCGCGCGACGCTTCGAGCTGGTAGATCATGTCGTTCGCGTCGAAGCTCATCGCGAGCGGCTTCACCTTGTCGTTGAAGTAGGAGTCGGCCGCCGCTTCGTTCGGCATCAGCGTTTGATCGTACAGCGGCGCGGAGCTGAAGATCCACTCGACGTACCAAGCCGCCCGGATACCGTGGATCGGCTCGCTCTTGTACTCGCCGCCGCGGTAGTCCGGATCGTTGCGGACGTCGTCGACCATCATGTCGCGCCAGACGCGGTCGCGGCCGGAGATCTGGATCGGCAGGCTGGCCAGCGGCATCAGCAAGTCCATCATCGAAGGGTACGTCTCGCCCCACAGCCAGGTCTGCATGCCGCCCATCGACGTCCCCATCACCAGCATCAGGTGGTCGACGTGGAGCGCATCGACCAGCACGTCGTGCTGCGCGCGGATCATGTCGCGGTAACCGTAATGCGGGAACTTCTCGCGCAGCCCGTCGCTCGGCTTCGAGGACTTCCCGTGGCCGATGCCGTCGGTGATCACGATGAAATACTTCGATGCGTCCAGCAACCCGCCGGGCACGAACATCACCCCGGCGAACTCGTCGCGCAGGAACTGCGTGGTGTTGCCGCCCGTACCGTGCAGGATCAACACCGCATTGTCGACGTGCCCGGCCGCATCGCGATGAATGGTGCCCAAGGTGACGTAGTGCAGCCGCAGGTTCCGCATCGTCTCGCCGTCCGCAAACCGAAACTCCGGCTCGACATACGTCCCATCCGTCGCCGCCGGCCAACTCGCCGCCCACGCCTGCTGCACAAGGCACGTGATTGCGCCGAGCGCAACGCCACAAACGAGCATCCACCGACTCACCATCCGACAACCGTACGTCGCGATGTCATGCTGAGCCTGTCGAAGCATGAACGATGTCGCCACGCCGACACCCGAACGTGCATAACTCCAATCGCGCCGTCGTGCTGAGCTTGTCGAAGCACGACGCCCCGATCTCCGCGCGGTCGTTCGCCAAGGCCACATCGTCGCGGTCACCCTTCGCCCCGGCTCAGGATGACGGCGACGTGTTCGTGCGGGCGCGCTTACGTTGTCGGCGTGCCGCGATCGTTCGCCCTTCGAGAACCTCAGGGTGACATCAGGATTTTTTCAACCACGAGACCCGCTCGTCGGAGCGGGGCTCATCCTTTTTCCCAACGAGACCGCTCACCCGAAGCCGGGCTCATTTTTTCGCGATGAGATCCGTGCTACAAGCTGACGACGGGCGATGGCCGCGTGCCGAGCCAGGCGGCGAGGTCGGTCTTGTCGTCGACGCGGGTGCCTTCGCGCAGCTCGCGCCGGAACTCTCCGAACAGCCCGAAGGCTTCGGCGAACGCGTCGTGCTTGTGGATCGACTCGTAGTTCACCTGAGTCGCGGCGATGTACGTGTTGTCGGGGAAGTCGGCGTACACGTCGAGGGCGCGGGCCAGGATGCCGCGCACGACGTCCTCGACGAACTTCGGGTTGTGATGCGCCTTGTTCACGATGAAGAACTCGTCAGGACGCTTGAGCAGATCGTACGTCTCGCTCGACATCGACGACTCGACGATCTCCACCAGATCCTCGGCACGCAGCTCGTCGGCGTACGGTGACTCCGCGCCGATGTAGATGCCGCCGCGGCCGCGCTGGTTGTGGGTGGCGACCGGCAGCGCGTCGACCGCGCGCACGGCGTCGCCTGCGCTGAAACCCGCTTCCTGCAGCTCGCGGATCGAGTGCTCGCGCACCATCAGCTGCGCGCACGGACAGGCGGTCATCCCTTCGGCCTCGACGCCGACGATGTGCCGCGTGCGCTGCGGGTCGGCATGCGCGATCCCGACCAGCGTGTAGGTCTCCTCGGTGCGCTTGCCGCTCACCGGCGTCCAGCGCTCGAGGCCGAACTCGGCCCGCAGCCGGACGTCGGCGCGCAGCGCGCCTTGCGCGCTCACGATCTCGCGCGCGATCTGCTCGGTGAGGTCCTCGATCCTCGACGGCTTCTCTTTGCGGGCGAGCACGTCGAGCGTCGCGGCCTCGAGCAACTCGGCGAAGCGCGACATGTGCACGCCGGCCTTGTCGGGCCCGAGGTCGGCAACCATGGTGAAGTCGCCGTAGAACTGCCGCTCCGCGCCGCCGACGTTGAGCCGGATGATGTGCTTGACCGACGACACGCCAACGCGGTTGAGCGAGAGCCGCACGTCCGGCGTCTCTTCCTGGCGGTTGGCGACGAAATGGATGGCGCGCGCCTTGCGGGTGATCCCGTCGTGCGGCACCGCCGCCGCGAGCTCGGCGATCGTCTTGCCGCTGCGCGGCTCGACCAGCCGCGGGGCGATCTCGGCCAGCGGAATCAGGTTGAACGCACGGGCGGCCAAGTACGGATGCGGGACTTCGAACCGGCCGAAATCGGCCACGAGGTCGTCGATCAGCAGCACGTCGATGTCGATCGGCCGCGCGTCGAGCGGCGTGCGCGTCTGCCGGCCGATCGCGGTCTCGACCCCGCGCACGAAACGTTCGAGCTCGAGCGGCTCCAGCGCGGTGACGAGCTTCGCGGCGGCGTTGAGAAACGCAGGCCCCGCCACGCCGTTGGCCGGCGGCGTCTCGTAGTAGGACGAGACTTCTTCGACCCGGGCGCGCTCGCGCAGCCGCTGCAGGGCGGCCAGGATCGTGCTCTGCCGATCGCCGAGATTGGAGCCGAGGCCGACGTAGACGGTGCGCATGCGCAGTTCCCTAGACCGGCTGCACGGTCACGGAGTTGCCCGCCACGGCGGCCATCAACTGCGCGAGCTGCACGGTCTCGGCGACGTCGTGCGCGCGAACCAGCGTAGCGCCGGCTGCGATGCCGACCGCCGCGGCGCCGAGCGACGCGGGCAACAGCTCCGCCGCCGGCCGCCCGACGATGCGGCCGAGGAAGCTCTTGCGCGAGGCGGCGAGCAAGATCGGATAACCCAGCACGCGCAGCTCGCCGAAGCGGCGCAGGATCTCCAGGTCGGCCGCCGGCTCTTTGCCGAACTCGAGCCCTGGGTCGACGACGATCGCGTCGCGCCGCACGCCCGCCGCGACGGCGCGCTCGGTGCGTTCGTACAGGAAGTCGATGATCTCGGCCATCACGTCGTCGTAGACCCAGGCCTCGGGCTCGCGCACCTTGAGCCGGCCCTTCAGGTGCATGACGACCAGCCCGGCGTCGTGTTCGGCGACCGTTTCCGCCAGGGCGGGATCGGACAGCCCGCTGCAATCATTGACGAGGTGCGCACCAGCGGCGAGCGCGGCGGCGGCGACCGACTCCGTATACGTATCGACCGACAGCACGGCGTCGAGGCCTGCGTCCGCCAGAGCACGCACCGCCGGTACGACGCGCCGCCGCTCTTCGTCCGCCGATACGCTGCCGTTCCCGGCCGCATACGACTGGCCGCCGAGATCGATCAGCGCGGCGCCCGCAGCGACCATCGCACGCGCCGCGGCGACCGCGGCGTCGAGCGAATCGATGTGCTCGTAGAACGAATCGCGGCTGACGTTGACGATTCCCATGACCTTCGCCGCGCCGCCGAGATCGAGCACGCGATCGCGCGAACGCACTCAGATGTTGCGCACGTTGTGGGCGTCGAGGACTCCTTGCACGCGAACGCGCAGGTCGACCAGGTGCGCGCGCGTGCCCTCGTCGCGCGCCGCCTTGACGGCTCCGCCCAGACGCGCTGCAAGCCGCATGAGGTTGTAGCGCGCCAGCGACTGCGTCTCACGCGGCAGGTCGAGCTGATCGGCGAAGGCCGACGGCAGCGCGACGATCTCCATCTGCAGGTCGGCGAAGCGCCGCTGCAGCTCGCGATGCGTCGGCGCGATCGACGATTGCCCCAGATCGTCGTAGATTGCCGCGTTCGTCCAAGCGAAGAGGTCGGCCAGCGTCATCGTGTCGCCGGGCTTGCGCACCTTGAGCTCCTGGTCGGCGATGCGACCCAGGTTGACCGGGGAGAACATCTCGGCGATCGCGTCGTCCTGCAGCTCGGCGATGACCTCCCGGATTGGGAAGTCGGCCCGCCGGACGCCGTTCGCGCCCCAGTGGATGCCGTAGCGCGTCGGGGCCGCCGCGTTGAGCAGCTCCGGCGAGAAGCGGAACGCGCGCGACGAGAGGACGTAACGGTCGACCAGATCGAACGCGCGGCGCTGCTGCGCGCGCGGCACCGATTCGAAGGGCAGCGGCGCGCCGCGCTCGTCGCGGTGCGCGCGCGAGGTGTAGATGCCGCCGACGTACTTTGTCGCCAGCACCGCGCTGTTGAGCTCGTCGTTGAGCACCGTCGCGAGCTCGGCGCGGATGTCCTGGAACGAGCGGTTGTCGCCGGGGTAGCGGTGCAACAGCCGCGAGGCGACGTCGTCGTCGACGAGCAGCTGCTCCTTGACGTACGCCAGCGGATCGCTCGACAGGTCGAACGGCGCGATGCGCGGATCGATCGAGATCGCCGTCGCGTCCTCGTCGGTGCCGTAGGCGAGGCCGGGCTCGGTCGACCGCGCCGCGATGCGCGACAGCGGGATCGACTCATCGGCCGACGAGCGAATGTTGGGGAACGTCCGGTACCCGTACTCGATCGCCCAGTAGTCGTAGACTCCCAAACGAGTCGGGAAATAGTCGGCCTGGCGTTCGCCGGGCGCCGCAATGTTGGCCGGCGTGTAGTCCATCACCGAGCCGGTGGTGCCGTGCGCGTGCGTGAACGCCGGATCGTGCAGCTGCGCGTAGCTGTAGGCCGTCGAGCCTTCGAAGTTGTGCCGCAGACCGAGCGTGTGCCCGACCTCGTGCATGACCGTGCTGTAGAGCCACTCCTGCGCGTAGCGCTCGCGGTCGGCGGCGGTGGCGCGCGGGTTCTGCGCGAGCAGCAGCGTGCCCAGCGCGGCCTTCGCGACGGAGCCCTCTTCGAACGCGCACACCCCGTCGTCGTCGGAATCCTCTTCGCCCCCGCCCGCAGTCGCGACGTCGAATGGATTGACTGGCTGCGCGTACGCGTCGTGCGCGCGCTGCGCCGGCAGCACCCGGTCGGCGTACCCGCGCTTGATCGAGCGCAGCGACTCGCCGTCGATCACGACCGTGGCGCGAATGATCTGCCCGGTATCGGGATCGCTGACGTGCGGGCTGTACGCGCTGAAGTCGGACTGGTCCGACGTGATCCAGCGAACGGTGGTGTAGCGCGCGTCGTCGGGATCGAAGTTCGGATCGGTGGGCGGATCCTTGACGACGATCGCGTTGGGACGGCCGATCTTGGCGAACGCGTCGTTCCAAGCCAGGATCCCACGCCGGACCGTGTCGCGGTACTCCTTGGGGATCTCGTCGGTCAAGTAGAACGTGATGGGCCCGTTGTCGAGGTTCCAGCGCTCGACGAACCGCTCGAACGGGCTGGCCTTCGCGTCGTTGCCGTACCGCTTGCGGGCGGTGATGAAGTATCCGATCCGGTCGTCGGCGTAGCGCGGGACGAACTTCGGATCGCGCTCCGGCG
>Ga0302326_10005234_pt1 | contig 29626 bp, 22 predicted proteins | sample Palsa_T0_3_FD_202264 | JGI IMG/M metagenome (GOLD analysis project Ga0302326, IMG submission 202264) | Peat permafrost microbial communities from Stordalen Mire near Abisko, Sweden - Palsa_T0_3 | ecosystem: Environmental > Terrestrial > Soil > Palsa > Peat permafrost | place: Sweden: Abisko... | reverse complement strand
GCCGCGGGGCTCGTCTTCATCGGCCCCCCGGCCAGCGCCATGGACGCCATGGGGGAGAAGACGCGGGCCCGGGCCCACATGGAGAAGGCCGGCGTCCCGGTGGTGCCGGGAAGCAATGCGCCCTTCGCCGACGCCGAGGCGGCACTGGTCTTCGCCCGCACCGTCGGCTTCCCGGTGATGCTCAAGGCCGCAGGCGGCGGCGGCGGCAAGGGCATGCGCCGGGTGGAGACGGAGAAGGAGCTGCCCGCCGCCTTCGTGGCCGCCCAGAGCGAAGCCCTCAACGCTTTCGGCAACAATGCCGTCTACCTCGAGAAGTACCTGCTGGAGCCGCACCACGTGGAGATTCAGGTTTTCGCCGACACGCATGGGACGTGCGTGCATCTCAACGAGCGCGAGTGCTCGGCGCAAAGGCGACACCAGAAAGTCGTCGAGGAGACGCCCTCCCCGCTCCTTAGCGAGAAGATGCGCGCCGCCATGGGCGAGGTGGCGGTGCGGGCGGCCAAGTCCGTGGGCTACGTCGGCGCCGGGACCGTGGAATTCCTCGTGGACGCCCACCGCAAATTCTACTTCCTGGAGATGAATACCCGGCTCCAGGTGGAACACCCGGTGACGGAGTGGGTGACGGGCCTGGACCTCGTCGCCTGGCAGCTCCGCGTCGCCGCCGGGGAGAAGCTCGGCTTCTCCACCCAACCCCCCCACGGGCACGCGCTCGAGGTACGCGTCTATGCCGAGGACCCGAGCCGCAATTTTCTGCCCTCCCCGGGAAAAATTACCTACCTGCGCGCGCCAAGCGGCCCGGCGGTGCGCGACGACTCGGGCGTCTACGCCGGCTACACCGTCCCCACGGCCTATGACCCGATGATTTCCAAGCTGAGCGTCTGGGCGCCCAGCCGGCCCGAGGCCATCGCCCGCATGCGGCGGGCCCTGGGCGAATACGTGGTGAAGGGCATCACCACCAACCTGCGCTACCTGCGCGCGGTGATGGAGCACCCGGACTTCGTCAGTGGGGACTACGACACCTCCTTCCTGGTGAAGCACCATGCTGCGCTGTGCGCCCCGGCGGACGGCGCTCTGGCCGAGGCGGCGCTGCTGGCCAGCGTGGTGCATGCCCGGCAGCGTGACCTGCAGCGGCTGCGCACCCTGCCTCAAGCGGACGCCGCGGCCCGGCCCTCCCTCTCCCCTTGGCGGCTGGCGGGCCGAAGGCCGCGCCGCTAGCCACCCACCCGGCGCCCAGCCCCCCAAAAAAACACCATGCCCTCCGTCCGCTACCTCGCCACGCTGCACGGCCATACCGAGCAGGAGGCGGTGGAGGTGGAGGACAGTGGCAACGGCCACCTCGTCCTCACCCTGAACGGAAAGCGGCACGAGGTGGATGCGCGCGCCCTGGAGCACGGCGCGGTGTCGCTGCTCGTCGACGCACACGTCTACGACGTGGAATTCGACGACGTCGGGCAGGAAGTGCAGGTGCTGGTGCGCGGCGACGTCTTCTGCGTGGACGTGGCCGATGAGCGCTCCTTGCGCCTCAGGGCCGGGGCGACGCCCTTGAAGGTGGAGGGCCGCGTCATTCTCACCGCGCCCATGCCGGGCAAGGTGGTGCGGGTGCTGGTCAAGCAGGGCCAGGCGGTAGAAGAGGGCCAGGGGCTGGTGGTGGTGGAGGCGATGAAGATGGAGAACGAGTTGAAGAGTCCCAAGGCCGGTACCGTCACCGAAGTCTTCGCCCGCGAGGGACTGGCCGTGGAAGCAAACGCCAAGCTGTTGACGGTGGAGTAGGCCCCCGGAAGGGGGGAAACCAGATGGGGACCAACGACAGGAAGCGCTGGCTGAGCGAGGTGTGGGCCCGGGCGGTGGCCAAGACGCCCGAGCGGGAGAGGCACTTCACCACCTCGAGCGGCGTGGAGATTCCGCCCGTCCTTGGTCCCGACGGGCCGCTCCCGGAGAGGTACGCCGAACAACTCGGTTTTCCCGGGGAGTACCCCTTCACCCGCGGCATCCAGCCCACCATGTACCGGGCCCGGCCCTGGACGATGCGCCAGTACGCGGGCTTCGGCAGCGCCGAGGACGCCAACGCCCGCTACCACTACCTGCTGGCGTCGGGCCAGACGGGGCTCTCGGTGGCCTTCGACTTGCCCACCCAGATGGGACGGGATGCGGACCACCCCCGCGCTGCCGGCGAGGTGGGGAAAGTCGGCGTCTCCATCAGTTCGCTTCGCGACATGGAGGTGCTGCTGCGCGGGCTTCCTCTCTCTGAAGTCTCCACCTCGATGACGATTAATTCCACGGCGCCCATCCTCCTGGCGCTCTACGTGGCGGTGGGGGAGGCCCAGGGCGTCCCGATGGAGAAGCTCTCCGGGACGGTGCAGAACGACGTCCTCAAGGAGTACATCGCCCGGGGGACGTACATCTACCCGCCCGGGCCCTCGCTGCGGCTGGCCACTGACGTCTTCGCCTTCTGCGCCAAGCGGATTCCGAGGTGGAACCCCATCTCCATCTCCGGCTACCACATCCGCGAGGCGGGCTCGACCGCGGCCCAGGAGATTGCCTTCACCCTGGGCAACGGCATCGCCTACCTGGAGGCGGCACAGAAGGCCGGTCTGGAGGTGGACGTCGTCGCACCCCGGCTGTCCTTCTTCCTCAACGTCCACAACAACTTCCTGGAAGAGGTGGCCAAGTTTCGCGCCTGCCGACGACTCTGGGCGCGGCTGGTGAAAGAGCGCTTCGGCGCGAAGGACCCGCGCTCGATGATGCTGCGCTTCCACGCCCAGACGGCCGGTTCCACCCTCACCGCCCAGCAACCGGACAACAACGTGGTGCGGGTAGCGCTGCAGACGCTGGCCGCCGTGTTTGGAGGCACCCAGTCGCTGCACACCAACGGGCGGGACGAGGCCCTGGCACTTCCCTCCGAGGAAGCGGCGCGGCTCGCGCTGCGCACCCAGCAGATTGTCGCCAGCGAGTCGGGGGTGACGGCCTTCATCGACCCGCTCGGGGGCAGCTACGCCGTGGAGTACCTCACCGACGCGCTCGAGGCAGCCGCGGAAGAAATTCTCGGCAAAGTCGACGCGCTGGGCGGCATGGTGGAGGCCATCGCCCAGGGCTACCCCCAGCAGGAAATTCAGGACGCCTCCTACCAGGCCCAGCGCGCGCTGGAGGAGCACCGTTCCGTGGTGGTGGGGGTGAATGCCTTCACCCAGGACGAGCCACCACCGAAAAACCTCCACCGCGTCAACGAGGAGGTGGAACGTGCGCAGGGGGAAGCCTTGAGGAAGCTTCGGGCCAGCCGTGCCGCAGCTCCGGTCAGCCGAGCACTCGACGCCCTGAGGCGCGCGGCCGCCGACGAGAAGCAGAACCTCGTCCCCCTCATCCTCGAGGCGGTGAAGGCCCTGGCCACGCTGGGGGAGATTTCAGACGCGCTCCGTGACGTCTTCGGCGAGCATCGCGAGCACGTGGTGCTGTGAGAAGGAAGCGAGTGTGAGCAGCGGCTTCCTTGCTCCCCTTGCCGTTGACGCGATTGTCCTCGCGCTCCACCTCCTCCTGCCCGCGAAGCACGTCAGCGGCTACGTGCGGGGCAGCGACTCCAAGCCCCTCGGCTACCGCCTCAACGGCCTGCGCGTCCTCCTGCTCGTGCTCGTGCTCTACGCCGCCGCCGCGCGCTTCGGACTCGTTTCCTGGGACTTCTTCTGGAAGGTGCGCTGGGAGGGCCTGGCCGGGGCGTGCACCCTCGGCTTCCTCTTCACCCTGGCCATCGTCCTTGGGGGGCCCTCGACGGGACACTCTCTTCTGGCGGACCTCTACCTCGGACGGCGCAAGAACCCCCAATGGCTCAGTCGGGGCGGCACCAGCCTCGTCGACGCCAAGATGTACCTCTACCTCATCGGCGCGGTGCAGCTCGAGCTCAACGTCCTCTCCTTCGCGGCGCACCAGGCGCTGGCGCACCCCGGTGCCATCTCGCCTGGCGCCTTCGTCTACGCGGCTCTCTTCACCTTCTTCGTCTGCGAATACCTCTTCTTCGAAGAGGTGCACCTCTACACCTACGACTTCATCGCCGAGCGCGTCGGCTTCAAGCTGGGCTGGGGGTGCATCGCCTTCTACCCCTACTTCTATTGTGTCGGACTCTGGGCCGTCGCCGACAAACCGGACCCCCACACCCCCCTCCCGCTGCTCGTCCTGTACGTGAGTGTCTTCTTCAGCGGCTGGGCGCTGTCACGCGGTGCCAACCTTCAGAAGTTTCTCTTCAAGACGCGTCCCGACGCGAAGCTCTTCGGTGTGCTCGCGCCCGGAGTGCTTTCCGACGACGAGCACCGCCTTTTGTGCAGCGGCTTCTGGCGGCTGGCCAGGCACATCAACTACCTCGGGGAGATTCTGATGGCGGTGGGGCTGACTCTTGCCCTGGGGTGGCCGCTCGTCCCGTGGCCCTGGCTCTACCCGCTGTACTACGTCGCCCTCCTCTTTCCCCGGCAGCTGGATGACGACAAGCGGTGCGCGGAAAAATATGGCTCGCTGTGGAAGGAATACTGCCGGCGCGTGCCGTACCGCATCATCCCCGGCATCTACTAAGCCGCGGCACGACTCGACTCAGCGCTTGGCACCAGGCTGAGGCGCAGCACCCCGAGGCAAGCGGGCGCTGCGCCTCGACATGTCCCCAGCGGCGGTGCCCTACGGTTGCGGGCATTGCTGTTGGGACTGACCGCGGGCGCAGGCGCACATGTACTGGGCCAGCTCCGCCCGGTAGTCGGCGGCATTCCCGGCGGCCCCGACGGATTGGGCGTGAAAGCCAGCCAGGCAGGTACGGACCGCGTCTTCGCCGTAGATGCCGAAGGCCTGTTCCGCCCAGGCATCGGCGCTTGGGTACGCCGAGGCCGCCGCTGCTTGGTCGGCCCGGCGCGCATCCGCCTCTCCTGCACCACAACCGGCGACTGTCATTGCTACAAGCGCTGCCAGAATTGTCGTCTTCATGAGACTTCTCCTTTGGAGGTGATGCGCGTCAGGCCGCTCGGCCCAGCTGTTGAACGGCGCTCTGGGCCCCGGCGCCGGTGTAGGCGCTGAAGAGAGCGCTCGAGCCGCCGAGGCCGATGGCGAAGAGGATGCCGCCAGCGACCAGGAGTCTGAGCGCCGTCGAGCGACGGCTGGAAGCGAAGAGGAGGACGGACGGTGTTTCCATGACGCGCACTGCTCCGGTGAGCCCGGGCGAGAATTCGCTCGGGACACACCCTGAGATTGCAGCTGCGGGGCCACCCCGAGAGCCGAGTCAACCGCGCCACTTCACTCAAGCCGCGGTCGGCCTTTGTAGCGCGCCCGGCAATTCGGGAGCTGTCGGCTGTTGCGCAGCCGCCTCTTTCACACACCGCCGCTCGTCTCCTGACGTCCGCGGCCTTTCGACTACGAGGAACACGTTGCTCTACAAGGTGAGGCGTCTCCGACCTCGGTGAGGCTGAGCGGCTCTCTTGGGTTTGGGACACGGGAACTCAACCGCGAGAGCTTCTTGACCCCGAACGAGCTCGGCCCAGTCCTGCTGCACCAGACACTTCTCGTAGAGGTTGAGAGGTGTGAGCGCGAAACGCTACCGCTCGCGCGCAGGGCGGAGATTGTCCGCTGACGGGCGTTGAGCTGCCTTGCGCTCTGGTCCGCTGCTGCTAGAGGCGCTCGCCCCAAAGGACTCGCTCCTGGCCACGCGGGGTACGAGGCGGGCGTGGTGCCCCTTCACGGCGACCCACGCTTCGAGGACGGTAGAGAAACGCGAGGAGGCCCGAGCGCTAGGACTCATCAGGAGGCGAGGCTCGGAAGAGGGCCTTGAGCCGCCTTGCCGGACGAACGGTTTCCTTGGCGGCACTGCACGACTCCGGGAGCCAGGTGTCCTGTTGCAACGCCCGCTACGCTTCCCGAGCCACGTAGCTCCGGACGCAACTGCGCTGAGGCGTCGCATTCAGCATGGGCCCGTGAACCTTGGGGATTCTCCGTGGCACCGTCCTTGCGATGTCCCTCCCTCGTCTCAAGGAGGAACCAATGAAGAACTGGAAGATGTCTGGTCTCGTCGCAGTCGCTTCGGGTGCCGTCTTTTTGTTTGCAGGAGCGGCTGGTCGCTCAGCCGTCTGGGCCAATCCCGAGGGAGAGGCCCGTGTCGAAGCCCAGCAGCCGGCCAGGGTCGCCGACTCGGACAGGCAGGCCACGGCTGATGCCGACGCCGACAATGGGCCGGGTTGCGCAGAGTCCGTGCTGAACCCGTGAAGCAGTCCCCAAGTCGAAGCAACCGACGAAGACGAGCCCACCCGGCCGCAGCGCCCACCCCCGGGTGGGCCTTCGTCTTTCCGGCTCCCCCGGTCCGGGCACCCCCAAGGGTGGTTTCACTCGTTCTGGCTGCGCCCCCACCCCCCGCGCCTGCCTTCAACAGCGCTGTGGCGTCTCGAGCCTCCCCCCGGTTCTGCGGAGGGGTGACGTCGAGGAAAGAGGTCTTCCCTCATAAGAGGAAAAGGGCACCCGGAAACGGCCCGGCACAGTGTCCTGTTGCGGCGCTGTCTACGCGTCCGGGGAGCGCTGTAGCTCCGGATGCAACTTCCCTGGCCTTTGCCTAGGCCACCAGCCCGTAATTCTTGGGGATTCTCCGTGGCAGCCTCTTTGCAAAGTACCTCCTCGTTCTCTAGGAGGAACCAAATGAAGAACTGGAAAATGTCTGGTCTCGTCGTCGTCGCTTCGGCAGCCGTTCTTCTGTTTGCAGGCGCGGAGGGTCGCTCAGTCGCCCGGACCGCCCCCGAAGCACAGGCCCGGCAGCTCGTCGCCCTGTCGGACAGGGTGGCCACGGCTGACGCATACGCCGACAATGGGCCGGGTTGCGCAGAGTCCGCGCTGAGCCCGTGAAGCAGTCCCCAAGGTAAAAGCACAGACGAAGACAGGCCCAGCCGGCGGACACGTCCACCGACTGGGCCTTCGTCTGTGCGACGTGCGCCTGGACACCCGCAATTCCTTCAGTCGCTCCGCCTCAGCGCTGAGTTTCCGGAGCCCGTCCGGCCCTGGGAGACTGCCCCGAACCAGCCGCCGACCGACGTCTCGAGCCGGAAGGCAAAGTAGGCGTAGTGGCAGAGAATGACGGCGCCGCACACGGCCGCGGTCGTGAAGTACACCCGGCGGATGGTGGGCACGAGCCACCCGGCATTGAGCAGACGGTCGAGGTCGCCATCGCCGCCAAAGAATGACCCCCAGGGCAAGAGGGTCATGTCGGCGCGCGAAGCCCAGAACACGCCCAGGATGCGGGTGTACGCGCAGGCGCCCAGAAAGAGAAAGGCCCAGCGGAGCCTCTCCCAGCGGATGACGTCCGGAAACCGGTAGTAGAAGAGCACGACCCACAGGGTCGAAATCCAGAACTCGCCGAAGAGACCCGCGAAGCTCTCCAGGACGTGCTCCTTGGCCGCCGGCAAAGCAATCAGGCCCACGAAGATGAAGAAGAAGAGCACCGCCAGGCCCATCAATCCGACGCACGTCTCGCTGCGCGCCCAGAGGAAGAGAGCGACGAGACCGGCCAGCAGGAGCAGCGTGAAGGCGGCGGAACGTCCCGGCTGGGAATAGAACGTGAAGAACAGGCTCGGCACGGCGCTGCGTCCATTGAGCCATCGCCAGCTGGCGTGGCCGAGCTCATGGGCCCAGTTGGAGGCGCTCGCGTAAACCAACAGCCGCCCACAGCCGCTGCTGTTGAGGACCAGGGCCACGCCGAAGGCCAGTGGCAGGGCCCAGCGATTCTCCCGGGGCGGCGTCGGTTGCTCTGCCGGGTCCAACTCAGGAGAGACGGACGCCTCAGGCGCGGCCAGAGGAAGCCCTGCTTCGCGTGGCGGCGGGGCGTCGACAGAATGAAGCCGGGAGAAGATGACACCGCAGCGACCACAGGTCCCCGGGTCCAGGCTGGGGCCGGTGTAGCCACAATGGGGGCACGAAGTGTCCAAAGGCTTGAAGCAGGGAGACTACCTCTCTGGCTGCCAAGGTTTTCTGCCCGAGGGCCCTGAGGGCTGGTGGCCTAAGAGGACGGTGCCCAGAAGCCAGTCCAGCTGAGGTAGCCTGCTTCGCTGTTCCTGCCACGAAGGAGCGGTATGTCCGGCGATTCGAACCCTCCATTCTCTGGACACGAGGACACGCTCTCAGTCGGTTCCAAGCCGGAGTCCGACACTGCAGGCGAGCCAGACGTCCCAAGGCGGATTGGCCCGTACCGCCTCCTGCAACTCATTGGAGAAGGGGGCATGGGCGAGGTCTGGCTTTCCGAGCAGCTGGAGCCCGTCCGCCGCAAGGTGGCCATCAAGGTCATCAAGGCGGGAATGGACACCAAGCAGGTGGTGGCCCGCTTCGACAGCGAGCGCCAGGCGCTGGCGCTGATGGACCATCCGGCCATCGCCCGCGTTCTCGATGGGGGCAGCACCCCCGAGGGCCGGCCCTATTTCGTCATGGAGTACGTGGCGGGCGTCCCCATCACCGAGCACTGCGACACCCACAAGCTGTCGACCGAAGAGCGGCTCGAGATTCTGAAGGAGGTGTGCGAGGGCGTCCAGCATGCCCACCAGAAGGCCATCATCCACCGCGACCTGAAGCCATCCAACATCCTGGTGACGCTGGTCGATGGAAAGGCGCAGCCGAAAATCATCGACTTCGGCATCGCCAAGGCCACCGGAGCCAGGCTGACCGCCAAGACGCTCTATACCGAGGTGGGCGCCGTCATCGGGACTCCCGAGTACATGAGTCCCGAGCAGGCGGACCTCACCTCTCAGGACATCGACACCAGGACGGACGTCTATTCGCTGGGCGTCATCCTCTACCAGCTTCTCACCGGGGAGCTGCCCTTTGGCTCCAAGGAGCTGCGCTCCTCCGGAGTCGAGGAGCTCCGTCGCCAGCTGAAGGAGGTGGAACCGCCGCGGCCCAGCACCAAGCTGACGACGCTCGGCGGAGAAGACGCCAAAGGCGCAGCGAGGAACCGCCACACGGACCCCGGCGCGCTCCGACGGCAGCTCAAAGGAGACCTCGACGCCATCACCATGAAGGCGCTGGAGAAGGACCGGCAGCGGCGCTACGGCTCGCCCAGCGACCTCGCGGCAGACCTCCAGCGTCACCTTCTTCACCAGCCCGTGCTGGCCCGGGCGCCGAGTGCGGCCTACCGCATCTCCCGCTACATACGCCGGCACCGCTTGGGCGTGGGCATCGCGGGGGGGCTGGTGCTTCTCCTCGTTGGCTTTGCCATCAGTACCGCGGTCCAGGCGCGGCGCATCGCCCGGGAAGCGGCAGCTGCCGAGGCGGTCTCCACCTTCCTCACCCACGTCTTCGAAGTGACCGACCCAGGTGAGGCGCGCGGGAATACCGTCACTGCTCGGGAGCTCCTGGACAAGGCCGCGACGGATGTCGACCGCTCGCTGGCAGACCAGCCCGAGCTCAGGGCCCGCATGCTCACGACCATGGCCAAGGCTTATGAAGGACTCGGACTCTTCAAGACCGCAGAGGGGATGAACCGCCGCGCGCTCGACGCCTGGCTTGCGCTGTCGGGAGGAAAGCCGAACAAAGCAACCGTCAAAGCCAGGGCAGACCTCGCCTACGACCTCTTCCGCCTCGGGCGGTACCCGGAGGCAAAGCAGGTGGCTCATCAGGCCGTCGAGGAAGGCGAGCGCTCCCTGGAGAAGGGGAATCCGGCTGTCCTCGGAGCAATGAATTCGCTGGCCATCATGGAATCCATCCAGGGCCATTCCGAGGCGGCGGTGCCTCTCTTCCGGCAAGTCTACGAGGCTCGCCGCCTCGCGCTTGGACCAGAGGCGCGCAACACGCTCAGCGCTCAGCTGAACCTGGGCATCGCGCTGAGCTCGGCTCCCCACGGCCTGCCCGAAGCCGACACCACCCTGCACGAGCTCCTCGCTGTGCTCGACCGGAGCCGCTCTCCGGAAGACCCTTCACGGGTACGGGCGCTCGCCTCCCTGGCACACGTCTTGAGAAAGGAGGGAAAGAACGACGAAGCCATTGCCATGTTCCGCAATGCCGTGGAAACGGCCCGCCGCGTGCTGGGGCCAGAGCATCCGGACACCCTCACCATCATGAATAACTTCTCCGACGAGCTGCGAATGACCGCTCAGCCCAAGGAAGCAGAGAGCGTCGCTCGACAAACACTGGCCCTTCGCGAGCGGGTGCTCGGGCCGGACCACCCGTTTACGACAACGACACGAATGATTCTCGGCGCAGCCCTGGTGAGCTTGGGCCGGTCCGCCGAGGCGGAACCCATCCTCCAGCGCGCCCTGGAGACAGCGCGCACGAAGGAAGGCCCCCAGTCCGATGACGCGCAGACGGCACTCCTGCTGCTGGCGGCGGCCGCTGCACAGACGGACCGCCGCGACGAGGCCTTCCTCCTGCTCGGGCAGGGAGTCGATGCCGGCCTGACGCCTGAGAACCTGAAAGATGAGCCGCTCCTGGACCCCCTGCGGAGTGATGCCCGCTACGCAGCGCTCATCACACGGGCCGGCGTGCCGGCCAAACCCTGAAGCGTCCCCAGCAATTCCGCCACCTGGAGGTCAGGCACTCCGGCCGGCCGCAGAGGGTGCCCGGAAGCAACCCCAACCGGGGTAGCCTGCTGCGCTTTTACTGCGCCCAAGGAGCGGCATGTCCGGCGACTCAATTCCTCCGCAGCCTGGACACGAGGACACCCTCGCGCTCGACTCGAAGCCGACCCTCGAGCCAGCGGTCGAATCGGAAGTCGGGAAGCGAATTGGCCCCTACCGCCTCCTGCAGCTCATTGGAGAAGGTGGCATGGGCGAGGTCTGGCTCGCCGAGCAGCTGGAGCCCGTCCGCCGCAAGGTGGCCATCAAGGTCATCAAGGCGGGAATGGATACCAAGCAGGTGGTGGCTCGCTTCGATAGCGAGCGCCAGGCCCTGGCGCTGATGGACCATCCGGCCATCGCTCGCGTCCTCGATGGGGGCAGCACGCCCGAGGGCCGGCCCTATTTCGTCATGGAGTACGTGGCGGGCGTCTCCATCACCGAGCACTGCGACACCCACAAGCTCTCGACCGAAGAGAGGCTCACGCTCCTGGAGGAGGTGTGCGAGGGCGTCCAGCACGCCCACCAGAAAGCCATCATCCATCGCGACCTGAAGCCATCCAACATCCTGGTGACGCTGGTCGACGGAAAGGCGCAACCGAAAATCATCGACTTCGGCATCGCCAAGGCCACCGGAGCCCGGCTGACGGAGAAGACGCTGTTCACCGAGGTGGGCGCCGTCATCGGGACTCCCGAGTACATGAGTCCTGAGCAGGCGGACCTCACCTCGCAGGACATCGACACCAGGACGGACGTCTATTCGCTGGGCGTCATCCTCTACCAGCTTCTCACTGGGGAGCTGCCCTTCGGCTCCAAGGAGCTGCGCTCCTCCGGAGTCGAGGAGCTTCGCCGCCAGCTGAAGGAGGTGGAGCCGCCCCGGCCGAGCACCAAGCTCAGCACCCTGGGCGGAGAAGACGCCGAGGGCGCCGCCAGAAACCGGAATACCGACCCGGGGGCGCTCCGACGGCAGCTCAAAGGAGACCTCGACGCCATCACCATGAAGGCGATGGAGAAGGACCGCCGGCGGCGCTACGGCTCGCCCAGCGACCTGGCGGCCGACCTCCAGCGACACCTCCGCCACGAGCCAGTGCTGGCCCGGGCCCCGAGCGCGGCCTACCGACTTTCCCGCTACGTGCGGAGGCACCGCTTGGGCGTGGGCATCGCGGGCGGGCTGGTGCTCCTCCTCGTTGGCTTTGCCATCAGTACCGCGGTGCAGGCGCGGCGCATTGCCCGGGAAGCGGCTGCTGCCGAGGCCGTCTCCACCTTCCTCACCCACGTCTTCGAAGTGTCGGACCCGGGGGAGGCGCGCGGCAACACCGTCACGGCCCGGGAGCTCCTGGACAAGGCCGCAGCGGATGTCGACCGGTCCCTGGCAAACCAGCCCGAGCTCAGGGCCCGCATGCTGGCAACCATGGCCAAGGCCTATGAGGGACTCGGACTCTTCAAGACCGCGGAGGGCCTGAATCGGCGCGCCCTCGATGCCTGGCTTGCAAATTCCGGAGGCAAGCCCACCCCAGCCAGCGTCCAAACCGCCGCCAGGCTCGCCTACGAGCTGTTCCGGCTAGGACGGTACCCGGAGGCGGAACAGGTCGCTCGGCAGGCCGTGGAGGAGGGCCAGCGCTCCCTCAAGAAGGGCGACCAAGCACTCCTCGGGGCGACGCAATCGCTGGCCATGATGGAGTCCATGAAGGGGAACCACGACGCGGCGGTCAGCCTCTTCCGGCAAGTCTACGAGGCTCGCCGAACAGTCCTTGGACCCGAGGACGACGGCACCCTGCGTGCGCAGCTGAACCTGGGCAGCGCGCTGAGCAACGCTCGCCGCAACACCGAAGCCGCCGCGACGCTGCGCGACCTCCTCGCTGTGCTGGACCGGACCCGTCCCCCCGAGAACCTGATCCGGCTGGCCGCGCTTCCGAGCCTGGCGCACCTCTTGAAAACCGAGGGAAAGAATGACGAAGCCATCGCCATGTACCGGACTTCGGTGGAACTGAGCCGGCGCGTCATGGGGCCGGAGCATCCGAACACTCTGGTGGTGGTGAGCAACTTCGGAGACACGCTGCTGGAAACCGGACATCCCCAAGAAGCGGAGTCGCTCATTCGGCAGACGATGGAGGTGCGCGAGCGTGTCCTGGGCCCGGACCATCCCTTGACGATTGAGAGCCGGATTCTGCTCGGCGGGACGTTGGCGCGTCTGGGGCGATTTTCAGAAGCAGAGGCCCTCCTCAAGCCGGCGGCCGAGTCAGCCCGTACAAAAATCGGCCCGCGTTCCACAGAATTCCCGCAGGCCCTCATGTACCTGGCGGGGGAGGCGGCACTGACCGGGCGTCGCGAGGAGGCATTCGTCTATCTGGGACAGGCAGTCGATGCCGGCGCGACACGGGAGGACCTGAAAACGGAGGCGCTCCTGGACTCGTTGCACGGTGAACCTCGCTTCGAAGCGCTCGTCAAACGGGCACCGCCAGAAGACAAACCCTGAAATTTCCTCGCGGATGCAAGAGCCCAGCCGGCGTTTGCTGGCACGTACCCCTGCTGAGCAGCGAGTGGACAGCTGTCCCGTGCGAGGAAATCCGGTCTCGACACGGCCGTAAGGTATCCGCCGAGCCGGGAGTCGACTTCACCGAGGGGCGCAGTTTTTGTGAGGGAAGTCCAACAGCCAAAGCGAGTACCAGCGTCTGCGCCCGGCGCAGCGTTTCCTTCGCGAGAGGCCCTCGGGAGGACGCCTTCGGGCATGACGGCCCTCGGCACAAGAGTTGGTGGTGACGTCCGTCGTCCTCATTTTTCCTCGTCGGTGCGGAGACACCCATGACGCAGTCCCTACGACTCGCGGTCTTGACCATGGCCCTGGCGGCTCCGGGCCTCGCCGCGGAGCGCTCCGAAATCCCGCAGAAGTACACCTGGAATCTCACCGACATCTATCCGTCGCAAGCGGCCTGGACGCAGGCCAAGGAGACGCTGGCGAAACGAATTCCACACCTCGGCGAATACCGGGGTCACCTCGGGGACTCGAGCGAAGCGCTCTACCGGGCGCTGTCCGAGGTGTTTGGTGTCGACCGCGAGCTGTCGGCGCTCGGCACCTACGCCTCCATGCTTTCGGACCAGGACACGCGAGAGTCGACCCCGCGCGAGATGCGTCAATCCGCCCAGCAGCTGGGCGTGGACTTTGCGACGGCCACCTCCTGGCTGCAGCCGGAGCTCTTGTCCCTCGACCCATCCAAGTTGCGCGCATTTGTCGCTCAGGACAAGCGGCTCACCGAATACCGTTTCTACCTGGAGGACACGCTTCGCTGGAAGCCGCACACCCTGGGCGCTCCGGAGGAGCAACTGCTGGCCGAGTCCGGCAGCGTGACCGGCTCCGGGCGCTCCATCTATGGCGTCCTGAAGGACTCGGATTTCCCTTACCCCACCATCAAGCTGTCCACCGGTCAGGAGGTCCGCCTCGACTCGGCAGCCTTCACCTTGCAGCGCGCGTCACGGGTACGCGAGGACCGCGACAAGGTTTTCGCCGCCTTCTTCGGCGGCTTCATAGCCTTTCGCGGAACCATGGGCGCCACCCTCTACGCCCACGTGCAAGCCCACGTCTTCGAGAAGAAAGCGCGGAAATTCGATTCGGCGCTGGCCACGGCCCTCTTTCGCGACAACGTCCCGACAGCCATCTACCAGCAGCTCATCGCCGATGTGCACAAGAGTCTGCCCTCCCTGCACCGCTACCTGAAGCTCCGCCAGCGCATGATGGGGCTCGACTCGCTTCGCTACCAGGACCTCTACGCCCCACTCGTTGCCCAGGTCGACCTGGCCTTCAGCCCGGAAGAGGCCCGGGCCCTGGTGCTGAAGGCCGTGGCGCCCCTCGGCAAGCCGTACGTCGACGGGTTGAAGAAGGGCTACGAGAGCCGCTGGACGGACTACCTCCCCTCACCGGGGAAGGCTCCGGGGGCGTACTCCACGGGAGTGTACGGCGTCCATCCGTACCAGCTTCTCAACTTCAACGGAAAGTACGAGGACCTCTCGACGCTGGCCCATGAGTCCGGGCATTCCATGCACACCTTTTTCTCGAGCACCAACCAGCCGTACGTGACGGCCAACTATTCAATCTTCGTCGCCGAGGTGGCTTCCACGCTGAACGAGAACCTGCTCGTCCATTTCATGCTGGCCAGGGCGCCCAATGATGCGACGCGCCTCTCCCTGCTCGGAACGTACCTGGACGGCCTCCGCACGACGATGTTCCGACAGACCCTCTTCGCCGAGTTCGAGCTTCGCGCCCACGAGATGGTGGAGGGAGGCGAGACGCTCACCGGCGAGAACCTCTCGGCGATGTATCTCAAGCTTGTCCGCGAGTATTACGGCCACGACCAGGGCGTGTGCCAGGTGGACGAAATAATTGGCTACGAGTGGGAATACATCCCGCACTTCTACGCCGACTTCTACGTCTACCAGTATGCGACCAGCCTGGTGGCCTCGAGTACCATCGCCAAGAGCATCCGCTCAGAAACGAGCGGGACATCGACAAGGGCCCGGGACGCCTACCTCACCCTGCTCAGGTCCGGCGGCTCCGACTACCCGGTCGAGCTCCTCAAGAAGGCGGGAGTCGACATGACCACCTCGGTGCCCTTCCAGGCGGCCATGGCCGAGATGAATTCCACGATGGACGAGATGGAACGGATTCTCGCCAAGAAAGCACCCTGACGGCCCAGGGTAGCTCCCCGCCCGGAGTCATTGGGGCTTGGGGCGCGAGATGAACGAAGCCAGCCGCTCGATGACCGCCTCGTCGACGTGTCCCAGCACCCCATATTCGGCCGGACCTGGCTTGCCGCTTTCTTTCATGAAGAGATGGTTGACACCGGGGAGGAGAATAATTTCCACGTTGGGCAGGCCGCGAAGCCCCTTCTGCCACGTCGTCAGGTCCTCCTCCGTCACCTGGTAGTCGCGTTCACCCCGGAGAATGAGCGTCGGCTTGCCGAGTTTCTTCACCATGGCCACGCCGTCCCGCGATGCCCAGTCCTGCCAGTAGGAGGCTGGGACACCGAGCAGCGTGTCATCCCCCAGCGTTCCTGCCTTGAGTCGTTTGACCGCCTTCTCGACTTCGGCGAGCTTGTCGGCCGGTACCTTGAGGTACCGCATCTGCGCCAGGATGGAGTCCCAGGGTGCGCGCCCTGGAGCGGCCAGCAGGATGACGCCCGCGGTACCCTCGGAGCGAACGGCGATTTCGGGTGCCAGCAGGGCACCCAGGCTGTGGCCGAGGACGAAGACCCGGGCGGCGTCCACCTCGGGGCGAGCCCGGAGGAGATTCACTGCCGCCACGGCGTCGAGCACGACTTCATCGTCGATGGAAATGCTGTTGCTGAGCTGGCGGGCGTACTGGAAGGTCCGCTTGTCGTAGCGGAGGACGACAATGCCGCGCGACGCCAGCCCTTCGGCAATGTCCCTGAAGGGTTTGTTGGCACCAATGCTTTCGTCTCGGTCGTTCGGGCCAGAACCGTGCACCAGCACCACGGCCGGAAAGGGGCCTTTCCCCGTCGGCACGCTGAGGGTGCCCTTGAGAAGGAAGGGCGCACTTCCCACGGAGACCTCTTCCGTCCGAAACCCGGAGGGGTTGACGTAGGAAGCCCCGGCGCTCTTCGGCACCGGCGCGAAGGACAGTCCAGCGAGCTGCTGCGTTTGTGGGCTGACGGAGAGGATGGCCTGCAGCTCGCCCTGCTCGAATCTCAGAAGAACGAGGCGTACGTCTTTCCCGTTCGCACTCGCCCGCTGGACGATGGCCCAACTGTTGAGACTTCCGAGCGTTGCGATTTGGGCGTCCCAAACCGAAGCGAGCTTCTCCTTGGGGAGAGCCGATGCAAGGTTCGCGTCGAAGTGGCCCGCGGCCCCGGCAAAATCCCGGTGCTTCAATGCGGTGAGGAAGACTTCCACGGTTGCGTCGCTCCCCTTCTGGGGCACACTGGCAGCCTCCGACGAGGGAACGTGGCCAGCAGCGGACTCGGCTTGCCGGGCCACGGATGATGTGGCCAAGCCCAAGGCTCCGAGGAGGAGCCATCCTGTCCGGATATGAGTCATGAGCCGGCCCTGGCGGACCATGAAAGTTCGCGCCATCGACTCCTCCTGGAGCGGTTGCCGCGCTGAAGTTGTCCTTGGTCGTTACTCAGAAAGAACTGCTGCCGTCAACGAAAGCCACCGTGACAACCCAGGCAGAGCAGCCCTGCCCAACCCCCTCGAGCTCCGGGCAACTTCCCGGGTGCGACGGCCAGGGACGCACGCCATGTCCTGCGAGGACGGGCGCCAGGGGAGGAGTCCCCTCGGGGTTAGAGTGAGCAGCATGCGACGTGTCCTGGCGTGTTTCTTTGCGCTGACTGCAGCACTGCCAGCGCTCGTCCCGCTTGCGGCCACCGCGGCCAGCGGCGCCCCGGGCTGCGCGTCGAGGCCAGCCCCGGCTGATGGCGGGTACGAGGAGCTCGCTTCGGTACTCGAGCCACTGCGTCAGAAATACAACCTGCCGGCACTGGGCGCAGCCGTGGTGACGCCGGATGGTGTGAAAGCGCTCGGCGTCGTCGGCATTCGCAAGTATGGCGATACGACGCCTGCCTGTGTGGAGGACGCCTTTCATCTGGGGTCCGACACCAAGGCCATGACCGCGGTCGTCATCGCGAAGCTCGTCGAGCAAGGAAAGCTGAAGTGGACGACGACGGTACGCGACCTCCTTTCGGACATCACTGCGCAGGACCCGGCCTACGCCAGCGTCACCCTCGACCAGCTCCTCGCCCACCGGAGCGGCCTGGCGCATGACCCGACCAGCGTCTCGAACGATGCGCTGCGCCACCTCGAAGGCAGCATGCACGCACGCCGCGAAGCGTACGCGCGCATCGCGCTCCACGAAGCACCCGCCAAGCCGCCGGGCACCATTTTCTTCTACTCCAACACCGGGTACGTCCTGGCCGGTCTCATGGCCGAGCGCGCGACCGGGCGCCCGTGGGAGGAGCTCGTCCGCGACACGCTCTTCCTTCCACTGGCGATGAAAGGTGCCGGCTTCGGGATTACCGCAAGCCCCGGTCAGGTGGACGGACTGTGGGCTCACGAGGAGAAGGCAGGCGTGCCCGTTCCCGTCGAGCCAGGGTTGAACTCCGACAATCCAATTTTCATGAGTCCTGCCGGAAATGTGCACGTCTCGATGGAAGGCTGGGCGCAATTCATCGCCGACATGCTCCGCGGCTTCGAAGGAACGGGCCGCGTGCTTTCAAAAGCTTCCTACCAGCACCTGCACACCCCACCGTTTGAGGGGACGACCTACGCCTATGGATGGGAAACCCTCGACCGCGGATGGGCGGGAGGAACGGCCTACTCCCATGCCGGAAGTAATACCCTCAACTATGCTGTGGCGTGGGTCGCGCCGAAGCGCCGGTTTGCCGTCCTCGTGGCCACCAACATCCGGACGGACACCACCCCGCGTGCCTGCGATGACGTCGCATCCGTCCTCCTCAAACCGTACCTGGGCCAATAGCCGTTGGCCCCGAAGGCGTGGGGGCGTGCCTCCCGGGCTGCACCCTCTTTGCCTCCTTTGGGCAGAGTGTTTGCCGAGAAGCCCCTGGACTCTCCTTCCACGGCCCCCCGGGGAAGAGGAGACGCTCTGAGCCGTCGGCATGGCATGCTCCACGGGGACGGCCTCTTGCCATGCGCGTACCCCCACCTGACTTCGACGCCGCTGCACTCCGCGCCGCACCGGACGCCACCTTTGCGCCGGCGCCGGCCGACGGCGTCCTCCCCGAGGGCTTCTATTCCACGACCAACCTGCCCACCTGGGTGAAGGCCGACGGGCGCTGGGCGATGCCCCAGGAGCCGCGCATGGACGCCGCCCTGGTACGCGCGCCGGACGGCACCGTCTGGGCGCGGGAGATGCGGCGCGTCCGTCTCGGTGACGCGGTGGCAGTCGGGCTCCAGGAGGACGGCCGCGAAGGCATCCTCGTCAAGGAGGGACTCTTCGACCCCAAGAGTGATGGCGCCTTCAAATTCATGAGCAGCGACGTGAGCCGGGAGAAGCCCACCGACTACGAGCAGATTGCCGGCCTGCTCATCGCCGAGAAGGCGAAGGGCGGCCACGTGCTGTGGGTGACGGGGCCCGCGCTGGTGCATGCCCGGGCCCGGGAGGACCTGGCGTGGTTCGTCGCCAACGGCTACGTCGGCGCGCTGCTGGCGGGCAACGCCGTCGCGGTACATGACATCGAGGCCAGTCTTTTCGGCACCACACTCGGGGTGACGGGGGCCGGGGTGTCCCTGCCGCTCGGGCACGGCGCCCACTTGCGTGCCATCAACCGCATCCGCGCCGCCGGCGGCATTGCTCCGGCCGTCCGGCAGGGCATTCTCAAGGACGGCGTCATGCACGCCTGTGTCGTCCACCAGACACCTTTTGTCCTCTGCGGCAGCATCCGCGACGACGGGCCGCTGCCAGAGGTGGTGTCGGACGTCCGCGACGCGCAGGACGCCATGCGCCCTCACGCCGCCCGGGGCACCGCCGCCGTCTTCATCGCCACCGCGCTACACGCCATTGCGGTGGGCAACATGCTGCCCTCCTTCGTCGTGGACCCGGACGGGTGGCTACGCCCCCTCCCCGTCGTCTGTGTCGACGCCTCGGAATTCGTGGTGAGCAAGCTTCGAGACCGCGGGACACACCAGGCCTTTGGTGTGGTGACAAACGCCCAGGATTTTCTCCGGCTCCTCCGGCTGACGGTGCAGGCCGCTTCCACCTGAGAGGCCCCGGGGGCGGTCGTGGAAACCCCCCCCGCCCGCTCTCCTCCACCGATGTTGGAGGCTGTAGTCCAAGCGTGACCCCCCACACCTTTCGGGGGCTGGAAGTTGCTGCGCTGGCCCCACACTGGCGCTGCCAGTATACCTCTGGGCTGTGCAGCAGATTTTCGTCCGGGATGGGGAGGGGAAGGTGTACGGCCCGCTGGAGCCGGTCACCGTGGAGCTCCTCATCGACGGGGGCGTCCTCAACGGCGCGCTCCTCGTCTCCACCGACGGCGTCCGCTATGGCTCGCCGGCGCGCTACCCACAGCTGAAGGACTTCTTTCCGCGACACCTCTGGGCCGACGACGGCGAGCCGCTCGCTGCGGGCGACGCCGTCCCGGTGCTGCGCGGCCCGTCTGGGCCCGGAGCAGCGCCTGCCCGGCCCCCGCCCCCGGCACGACCGGTCCCCGCCGCTGTTCCTCCCTCCGTCGCTCCTTCGGCGGTGGCTCCGCCGCCGGCGGTCCCTCCTGTCCCTGCCGCGCGCACAGCGGCGCCCCCCACAATTCCCCCGGCACCGCCAGCGACGGCAGCAGCTCCCGTCCAGGCCGGGGCGTTCCCCAGGGTGACGGCGGCCATCCCGGTCGCGCCGACGGCACCGGAGGCGAACCCCGGCCTGGCCGACAACCCCGTCCCCAGCATCCCTCCGGTTGCGCCAGTGGGGCCGCGCAAGACGCCGACGGGCAGCTTCAACATGGCGCCGCCGGGCGCGCGCTCCACCCCTTGGGCGGGCACCCCGGCCGTCGCGGCCGAAGTCGCAGAGGCCCGTTTCTCCAGCCCGGCCCCTGGCATGGCCCGGCCGGCGCCCACGCCGCCAGGTGGCATGCCGGTGCCGCCTCGCACCACCACCCCCCGTCCGCCGCCCGTAGCGAGCGCTCCTGGCTCCTCGTACATGGTGGCCTCGGGGGACTTGTCCGAAATCTCGGCCATCCGCCTCTACGCCCAGGCTGCGGAAACCAATCTCTCCGGACTCTTCACCTTCCAGCTTGCCGACCGCTCCATCCTCGTCCACTTCAAGAAGGGAAACCCCGAGTTCGTCGACTCCTCCCACCCCGAGGACAGCGTCGAGGTCTTCCTCGGAAAATCCGGTGTGGTGACGGCGGAGCAGCTGAAAGTCGCGGAGAAGGAGAAGGGGCGTTTTGGCGGCGAAGTCCTGGCCACCCTCTTCGCCCTGGGGCTCGTCAACCCGGCCGTCGTCTTCCCGGCGCTCACCCAGCGCGCCGCGGCGTTGCTGCTACGGGCCTTCCTCGCGCCGGGGGGAATTTTTCAGCACCAGCCGCTGGAGCTTCCCGCCACCAAGGCCGTCCCGCTCGGTAACCGCTGGGGCTTCTTGGCCGAGGTGATGCGCCGCTACCCGTTGGCCGAGCTCAAGCGACGGATGATGGACGTCCGCCAGCGCCCCCTCGTGCGCCGCGGCGCCGGGGAAGCCCTCCCGGACCTCCGCTTCACCGCCCAGGAGACACGAGCACTCGCCTACTTCGACGGGACGCTGTCACTGGCCCTGCTGGCCCAGAGCCACCCCGGCGAGATGGAAGCCATTCTCCGGGTGGCGCTGCTTCTCCGGGAGCTGGACGCGCTCTCCTTTCCAGACGTGGAGCTCAAGGGCGGGGCAGCCCCCACCGGGGAGTACGCCGTCGTCTCGGCGGCCCCGGTGCGCCCGCCGGCACCCCCGCCACCGGCGCCGGCCACGACGGCAACGGCACCCCCCGCCCAACCCTCGGGAAGCTCGACGCCCCCGCGCGTCGCGCCCCAGTCCATCTCACCGACTCCGCCGCCCAGCGCCTCACCGCGTGCCGTGAGCCCGACGCCCACCCCGTCGCCCGCCGCCGCGCCGCGTGCCTTCCTCGCCACCCCGACCCCCATTCCCGGGAAGCCGGTGGACTTCGACATCGAAATTCAAATTCTCCGCAACCGGTTGGAGAAGGGAAAGGCCCTCAGCCACTTCCAAATCCTCGGGCTGAGCGACAAGGCAGACGGCGCGGCGGTGAAGACTGCCTACTTCAAGCTCGCCAAGCTGTACCACCCGGACACCGTGCCGCAGGACGCCCCGCCCGAGCTGGCGGACCTCCGGGCGCAGGCCTTCTCGGTGGTGGGCGAGGCCTCCCGCGTGCTGGGGGACGACCAGTCGCGGGCCGACTACCTGGAGTCCATCAAGGCCGGCGGCGGAAACGCCATGGACGTGCGCCAGGTACTCGCCGCCGAGGACACCTTCCACAAGGGCGTGGCCTTCATCAAGGCCCGGCGCTTCGTCGAGTCAGTGAAAGTCCTCGACGACGCCATCACCCTCAACCCCCGCGAGGGTGAGTTTTACGCCTGGCGCGGCTACGCCCGCTATTTCACCGTCGTGGACAAGAAGGCGGCCCTGGTGGATGCGCTGCGCGACTTGCACCACGCCTTGAAGCTCAACGACCGCTGCGCCCCGGCCCACTACCTCATCGGCCAGCTGCACAAGCTCTCCGGCGACAGTGCCCTGGCGCTCAAGCACTTCAAGAAGTGCGTCACCCTGGACACGGCGCACGTCGATGCCCAGCGGGAGATTCGGCTCCTCATCGGGCGGTAGCGACCAGCCCCTCCGGGCTCCATCCTCCATGGAGCTCTCCTTCTCTTATGGCCTTGAGTGGAAAGCAGCGACGCGCCCTGCGGGCTCTCGGCCACCACCTGAAGCCCGTCCTTCAAGTCGGCCACGCCGGCGTCACCCCGGCGCTGGTGGCGGCGCTGGAGCAAGCGCTGCATGACCACGAGCTGGTGAAGGTGCGCATCCTCGAGCACGCGCCCGAGCCCCGGGGGACGGTGGCGCTGGAGCTCGGCTCCTCCACCGCCTCGGAGGTGGCGCAGGTGTTGGGCCGCACGGTGCTCCTCTACCGGGCGCGCCCGGTGGACCCGAAAATTCGTCTCTGAGCCTCCGCTCGGCGCTCGTACATGTCCCGCACCTCGGCGGCCAGGGCCTCGGCATCAGCGTCCTTCGGCGGCACCCGCGGCTCGAGCACCGTCACCCGCATGTGCGCCCGCGGCCTGAGCCACGGGCCATCGCCCACCACCACGTCCCTGGTCCCTTCGATGAGGATGGGGACCAGTGGGACTTGCTCCTCGATGGCCAAGAGGAAGGCCCCGGAGCGAAAAGGCAGCATGTGCTGTCCGTCCGAGTAGGTGCCCTCCGGGAAGAAGAGGACGCCCGTCCCCCGGCGCAGCCAGCCGCGACACGTCTCCAGCATGACGAGGGTGGAGTGCGGGCGCCCGCGGTCCAGCGGCACGTGGCGGATGAATGTCATCATCCACCCCAGGAGTGGCACCCGGAAGAGCGACACCTTGCTCACGAATTTGAAGGGGTGAAAGAGGCCCATGGCCGCGACGATGTCCAACAGGGACTGGTGGTTGGCCACCAGCACCGCCGCGCCCTTGGGGAGCCGCTCCCGGCCCTCCACCTCCAGGTGCCAGCCGGGGTTGAGGCGCAGGTAGGCCACGCACCAGTGACAGACGAAGGCGTGGAGCGCGCGTCGGTCTCTGTCCAAAGGCCAGCTCACCGCCAGAAGCAAAAGGCCCAGGAGCACGCAGAGCGGCGCCGTCAGAAGCAGGACGGCGGCAAAGCCCAGCGTCAGCGCCACGCTGCCAGGGCTGGGGCGGACATGCGCCGGGGCCATGCGCTAGCGGCCGGCGAGGTGGGCGGCGTGGGCCACGGCGTAGCTGACTTCCAGCCCACCGTCGACGACCAGCGTCTGGCCATTCACGTACGCGGCTTCCTCGGTGCACAGCCAGGTGACAGGGCCGGCAATCTCCTCGGGGGAGGCGACGTGGCCCGCCGGCACCTGGGCGCGGGCCGAGGCCTCGAAGGCGCCCCAGGTGTCCCCGGCATAGAAGCGGGCGCTGTCGGTGTCGATGTAGCCGGGGTTCACGCCATTCACCCGGACGCCGTCGGCGGCCAGCTCCACCGCCAGGTACTTCACCAGCACCTCCATCGCTCCCTTCATCGCCCCGAGCAGCCCGTGGAAGGGCAGCGGCATCCGACTGTCCATGCCCGAGATGGCCACGATGGACGCCTTGCGGCCGCTCATGAGGGGCTGGGCCGCCTGGGTGGCGAGCAGGAAGCTTTTCACCGTCACCGCGAACGTCTTGTCCATCTGGTGCGACTTGGTGCCCAGCAACGGCAGGAAAGCGGTGGAGGCCGCGTTGGCCACCAGCGCGTCCAGCTGGCCGAATTCCTTTCCCACACGCTCGAAGAGGGGCGGAAAGCTGGCCTCGGGCTGCAGCTGGTCCGCGCGCAGACACAGACAGCGGCGTCCCAGGCCCTCCACCTCCTTCGCCAGCGAGGCGGCCTGAGCCTCCTCCCGCCGCCAGGTGGCCACCACGTCCCACCCCAGGCGTGCAAAGCGGAGCGCCACCGCTCGTCCCACCCCGCGCGAGGCGCCCGTCACCAGTGCCACCTTGGCCATAGGCTGTGGCGGTGTAGCAAACGCACCGGCGCTGGGGCCAGTGCCTCCGTTGTCCGCCGCCTCCTGTCGGGTGCCCTGGGCGTCCGCTGCCCTGCTGAGGCAATCCCCCTTTCCGTCGTTCGTTCCTCCATACTGAGTGCAAGAGGAGAGCTTTTATGGTGGGACTTCTACAGGGGTTGTGGCTCTTGCTGCTCGGCGCCCTCGGCGCCTCGTCGCTGGTGGCAAAGCGGCAAGCAGGCCGCAAGGCGCTGGCCGCGCTCGAGCCCTACCAGGGGTGGATTGGCGTCATCTCGGCGGTGTGGGGACTCTGGCGCCTCATCGTCCTGCTCGTCTTCCTCCGCTACGGGGCTGGTGCCTGGCTCATCCAGCTGGCGGTGTCCGCGCTTCTCATCTGCCTCGGGCTGGTGCTTGGTGTGGGCGTCATTGAAAGCTTCCTCAAGGACCCGGCTGGCCGTGCAAACTTCGACAGGATGGTGGCGAAACTCACCCCCTACCGCCAAACCCTGGGCGTGGTGGCGATGGTGCTCGGCGTCATCTCCATCCTCTACGCGCTCTAGCCAGCGCGCCTAAGGCTTACGTCCCAAGGGCCGCACGCCGGCTTGGCCGCCTGCGACTCGGCATTGCGCCGGCGGCCCGGCACTGACAGAAGACGACGCAGCCCCGCATGCCGTCTCCGCTCCGCCTCGTCATTTTTCTCCTCGTCGTGACGCTCATCGTCGGGGGCGGCCACCTCTACCTCTACCGGCGCCTCTTCTTGGACACGGGTGTCTCCGGGCGCACGCGTCGGCTTGGTGCCGTGCTGTTGACGGCACTGGCGCTCTTGCTCTTCTTCGCCCGGGTGGTGGCCACGCGGCTGCACAGCCCGGCCGGGGACGCCCTGGCCGTCTTCGCCTGGTGCTGGATGGGAGTGGCCCTCTACCTGGGCCTAGCGCTGGCCGCCTCCCGCCTCGTGCAGCACTTCGCCCGGTGGCGGAGGCGCCGCCGTGGTGCAGTGCCTCTTCTGCCGGAACGCCGCATTTTCCTCGTCCGCGCCGCAGTGGGCGGCGCCGCGGCCGTCGCCTTGGGCGTCTCCTCCTACGGCGTCTGGCGCGCCTTCCGGCCACCGGCCATTCGCGAGGTGGCGGTGAAGCTTCCCGGGCTGCCCCGCACCCTGGACGGCTTTCGCATCGTGCAATTGAGTGACGTCCACATCGGCGATGTCCTCGGGCGGCCCTTCCTGCAGGAGCTGGTGCGCCGCTGCAATGCGCTGCGGCCGGACCTGGTGGCGGTGACGGGAGACTTGGTGGACGGCACGGTGGCGCATCTAGCTCCGGCCGTGTCCGCACTGCAGGGCCTCACCTCGCGCCATGGCACCTATTTCATCACCGGAAATCACGAGTACTACTCCGGGGACCAGGAATGGGCCGCGGCCCTCACCGACATGGGCATCCAGGTGTTGCGCAACCGGTTTGTGACACTGGGCGATGCCGGCGGGCGGCTGGACCTCGTCGGCGTGGACGACTACGGCCAGCGGGATGCGCCGCATGGGCGCGGCTATGACTTGGACAAGGCGCTTCTTGGCCGAGACATGGGCACTCCGGCGGTGCTGCTCGCGCACCAGCCTCGCGGCGTCGAGGAGGCCCTGGGGCGAGGCATGGGCCTTCAACTGTCGGGCCACACCCACGGCGGCCAAATGTTTCCCATCACCCTCCTTGTCCAGGCCACCTACCGCTACCCGGCCGGGCTGTACCGGGTGGGCGAGGGACACGTCTACGTGAGCCGGGGGACAGGCTTCTGGGGGCCGCCGATGCGCATCGGGAGTCCCCCAGAAATCACCGCGGTGACGCTGCTGGCCTGAGCGGAAGTTGAGTTTCTAAACCCTGCTAGGGTGCGGTGCCCTCCATGGACCGACGGACCTTTCTCCAAGGCAGCGCCGCCGGCGTCGCCGCGCTGGCCTTGCGGAGGGAAGCCACCGCTGCAGGGCAGGACGTCGCTTCCGTCCACGCCGAGGTCGAGAAGCGTCACGACGAGACGGTGAGGCTTCTTCAGGAGTGGATTCGCCAGCCGTCCATCGCCGCAGAAAGCCTCGGCATGTCCGAAGGCTGCGAGCTCACCTTGCGCCTCCTCCGGGATGCGGGTTTCCAGAAGGCGGTCCGACTCTCCACCGATGGGCAGCCAGGCGTCTTCGCAACGCTGGACGCCGGAGCGCCGCGCACCGTTGGTCTGTACTTCATGTACGACGTGAAGCAGGTGAATCCGGCCGAGTGGTCCTCGCCACCCTGGGCCGCCGCGCTGGTGGACCGGCCCGGTCTCGGCAAGGTGTTGGTGGGTCGCGGCGCGGTGAATCAGAAAGGGCCCGAGACGGCCTTTCTCGCGGCGCTCCATGCCATCCGAGGCGCGGGGCGCAAGCTGCCCGTCAATCTGGTGCTGGTGGCGGAAGGCGAGGAGGAGATTGGTTCTCCGCACTTCCCTCAAATCGTCCGCCGTCCAGAGGTGCAGGCCGCTTTTGGGCACTGTCTCGGCGTCTTCATGCCATCTGCGGAGCAGGGTCTCGATGGGACGGTGACCATCACCCTTGGCGGCAAGGGTGTCATCGAGCTGGAGCTCGTCGCCAGTGGAGAGAAATGGGGCCGCGGGCCACGCCACGACATCCACTCGGGCGAGAAGGCCCGCGTCGACAGTCCGGCCTGGCACCTGGTGCAGGCCCTGGCCACCCTCGTCTCGGCCGACGGGAATACCCCGACCATCGACGGGCTGACGGACGCCGCGCGGGCGCTCACCCCAAGAGAGAAAGCTTTGGTGGCCGAGGCTGCGAAGAAGATGAGCGAGAAGCTGGACAAGCAGCAGCTCAGCGTCGACCACTGGACGGGAGACGTGGGCTTCGTCGAGTCGCTCGAGCTCCTCGCTTCTCGCCCCACCGTGAACATCGAGGGCATCGTCGCCGGGTACACGGGCCCGGGCGGCAAGACGGTGCTGCCGCACCGGGCAGTAGCCAAGCTCGACCTCCGCCTGGTGCCGGACATGACTGCCGCTGTGGCGCTGGCCGCCCTCAAGGGCCACCTCGCCCGGCGCGGTTTCGGCGACATCGAGGTCAACATGACTGGGGGGTACGACCCGACCAGCACCTCGGCCGACTCGGGCCTCATCCGGGCGCAAGTCGACGTCTACCGCCGTGACGGCGTTGACCCAGTCCTCTGGCCTAGAAACCCCGGCTCGTGGCCCGGGTACGTCTTCACTGGGCCGCCACTCAAGCTTCCGGCCGGCCATTTCGGCCTCGGCCACGGGGATGGCGCCCACGCGCCCGACGAGTACTTCCTCATCGACTCGACGGACCCGAAGGTGCTCGGCCTCAACGGAGCCGTGCACTCGTTTGTCGACTACCTCTACGCCCTGGCCGTCGTCCCCTAAGAGGGTTACTTCCGGCGCGGAAGCCGCGGCCATGCCCCGCGCCCCCCAAGGCCGCCCCGTCCGGGTTGCCCACTTCAGAGTGGAAGCGGGTTCCCCATCGGGTCGAGCTTCTGCACTCCTGCGTGGAGCCCCAACACCGTCGGTCCACCCAGCTGGGCGCCGGTGGAAGAGGTTCCCGGACGCATCGCCCACCGCCGCGCCTCCGCCCAGCGCGGTGATGTCCGGGCCGTTGGAGTCAGCGCTTCGCCGGCGTGCCGCCGAGCTCCGTGTGAAGAAACGCCAGCGTCCGCTTCCAGGCCAGCTCGGCGGCCTGGGGTGCGTACACCTCGGGCCGCTTCTCGTTGGCGAAGGCATGGTCCGCCTCATAGCGGTACAGGGTGGCCGTGACGCCCGCCTCCCGAAATGCCTTCTCCAGCGCATCGACGCGTTCCGGGCTGACGGAATTGTCCCGGCTGGCGTAGTGGCCAAGCACCTTGGCTTGAATGCGGCGCACGTCGGCCACCTCTGGCCGTGGAATGCCGTAGTAGGCGACGGCTGCCTTCACCTCCTTGTTGTGGGCGGCGGTGGCCAGCGCGTAGCCGCCACCCATGCAGAAGCCCATCACCCCCACCCGGCCCCCGGACTTGGGAAGCAGTGCCTGGACGGCGGCGTGCAAGTCCAAGAGCGCCCGCTTCGCGTCCAGGGCTTGCATCAACGTGCTTGCCTCGGCAGCGTCCTTGGCCAGCTTTCCCCCGTAGAGGTCCACGGCGAAGGCGCAGAAGCCATCCGCCGCCAGGCGGCGGGCAATGCCCCGCACCTGGTCGTTCAAACCCCACCATTCGTGAATGACGATGACCGCCGGGGCGCCCGCGCCGGCCGAGTCGTCGAGAAACCCCAAGAGGGGGGTCCCGTCAACGCCGAGGAGCTCTGCCATGCGCATTCTCCCTTCGAGAGACGAAAAACACCGGGGAGGTTGCCCCCCTTCCCGGGCGAAACACCAGCTGCGTCTCTTTTTTCAACCGGTGGGGTTTGCCCTTGAATTCCGACGGGTGGGCGAACGAGTCTCCGCGCACTCTGAAGCCGAGTCACTTCCAGCGCTGGACGGCACCCGCCCGTGCGCCTCGCCGCTCCTCTCACTTGGAGCGTGCGTGCCGCCCGTCCGGCCATGGGCCCCAAGGAAGCGGGGGTCCATTCGCTGCCCTCAAGTCACTGGTGCCCGCATCGGAGTCACCCGTTAAGCAGGGAGGGCTTTTTTGGTTGGTGAGCCTTCTTCAGAAGAGGACGCCCGCATGATTTTGCCGCTCGTCGCCGTCGCGCTGTTGCTCGCCGAAACCCCGCCGCCCAGCTTCTCCTCCCGGGGCCTTCCGGACCCCATGGTGCCCCCGGCCGAGTCCGGCCTGCCGCTGCTTTCGCTGGACGAGGCGCTCACCTTGGCCCGTACCCGGAGCTTGGACCTCAAGGCAGCCCAGGCCCGGTACGAGGCGGCGAAGGAAATCGTCTGGAAGACGACATCCGGGTACCTCCCGCAAATTATTGCCAGCGGCAACTTCACCCACAACAACATCGGCGCCGTCTTCGACGCGCCCACCGGGCTCTACATCCGCCAGGGCGTGCCGGAGACGCAGTTTTACGCACCGCCGCCCGCGAATTTGCCCGGCACTGTGCCCGCCACCCCGCTGACGGTGGTCCCGACGAATGAGGCCTTCGTCATCCAGCTGCAGAACCAGTGGTCAGGCCAAGTCACGGCAAGCCAGAACATCCTTGCCCCACAGCTCATTGCTCAAATCCGCGCCTCGACGCTCACCGCGCGCGCCGCGGAGCTCACCCGGGACAACATGCGACGGCAGATTCTTTTCGCGGTGGCCCAGCAGTACTACAGCGCCGCCGGGTTGCGCCGCGCCGCAGAAGTCCAGGCGCAGCTCGTGGAAATCGAGACCTACCGGGTGAAGGACGCGCAGGTCCGCTTCGACGCCGGTTCGGTGAATAAAATATTCCTTCTCCGGGCTCAAATCGACAAGTCGCAGGCCGAGCAGAACGTCCGCGCCAGCCGTTACGCCTACGCCGCCTCCAAGGCAGCCCTGGCGGTGCTGCTCGCGCAGAGCCCGAACTTCGAGGTGGACCTTCCCCCGGACCCGGTGCTGCCGCCGGAATTGAATCAGCTGGAGGACAACGCCCCGCTTCGGCGCGCGGACGTACTCTCGGCCAAGACGACGGCCGAGGCGGCGGACGTCACGCACACCAGCGTCTGGCTCAGCTACCTGCCCAACATCGGCTTCAACGCCGCCTACCGGCTCACCAACGCCAGTGGCTTCACCGGGCAGGACAGCAGCTGGTTCTTCAGCTTCGGCTTCACCTGGACGCTCTTCGACGGCGGGCTCCGGGAAGCCACCTTGCGCGAGGCGGGCGCCAACGCCCGCGCTGCCGCCTTCACCGCCGAAACTCTGGACGTGCAGTCCAAGGAGCAGGTGCATGCCGCGCAGCTGCAGCTCGAATCGGCGCGCGTCAACCGCGACAAGGCCGCCGACCAGGTCA
>Ga0302326_10005232_pt1 | contig 29632 bp, 24 predicted proteins | sample Palsa_T0_3_FD_202264 | JGI IMG/M metagenome (GOLD analysis project Ga0302326, IMG submission 202264) | Peat permafrost microbial communities from Stordalen Mire near Abisko, Sweden - Palsa_T0_3 | ecosystem: Environmental > Terrestrial > Soil > Palsa > Peat permafrost | place: Sweden: Abisko... | reverse complement strand
TACGTGCACCCGATTACGATTTTATCGACCCTGCCCTCGGCGGGCGTCGGCGCGGTGCTGGCCCTGATGCTGTGCCATGTCGAATTCAGCATCATGGCGCTGATCGGCGTGATTTTGCTGATCGGCATCGTCAAGAAAAACGCGATCATGATGATCGATTTCGCGCTGGTAGCCGAACGCGAACACGGCATGGATTCCCGCGCTGCGATTTACCGCGCCTGCCTGCTGCGTTTTCGCCCTATTATGATGACCACCATGGCCGCGCTGATGGGTACGCTTCCCATCGCTATCGGATTTGGCGCGGGTGCTGATTCACGCCGCCCGCTGGGGCTGGCCGTGGTCGGCGGCCTGCTCTTCTCCCAGATCGTCACACTCTACCTCACGCCCGTCTTCTACACCTACATGGACACGTTTCAAGGCTGGTTCAGCGGTCGCCAAACTGTCTCTGTTCCGTCTTCACGCGGATCATCCACTCGCGAGCCGACTCCCGCGGGCGCCCTGAATCGTGTCGCCACGCCCACTGGCCAGGATTGATTGCAGCGACTGAAAATAGCTCTAGAAAGCCTCCAAGAATTTTACTTAGGAAATCATGAGGGGAGTCCCTTTGAGCGCTCGGAATCGGCAGCAGCGCTAAGCTCAGTGCGGAGGCGCACCGAAGGGCAAATGGTCCAAGTCCAGGTTGCCGCCAGAGAGGATTACTCCCACGCGCATGCCTTCCGCGCGGACGCGCCGCGTCAGTAGCGGCGCCACGGCCACCGCGGATGACGGCTCAATGATGATTTTCATGCGCTCCCAGACAGCGCGCATGGCCTGTAAGATTTCTTCCTCCGTCACTGTCGCGATTTCGTCCACGCGTTCGCGGATGATCGCGAAAGTCCGCTCGCAGAGCGTGGCGCGCAAGCCGTCGGCCATGGTCTTGCCTGCCGCGGCAGGCTCGATCTCGCCGGACTCCAGCGAACGAAACGCGTCATCGGCATTCTTCGGCTCTCCACCGACCACTCGAATCGCCGGTCGCATGGATTTCGCCGCAATCGCCGTCCCGCTCAGCAGTCCCCCGCCGCTCACGGGAGCTATTACCATATCCAGTTCAGTGATTTCTTCGAGCAACTCGACCGCCGCAGTGGCTTGCCCGGCAATGATGCGGTCATCGTTGTAGGGATGAATCAGGGTCGCGCCGCTGCCGGCCACAAGTTTGTTGGCCGTGGATTCCCGTGCCTCCAAGGTAGGAGCGCACAGAGTCACATAGCCGCCATATCCTTCCACCGCCGCCAGTTTCGCCCGCGAGGAATTTTCCGGCATCACCACCCACGCGGGAATTCCGCGCAGGCGTGCCGCGCAAGCGATCGCCGCGGCATGATTGCCGGAGGAATGCGTCACCACGCCAAATGCTGCGTCCTTCTCGGAGAGCGAGAAAATCGCGTTGCTCGCGCCGCGCATCTTGAATGATCCGGTTCGCTGCAGGTTTTCGCACTTGAAGAAGATTCGCGCGTTCGCCATTTCGTCCAGCGACCGGCAAGTCATCACGGGCGTGCGGTGAATGTGCGCAGTGATCCGCTCTCGTCCGGCGAGAATGGCCGGCAAATCCGGGCCCGCGTTCATGGAGCGCCCGTTCCCGAATGCACCTTCGCACCCGAAACCGTAAAGCGCACCTGCGCCGTCGAGGAATTGCCATAGCGATCGTAGGCGCGCACGCCCACGGCATGTTCACCCGACGCGAGCCCGCTGATTTCCCGCCTATAGTTCTCCGTGGGTGAATCCGTCAAGACGCCGATAGGGAAGAGCAGCAGCCAGTCGCCGGAATCCACGCTGTATTCCGCCCGTTCCAGGTTCGTTCCCGAAGCGTGCGCCGTGAATTCCACGGTCACCGCGCCATCGGAAGCCGTGGCTCGCAAATCTTCAATCGCCGGCGGCTCGTTCGCCACTTCAAAGCGGTCGCTTTCGCGCTCCGTCGTCAGCGTATCCTCCGGAGGATTCGACGGCGCGTCGGTCGCCGTGATTTTCAGGTAGTACGCGCCATCAGGCATGGACGTGCTGTCCCACGAATAAAATTTGTCGGTCAGCTTATCCTTAAGCAGCGTCCAATCCCTGCTTCCCTCGGCACGGTAATACACCGCGTAAAGGAGCTCGTCGTCGTTGTCGTCGTGCGCGCTCCATAGAACGCTCTGATAGCCCCGGTCGCGGAATCCCTGTGGCGGGATTTCCATCCGTATCGGCCCGGTTTGGCCCTGTCCCGTATTCATTCCTTCGGCGCCCCGGCTCCGCGGAAAGTCCAGTGCCACGGGCTGCGCTGCGCCGGTAGCCATCTGCGTTGCTATGCTCTGCGCTCGAATTCCCGGCTGCTGTACCACGATGTCGTCAATTTCCGGTGCGACATTGCGCGGCTGGTAAGCCACGCTCACCCACGAAACTCCGGAAGGCTTGCCTTCCGCCGCAGCGAATACCAATTTCCATTGAATGAAGCGGGCCGGCGCGCTGGAAATGACCGCGTCCCCGGCTTTCGAGTACGGGCCGCTCCACTCGCTCCAGTTGTGATCAGGATCCGATGTATTGCCGGACCGCGCAAAAAATAGGGCGTTCCCGGCCGCGCTGCCTTCCCCCTGCCAGGCGATCCTTCCCCAGCGCGAAAAAATCTTTGCATCGAACGCTTCGGAAATAAAACTGCCATTGGGAGCCGACTCCGGGCCGAGTGTAAATATTTTTCCGGGATTCGCAGTGGCAACATAAATGCGTCCGCCCGGCGCGGTCGCGAGTGCCGTCACCTGCGACGCCGAAGCCTTCGCCACCTTGCTGAAATACTCACGGCCGTCAATCCGCAGGATGTCTCCCGCGTTTCCTGTTCCCGCCAGAATCTCGCGTGCCGCGGATGGCCCCAGCGCATACACAAATTCGTCCGTGGATTCCCAGATTTCTTCCGGCGATCCGCCCGGAGCGATGCGGAAAATCTTGCTGCCGCCGCCGGCTACCGGAAAAAACGACGCAATCGATGGCGATGCGGCGGGAGCCGATATTCCCGACGGCATCACCGTTATGGTTAGCCCGCTTTTCGGCGTCACCACCTGCGGGGTGGCTCCTTGCGATGACGGCGCGGAAGCCGCCGCCGGAGCAGAAGATTTTTCACCGCTCGCCGCCGCGTAGATCGTTCCATTCGCCGCTACTTGCAGCGATGTCACTTCGCGCTGGCCCGTGTCGTAAAGCACGAATGCCGCGCCGGCTTCGGCGCCGCCCGTGGCTCCAGGGCGAATTTCTACGCGCATCACCAGTCCGTTCGAATCCGTCCCCACCAACAGATTGCCGTGCAAGTCGAAGGCCAGCGCTCGCGCGTGCCCTTCACCAGTCTGGTAAAACAATTTTCCCTCGCCGCGTGGGGAAATCACGAAAACTTCGCCGGTATCGCCCGTGCCCGCGAAAAGATTCCCGCGCGTGTCCATCGCCAGCGCCCAAATGTACTTGGTTTTCGGATCGAATAAGACGCTCTTCTGCCCATCCGGCGTGACGCGGTAGATTTTTCCGTCCGGCGACGTGGCTACGTAAAGATTGTCCTTCGCGTCCAGCACGATATCCTGCGCGGCGAGTTCCGGTGACTCGAATATCGTTGTGGATTTTCCCGCGCCATCCAGCCGCATCACTTTCGCGTTCGACCCGCCCGCTGCGTACACCTGGCCATGCGAATCCACGCGCAGCGCCCACAGATACGGCAAGCCCGGGTCGGCAAACTGCGCAAAGCGCGGCGCGGGCGAGAGCATTCCGTCGCTGCGGATCGCCACGCCGTCGGCGATGCCTTTTTCAAATTCCACGAAACTATTTTGCCGCCAGTAATGCGTGTGCTCCGCGCGCGCCTCGGCGGCTAACAGCAGCGCCAGAATGGTGAATAGCAGCAGGGAAGCCAGCGCCCATGCACGAATCGTACGGTTCATCGGAGAGAACAATCTCCTTTCCCTTGTCGTCTCATCGGATGGAAATTGTCAGCGTCTGCTGTCCGGTCACCACTTGATCCATGGCCACGGACCATTCGCCCATGCTTGATTCGCCTACCACCGCCGTATGCTCGCCGTTGTGGCCCTGCTTCAGCACCTGCATCGCCGAAGGCGGCAAATCCGGCATTTCCTTGCCTCCCACCACCAGCGTCGAAGCGGGCTGCATCAGTGATACAAAGACGCGGTCATTAGCCCGTTCGCGATTGATCGTTTGAATCAACTCGTTAAGGCCCGCCAGCGTAGCTTGCCCGGGTCCATCGGTGATGTGCCGCATCTCTTCGAGCGCGGCCGCATCGCTCACCACCACGCGAAGCTTTCCGGGCGTGGCGCGCTCCGGAATGATGATGGGAATTTCCTTGACGAATGCATTTCCTCGATAGGGCCGCAACAACACCTTGATTGCTACCGTTTCGCCTGGTCGAACGTCAGTGGTCTTTTCACTCCAGGCGTTTTCGATGGCCACTGTGCGCCGGTCCGCCACCGGTGTGATGCGCATATCAATGGCCTTCACGCGCGGCTTTTCATAGGGATTATCGAAAATCTCCGTGAACTCGGACTGCACATTGGACGTCAGCAGAAATCCGTCCGGGATGGGCAGACTCGTCGGCGCAAATACGTTGTGCAGCAGCACCGGCGGATGGCCGTCCAGATCGATAGTGCCTTCCAGGCGCAGCATCATGCCGTCATTGTAGGCCGCGCTGCTGATCAGGCTGTTATAGATGACGATTCCCAGTAGCACGGGCGTTAACTTCTGATTTTGCGAAATCTCGAAGTGATAGGAGTGCTCCAGCGCGGGCGCTCCGATTTTCAGACTTACAGGAATCGTCGCCGGCGCCGCGCCCAGCCGTCCCATAACGGCGGTGGCCCGGTCTTCGATAACGCTTCCAATCGGGCCGCCTACCGTGATGATCTTCGTGGACTCCAAAGCTGAACTTAGCGTGGTGAGCACGTGACCCCGCTGCATCGGCAGCGCCACATGCCCCGACCCAAACAGCGGATGCCCGCAGAGAAACACCGCGCCGTCTATCACCGCCGTCGCCGTACAGCCTGCGCTCAGCGCCAGATCGCCTCTCACCAGCGCGATGCCGACCATGTCGCCGGGCTCAATGTCCGCATCGGACGTCTGCGGCGGCGCCGTTCCTCCGGCCGTCGTGCCGGCAAGTCCCATCGCCGCGAGATCCGTCGAAAATTGCGCGAGAGCCTCCGGACGTACACCGGACGTTACCAGTGGAAGCCCGATGGGTACAAGCGACGCACCTGCGTTCAAACCCATGCGCGTCATTTCGTGCTGCGCATCCGCCGAGAGTGAAATTGGTCCTGTTCCCATCAGGCCTATGCCGTCCCCCACGGTGTCCGTTTGCGGCTGCGGCGGCTGATTCAATACAGGCAGCATCTGCTCAATAGGCATGACGCCGCCGATGGCTTCCTTGGTGAATATCCCCAGCTTCAGCGCCAACGCTCCGGCCAACTTGCCGTCAAGATAGACCGGACTTCCGCTCATGCCCGCCACCACGCCGGATTCCTGCGCGTGCGGCCCCTCAAGGCGCACCAGAATTACGCTGATCCCCGGGCCGATCGTGTTCGGCAGCACGCCGAGCACGGTCAAGTCCACTTTTTCAATCGTGTCGCCGGAATAAATTGTGTACACCACGCCTTTCATCCCCGGCCGTACCTGGGACAGCGGAAAAATTTCCGGCCCCGCCGGCGGAAGGGCATCGGCGTCATGGGAACGCCAGGTCAGAAGGAGAGCAAGGATACCAAGTGAGACAAGCCGGCGTCGCATCAATCTTCCATCATACTGCCCTCCGAGCCGTATGCCAATTTACACAGCGGGTGTCGTGCTCCCCTGGAATGCTAAGATTCCACTGTGTCGCGCAAAATCATTCCGCCGAGCCGGCCGGTAACCGGCACGATCGAGCTTCCCGGCGATAAATCCATTTCCCATCGCTACGCCATTCTGGCGGCGCTGGCGGAAGGCCGGAGCGAGATCAACAATTTCTCAACGGCCGCGGATTGCCGCAGCACGTTGCTCTGCCTGAGCCGCCTGGGTGTAAAAATAACCAAGGTTGCGCAGAGAGTTATCATCGAAGGTCGTGGCCTCACCGGTTTGCGCCGTTCGTTCCGCGCGCTTCACGCCGGAAATTCCGGCACTACGATACGGCTGCTGGCGGGCGTGCTCGCGGGCCATCCCTTCGCTTCCCGCATCACGGGCGATAGTTCGCTGCGCCGCCGCCCGATGCGCCGCGTGGCCGAGCCGCTCGAACTTATGGGTGCGCAGGTTCGGGCGCGATCGGGTGAATTTGCTCCGCTCGACATTCGCGGCGGCTCGCTGCGACCCATTGATTACACGCTCCCCATTCCCAGCGCGCAGGTGAAGTCCGCAATCCTGCTCGCCGGACTTTTTACCGATGGATGGACCACGGTGCGCGATTCCGCCGCCACGCGGGACCACACCGAAATCGCTCTCCGCGAATTCGGTGCGGAACTGCGGCAAGCGCCTCCGGCGATCAGCATTCGCGGCGGCCCAAGGCTCTCGCCTCGGCAGCTTCGCGTGCCGGGAGATTTCTCGTCGGCCACTTTCTTCGCCGGACTGGCGCTGATTCTTCCCGGCTCCGAACTCCTGATTTCAAACGTCGGCCTGAATCCCACGCGCACCGCCTTTCTGGACGTGCTCGCGGGAATGGGTGCTGCTCCGCGCATCACGTCCGTGGAAATGCACGCGGGTGAATTAGTGGGATCATTGCTGGTTCGCCATGCGTCGCTCGCCGGTGGAGTCATACGCGGCGGCCAGGTTTCCAAACTGATTGACGAACTGCCGTTGCTGGCCGCGCTGGGTCCCTATACCGAGCTGGGAATTGAAATTCGCGACGCGATCGAGCTGCGCGCAAAGGAAACGGACCGAATCACCGCCCTCTGCGCCGGACTCCATGCCCTCGGCGCCCGCGTCAGGGAATTCCCGGATGGACTGCGCGTCGAGGGCCGCGCCGCGGGGCCGCTGCGCGGTGGCGTTCTGCAATCTCATGGCGATCATCGCGTTGCCATGGCCCTCGGCATCGCCGCTCTTGCCGCCACTGGACACACCACGCTACGCCAATCCCGCTGCGTGGATATTTCCTTCCCGGAATTTTTCAACTTTGTGGAGAGGCTGACCGGGGATTCGCCCCAGCCTTGCGAATGATTGTCCTTCGGGTCTTCAACAGGCACCTACCGGCGGCTGATTCCGAAGCGGGCGTAGTACAGAATGCCGGAAACGGATTTTGCATCACTGATCCGTCCGGCGCGAATCCAGCGTATCAACTCCGGCAAGGTGAAATAGCGCGTGGTGATGCGCTCGTCCACGTCCTGCGCGGCGGGGTCTCGTCGCAAACCCCTGGCGATATAAATCAGCAGCCTTTCGGCGACGAAGCCCGGGGAGGGCGATACTTCCAGCAGCTTGCGCAGATCGCCCGCTCGAAATCCCGTCTCTTCGCGCAGTTCGCGCTGTGCTGCGGCGCGCCATCCTTCTCCGGGTTCGCGCCGTCCCGCGCTCAGCTCCCACATGAATGTTCCTACTGTGTGGCGATATTGGCGCACCAGCAGAATGCGGCCATCGGGAAATACCGGAAGCAGCACCACCGAGCCGCCGTGCGTTACCACGTAGCGCGTGGTATGAACCGCGCCCGGCTCGATTACGCGATCTCGGCGCACCCCGAAGATCGGCGATTTGAAAACAAGCCGGCTGGAAATTACCTTGGCGCGTCCGGATACTTCTGCGCCGCATTCTGTTTTCCCGCCACTCCTTGGATTCGCTCCCAACGTGCCCTCTCCTTCGCAACGTTTGTCATCATACCGCGCAGCGATGGCTTTGCGCCGCCGGATTTGTCCACAATTGGGGGCACAATGCGGAACATTTCTGGAGCGCATTCCCGGTTGCCTCGCTGGCGCATGGTTCGTATACTCCCAGCAGCGCGCGTGTGCGCGGTGCATGCCCATCAACGCCATTATCGTGGACGACGAAAAGCCGGCGCGCGACGAGCTCGTGTTTCTGCTGAAAAGCTTTCCGGAAATCAGCGTGATCGCGCAGGGAAAAAATGGGCTGGATGCCGTGGCCCTTATCAAGGAACGCGAGCCCGGGCTGGTTTTCCTCGACGTGCAAATGCCCGGCCTCGACGGCTTCGGCGTGATCAAAAAGCTGGTGGAGCGCAAAGTGCGCATGCCGCAGATTATTTTCGCCACCGCTTACGACGAATATGCCGTCCGCGCGTTTGAAGTGAACGCGGTGGATTACCTGCTGAAGCCATTCGACAAAGCACGCCTGGCGCGAGCCATCCAACGCGCCAAGAAACTGCTTGAGGCGGATTCATCTCCCGTCGAGCGGCTGGAAAGCCTGGTTGAACAATTAGGCTCAGCGCGCGCCCCCGCTCCCGCGCCCACAAAACTGCTGGTGAAGGCGCAATCGCGGCTGCTGCTGGTGGATTCCGCCCACGTGGTTTTCGCTTCGATTGACGACGGCGCCATCACCATCCACACGCACGATTTCGAAGGCGTCTCGAATTACCGCACAGTCGAGGAGTTGCAGGATTCGCTCGATTCCGAATCGTTCTGGCGGCCGCACCGCTCCTATCTCGTCAACATTCACCATATCCGCGAAGTCGTGCCGTGGTTCAAATCCAGCTACCTGCTGAAAATGAACGACAAAGCCGCCAGCGAAATCCCCGTCAGCCGCGCGCAGACCAAGCGCCTCCGCGAACTTTTTAAGATGTGACCAAGTGCCCTCGACTATCCATGCAGAGCGCAGAAGCAGCATGACTGGTAGAAAGCGTAATGCTATTGTGGGCCTTCTTTTCACGTTAGGTATTGTCGCGTTCGCTTCGTCAGGGGCGTGGCGTACTTTTAGCAGTTCGAGCCATTTCTCGGTCGCGTACCCTGAGACTTGGTTTCGGATCGGAATCTCAGCGGACCGCCTTGAAATTCTCAGTTCGAAGGGCGGGGCTGAGGGTTTCGTGATTAAGCGCGGCCAAGCCGAAATCGCGGCAATGGAGGCCCCAGGATCCCCAACCAAGAGCCTTGCGCAGGTGATTGATTACTATGTGCAAGGTTCTTCCGTCTTGTCACAGAGGAATATTCTTGATGGCGTGGCCAAACAGGGCTGTAGTGCTCTTACAGAAGTCACATCCAGAGAAGCGGCTGTTCCCATCGAAGACTCACCGATCAAAGTACCATACATCATCAACACCGGCTTTTTCTGTGAGGTTGGCGGACGCAAGATCGTGATCCTCGTCAGAAACTTTGAGGATGATAAACGGCAACAGGAATACCAACAGGTCGCCTCGCAAATGGCCAGGAGCATCCGGCTGACGAAGTAACCGGCGAAGGCCGGCCACGCACGCTGCCTCGGTCCTGTTTTTCGCGAGCGCGGGGAATGTGTTAGCATCGGCGTTCATTGCATCCATGGATTTTTCCCTTACAGACCAGCAAATTCTGCTCCGCGACACCATCCGCCAGTTCATGGAAGCGGAAATACGCCCCATTCTGCGCGAATACGAGCGCGAAGAGCGTTTTCCCGCCGAGCAAATCCGCCGGCTCGGTGAAATGGGCTGCTGCGGGATGCTGATTCCCGAGGAATGGGGCGGCGCGGAAATGGACACGGTCAGCTACGCGCTGATGCTGGAAGAGGTGGCCCGCGTGTGCGCTTCAACGGCCGTGGCGCTCAGCGTGACGAATTCCGTGGTGGCCGTGCCGATCTGGAAGCACGGCACGGACGCGCAGAAGAAAAAGTATCTGCATCGCCTGGCGCGCGGCGAAATGATTGGCGCGTTCTGCCTCACCGAGCCGCAGGCCGGGTCCGACTCCGCGAATTTGGAGCTCAAGGCCGTGCATCGCGACGGCGCGTACTACCTCAGCGGGACGAAAAGCTGGGTGACCAACGGCGGCGTCTGCGGCGTTTACCTGGTTTTTACGCGGACGGGCGAAGAGCCGGGCGCGCGCGGCGTGACGGCGTTTCTTGTCGAGCCGGATTTCCCCGGTTTCCGCGTCAGCCGCTACGAGGATAAAATGGGGCTGCACCTTTCGCGCACCGCGGAGCTTGCTTTCGAAGATTGCCGCGTGCCGGAGGAAAATCGCCTGGGCGCGCCGGGGCAGGGACTCAAGATCGCGCTCGAAGCGCTGGATGGCGGACGCGTCGGGATTGCGGCGCAGTCGCTGGGACTGGCGCAGGGCGCGTTCGAAGCGGCGGTGAAATATGCGAAGCAGCGGCGCGCATTTGGAAAATCAATCAGCGAATTTCAGGCCATTCAATGGATGCTGGCGGACATGCAAACCGAAATTGAAGCGGCGCGAATGCTGATTTACCGGGCGGCGTGGCTGCGCGATCAGGGGACGACGCGCCCCGGGCCGCCGGCTTCGCGCGCGAAACTTTATGCCAGCGAAATGGCCAATCGCGTGGCGTACAAGGCCGTGCAGATTCACGGCAGCTCCGGCTATTCGCGCGAGACGGATGTGGAGCGTTACTATCGCGACGCGCGCGTCCTGACGATTTACGAAGGCACCAGCGAAATGCAGCGCACCGTGATTGCGCGCGACCTGTTGCAACGCGGCGGAGGATTTTAGAGTGGCCGAGGAAATCATCGAGGAGACCGCGGGCGAGCAAACCGCCGCCACTTTGCCGAAAGCGCGCGCGGAAAAGCGCAAGCGCGTGGTCAGCGGGATGCGTCCCACGGGGCCTCTCCACATCGGACATTTTTTCGGCGCGATTTCCAACTGGCTGAAGCTGCAGGAAAAGTACGACTGTTTTTTTTTCGTCGCCGATTGGCACGCGCTGACGACGCATTACGCCGACACCTCGCAGGTGGCCGAAAACACGCTGCAAGTCGCGATGGACTGGCTTTCCACCGGCATTGATCCCGCCAAGGCCACCGTTTTCATTCAGTCGTCGGTGCCGGAGCATGCCGAGCTGCATCTGCTGCTTTCCATGATTACGCCGCTGGGTTGGCTCGAGCGCGTCCCCACGTATAAAGAGCAGATCGAGAATCTGCGCGACAAGGATTTGGGCACCTACGGATTTCTCGGCTATCCGCTGCTGCAAACCGCCGACATTGTTATATACGATGCCGATTTTGTGCCGGTGGGCGAGGACCAAGTGCCGCACGTGGAGCTTTCGCGGGAAGTTGTGCGCCGTTTCAATGCCACGTTCGAATCGATTGAATGGACGGGGTCGCTTAGAAGTGAGAAAGCGGCTAGAAGGCTATTTGCAGCTCTTAAACATGTTTACCCCGGCGCCTTCGAGAAAATACAAATATTGCTTCTTGATGGGGTTGGTGAGTTTGACTTGGCTATTTTGCGGAAAAATGTTCAAACGCTCCTAAATCGGCTCCCCATAGAAGAGAGAATGTCTTTTTTGGCGAACGAGAACGTAGACCTGGAGCGCGTTTTGTTTGAGCCTGGACACTTGCTTACCGAAACGCCGCGACTGCCCGGCACGGATGGCCGGCGCATGGCGAAGAGCTACGGCAACGGGATCTGGCTGAAGGATTCGGTAGACGAGATTCGCGCGAAAGCGAAAAACATGATGACGGACCCGGCGCGCGTCCGGCGGACCGATCCCGGCAATCCTGATATTTGTCCGGTCTTCAGCTATCACAAACTTTTCTCGAACGCGGCGCTGATCGAGCAGGTGAATCACGATTGCCGCTCAGCGGAAATCGGCTGCGTGGACTGCAAAGGCAAAATGGCCGACGGATTGATTCGCTGGATCGAGCCGGTGCAGGCGCGTCGCCACGAATTCGAGTGCAATCCCCGGCTGGTGTGGGACATTCTCGATGCCGGGTCAAGGTCGGCCAGGAAGACCGCAAGCACTACGATGAGGCGCGTCCGCAAAGCCGTCTTTCATTGGGACGAAGCGCGCAAGAAAGACGGAGCCGCTGGGCCGGCGATTCAGTCAGCAGTTATTTCGCCGGCCTCGTCCGCTGCGCCTGCTCTGAATTCCGGCGCGGCCGCGCCAACATCGTCGGCTGCGCCCTTGTCGCCGACCCCTGTTCAGAGCGAGGAAAAATAACGTGGACGAGCCCTACCGCGTCCAACTGGATTCCTACGAAGGACCGCTGGACCTGCTGCTGGATTTAATCCGCAAGCAGCAGATGGACATTCACAACATTCCCATCGCAAAACTCACGCAGCAGTATCTGGATTACATTCACCAGCTCGAGCGGCTTGATATTGACGTCTCCGTGGATTTTCTCTACATGGCGGCGACGCTGATTTACATCAAGTCGAAAATGCTGCTGCCGGTGGACCCCAGCGCTCCGGTGGAGGAACTGGGCGATCCCCGCGCGGATTTGGTTCATCGGCTGATGGAGCACGAAAAATTCAAGAGCGCCGCACACGCGCTGCATGAAAAGCAGCAGCTCGAGGATCACGTGTGGTCGCGGCCCGATCTTTCGCTTTACGAATCCGACGAGACGCAGGGCGAGCTGGTGGTTTCGCTGGTGGATTTGGTGCGCGTTTTCCAGACGGTGCTCGAACGCCGTAAGGAAGTGGTGCGCATTGACCTGCGGCGGGACACGGTCACCGTCGGCGAAATGATCAAGCAGATTCGCGCGCGCCTGCTGTTGAGCGACGATCCGATTTCGCTGATCGCTTTTTTTGAGGCCTGCCCAACGCGCCACGCGATGATTGTTTCGTTTTTGGCCGTGCTCGAACTGGTGCGCATGCAGGCCGTGCTGCTGGTGCAGGACGCCGCGTTTGGCGATATCCTTCTAAAGAAGCATCGAATGTTTGATCAGGTCTTCGAGGAAGACGGCACGCTGCGGCACGTGGATGAACAGTATCAGTGACCGAGTCCGTAACAACATTGCTTTTGCATGATTGTGCCCATGAATTATGACTGACCAGGAACTGCAAGCCTCGATTGAAGCGATCATCTACGCCGCCGACGAACCGGCGACGCTGGAGCAACTCGCCACGGGCGCGGGCGCGGAGAAGAATGCGGTGCGCGATGTGCTCGAACGCCTGATGGCCAATGGCGCGGCGGAAGATCGCGGGATCGAAATTCGCAAAGTGGCCAACGGCTACAAAATGTACACCAAGCCGCAGCATCACGAAGCCGTCCGCCGGTTTATCAAGAGCCTGCGCCCGCCGCTGCGGCTTTCGATGCCGTCGCTCGAGACACTGGCGGTGATTGCCTATAAGCAGCCTGTCACGCTGCCGGAGATGAACGAGATTCGCGGCGTGAATTGCGCGGGTGTGATCGGCACGCTGCTGGAAAGGAAACTGGTCACCACGGCGGGCCGAAAGGAAGTGGTGGGCCGGCCGATTCTCTACCGCACGTCGAAGGAATTTCTGATGCGCTTCGGCTTGGCGGACGTGGGCGATCTCCCCAGCCTTAAGGAATTTGAGCAATTGGCGCAGGCCGCTCTGGGAGCAGACGACGCGACTGCCGCTGCTCCGGAGCCACTTTCGGCAGATGACAATGTGGCGCTGACGGGAGAATCAGCGCCGGAGAACGAAGCCGTGGGCGTGACTGCCGCGGAAAGCACTTCGCCGCTGGATGCTCAGCGCAGCGCGGCAAGCGTGGAATCCGCTGCCGGGCCGGTTGATGCCGCCAGTGAAGCGAATTCCATCGCACCGGCGCGCGATGGCGGGGAAGCTGCATCCCGCGCCGCCAAGCCTTCCGAAGAACAATCGGACAGCGCCAATCCAGTGCTGCCGTGAGGAATTGTCAATAGATGGAAGAGCGCTTACAAAAACTTATTTCCCGCGCCGGCGTGGCTTCGCGCCGCCATGCCGAGCAATTGATTTCCAGCGGCCAGGTGACGGTGAACGGCAAGCTGGTGACGGAACTGGGAAGCAAGGCCGACGCCGCGCGCGATCACATCAAGGTTTCGGGAAAACTTCTGCAGGGGGCGGAAGAAAAAGTTTATCTGGCGCTGAACAAGCCGCCGAACGTTGTCTGCACGCTGCAGGACCCGGAGGGACGGACCTCGCTGGCGGAATTGCTGCGTTTCGCGCCCGCGCGCGTTTTTCCGGTCGGCCGTTTGCCGTACGCCGCCTCCGGATTGCTGCTGCTGACCAATGACGGCGAGCTGACAGATCAGCTTTTCCGCGCACATAAAATGACGCAGACGTGGTGGCTGAAAGTGCGCGGCGAATTGACGCGTGAGCAGATGGAAGCCATGGGCCGCAAGACGCATTCCGTTCCTCACCGCGTCCGTCCGGGCGCCAATGCGTGGTACGAATTCGCCGTCCGCGACGCGAAGGGCGATTCGCTTCGTCCATTGCTGGCGCTCGGCGGTCATCCCGTCGAGAAAATGCGCCGCGTCCGCTTCGGCGAGATTGAGCTGGGCGCGCTTCGCCCAGGAGAATATCGCCTGCTGACGGCGGCGGAGATGCTGAAGCTGCGCCGCATGGCCAGTTCTGATTACACCGTACCCGCCGCGGAAGACGCGCGTGCCACGGCGCGGCGCGCCACGGCCTCCGGCTGGCGCACCAAGCCGGCGCCGAAGCGTTTCGTTCATGCTTCGCGCTTCGGCGGAGAGCGTCCGAGTCATGATCACAGCGGCCGCCCTTCGCGTGATCACGGCAATCGCCCGCGGCGCGGAGACAAATCTGCGCCACAATTTGATAGAGATGGTACAGCCGAGAAATGGCGCTCGAAGCCAACACACGGGCAGCCCGGTCGCGATGTTCGTTCGTCGCGGCCCGGCGAGCATCGCGAACCACGTCAAGATCGGTCCGCGCACCAAAGTCGCAACGACGGAGCCGCCGAACCGTGGTATTCGCAATCCAAAACCGGACACTCGGAGCGGCCTTCGCGTTCCGGCGATGATCGTCCTTCTCGCCATGTTGGCAATCGCGCGCCGCGCAGGCACGAGGATTCTTCGCAGCACCGCAATGACGGACCGTTCCGCGGCCGAAAAGATGCGTCGGCTCCGCGCCAGGGCCATGGCGGCGGGCGAGATCGCCGTCCGCACGGTTCGCAAGATCACGGAAAGGGTCCGCGGCGCGGCCCGCGACATTAATGCGCCGATTCCCCACGGAACTGATTCCCGGTTACATTCGCGCCATTCGGCCGTATATGCCGGGCAAGCCCATTGAAGAGGCAGAGCGGGAGTTGGGCATGCGCGTCATAAAACTGGCATCCAATGAAAATCCACTGGGGCCGTCCTCGCTGGCCGTAACGGCGGCGCGAGCGGCAATGGCGGCGACCAACCGCTACCCCGATGGCGGCGGATTCTATCTGCGCACGGCGCTCGCGCGGTGCCACAATCTGCCGGAAACGCAAATCGCGCTGGGCTGCGGCTCGAGCGATTTGATTGACCTCGCCTCGCGCGTCTTCGTGCAGGCGGGCGACGAGGGCATCATTTCCCGCGGCACGTTTCCCTTGTATGAAATTGCCATTCGCGGTGTGGGCGCGTCGCCCGTCGAAACTCCGCTGCGCGAATTTGGGTACGATTTGGCGGCGATGGCCGCGGCGGTCACTCCGCGAACGCGCATCATCTATCTGGCCAATCCGAATAATCCCAGCGGGACCATGTTCACCGCCGGAGAATTCGCGCGCTTCCTGGAAGATATTCCCGAGAGCGTGCTGGTGGTTCTGGACGAAGCGTACTTCGAGTACGTCGAGTGCGCCGATTATTCGCGCTCGCTGGATCTGGTTCGCGAAGGCCGGAATCTGCTCGTTCTGCGAACTTTCTCGAAAGTGTACGGTTTGGCGGGCATGCGCATCGGCTACGGGATGGGTCCGGCGAAGCTGATTGAACAAATCGACAAGATTCGCCTGCCGTTCAATACCTCCGATGTCGCGCAGGCCGCGGCAATAGCCGCACTCGATGACCACGAGCACGTGCGCCGCTCGATCGAATCGAATCGCGCCGGTTTGCGGCAGCTCGAAAGCAGCCTCGTTGAAATGGGCGTCTCTTACGTTCCTTCGGTTGCAAATTTCGTACTGGTTCATCTGCCAACCGATCCCGCGAACGTCATCACGCAACTTCTGCAGCATGGTGTGATTGTTCGTCCCATGGGGTGGATGGGATTTCCCGACGCGATTCGCGTCACCGTTGGTACGGCCGAGGAAAATAGCCAGTTTTTGCGGGCCTTCGAGGATGTGGTCACGGCCGGCAAGGCGGCGGCAACGAAAACTTCCGCAGGAGCAGGGAAGGGGCAACGCAGGGCATGACCACTCCGGAATCCAGGGAAACCGGCCACGAAAACTCGCAATCTGCGCCGGAGAATTCCGGCAACCATGCAGCGCTCGATCCCATCACGGAAATTCTAAGAACCAGCCGGGTGATCGCCGTCGTTGGATTGTCGTCTCGCCGCTTCCGGCCCAGCTACGGCGTCGCTGAGTATCTCCAGCGCGCTGGATACAAGATCATTCCCGTAAATCCCGCGGAGACCGAGGTCCTGGGCGTTCGCGCCGTCGCCCGCCTGGAAGATATCGCCGGGAAAGTGGACATCGTGGATATTTTTCGCCGCTCGGAGGCCGTCGCGGAAATTGTTGACGCCGCCATCGGCATTGGGGCGCGCGCCGTCTGGATGCAGGAAGGCGTGATTCACGCCGGAGCCGCCGAGAAAGCGCGTCAGGCCGGCCTGGTGGTGGTGATGGATCGCTGCATCCTGAAAGATCATATGAAACGTTTTCGCCTGCGCGAGGATTGATACCGCATCGCGTTTACTTTCCGCGAGGAACTCACTGTGACGCCTGAATTGTTTCGCGAACTCGGCCATCACATCGTCGATTGGATCGCCGATTACCGCGCCCAGATCGAATCACGACCGGTAATGAGCCGCGTCGCGCCCGGCGACATCCGCCGCTGGCTTCCGGAGACTCCGCCCGAGCATGGCGATAATCTTCGCGGCGTGATGGACGACCTGGAACGCATCATCCTTCCCGGCATCACGCACTGGAATCATCCAGGTTTTTTCGCCTACTTTCCATCCAACATGAACCTTTCCGCCGTGCTGGCCGAAATGGTGATCGCGGGTCTTGGCGCGCAGGGAATGAGCTGGCAGACCAGCCCGGCGGCCACCGAGCTGGAAGACGTGGTGATGGAGTGGCTGCGGCAGATGCTGGAGCTGCCGCAGGATTTTTCCGGCGTCATTCATGACACCGCATCCACCGCCGCGTTGTGCGCGCTGCTTTGCGCGCGTGAGCGTTCGACGGATTATGCACAGAACCGTTCCGGCTTGCAGGGCGAATCGCAGGCGCTGATTGTCTACGCTTCCACCGAGGCGCACAGCTCGGTGGAAAAGGCCGCGCTGCTGGCAGGTTTCGGCCGAGAAAATCTGCGGTTCATCGAAACTGACGATCAATACTCGTTGCGAGCCGAAGTATTGGACGCCGCAGTCGAGGAGGATGTCCGCGCGGGGCGCCGTCCGTGCGCGATAGTAGCCACCATGGGAACCACGGCCAGTGTAGCGCTCGATCCCATCGCGCGCATTGCGGAAACCGCGAAGGCGCATGGTGCCTGGCTGCACATAGACGCGGCCATGGCCGGCACGGCGATGGTCCTTCCCGAATGTCGCTGGATGTGGAGTGGCGTGGAAGCGGCGGATTCCATCGTGGTGAACGCGCACAAATGGATGGGTACCGGGTTTGACTTCAGCGCTTACTATGTTCGCGACCCGCAGCATTTGATTCGCGTGATGTCCACCAATCCCAGCTATCTGCGCACCGCCCAGGACGACGCGGTCCGCAATCTGCGCGACTGGGGCATCCCGCTGGGACGGCGCTTCCGCGCGCTGAAGCTTTGGTTCTTGATTCGTGACCAGGGGGTCGAGGGGCTGCAAGCGCGCTTGCGGCGTGACCTTGAAAACGCGCAATGGCTGCGCGCCGCCGTGGACGCCGCGCCGGATTGGCAGCGCATTGCACCTGTTCATCTCCAGACGGTCTGCCTGCGCCATGTGCCCGGCGCAATGAGCAACGAGGGCGAACTTGCCGCGCATAATCTGCGCATCGCGGAAAATGTGAATCGCGCGGGCCGAGTGTATGTTACGCCTTCGGTGCTGAAGAGGCGTCAGATTATTCGCGTCTCCATCGGCGCGGAACCCACCGAACGCCGCCACGTCGAGCTGGTCTGGCGCGAATTGCAGCGCGCCGCCGCACAATAGCTGCAATTATTGCGGTCCCGCGGAATCCTGTTGAGAGCGAAGTTTCCACGCGATTTGTCGGAAAATGCCCAGCCAGATTTCGGCGTCGTCCCCGGATAAATCCAGCCGTCGCACCAGGCGGCGGATTTTTTCTTCGGCGAGCTCGCCGCCGGCGCTCCGATCTCCGTGTGACACGGCGGCGGGTTGCGGCAAATATCCGCTTGCACGCATCGCGTCGAGCAGCAGAGCGGTCATTCGTTCAATTTCGCCGGAGGCGGCGCGCTCCGGTTCGCGGCTGTGTGATGACTCTCCCGATTTTCCGCCGCGCGATAATTCGTAGAGACAGACCGCGACCGCCTGCCCCAAGTTCATTGAGACGCTTCGCTCGCTGGTGGGAATGCGCATCAGCCAATGGCAATGGCTCAGCGCCTGATTCGACAGCCCGGTCTTTTCCGATCCGAAAAGTATCGCGACGCGCGGCGGATATCCGGGCGATGTGTTCGCTGTTTTTTTGCGCAGGGATTCTTTGCGCAGCAACTCGCCGAGCAGTATCGGCGCGCCCTCTTCCAGACTCTTCAGCGGATGTTGCAGTTCGCGCCGGCGCACCGCCGTGGTTCCCACCACCAGACGGCAATCGGCCACGGATTCGGCGACGCTGACGAATTCCTCGGCGTCAGTCAGCACCTCCGAAGCTCCCACTGCGGAACGCGCTTCTCGGAACGACGCTGCCCACGGCTTCACCACGCGCAGCCGCGAGAAACCGAAATTGCTCATCGCGCGCGCCGCCGCTCCGATGTTGAGAGGATTGCGCGTGCGCACCAGCACCACGCACAGACGTTCGCATTCAGCCGCGGTCAGCAATGCCGCCGATTTTAACCCACTTCGAGATGCCGCCGCCGTGGATCCGAGAAACTGTTATTCTTTTGAACGATGGCCTCCATTCGAGAATTCTTGCTACAAAGACCGACCGAGCCCCTGTACCACTACACGGATGCCGGAGGGCTGATCGGTATCCTGGAGCGAAAAGAGATGTGGGCAAGTAGCGCCCTACATCTCAATGATGCGACTGAGTCCCGATATGCCATTGATGTGCTAAGAGCAGAACTAAAGCGGCGTTTGGATAGCGTCACCGAATCCGCGGCGCTTTCGCGCCACTGGAAGGATTTCTACGAAGAATGGGAAGGGAAAACAGGGTCTCCCGTCCTTGCTGACGGCAATACGCCGGTTTATGTCCTCTCTTTCTCGGCGAACGGTAATCAGCTCAGTCAATGGAGGGCTTACTGTCGTCACGGTGCAGGATTCTCAATGGGGTTCGCTTTTTCCGACCTTGCATACGCACTGGCGACGTCGGAATTTCTTCTAGTGAGGTGCGTATATCAGCCTCGTGAGCAGGCTGCGTTGGTGAGCGCTGGGATCGACTACATGCAGCGAGCGTGGCGGAGAGCCGACGGTTTTCTAGGCTTGAAGGGTCTATCCTTCGTCTTGCGGACGGGAATGAAATTTATGGCTGTCATGCAGGCAATCAAGCACGAGAGCTTTAAAGAGGAAGAAGAGTGGCGCCTCGTTGGCTATGAATCACCGAATGCGCCTAGGAGGTTTCGAGTTGGTAGATTCGGAGTCGTGCCGTATTGTGCGGTGCCGCTCTGCCCACCTGAGCAAAAACCAACCGTGGGGCGAGTCTACATCGGACCCAGCGAGGACCCCGCCGTCGCTAGGATCGCCGTATCAGACCTGTTGTGGGCGCATGCCGCCCGTGTCCAGGGGCAGGACGACAGAGTGGTCGAATCGGGCATTCCTTATCGTGGTTAGCGATGTTTGCGGGAGTGTTGCTAGGCGTCACCATTGCGCGCGCGGCAGGGGGATGATCTGGAAGCCGTGGCGGCCGGGATTGAAAATCCCCAGGTACTTTCCATCCGCGGAAATCTGGAAATCGCCGAAGACCAGTCCATGGAGAATGGTCTGCGTCTGGGAATCCGCGATGCGCGCCCAGAAGATATCGCCGGATTCCTTGGCCTCGCCGCGTTTCACGAGAAAGTCGGTTTCGTCCGGACCCCACTCATAGTGTCCATAGGGAATGTGGACCACGGTGGCCTGAGCCGCAGAATCCAGGTTACGCATTTCGATATTCTCCCGGTCGCGAAACCATGCCACGCGCTCTCCGGTAAGGGAAACAGTGAGCTGTGTTGTATAGCCGGTGACCACGCCGATTTCGCGGCGCGTTTGTTGCAATAAGTCCAGGCGTACAAGCTTCAGCGGCCCAGCGGAGTTGGCATCCGCTTCAATGGCCAGTGCAACGTTGCGCGGCGCATCCCACGTCACGGCGGCGAACGTGTGACCGTCGAAAAGCGGTTGCGCGCGTCCGCCGCCGGGACGAACCATGTTGATTTGCCAGCGCCGCTTGGGCTTTTCCGACTCAGTCAGATATACGATCGTCGCGTTATCGGCGAGCCATGCAGCTTGCCACGCGCCGTCGAGGGCGGCGGTACGCATCGCTTCGATATCGGCGTCATGGTCCGTGTCATTCAGCAGGAACGCCTTCTCGCTTTCGCGCGCGGGCGAATGCGCGTCGGCTACTTCGAGTGTATCGGCTTCCACCGCCATGCGATGGCCGTCCGGCGACCACGCAATCGAACGTATGGCATAACTGAACGGCACGGCGTCCTTCGCCGGTTTCTGCACGCCGGCTAGGCGCGTCTTCTTGCCCTGGGATGATGTGAGGAATATGTCGTCATGCTCGAGATCGTAGGGTTTGATGTGCACCAGGCGCCGCAGCGCATAGGCAACGCGATTGTCCGGCGCAATTGCGAAGGCTACAGTATCGTCTGTGACGGCGAGCGATGGTTTATCCGCCTGTGCGCCGCTATCCCGCGGCCATAGCAGGATAGTCGCCGCAATTGCCAGTGCCACCGTCGGCAGAATCCGGGTGAGCACTGGCAGGCACACGCGACGTTTCGTTGAGTCTTTCAAAAGTGAATCCACAGTGGCAATGATCAATAGCAAGCCTTCAATTCCGGTGAATAAGATGCGGCGGCTTCGCGGTTGGTCATTTCGGGGTTTTCGGAGGGCCGCTCCTCGCGTTCTTCAATCCTTCGCGCAGCCGCAGTATATTTTCCAGTCGTTCGCGCAGCTTCGACTCCAAACCTTCTTCCGTGGGCTGATAAAATCTTCGTCCTTGCAAACTTTCGGGAAGACACTCCATTCCGGTGACTTTCTCTTCGTAGTTGTGCGCGTACTCGTAGCCTTTGCCGTAGCCGATATTTTTCATCAGCCTCGTCACGGCATTTCGCAGTTGCATGGGAACAGGCTCGGCGGGCGCGCGTTTTAGCTCGGCGGAGACTTCACCATACGCGGTGTAAACAGCGTTGGATTTTGGGGCCAGCGAGAGATAAACCGCCGCCTCCGCCAGCGCCAGATAGCCCTCCGGCACGCCGAGAAAATCGAACGCCTGCATCGCCGCCATAGCCAGCGGCAGCGCTTGCGGGTCAGCCAAGCCGATATCCTCGCTGGCCATGCGTACCAGCCGTCTCGCGACATACAGCGGGTCTTCGCCCGATTCCAGCATGCGGGTGAGCCAATACAATGCGGCGTCAGAGTCGGAATTGCGAACCGATTTGTGCAGCGCGGAGATAATGTTGTAGTGCTGCTCGCCCGTTTTGTCGTAGGGCAGTAGGCGATGTTGCAGCACATCTTCGAGACACGCTGCCGTCAGCGATCGCACGCCGCGTTCGTTCGGGGTGGTTCCCAGCACCATGGCTTCCAGCGTGTTATATGCCGCGCGCGCGTCGCCATTGGCCAACAGCGCCATTCGTTCGATCAACTCCGGCGCGGCTTCGATTTTTTCTCGTCCATAGCCTCTCTCCTGATCGGCCAGGGCGCGTTGCAGTAACCCAGTGATCTCGTCGGTCCGCAGGCCTCGCAGAACGTAAACTTTCAGTCGCGAAAGAAGCGGCGAAATTACCTCGAACGAAGGATTTTCCGTCGTCGCGCCAATCAGCAGAATGCTTCCGGACTCGACGTGCGGCAGGAATGCGTCCTGCTGCGCCTTGTTGAAGCGATGCACTTCGTCCACGAAAACAATTGTGCGCCGACCGTAATGCCGCGTGCGTTGCGCTGCTTCCATCACCTGCTTGATTTCCTTGATGCCGGACATCACAGCGGAAAATGCCACGAACTCCGCCTGCGTGCGCCGCGCAATCAGCCGCGCCAGCGTGGTCTTGCCGCAGCCTGGAGGACCCCAGAGCAACATTGAACTCATTTCGTCGCGCTCGATTTGCGTGCGCAGCGGTTTCCCCGGCGCGAGCAACTCCTCTTGCCCGGTGAATTCCTCCAGCGTGCGCGGACGCATGCGCTCCGCCAGCGGCTTGGAGCGGTCCGGTGTTTCGTCGGTTTCAAATTGGGTAAATAGGCTCATCTCTTCGCGCCGCCGGAATGCATTTCGTTCACCGCAATTCGTCCGCGCTGGCGCGCCGCTTCATAGAGCAGCAGGGAAGCGGCCACGCCGGCGTTCAATGACTCCACCGGGGCGGCCAGCGGCACGCGCACCAGCACATCCGCCGAGCGCGACACTTCCTCGGGCAAGCCCGCTGCTTCATTGCCAATCAAAAGAGCCACGCGCCCGCGAAAATCGGCTTCCGCGAGCGCTGCCGGTTCCCGCCCTTCCACGGGACGCAGGCAGGATGCGCATAAACGCAAACCCGCCGTGCGCAATCGCGCCAGCAGCGTCATCGGTGTCCGCTCTCGCAGCAAAGGCAGCCGCAGGGCCGATCCCGCCGATGCGCGCAGCGTTTTTTGCGACCACGGACTGGCAGTGTCGCCCGCCGCAATCAGACCGCTCGCCCCGAAAGCCTCCCCCGAGCGAATCGCCGTTCCCACGTTGCCGGGATCCTGAACCCCAACCAGCACCGCCACCAGCGCATTTTCCGATTGCAGCATATCGTCGAAGGAAAATTCGCGCAGTTGTGCCATTGCGGCGATGTGCTGCGGAGTTTCCGTGCCCGCGATGGAATCGAAGAGCGTATCGGTGGTGCGCAGGATGCGTGGAGGCGCGCCATGCGCCGTTTGGTAGCCCGCCAGGGCCGCACGCAGTGTCGTCAGGTGCCGTTCGCCGGACTCGCTCACCAATATGGCGTCCAAGGATGCGGCCGAGCGCAGCGCTTCCCTCACAAGCCGCGGCCCTTCGAGACCGAGGCGGCGTACCCCATCGCATGCATTGGCCCCATCCGCGGATGCCGACAGCGCCTCGCGAAACCGCTTCAGCCATTGGTTGCCGCGGCTGCGAATCACTTCGCCGGCCGCCGACTTCCCCGACTCTCCCCTGGTTTCCTTTTCGCTCATTCTTATCGCGTCCATTGCTGCTTACCGCCCGTCATCGTCCGCGCCCAGCCTAACAAACGCTTCGTCGGGGCGCAAAGCACGGCATGAACCATGACGAGCCGTCATGAGAATCCCGGCCCGCTCTCCGCACGAACAATGGTTGCGCGCACTCCGCGCGTATGATACTTTGCATCGTCCCAAAATCTGACGTTTTATTGTCCGCGAGCTTAAACTTTGTCCGCCGAAATACTGAAAATATCGACAACGCATCCCGACGCTTCGACGGTCGAACATGCTGCCAGTCTGATTCAAAAGGGCCTCGTGGTTGGCTGTCCCACGGACACGTTTTACGGCCTGGCCGCTGACCCCTTCAACCTCGCCGCCGTCCAGAAGGTTTACGAGGTGAAGGGTCGGCCCGATGCCAAGGCGCTGCCGATACTGGTGGGTTCGGTGGAACAGGCCGTCACACTTGTCCGCGACGTGCCCCAAGTGTTTCTAACGCTGGCGCAACACCTGTGGCCGGGCGCGCTGACGCTGGTAGCGGAAGCCTCGCGTCTGCTGCCGCTCAAGGTCACCGGTAACAGTGGCCGCGTCGCGTTGCGCTGGGCCAAATCGCCGGTCACCTGGGCGCTCATTGCCGCCGCCGGCGGTCCCATCACCGGAACCAGCGCGAACCTCTCCGGTTTCCCCTCATGCACCAATGCACAGCAACTGGCGAAGCAGCTTGGCGACCGCGTGCCGTTGATTTTGGACGGAGGCGAAACCCACGCCACGCTCGCTTCCACCATCGTTTCCATTACCGGCGACAAGTGGACCATTGCGCGCGAGGGCGCGCTGCCCGAATCCGCCATCCGTGCCGCTCTGCAATCTTGATTTCGAATGTTCACTGCGAGAAGCGCATCCGAGGGAGGATTTCAAAATTCCGGTGGTTCATTCGGGAGATCGGGAAGCGGAGCCTCCGGCCAGCCGAAACATCGGCAGGCCTGGCTAAGATCGAGAGGCGCCGCGGACGATTCCGCGCGTTCTTCCGGAGATGCCGTGTGCGTTTTTATCCCCTGGTTTGCACCATAAATGGTGCATTGGAGAACTCTCTTTTTGTTCCACCCTGGAAAGTGTGATCTGGTTGATTCGAGAAGAGTTGCGGGATTTTCTACTCATCAGCGTGTGTCGATTAGACTTCATTTTCCGCCGCCTTTTTCCTCTTCACTTTCTCCGTCCGTTTCCGTCTCCCGAAATCGAACCCAAAACGCATCCCGCGCCGCGCCGAAACATCGTTTAGCGGCTTGCGCGTCATCCAACTCTCCGCCAAAACATTGTCAAGCTGCCCGAGTATCACCCAAGTCTCCAATTCTATTGTATTCAGATTTGCCAAAAGCCAATGCCCGGCGCTGTGAATAGTTAGCGCCAGGTAATTTACGTGGTCAAAAACCGCGCGGGGGCCAAGCAACCAGCGAAGCCGAGTTCACATTCACATCGGGGATTAGAAATGGCGACGACGAGGCTTCTGTCGTGCAGCCTGTTTTTTCATTGACGGCCAGGAGAGCCACCGATGCCGTCTCGGCTACGTATATCGCACGGCCCGCGCCAGATCGGCCGGCAGTTGCAATGGCTTGGCTAATTACACTAGGCTCTCCGTTGGGTATCTTCAATTCCGTCAGGCAGCCTGAATAGGTAACATTCAGCGGTGATTCTGTGAAATTCAGCGTCGTTACCTCGTCCCAGTCGTCTGTGGTAAATAAGAACCGCTCATCTGGGCTCAGCCGCACCCAACCTCCGGCGTGGGCCGTACCTAAACTTCCGTCACCGCCGAACGTTGGCCCGTCTCCCAAGGAGCCATCCGGATTGATGGGATTGATGTTTATTTGTGTATGGCAGACGGGATGAGGCTGACAATTACCCGCAATGTTAAAGATTGCATATTTGCTATCTGCTGTGATGTCCATGCCCCAGATGGTGGCAGCATCGAAGACATAATATGGCCCGTGCTCGGTAAGAGTTCCAGCGTGGCCAATGGAAAACGAGCCGATGCAACAAACGCCACCATGCTCATAGGACGCCACCAGCGTCTTGCCATCCGGGGTCGCTGCCATACTAAACACGGCATCGGTATCGGAGAGCTGGTACGTCTGAAACAACGTTAGTGTGCAACCCGCGTTGATTTTCCACGTAGCCATGTAATTGCTTACCTGGTTGCCATTGTCATAGCCGTCGTACGCCGCAAAAAGGTACCCATTCTGAGCCACAATTATGATTCCGGACAATTCCGGGCTGGTAACGTTGCTATCGCTGTAGCTGCCCACTTCTTTTCCCGATGGATACAAGAATGAACTTATTTCGTTCGGGGTAGCCGCTCGGGCACCGGCCGAATCCGCCAAGAAGACGCAAGTGTCCGATCCCTCCCTCACAACCTGAACCGTTGGCACAAGGGAGCCCTGGGTAACGCTCGGCTCGCCCGTGGCGAGCGAGGCCACTTGCTCGAGAGCGGGGTTTTGCTTCGTGCCGGCCAGCTTCAGGATCGTGCCGAAGTTGTTGCCCTGAGAGTTCCCGTAATAATCGTTGTCATTGACGATGACGAAATGCTCGCTTGATGCGCCGGGGCCGGGCGCAAGCGCCGCCACCCCCGCGATAATAGCTGCGATTGCCACAAGCATCTTCCCGACTTGCGCCATATACATCCTCGAAGCCTCACGGCTGGCCATGTATTCAATTCTAGCATTCGCATGCAAGTCAGGCGTCATACCGGCAGCATTTCCGGCGAGTTATTAGGGCGCGGAAATTGCCGTGAGGAAATCGTAGTTGCCGTCCGGCGCGATGTTGACGCCTTCAATGCGCCGCTGTTGGACGCAGACGTTATCCGTGAACCACAGCGTCAGATACGGCTCATCGTCGGCAATCATTTTCTGCAACCGCGAAAGAATTTCGCGACGCTTTGCGGAGTCCGTCTCGACGCGCTCGGCATCCAGCAGAGTATCGACAGCAGCGTTGCGAAAATGGCCGCGATTCGTGCCGTCCGGCGGAATGCGGCGGGAATTGAAAACGAAATCGTATATGTCGGGATCGTTGTTTGCCCCGATCCATTTCAGATAAGCCAGCGAAAAACTTCCGCGTGTGATGTCGGCGTAGAAAGTGGAAAATTCGAGCGGGCGCAAGTCCAGCGCTACACCGACCTGCCGCCATTCGTCCTGCAGCGCCGCGCCCAATACGCGGGCGAATTCATCCGTCGAAGTTTTCAGAGTCAGGTGCAAGCGGACGCCGCCCGTGCCGCGCGGAAATCCCGCCGCATCCAGCAATTCTCCGGCCTTCGCGGGATCGTAGCCGTAACGCATCACGTCCGGCTCGTGAGCCCAGTGATCCGGCGGAAGCAGCCCGTTCGCCGGGCGCGCGTGGCCGCGCAGCAAATAGAGGATCAGGCTGTCGCGGTCGGTGGCATAGGCCAGCGCCTGCCGCACTTCGCGATGCCGCAAGATGGAATCGTCGCAATTGATCACCAGGTAGGCCAGTGACGTGCCCGGCTGATCGGTGATGGCCAAGTTCGTATCGCGGCGAAGCGCTTCGGTCGTGTCCGGGGTCAATCCGTTCAGCGTCAAATCGGCGCTGCCCTTTTGCAGTTCGAGCGCTCGAGTGACGGCGTCCGGCACGATGCGAAACCGAATGCGCTCCAGATTGGCGCGACGCCCGAAATAGTCGTCGTTCCGTTCGAGGATAACTTCCTCGTCTGTCACTGCGCTTACAAACCGAAACGGGCCCGTCCCCACCGGATGCGCGGCGACCTCTCCGCCCGAACCCGCCGGCACAATCCCGATGGCGGGGCGTGCAATACTCCATAGGAACGAAGCATACGGCGCGCGCAGGTGGACAATCACGGTGTTCGCGTCGGGCGCTTCCACGGACTGAATCGGGCTCAGAGCCGCGCGCTTCGGCGTGGCCATTTTTCCATCCAGAATAGAATCGAAGGTGAATTTCACGTCCGCGGCGGTCAGTGCGCGGCCGTCATGAAAGCGTACGCCGGGACGCAAATAAAAAATGTAAGTGAGCGCGTCGGGCGTGTCCCAGCGCTCGGCAAGTTCCGGGGCGATTTTCATGTGTTCGTCCAGCGCGACCAGGCTGCTGAAAATCAGGCCGTCCAGGTGTTGCGATTGCGCGTCGGTGCCGACGCGCGGGTCGAGATTCTGCGGCATAGCCTCGATCAGCATGGTCGCGAAGCCACGAGTCTCCGCGGAGGAATGGCCGCCGCACGAAGCAAGCGTCATGATCATCGCCAATGCAGGCAGCATCGCCGCGGGCAGAAATATGCATGCGCGAGCCATTTGCCGACGAATTGTCAGTTCCGACTGCAATTATTCTCCGCCCTTCCAGGCCGTGAAAACTAAACGTATAAGCCGCCGGTCCCAATTTCATTATCGTGCGGCCTAAGGATGAATGATTTTACCCAACACCGCGGCATGGCGCGCGCCCGTCGCCGATGGCAGACTATTCGGACGCCCATGAAACGCCTCGTAGGCCAGCAGAGCAAATGCAAAGGCTTCCTTGGATTGCGCCGGAATTCCCAGCGCGTCGGATGGCAGCACGCGAAGCTCCGGAAGCAGGTCCGCGAGCCGGGACATCACAAGAGGGTTCGACGCGCCGCCGCCGGAAACAATTAGTTCGCGCAACGCATTCCGCGGCTTCAAAAACGGCCGCAGCGCTTTGGTGATGGAAACCGCCGTCAATTCCAAAGCTGTGCGAATCACGTCTTCGGGCCGGGCTCGCGATGTCCTTGCCCTCGCCATGATTGTCTTCACAAATTCGCGGCCAAACTGCTCGCGCCCCGCCGTTTTCGGCGGACGCTTGGCAAGAAATGGATGCCGCAATAATGCGGCCAGCGGATCCGGCAAAATGCATCCGAGCCGCGCCATGCGCGCACCGCGATCAAACGACAATTTCCCCCGGGTGTAATGATTCACGAGCGCATCCATCACAATGTTTGCGGGGCCGGTGTCGAATGCCACCACGTCTTGCGGTCGCGCTCCTGCGGGAATTATGGTGACGTTGGCAATTCCGCCCAGATTCAGCACCACGCGCCCAATGTGCGCGTCGCGCAGCAGCAAGTAATCCACGAAGGGTACCAGTGGCGCGCCCTGTCCACCCGCCGCAATGTCCGCCGGACGGAAATCCGCCACCACGGGAACGCCTGTGCGTTCCGCAACAATTGCGGGTTCGCCGATTTGCAAGGTCGATGCGCCGCGCTTCCGGCCCCTGACGCGTCCCGTCGTCCCCTGATGAAAGATTGTCTGACCGTGCGACCCAATCAAGTCTATCGCGCGAATGGAGACGCGAAACCGGCGCAGCGCCGTTCGTACCGCCGCGGCAAATATTTCTCCCAGCCGAAAATTGAGATCGCTGATTTTCCCCGCTGTAACTGACTGACCTTCCGCCACGCGAAGAATCTCCGCGTGAATCGCCGGTGGAAAAGGAATCGTGCGGAAATTCTCGAGCTGCGAATCCAGCCGGGGCGGCGCACCCTCGATTCGCGCCAGCGCCACGTCCACGCCGTCCGCCGACGTGCCGGACATCAACCCCAAGACCCTCAATGGGTTGCCGTTGTCGTACGTGGCGATCCTAAAGCCGTAGTCGTCAGTATCATTGAAGTCGCCATAGCTAGATGTCGCTCGTAGCTAGTCCGCGTCGAAATAGTCCAAGTCCACTTTTTTCACCGAATAGTTGGCTGACTCGGTGACTCCGACTCCGTGGTCAATCATTAGTTGCGTGAGTTGGTCTCCGTCAATTAAGACGATCCGCTTCTCTATTCTTTCCGCATACTCTATGGCATCGTCTGTGAACTGTGACGTGGCGATCATCACTCCCTTTTTGGCTTTAACACCATCAAGGCTTCCCGCAAATGCTTGGACGACCGGCCGTCCGACATTCGCCTCCCGTCTTTTGGCCTGAACATATATTACGTCGAGGCCAAGTCGATCTTCTTTTATTGTCCCATCCACGTCCCCATCCCCGCTTCGTCCGATTGTTTTTCCGGCATCTTTTCTTGATCCGCCGTAGCCCATTGCTAACAGCAAATCTATGACCAGTTCTTCGAAGAATGCCGGAGTGCTCTGCTTTATTTGTTCTAAAAGGGTACGGCCCAGTTGTTGCCTAATCGTTTGGTAGCTTGATTCGAGGGATTCTTCTGGTGTCTGAGAAGAAATTGCTTGCGGCTCATCTGGCGCCCTTGTCGCACTGGCATCGCGAAATTTCCTAAATTCCGGAAACCGGACGAGGAAATCAGTGTTCAATTCGTCGGCGTG
>Ga0302326_10005230_pt1 | contig 29640 bp, 24 predicted proteins | sample Palsa_T0_3_FD_202264 | JGI IMG/M metagenome (GOLD analysis project Ga0302326, IMG submission 202264) | Peat permafrost microbial communities from Stordalen Mire near Abisko, Sweden - Palsa_T0_3 | ecosystem: Environmental > Terrestrial > Soil > Palsa > Peat permafrost | place: Sweden: Abisko... | reverse complement strand
CACATGCCGGGAAGATGTGCTCACAGGCGAGCCATCGCCGTAGTTCCATTCGTAGCGGATGATGTAGCCGCCGGGGTCGTTGGAATGCGAGCCCGACGTGGCGTTGGGTTCGAACTCTTCCTCCGGGGCGGGGTTCGAGAAGGAGAACGACGCGGTCGGCGCTTTTGCGCCGTAGGTCATCGCGCAACCGCTGATGGCGTTGCTCCACTCGCTCTGGATGTCGTAGGGGTGGTGGTTGATGAGCACGTCATAGCCGACGCCTCCAGAGGTCGTGCCGATGTTCGGTCCGGGGCTGGCGTTGCATTTGTCGCCGATCTCGCCTGCTTCGTTGTCCCAGCCGGCGCCCGGCTTGGGGTCGGTGATCGACTCGCTGAGCTCGTGGCTCATCGGTTGGATGACGTAGTCCGCGGCGCGTTCGTTGGGCGCCGTGATGCTGCCCTCGCCGCACGGGCCGCCATAGGGCAGGTTGGCCCAGGTCACATCGCTGCTGCCGAGTTCGAAGTAGGTGTGGTAGGCGCAGTACTCATTGCCGGTGGTCCCAGCGGTGTAGGGCCCGCACCAGGAGAAGTTCGTGTAGCACGTGTTCACGTCTTCGGGGGTCAGCAGCAGGTAGACGTTTTCGAGTCCGCGCGGAAGCCCTTTGTTGGCGTTGAGGAACGTTTCCAGCTCATTTTCCTGTTGTTCGCGTGTGACGCATTTAGTGGCGGTCGCAGTCGTTTTGCAGCCGCTGGTGATGGTGGGATAGGCGTCCGTGTCGACGTAGGCCCCTCCGTAGGTGGAGCTGTATTTGATGTATTCGTGCGACGCGTTGTCGTACTGCGTGGTGACGGCGAACGGATTGGAAGGGCGGCCGCTATCGGCCGCCACGTCCCCCAGGAACTGCTGGACGAGCGAGTGATATCTGGCGCTGACTTTCGAGCCCGACGGTTCCCAGTAGATGACTCGCGTGGTGTTCCTCAGCAGCAGCGGGCCGCCGCCGTATTCGAGGTTCGTGCTGCTGCCCAAGGGCACGGCCTGGGGGGCGATCGTTGGGTTGCTCAGCGAGGGAACGACCCCGCCGATCGGGCCGGCCACGCGCTTGTCGAGACCCGCCGCGCTCGCGCTCACCGCCGCGGCGGCGCATGCGAACAGCGTCAACGCCGCGAGCAGGACTACGGTCAGCCTGCGGCGCGACTTGCTCTGCTTGACCAATGGAGCCCCCCTTGTAGCCGGCCGCGGGTCGCACCTATCCGGTGCCACTACCTACGATTGCTGATCATATACCGATCGAGTGGGCAAAAGTCAATAGCGCTCTCCGCCGCGTAGCATCGTTCGCGCCATCCCGTGGTGAGGCAAGCGGCCCAGGGTCACCTAAATGACTGAGTCTTTTCGAACCCGACAGGTTCGGGACTGCCGTCGAACACCTGCATACGAAAGTAGTATTCGCCCCGATAGGACGGAATCGGCGCCCAGAAGACCCCGACGACTGGCTGTTCTTCGCTTGATGGCACGAGCTTCTTAATGACCCTAGTTTCCTGATAGTGACTAGGCAGAGGCTGTCCCATCGCATCCAACGTCACCGTCAGAAACGTCACCTTGTTGGCAAGTCCGTCTAGGGTAATGCGGTATTCCACCCTCGCGCCGATGAACTGGGGTTCGTGGTCCACGCTCACCAGCGAGCTGCGCAGGTCAGCGGCGAACTTATTGGCGGCTTGCGAGTTGCTTGAGGATGAGTCGATGGCTTGATTGACCAAAGGACTCACCGCGCACGATGTGTCGCAGTGGACCGGTATGCTCAGGCCGGATTTGCTCAACACCGATTCAACCTCGCTGGAGGATGCCCCAGCTTCAATCCGGCTCTTTGTGGGTGTGTGACGTGCTTCTGCTTTCTTGGTCTGGACCGCTTGTCTTGCTCGCGTTGCTTTATGCTTCGCCTCCGCTTCTTCGGCCTTGACCACGGCTACGTTCTGTTGCGTGCTCCGTTCCGCAAGCTTGGCGTCCTCCTGTGCCTTCTGTTGTTCCCGCTGCACCCGAGCTTCAGCATTCTTTTGTTCTTCTTTGATCTTTGCCTCTTCTTCCAGCTGGGCCTGTTCGGTGCGTTTCACTTCTTCACTGATTTTCTCGCCTTCGATCTTTGGCGGTTCTTCCGGCGTAGCGGTAGCAGCAGCAGCGAGCGGGCCGGAGGCGGGCTGCCCAATGTCAGTCCTATCGGCTACGAGGCGATAGCCTGATGCCTGCGTGTCACGCCCAAGGCTTGCGGCTCCCTGCTGCGTAGGGAGGCCTCGTTCGTTTTCATATTGCCTCAGATAGATCGGTGTTTCGACGTCAATTTTGCGAAAGTTGGCTTCTACCGTGTGACGAGATGGCCCACTGAGATCGTTGAGCAGTGAGATCACGGCAGCAACGAGCGCGCTGAGGCTGATGATGCCCGCGACAATCTTGCCGAGACGCGTTTCCAGCCGTTTACGCATGGATACGGCGAGTGTCGCATCTGTGAGCAAACCCGTCAAGTTCGGGTTGGGCACTACGTTCCATTATTTAGATCAGCCCGCGCGACGACGGTGCTCGCTGTGAGGCGGCTATTGCTGTGCGGCCGGCAGCGCGTCGCTCATCCGGCGCGTTGCCGCTACCGGGTCGATCCGCCCGCGCCAGAGCGTGGCCAGCAGACAGGCCAACGCCACGCTGGCGCAACCGAGAGCGAACGCGCCGCCAGCGCCGTGGGCGTCGATCAGCGATCCGCCGAGCGTCGAACCGGCCGCCATGCCCGCGATCGTGGCGCCGCGGTGCCAGGTGAAAGCCTCGGTGGCGGTACCCGCGGGAGCGAGCGCGCCCACAAGCGAGAACTGACAGGAGAGCATTGGCGCCACCCCCAGGCCGCCAAGAGCTGCCAGGGGGTAGGCGACGGCGAGCGTATGCGCGGCGATCAGCGGCGCGACGGCAGCCGCCATTGCAAGCAGCAGCGCGATGTAGCGCAAGCCGATTGGCCGCCGCCAGCGCATCGCGGAGTAGGCCAACCCACCAGCCATGCTGCCGATGCTGAACAGCGCCAGCAGCGGGCCCGCTGACCAGCGCGCGTGGTGTGTCACCGCCAGTGCCGGCAGCCCCACCTCGACAGCTCCGATCACAACGCCTGCGAGCAACGCTGTGCCCAGTAGAGCGCGCAGTCCGCGGCTTGCCAGCGCGCTAGCGCGCGAGCGCTCTGGCGTCCGCGCTTGCCAGTCGCTGGAGAGCTTGGACGCTGCGAAAAACGCTGTTCCTGCGACGGTAATCGCGGCACACGCGAGCACCCCAGCGGCTGGTGAGAGCAGCACAGCCGTCCCGCCAACGAGCAAGGGGCCGAGCGTCCAGATCACCTCTTGCGTGGTCGCATCGAGCGCATAGGCTGTCTCCAGCTGCTCGCCGGTGCCGGCCACTTGCGCCCAAAGCGCGCGTATGCAGCCAGCGATCGGTGGCTGCGCAGCGCCCGCAAGTGCGGCCAGCGCCACGATCACAACCACCGGTGCGCTCGACTGTGCGATCACCACGAGCATCACCAGCAGTGCCCCCTGGACCAGCGATGCGGGTAGCAGTACGCGTTTCTGCCCGACGCGATCGACAAGGGCGCCCAGCAGTGGTCCCGCCAGTGCGCCGGCGAGCGCGAATGCCCCGACGGCCACGCCAGCTGCTAGGAACGAGTCGGTACGGCCGCGCACGAACAGCAGGATCGCCAGCGAGAACATGCCCGAGGGCAGGCGTCCGAGAACCGAGCCGACCAGCAGCCGCGTGAAGCCAGGGATGCTGAACAGGACGCGGTAGCGGGCGATCACGTGGCGTGCGTGCGCGTTGCGTTTGCGCCGTTGCTCGTCGTCTGCGCGGACACGTTCTCCAGCTTCACCGCCGGCCAGTCCCGCGCGTCGCGTAGCTCGCCCATGTGGGAGAGCTCCTCAAGTGCCGCGATCAGCGTGTCGACTTCGGTGTCGGTGTTCGCCGCTGTCAGCTGCACGCGGAAGCCGACCTCATCGTGCGGCACCAGCGGGTAGGCGGCGAGCGTCACGTACACGCCACGATCGAATAGCAGTTGCCCCACCGCGCCAATGTGCGTGTGCTCGCGCAGCGGAATCTCGATGATCGGCAGGCCTGAGTGGTTGGGGGTGGCGACTCCAAGCCGTGTTAGGCAGTCGAGCACACGGCGCGTGTGCCTGTGGATGATCGCGCGCAACGCCTCGCCGCGACGCTCGTTGACGTCGAAGCCAGCCAGCGTTGTAGCTAGCGAGGCGGTGGGAGATGGTCCCGAATACAGATACGGAGCGGCAGCCACCTTCAGCATCTCCTTTGTCTCGGTGGGGCATGCGATGAACGCCAGCAGCGAGGAGTAGGCCTTGGAGAAGCCTCCCACCAGGATCAGGTTCTCATAGCTCTCATCAAAGTGGCGCACAATGCTGTTGCCACGCATCCCATAGGCGCAGTGCTCCTCGGCGCTCCGTTCGCCGATCACGCCAAAGCCGTGTGCGTCGTCCACGTAGAGCAGTGCGCCGTGAGCACGCGCCACTGCTGCGAACGCGGGCAGATCGGGCGCGTTCCCGGTCATGCTGTTGACACCATCCATACACACCAGCTTGGTGCCCGCTGGTGCGGCCCGCAGCAGCTCATCTAGATGCTGGGGATCTTCAAAGCGGAAGCGCTCGACGCTGGCGCCGCGGGTCTTTGCCATCTGGCAGCCGTCGTAGATCGTCTTGTGTGAGCGCGAGTCCAGGAAGATCGTGCCGCCGGCCGCCAGCGCGGGGATCACCGACATGTGGATGTGGGTGATCGTCGGCAGTACCAGCGAGTTGGGGCTTCCAAGCAGCGCGGTCAGGCGCTCCTCGATCTGCTCATATGGGGCGGGGCTGCCCAGCAGACGCGACCAGCTCGGGTGCGTGCCCCACGCGTCGAGATAGGCGGGAACCGCATCGATGATCTCGCGGTCCAGGTCAAAGCCAAGGTAGTTACAGGAGGCGAAGTCGGCCAGCCACTTCGATCCGACGCGGATCATGCGGCCGTCGATCTCCTCGATCACCGCATCCATCATCGGGTGCGAGCGCTTGAGCGCACTGAGTTCCTGCAGCGTCTGCGGCACGTTGGCGTCATCGCTCGGCTCGTGATCGACCGCGGGCTCGCTGCAGGGGGCTTCCCTCGAGATCGGCTCGGCGCGCAGCAGTTGCTCGAGCTCGGCGGCGGGCAGCGGGCGCGAGAGCGCGTACCCCTGCACCAGCTCGCAGCGGTTGGCTACCAGTGAGCTCCAGGTGAGGTGGTCCTCGATGCCCTCCGCCACGACGCGGCTGCCGATACTGTGGGCGAGCCGGATGGTGGCCTCGACGATCGCGGCGTCGACGGGGTCGGAGGTCATGCGCGCGACGAACGAGCGGTCGATCTTGACCTCGCCGACGGGCAGCGCCTTGAGGTGGGTGAGCGAGGAGTAGCCCGTGCCGAAGTCATCGAGCGACAGGCCGAGGCCGAGCTCGCCGAGCTGGCCGAGGATGTCGCCGATTCGCACGGGATCCGACAGCACCATGTTCTCGGTGACCTCCAGGACAAGTACCTCCGGCGGAAGGCCGTGCTTGGCGAGGATCGCTTGCACCTCGGAGGGGAACTGTGTGTCCAGCAGGTCGGCGACGGTGGTGTTGACCGCGACGTGCAAGTCGAGGCCTTCGTCGCGCCAGGCCCTCGCTTGCGCTAGCCCCAGTTCGAGCATCTTGCGTGTCAGCGCGCGGCCGAGTCCCGCTTGTTCTGCGACTGCGATGAAATGGTCGGGCGGGATCATCCCTCGCTCGGGGTGACGCCAGCGCGCGAGCGCCTCGACGCCCACGATCTGGCCGCTGCTGGCGTCTGCCTTGGGCTGGAAGTGCGCCTCGATCTCGCCGCATTCCAGCGCGCGGGAGATCTCACCGGCGAGCGTCAGGCGCTCCAGTGAGTGCTTGTCACGCTCGCTGGCGTAGCAAACACGCCCAGATTGTGTGCTCTTGGCCTCATACATCGCCACGTCCGCGTGCTGCATCAGCTGTTCGTCACTGTCGGCGTGCTCGGGGAACAGCGCGATGCCGATACTGGCGGTGACGCGCAGGTTTACGCCCTTGATCGGGAAGGGCTGGCTGATGGTGGCGAGGATCTTGTCGGCCACCAGCTCCGCGCGGGCGGCGTCGCAGGGGCCGAGCAGCAGCACACCGAACTCATCGCCGCCCAGACGCGCAGCGGTGTCGGTGTTGCGCAACACGCCACGCAGGCGCTCGCCTACCTGGCAGAGCAGCTGGTCGCCGGCGTCGTGACCAAGGGTGTCGTTGAGCTCCTTGAAGCGGTCAAGATCGAACAGCAGCAGCGCCAGGCTCGTCTCGCTTGCGCGGCTCGCGGTAATGCCAGCGCTTAGGCGCCGCAGGAAATGCCGGCGGTTGGGCATCGCGGTGAGGTCGTCGGTCAGCGCTTGGTGGCGCGTTGCGGCCAGGGCGCGCACGTCGCGGAAGGCCAGCCCGGTGCGCGCGAAGGCGGCGAGGATTGTGAGCATGGCCAGCGTCAGTGCGAGTGGGTCCAGCCGCGTGAAGTGGTCATAGACGAGCAGTCCGAGTGCGCTGAGCGTGAAGGCCGCTGGGATTGCCAGCACCCCTGTGCTCGGTACGCTGTCCTTCTCGAGTGCCGCTGCCGGCTGCCATGCGGCGAGCGCCAGCAGCAGCACGCCAAGGTCGTAGGTGAGGTTTGTGACAGCACTCGGCGCCGATGCGCCGCCTGCGACCTGCAGCGCATACATGCAGTCGGCGGTTGCCAACGCGATGAAGCCGGCACCCAGCATCGCCCACATCCGGTCCAGGCGCCAGCCGCGCACGGCGAGCACGCCCACCACCAACGCGGCGAGCAGTAGGTCACAGATCGGATAGGCCATCTCGGTGACCACAGCGGCGGTGTTGCCGGACACCGACGCCAGCACTGGTCGCAGCACGATCGCAGCGCCAATCGCAGCGACCCCGAGGCCGGCGATCACCCCGTCCATCCAGATCCTGGCGGGGACGCGGCGGTCCTTCACACGGGCGAGTCCGAGGATCCCGACGTAGCAGGCGGGGTACAGCGTCAGCCACATGCCATCGCAGATCGAGGGGATGGGGGGGTTGGGAAGGTGTTCAACCCACGCCGCCCACAGCACGTTGCCAAGCCCGTAGATGGAGATGCCGAACGCGAACCACATCCACGAGCGCCGCGACTCGGTGGTGCGCACAGCACGCCAGCACACGATCACGCCGACCAGGATGTAGACCGCCGAGGTGACCCAGTCGCGGATCGGCTGTTCCACGCCGTTGCCGCCGAGGCCGAAGACGGCATGGAGGGCGGTGGCTGCGACGAGCGCGACTAGTACGGCGGTGGTTGAACCGAGCAGGCGCCGCTCGCTCCTGCGAAGCACCGACGAGAGCGGTAGCGGTGACATTTTCATGGCCGCTGTATCGGACGAGGGTGGTGTTGGCTTAACTCGATCGTGTCTTTTTCTGTCCGCCTTTCGCTTCAGTTACCGTCCTAGAATTATTGATAATAAATATGTATTAGTTTCCTATTCACACATAACTGTTTCCCCGGGTTTAATGTAATGTTACGTTTACGGCGGCTGGGGCTGGAGGACGACTTCGTCTAGCAGGGGCATTCGGGCCTGCAGAAATACCGGAAAGCGCTTGTCACAGTGCTCGCAAGCCGACTGTTGCGTGCATCGCTCAAGCGCGTTCAGTTAGTGGACGAAATGGCTGGTGAAATGAGAGCAAGCTGGCTTTGTCCCACCGAGTTGGACCGCAGACGGGTGACCGACGCTAGTTCCCGCGTGCGGATGATCCGGATGGTGGGGTCGGGGGCGGTAGGAGTGACGCTGCTGATCTGCGCGCCCTGGCTCGGCTGGTGGACGCTGATCCTGTTCGGGCTCTCGGCGCTCAACCTGCTGAGCGTCGATCGACGCATGGCCCGCAGCGCACACCCAGAGTGGGTGAGCGTTAGCGCGATCCTGGTGACACTCACGCTACTGGCCACCGGCGCGGTCCTGAGCGGAGGACCGAAGAGCCCGGCGCTACCGTGGCTGGTCCTCCCGGCGGGGATGGTGGCGGCGCGCTTTCGCCCGCGGGTAGTGATCGCGGGACTGGCACTCACGGTGGCGGTAATCCTCGCCGTCACCCTGGGAGTGGACCCGCGCTCGACCCTCCACGACCCGGTGCCGGTCTTCACGACACTGGCGTTGCTGGTGGGCGTGGTGTCAATCGTGTGGGCCCTGGAGACAGCTGAGCTACATGAGCGCGGCGAGGCGACGGTCGACCCACTGACGGGACTGGCCAACCGCCGCCAGCTGGCGGCGGACCTCAACGCGGTCTGGCAGGAAGCCTCGGAGGAGCACCCGGTGCGGTTGCTGCTGTTCGACCTGGACGGCTTCAAGGCCTACAACGACAACTTCGGGCATCTGGGCGGCGACCTGCTTCTCAGCCGCCTCGCGCGCGCGTTCAAGCACGCGATCGGCATACGCGGCCGCGCCTATCGCCTGGGTGGCGATGAGTTCTGTGCGCTGCTACGCGCGGACTGCGGCGAGACGATGGTGGGCGACTGCCTGCAGGCGCTGAGCGCCGAGGGCGAAGGCTTTTCGATCACCAGCTCCTACGGCTCGGTTATGTTGCCAGCGGAGGCCTCCGATCCCGGCCTGGCACTGCAGCTGGCGGATGAGCGGATGTATGCGTACAAGGAATCCAGCCGCACCAGCGCGGGCCGCCAGACACGCGATCTGGCGCTGCAGCTGCTGGCCGCGCACGAGCCAGTGCTGCACGCGCACTCCTCGCACGTGGCAGAGTTGACCGAGGGCGTGGCCCGCCGCATGCGCCTGACGGGCGCTGATCTCTCGGACGCGATCCGCGCAGCCGAGCTGCACGACATCGGCAAGGTGGCAATCCCCTACTCAGTGCTGCACAAAGTCGGGCCGCTGGACGAGCACGAGTGGGAGCTGATGCGCCGCCACCCGATCATCGGTGCAAGCATCCTCAGTGCCGCGCCTGCGCTGGCGCGCGTGGCAGCGCTCGTCAGCGCCACCCACGAGCGCCATGACGGCGCCGGCTATCCACGCGGGCTGGCGGGCAACGAGATCCCGTTGGCCAGCAGGATCGTGTTCGTGTGCGACTCCTTCGACGCGATGATCTCCCAGCACCCATTCGGCGAAGCCAAGTCCGAGGCTGAGGCGCTGCGTGAGCTGCGCACGTGCGCGGGCACGCAGTTCGATCCACGCGTGGTCGAGGCCTTTGTCGCCGAGTACGCGGCACGCCGGGCGGCCCCTGCGCCGCGCCAGCAGCAGCGACCGGCGCTGGCGCAGCGGCGAAGTGGCACGGCCCGCGTGTGAAGCTCAGCCGAGGTTGAGCTTGACCTTGGGATCGGCCTGCTGGGCGGCGAGCAACGCGCCGACGAACGCGGCTAGCAGCAGCTCACGCAGCGTTGCACGCGGGAGGTCCCGCGCTTGCGTCCAGTCGAGAATCGCTGCGTCCATGTAGCCGAGCCAGCCTTTGATGGCCGTGCGCAGTGCCGGACGCGGCTTGCGTCGGCCTGTCAGCTCAGCCAGCACCAGCTCCATGGTCTGTGCGCGGAAGCCTTCGACGAGCTCACGCGCCTGCGGCAACGCAGCGGCGCTCTGCATCAGCTTCGACCACGTCTGGCCGTTCTCCTCGATCCACGCCAGGTAGGCGTCAAGACTGGCGGTGAGCTGCTCGACGGGCGTTCCCTCGCCACTGGGCCGGATGAGCTCCTGTAGTGCGGAGGCGGCCTCGGTTACGGCCGCCATGAACAGTTCGTTCTTGGAGGGGAAGTAGTGGTAGAGCAGCGGCTTGGACACGCCCGCGGCAGCGGCGATTTGGCGCATGGAGATTTCCTCGTAGGCGTGCTGCGCGAACAGCGCGGCGCCAGCATCGAGCAGCTGGCGCCGACGCTCGTCTACTTGCAGTCGCCTGTAGGCGGGCTCGCTGGTCACGACCCGCATGCTACTTGATCGCCGGTCAACAACTTGTTGAACGTCGGTTGACAAGCGCAAGGAAGTGCCCTACCGTCCTTATCAACCATCGGTCACTAAGGAGGCAGGCAATGAGTGCCCCGGCACCACAGACTGCGTTGGAAGCGCGCATGGCAGTACTAGAGCGTCGACTGGCGGACGCGGTGAGTAACGTCGAGGAGGACCTGTGTGGCTTTGACACACGCCTCCAGCAGATGGAGCGCCAGCCACGGCCGACGCTGCGAGCGGGCGAGGATTCCACGGCGACCGTCCGCTCGCCGTCGGAGGCGCCTCGCCAGGCATCCGCTGCGCGCGCATCAGCGACGCTCGTTTCGGGCATGTCGCTCGGAGACGTGCTCGGCGGACGCGTGCTGGCGTGGTTGGGAGGCGCGGCGATGCTGCTGGGCATTGTGCTGTTCCTGGCGTTGGCGGTTTCCCATGGTTGGATCGGTGAGCAGATGCGGGTGCTGCTGGCGGGCGCGGTCTCGACGGCGCTGATGGCAGCGGGAATCTGGCTGCACGGGCATCGCGGCCGAACGGAGGCGGCGAAGGCGATGGTGGGGGCGGCGACGGCGGCGCTGTTTGCGACGCTGATCGTGGCGAGCGATGGGTATGGGCTGCTGCCGAGCATGCTGGCGCTGGTGGGCGCGCTGCTTGTTGGCACGCTGGCCAGCGTGCTGGCGATCCGCTGGGCCGGCCGGGCGATTGGCGGCCTGGGTCTGATCGGTGCGCTGCTGGCGGGGGTGCTCGTGGGGGCACCAGCTGATCCGCTGACGATGGCGATTCTGGCGCTGAGCGCGGCATGTGCGATGTGGGTGGTGGTTTGGCAGCGTTGGGGCTGGCTGGCGCTGGGAACGGTGTTGATCTGTGCGCCGCAGTGGACGGCGTGGCTTCTGCAGGGCCAGCCGGCGCTGCTGGATGCGCTGGTGCTCGCGGCGTACGCGGCGCTCGGCCTCCTGGGTGCGCTGGGTGCGCAGCTGCGCTGCACCGGGCAGCGGCTGATGCGCTCGGCGGCGGCGGTAGTGACGCTGAGCGCTTGCATCGTGGCGTTGGTGGGTCGCATAGTCCTGGCTGAAGCGGCGGGACCGGCGGCCGGCGAGGTGTGGCTCGCTGCGCTGGCGTGCGCGCACGCCAGCGCAGGCGTGTGGGGAGCTCGGGGCGCGCGCGTGTCGGCGCGGCTGCAACGAGCCCTGATCGCGATTGGCGTGACGCTCGCTGACGTGGCGTTTGCGCTGAGCGCGCAAGGGATCACGCTGGCGCTTGGCTGGAGTGCGACGGCGGTGGCGTTCGCATGGCTGGCACGCCGCAGCGCACGCAAGCAGGACAGCGGGACCTTCTACGTCGCGGGCGTGGCCGCGCATATCGCGCTTGTGCTGTTGTGCGTGCTGACGCAAGCGCCACCGAGCGAGCTCGCGGGCGGGCACGTGCAGCTCCTGGCGATGGTGTCGCTGTCGGCTTTGGCTGCCAGCTGCGTCGCGTGCGGCCGTCTGATCGCGCCCGCTGGTAGCGCGCAGCGGCAGTGGTGGCTGATCGGCGCAGGCGGCGCTGTTCTGTATCTGGCTTCGCTGGCGACGGTCGCAGCATTTCAGTCGACATCCACGACTGCGAGCGCCACGGTGCTCGAACTGAGCGTGCACCAGCAGGGGCAGGTGGCGCTCAGTGCGCTTTGGGGCCTGGTGGGGCTGGCGGCGCTGATCGCCGGTTTGCGCGTGAACATCGCACCGGTACGAACAGCGGGCCTGGCGCTGCTGCTGGTGGCGGTCGGGAAGGTGTTCCTGTTTGACCTTGCAACGTTGACGTCGGTCTACCGCGTGGCCTCGTTCATCGTGCTCGGGCTGCTACTGCTCGCGGGAGCGTTCGCCTATCAGCGCCTGCGCCCGCCGCCGCTAGCTGACATGCGCACGCTGCACCACAGTCAGCGGTGAGCTGTTGCCGTTCGGCTTGCGCCCTACTATGGGGTCATGACAGGCGTTTGCACTCGGCTCCCGGGTCACGAGTTGGTGAGCGGCGGCCTTGCTGACCTGTCGGCCGGACACGAGAGCGAGGAGGCGCTGCTGGTGACGATGGCCGCTCCGCGCCTGCGGTCGCTTGGATTTGACGTGCCGCTGGTCGACGGACGGGGCTCGTCGCACCGCCTTTACGAACTCCTCACGGAGCGCGACGACGGAGCGCATAGCCGCTACAACGCGCTCGTCGCTCGCATGGTCAGCTTTGTGCGCGCGGCCGAGCATGCGTCCGCCCGTTGACGCGCAGCGCATCAGGGCGCTTGCCAGGGAGCTTGGGCGTAGCGCTCGCGGGCCTGTACGGATCTACTTGACAGGTGGCTCGACAGCGGTGCTGGAAGGCTGGCGCGACGCCACGATAGATGTTGATCTTCGCTTCGAGCCGGAAGCAGATGAGCTGTTGCGCGAGCTGCCAGCGCTGAAGGAGCGCTTGCGCATCAACATTGAGCTGGCGTCTCCGCCCGACTTCATCCCTGAGCTGCCTGGGTGGCGTGAGCGCAGTCCACTCGTATTTCAAGAGGGCACTGTCGCTGTCCATCATTTCGATCTCTATTCACAGGCGCTATCGAAGATCGAGCGCGGCTTTGAGCAGGATCTCGACGATGTGCGCAGCATGCTCAAGACTGGGCTCGTGGAGCCCTTGCGCATACGCGCGCTCTACGACGCGATCGAGCCCGACCTGTACCGCTACCCGGCGATCGACCCGTCGGCGTTTCGGCGCAAGCTGGACTCCGCGCTCGCTGGTGCCTAGCGCCTGAGTGAGCACGATCATGCGCTCAGCCTTGGCGCCGCGAGTGCTATCGGCACGAGCACAGCCAACCGCTTGCATCGCCGCCAAGGTGTGGCGCCGCTGTCTCCCGTCCGCTTCCTTTCGTCTCGGGCTGGATGGTCGTCCTTCCTGTCGCCGGCACGATAACGGCACGGTGGAGGCTGGTGGCAGTGGGCTGTGATCTTGCTGGATTCGCTTTCAGTGCGCTTACGGGAGCCGTTCGGCCATCCATGTGCCGAGCGGTTCGATTTCGCTATCCATGTAGTCCTCGTGCTCGGTGGTGCCCGAACCGATGCCCGGGATGAAGCTCGGGGCGCATACGATGTCGCCTTTGTGGCAGATCTCGATCGCCCGTCCATGAAGAGCAGAGGGAATGACGGCCGTGTCGCTGTAGCCGAAGGCCTTCGTATAAATGCCATCCGCCGACGTTGAGGCGCTGCCGTACTTGGTCACGTTCGTGTCATCGCCGCGATTCTCGGGGTCCGCGATGAGGATCACGCCACCTACGTGCGCCAGTCCGCTGCTGCTCATCAGGTCGGTGAGAGCCAGGTGAATGGACAGTGCGCCCTGCGAGTAGCCGGCTAGGACTATCTTCTCTTTGGGACAGGCTTCCGCGTCTTCGCGGACGGCTTCTGAGACATCAAGAGCTCCTTCCCAGAAGCTGTCTTCGTATTCATTGTATGAGTTCCCGAAGATGGCACCCCAAGCGCCTGGCACAGGAAGCGCGGGGTATTGCAAGCCGAAGCCTCGGACCGTTGAGCTCGGCTGTAGCTGTTTCAGCTCTTCGCGGAAGGCGAAGAACGCCGCTGGCACACGCGAGCCCATGTTGGCGCTTTCGACCGAGCTGTACGGTTCGCCGCCCTGCGGGGGCTCGCCAGAGCCTCGAACCCCGATGAAGAGCGCCGTCGAGCAGCTTCCTTCTGGAGTCTGCGGTTGGGGCGTAACGGTCGGCTCGGGAGGTGCTTTCCATCCTGTCCATGGTGTGACCATCGGCCCTTCGCCCTCGATCGGGGTTCCCTGGCCGCCCGGCGCTGGGCCGGTCGGTGAACCCCAGTTCACTTCCGTCGCGTCCATCCATTTGTTCGCCGCGACGCCCACCGTCGAATGCAGGATCGCGCCGTGGATTGTCGCTTCGTCGCCTTCTGCCACCGACAGGGCGATAGTCGCATACTCGATGGTCGTGTCGTTGAGCGATATCGTCGCCCCGCTCTGGGTTTCTATTCCGCCCCAGTTGCCGGCTGCGGGCGCTGTTGCGTTTCCGTCGCCGTTTGTGTCGCCTCCAACGCTGTCGTCTCGCCAGGAGGTCAAGGTCACGGGTTTTTCTGTGGTGCCTGATCCGATCAGTGTTCCTTCGACGTTGATGTAGGTGCATTCCTCGCCCTTGATGATCGTTCCGGCGCCCAATGTGAGAGTTACTTTTGCGGGGATCGTCAGCGAGTTGCACCCTGAGGTGAGCACTGGTATCAGCGATCCTGTCCATGGCAGTGAGGAGCTGACGGTGACGGTGTCGTTTCCGAGCGCGATTCCGTTGAGCCCGTCGTTGCTGCCGGAGTTCCCGTTCAACGCGCCCATGTCTAGTGAGGCGTCATCGATGTCGATCGCGTCGTCTTTCACGTGGGTGATCGTGTTGTTCTTCACCGTCGGTACGCCTTCTGGAGAGGACACCGTGATCCCCGGTCCGCTGGAGTGGGTGACCGAGCTATTGGTGATCGACGTGTAGGCCTCGGAGGCCTGTACTGCGTAGCTGGCATAGCTTATGTTCGTGTGTTCCAGGTTGAGTGTGGGGTTCGCGTTGCCGCCGCCCGGAGGGCTTGTGAAGACTCCGCCCCAATCACGTGAAGGCCTTCCGACATCGCGAGCCGCCTTGCTGACATCGCGGCCCGACTCGTCAGCAAGGGATAACGACCCGGTAGTCTCGGCGAATGAGCGGAGGCGGATCAGGGGTGAGGCTGCGCCAGGCGGTGTGGGTGGCGCAGGAGCTGGAGCCGGTGGCCTCGGCGCTGCGCTCTGCTTTGAACCTGGAGGAGCCATTCCGCGACCCGGGGGTGGGCGAGTTTGGCCTGGAGAACACGGTGTTCGCGCTGGGCGACTGCTTCCTGGAGGTGATCTCGCCGACGCGGGCAGACACGGCGGCGGGCCGCTACCTGACGCGCCATGGCGGCGACGGCGGCTACATGGTGATCTTCGACTTGGAAGATCTTGAGGGGGCGCGCTCGCGCGCGCAGGGTTTGGGTGTGCGTGTTGTGTGGCAGATCGATCTGCAAGACATCTCAGGCACGCACCTGCACCCGGCGGACATGCGCGGGGCAATCGTCTCACTTGACCAGTCGCGGCCGTCTGGCACGTGGCGCTGGGGCGGGCCGCAGTGGACTGGCAAGACGGGCGCTGGCGCGCAGGGGCGCCTGGCGGGGATCACGGTTGCGGTTGCGGACCCGGTGGCGGTGGCGGCGCGCTGGGGTGAGGTGCTGGGCGTGCCTGTGGGTAGCGGCGATCGCCCGATTCTGCGTTTGGACAGCGGTGAGATTCGCTTCCAGGCAGCAGCGAGCGAGCGTGTAGAAGGGCTGGTGGAGATCGCAGTCGAGCTCCCGCAGGAGTTGCCCGGTGGGGAAGAGGCGCTCGAGCTGGGCGGAGTGCTGCTGCGGCGGGTCTGATGAGCGTTCATAGCTCCGCCAGCTCGTCAGCTCACCCTGAGTAGACACCAACCCAGGCGAACAGGCTCGTGGTGGCAGCCATCGTGCGGAACATGTTGGGGTGTGTTTCCGGGTCGGCGATTTCCCCGCCCCACCAGCTTGAGAGCCACAGTCCCTGGTTGTTGGCGGCGTTTGTGTCCGCCGCTGCTGCGTTGTCCTCGGCGAGCGTCAGCCAGTACCGCTCACCGGTCGCTTGCCCATAGGCGAGCATCCACTGCATGAATACTGCGTCGTACTCGGGCCCGTAGTTGTATTCGTAGCCATAGGCATCCACGTGCTGCTCGGCGAGTGTGGCCGCCACGCGTCCAGCTCGCACGCAGTAGCTTTCTCCCTGCCCGTCCTGGCACAGCAGGTACTGCGCGTAGATCAGCGGTGCCTGCACATAGTCGTTCACTGATTCCGACTCGTTGGGCTGCTCGAGGTAAAGCTGGCGTTCGTCGTGGTTGTCGTTGGCGTTCGCCCAGTCCACGTACATCTTCACGTCTTCCAGCTGCTGGCGTTCGTGGTCGTCGTTGTAGAGCAGGATGCCCAACAGACTGTCAGCGGCGAGGGCGGGTCCGGAGTGATAAGGGTGACTGGTGTTCCACCACATGCCCCCGCCGTTGCGATCCCAGCCACGGGCGGCGATGAAGCGAAACGCACGCTGAGCGTCGCTAAGCCAGCGGTGCTGATGGGTGGCCTTGTAGGCGTTGAGGAATGCCAGCCCCTCCCAGCCGTTGTCGTCGAAGAACGCTCGGACGTTGCGTTCTCGGTCGCCAGGGTAGGGCGCGTAGCCGCCGAGGGCGCGGTCCCAGTAGCGCTCGTTGGCACGGGCGAAGCGGTTGACGAGCGCCAGGTGCTCCGCGGAAGGTGAAGCCAGCTCGAGCGCATCGACGGTCTCGAACATCGGCACCTGACCCCAGATGGTGATGAGCGGATACGGCCCGTGGGCGCAGCGGAGGTATTCGCAATACCAGCCGTCGCGACTCCAGCGTGTCGCCTGCTTCAGACCGTCTTCAGTGAGCTGCACGTAGTCGAGCGGCCGCGGAGGCGGAAGTTCGACCGAGGGCTGCACCCATGGTGTGAGCGGCTGAAAGCCACCAAGTCCCGTGGGCGGAGCTGGCGTGGCACGCGCCGCTGTCGCGGCGCCATGCGCCGAGCTTGCGCTAACTAGCGCTGCAAGTGCGCCGCAGGCGAGGACGAGCGCGACGGTCACGGAGGTCAAGGAGCGCACTGAGCGCTTCTAGCGTAGCCGGCCGCACGGCCGAGGCGTATAGGATGACGCGATGGCGCTTGACGGGCAGATAGTGACGGGCGTGGACTTCGTGGCGGTCCCGACTAACGACCTCGAGGCGGCGGTCGAGTTCTACGGCATGACGCTCGGCCTGACGCGCTCGGTATACAAGCCGGAGAACCACTTTGCGGAGTTCGAGACGGGCACGGTCACGCTGAGCGTGATCGTCTCGGAGAAATTCGGCCTCGGGTTCCACCCCAACCACAACGCCCTTGCCTTGCATGTCGAGGATGTTGCAGCTGCGCGTCAGGCACTGACGGATCGTGGCGTGGAGTTCGCCGGCGACACGCTCGATACGGGTGTGTGCCACATGGCGTTCTTCGCCGACCCCGACGGTAACGCGCTGATGCTCCACCACCGCTACGCGCCGCGCGTCACCGACGCTTAGGCGGGCGCATAGGTGTGGGGCACCACGCCGTCCGGGATGCGTAGGCTGGGCAGTGCGATGTTCGTGCTAGCCCTAATCGGAGTGCCCGTCCTCGAGGTGTTCGTCTTTATCGAGGTCGCCCGCGCGATCGGCTGGCTTCTGGCACTGCTGATTTTGCTCAGCACCTCGGTGCTGGGCGCGCGGCTGCTGCGCATCCAGGGGCGCACGGCGATTGAGCGCGTCTCGCTGGCCGTCTCAGAGCATCGCACGCCTGCTCGTGCCGCGATCGACGGGGCCCTTGGGTTTCTCGGCGGCGTGCTACTCGTGGTGCCAGGGTTCGTCACAGACGCCTTCGGTGCACTGCTCATGCTCCCGCCCACGAGAGCGCTGGCGCGACGCTGGATCTCACATCATTACGTTGGCCGCGTGATGAGCTTCGCGGCAGCGGCAGGTCGGTTCACTACGCGCGAACGCGGTGTGCGCCCGGCTGACGTGGAGTCGACGGCGGTCGAGGAGGACCCCAACCAGCTGGGCCGCTAGGCGGGTTGTGCGGTGCGCAGCCCCGTGGGGCGCTTTGAGAGAGCCAGGTTGACACGCAGGACACGCCCGAGCGTTCCCGGCGTGAGCATTTCCTGGGGCGTCACCCAGCGCCCGCCCATCTTGGCCAGGCGACCGGCAACCTCGCGATCACGCGCAGCAGCACGGTAGAGGAGTCGCTCGATCGGGTTGAACCGGCGTCCGGTGGAGTAGGCGGAGCAGAACTTCTCGTGTCCCGCCAGGCCCGCGCGATGCCGGCGCGCATACGCTTCAGTTGCGCTGTCGATCTGCGCCTCGTCTCCGGCCAGCGCGGGGCTCACTGCGTCGGCGAGCCACTCCGCGGACTGTAGCGCCCATCCGCACCCGACGCCCCACAGCGGGTCAGCCGCGAGTGCGGAATCTCCCACGAACGCGAGTCCCGGCCGCGCCGGACGGCGCAGGAGGTTGGGCATGTCTAGCTTGCCCATCACCTTGGACTCACGCTTTGCCGGATCCAGCGGTGGACCGTCGGGCAGGCGCTCGAACAGTCGCACCATCGCTTGCTCCGGATCATCCTTGAACTCTCCGAGACGGTCCTTGTGAGGCATGCATGCCAGCAGCGTGAGTGAGCCATCGGTCGGAAACGCGTAGGCGACGTCGGGATCGAGCATCCACATCTGCGCGCTGCTTCCAGTCGCCAGCGGCGTGTCGCGGTAATGGGCGAAGTAGCCGAAGCGGTTGTGCGGTCTGCTCTTGGCGGGCTCGCCGGCGAGCTTGGCTACCTGTGACTCGCGCCCATCGGCGGCGATCACGAGCTTGGCCCGCAGCTCGTGCTCGGAGCCGTCGCGCTCGCGCGCCACAACGCCGCTGACCCGCGCGTCCTCGCCGCTGCCGGAGCCGCGCAGCAGCGCGGTGACGGTATGGCCGAGCATCAGCTCAACACCCTCGGTGCCCGCCGCGAGCTCGCGGAGCATCGGGTCGAACGTCTCGCGCCGGATATTCCATGCGGGGTGGTCACGCATCGGCGCCTCCGCCCACTCATGCGCGTATGAGATCCAGCCGTAGCGCGTCCAGATATTCAAATCGTTGGGTTGTGCGCCAACCTGTTCTAGCTCTTCCCGCATGCCAAGACGCTCGATCGTTGGCGACGCGCTCGGCTGTATGAGATGAGTGCACATCCGCTTGAACGTCCGCGGGTCACTGTGGCTCTCGATCAGCGCCACCTTTGCGCCTGCTCGTCCCAAAAATGTGGCGGCGGTACACCCGGCGATGCTTGCGCCTACCACTGCAACGTCGTAGTCACTCATAGTGATCGCTCCTCGTCTCTTGCGCGGGGGCACCCAACGATACATCTCACAGCGTCCTTAGGCGCGATGGTGTACCAAGCGGTAGGGTGCGCACAGCGGAGCGCAATCCACGGGAGGGTTACAGTGCGCGTTGACGTCGATGGTGTTGGTATCCAGTACGAGGTGAGTGGCGACGGTCAGCCGGTGATCTTGCTCCACGGTTTCCCGGACTCGGGGCGGCTGTGGCGTCACCAGGTGCCTGTGCTGGTGGAGGCTGGATTCAAGGTCATCGTTCCTGACATGCGGGGCTACGGGCGATCGGACAAGCCGGCCGCGGTTGATGCCTACACGATGGACAAGCTTGTGGGTGACGTGGTGGCGGTGCTAGACGCAGCGGGCGTCGAGCGGGCGCACGTTGTCGGTCACGATTGGGGCGCCGGTGTGGCCTGGGCCACTGCGCTGATGGCTGCAGAGCGCGTCGAGCATCTGGTCGCAATGTCAGTGGGGCATCCAGCGACATTCTTTGCGGACGGCTTTGAACAGCATGAGAAGTCGTGGTACATGCTGCTCTTCCAGTTCGTCGGGGTCGCCGAGGAATGGCTGTCTGGCAATGACTGGGCCAACTTCCGCGCGTGGGGGGCTCACCCTGACGTGGACGCCGCACTCGAGGAATTCGAGGCGAACGGCTCGTTGACCCCTGGACTGAACTACTACCGAGCCAATGTTCCTCCCGAGCGTCTGCTTGTCTCCGGCTTGGAGCCGCCACCGATACAGGCCCCAACCATGGGCTTGTGGAGCTCAGGCGACTTCGCGCTGACCGAGGCGCAAATGATCAACTCGGCCAAGAACGTCGCAGGCCCATGGCGCTACGAGCGCATCGATGGACCCGGGCACTGGATGCAACTCGAGGCGCCCAGTGAGGTAAGCCGGCTGCTGATCGACTTCCTGCCGGCGTAGCAGAGCCGGAGCACTAGCGGCGCGACTGTAGAGCCGCGTGGTTCATTAGCGTCAGATTAGAGTGACCCAAGGTGGCTATAAGTGTCACTCATTAATGCTTCGCGATTCGCTCGTAGTTAAGACGCATTAGCTCAATCACATCGTTTACGTCAGCGTCGTTCTCGATCCGCCGCGCAGCCGGCCCGCGCCGGTCAGGGAACACAGGGTGGGGGCTGATGCGCCCCTGCTCCTTGAGCGTCAGCCAGTCGCTCTCCGGGAAGAAGTAGTGCGCGGCGTGGTCGCCATGGAGATGACCGATCTCACGGTGGCCCACCTTGAATGCGAACTCGCCGCGTCTACCCTGGCCGGCCGATACGCCCGGCCAGGAGCACACCTCCTCAGTGATTCGCGCGCTCGCTGTCTTTGTCTCTGTTGTGGACATCACGGCCTCCTAGGTGGGGTGTCCTGGGGTGTTCCCCCCACGCTACAAGTTCAAGTGCACTTGAAGTCAAGTCCTGAACCCGCTTTGATGGCAGCTATGGACCTACTGACGATCGGCGAGGTAGCCAGGCGCAGCGGCGTTGCCGCCTCTGCGCTTCGTTTCTACGAGGAGCGCGGCTTGATCGTGTCCGAGCGCTCCGGGTCTGGGCACCGGCGCTTCGCGCGACCGGTGCTTCGCCGGATCGCCTTCATCGTGTTCGCGCAGCGAGTGGGGCTGACGCTCGAGGAGATCGGTGCTGAGCTCGCGAAGCTCCCACCGGGACGCGCTCCCGCGCGGGGTGACTGGGCGCGCCTGTCGAGCAAATGGACCGCCCGCATCGATGAGCGCATCGCTGAGCTCGAGCGGCTGAAGGTGGGGCTGACAGAGTGCATCGGGTGCGGTTGCCTATCGCTGGACCGCTGCAAGCTCGCCAATCCCGACGATCGCGCCAAGCATCTCGGCCCGGGACCGCGCTTCTGGATCGGCGATCGCTAGGTGACGTCGCGACGCGTGACTAGCGGCATGCCGAGGATGAGCAGGCCAACGACCCAGGCTATGAGCACAATGCCGCCGGCTGTGGGAGACAGCAGGTGTTCGGTTTTCAGGCCAATCAGCGCTTGCTGCGCGCGGGTGGGCGTGAGGCGGCCTACCGAGGGGACGAGCCCGAACAGCAGGTTGTCGACGATGAAGCCCCAGGCGAGCAGCCCGATCACCGCGCCGACCTGGTTGCGCACGAGCGCGCCGAAGCCGACACCTATCCCGCCCCACAGCGCTGTGCCCGCAAACGTGCCCAGGATCAGCAGCGTGACGTTGCTGGCGCTGAGCACGAAGGAGATGCCGCGCGCGGACAGGAGCGCGTAGCCGATCGCGAAGCCGACGCTCTCGCCAATCACTCCAAACACGAGTCCCGCGAGCAGGCCTGCGGCGAGCTTTGCGCCGAGCACGCGCGAGCGCGCCGGCGTGAACAGGAAGGTCGGGCGGATGGTGCCAAAGCGGTACTCGCTAGTCACCAGCAGCACGCCTGCCAGCGCCGAGAACACACCCGCCAGGCTGCCGAGGCTGAGCAGCTGGCGCTGGTCTTCCTCGCTGGAAAGCCCACCCGTCTTGCTCAGCAGCCCTGTCAGCAGCGAAAACAGGAGGATCAGCGCGATCATCCCGAGCAGCAGGCCTAGCGTGGTACGCGTGGAGCGCACCTTCAACAGCTCCGCTCGCACCTGTGCGATCACGACGGTGCCTGCGTTGTCAGCTCGAGGAAGATCTGCTCCAGCGAGGAGCCCTCGGTAGCGAGCTCGTGCAGCGGGATGCCTGCGGCGAAGGCCACATCGCCGACGTGCGCGCTGGTGGTGCCTGTTACGAGCAGGGTGTGCTCGTTGCTGGGCGTCGTCTGCAGCCCATCTTGCTCCAATGCTTGCTGCAGCTGCGCGGCGTTTGGTGTGCGCACGCGCACAGAGCCGCCCGTGTGGGCGGTCAGCTCCTCGAGCGAGGACTCCACCACGAGCCGTCCGCGGCTGATGATCAGGACCTGATCGACGGTCTGTGCAACCTCAGCGAGCACATGGCTCGAGATCAGCACGGTGCGGCCCTGTGACGCGAGCGAGCGCAGGAAGTCGCGCAGCCAGCGCACGCCCTCAGGGTCCAGGCCGTTGGCGGGCTCATCGAGGATCAACAGCTCCGGGTCGCCGAGCAGCGCTGCCGCAAGTCCGAGCCGCTGGCGCATGCCCAGCGAATACCCCTTGACCCGGCGCTTGGCCGCAGCCTCAAGCTCCACCAAGCGCAGGACCTCATCGGCGCGCGAGTCAGCTACATCGACAGCACGGCCGAGCGTTCGCAGGTGGTCGCGGCCAGAGCGACCGGGATGGAAATCGGTGGCCTCCAATACCGCGCCGACCCGTAGCGCAGGACGCTCCAGCTGGGCGTAGGCCTGGTCAAATACGAGTGCCCTGCCGCTGGTGGGCGTCGCCAGCCCGAGCAGCATCCGCAGCGTCGTGGTCTTGCCCGCGCCGTTGGGGCCAAGAAAGCCCGTGATCGTGCCTGCCTCGAGCTCGAACGACAGGTCCTCCACGGCGAGTACCTCGCCGAAGCGCTTGGACAGCGACTCTGCCACGACCACGGGGCTCACGGCCGTGAGTGTATGTCCTCGCGGCGTCGCCTCGGAATCGCTCGCTGCCTAGCGCCCCGCTCGCTCGCGCTTGGCCTCGCCGTGCTTCTGCTTGCGGATCTCCCGCCAGGCCGCGCGCGCCTGCTTGAGCGCGTCGATCACCTGCGAGCGAGCATCCTCGGCGGCGGCAGCGGCGTCGCGCAGCTGCTGGCGGGTACGAGCGCCCTGGGTGAGCAGGTTGAACGACCACAGCCCCGTGTCCAGCAGCCTGGTGGCGCGCTCGAGGTCGGCAGCCACAGCTTGGCGCAACTCGTTGCCGCGCAGCCCATCCTCGATATGGCGGATGCACGACGAGTACGAGAGATTCTGCAGCCCAACGATCGCGTGCGCCGCGATCATCGGCTCTGGATCGCGCGGATCCACGTCGGCGCGGGCCGCTAGCTCGGCGGTGGCCACCTCCACCAGTCGGCCTTGCATCTCAAGGGATGCTGCGTGCAGCGCAGGCGTTGAGGAGATCATCTCAGCGAACAGCGGTAGGAACATATGGATCTCGTCGGGAAAGCTTGCGAGCTCGTCGATGTCCTGGCTGAGTGCGCGCAAGATCGCTTTCGTCGGTGACTCGCCTGCCTCGCGCTCACGCAGAGCTGCCGTCAGGCGCGCGATGCCATCCTCAGCGCGGTCGAAGACGAGCGACTCCTTGGTGGGGAAGTAGTTGTAGACGGTCTTCTCTGAGACGCCAACGATCTCTGCGATCTCCGAGACCTTGACGTGCTCGAAGCCGCGGACCACGAACAGGGCGGTGGCCGCGTCGGAGATTTGCTGGCGCGTCAGGCGCTTCTTGCGCTCGCGCAGTCCCTCACGTGGACGACGCTCGCGCGCCCAATGCTCTTGCGCGGCGTTGGCGCGCGCAAACGCCTCCGCGATCTCTGCTCCAAGTTCGCGTACCAGCAGGCGATGGACCCTGCCTTCGCCCACCCCATCCGCCAGGGCGTGGTCGTCTTCGTCGTCGAGCAGATCCGGCCGGCTGCTCTGCGCTTGTGCCATACCTTCCAAGGCTATCTCAATTAGTTCAGTTGCACAAAAATTTCAGTTACTGTAGGATTGTGTTGCTGCGCAAGTGCGAGCCCCTCGCATTGTTGTTGTCGGTAATGCCATAGCTATACAGACTCCGCAATGGCTCACTACTTGTGCACTACTTTTCCGGGCGGTGTATAGCCATGGCTATACACCGGTCCGAACGCCACAACTGAACCACGGGAGAGCCCATGCGCAGCGACTCAGCAGCAACGCCAGCAATCGAGGCCCATGGGCTGACCAAGCGCTTTGGAGACTTCACCGCTGTGCAGGAACTTGACCTACAGGTAGACACCGGCACGGTCGTCTCGCTGCTAGGCCCCAACGGGGCGGGCAAGACGACGATGGTGCGGATGCTTGCGACGCTGCTGCGCCCTGACGCTGGTGAGGCGCGCATCGGCGGGCACGATGTTGTCCGCGAAGCGGACCGGGTGCGCCGCGTGATCTCGCTTACGGGGCAGTTTGCGGCGCTCGACAAGAACCTGACGGCGGCAGAGAACCTCAGGCTGATGGCGCGCCTGCGAGGCCACAGTCGCGGTGCGGCGCGCACCATCACTGACGGCTTGATCGAGCGCTTCGACATCGCGGAGATCCGCGATCGACTCGTCAAGAACCTGTCAGGAGGTGAGCGTCGCCGCGTGGATCTGGCTGCGGGGCTGATCGACAAGCCGCAGCTGCTCGTGCTCGACGAGCCCACCACTGGGCTTGACCCACGCAGCCGCCAGGTGGTTTGGTCAACGATCCGCGAGCTGGTGGCCGAAGGCGTGACGCTGCTGCTGACCACGCAGTACCTGGATGAGGCGGATGCGCTCGCCGACAGGGTTGTGCTGATCGATCACGGCCAGGAGATCGCCGGCGGCACGCCCGCCCAGCTGAAGGCGCAGGTGGGCGAGCAGCGAGTGGACATCGTCGCTGTCGACGGAGCGGAGCTCGAGCGGCTGGCCGAGGTACTGTCGGTGCAGTTCACCACGACGGTGGCGCGCGAGCAGCGCACGGTGTCCGTACCGGCCCCGCAGGAGGCAGCCGACCTGTCACGAGTCGTTCAGCTGCTCCGCGACAGCGGCGTTGCAGTAGATGAAGTGGCGCTACGCCGTCCAACGCTCGACGATGCCTTCCTGGCGCTCACCGGCCATGGCGTGAGCGACGAAAGTGACGGCGGCGAGCACTCCGAGGAAACCATGCCGAAGGAAGGGATCGCCCGATGAGCACGACTGCGACCACACCCGCGCCCAATCGCTCGACGCACGCCTCGCGCCGCTATGTGACCGACACGCTGCTGCTCACAGCGCGCAGCCTACGCTCGATCCCGCGTGTGCCAGAGCGGCTGCTAGACGTCACGATCCAGCCGATCATCTTCATCCTGCTGTTCCTCTACGTGTTCGGATCTGCGATCCACGTCGCGGGAATCAGCTACAAGGATTACCTGTTCCCGGGGATCATCGGACAGTCGCTTGCGTTCGGGATCATCGGCGCGGGCGTTGCCACCTCCAACGACATGGCAGAAGGCGTAGTGGACCGCTTTCGCTCGCTGCCCATCTCGCGGCTGTCGATCATCAGCGGCCAGGTGATGGGGCAATTCTGTGAGGCGCTGCTGGGGATGGTGATCACCGTCGGCGTTGGTCTGGCGCTTGGCTGGAACCCGCATCTGACGTTTGGCCACGGGATCGAGCTGCTGGCTCTGATGCTGCTGGGGATCCTCGCGTTCACCTGGACTGGTGTGCTGTTTGGAATGCTCGTGCGTTCGCCCGATGCGATGCAGGGGATGGGCTTCATCATCATCCTGCCGCTGACGTTCATGGCGGGCACGTTCGTGCCCATCGCCGGCTTGGATGCGGTGCCGCGGGCAATTGCCGAGTGGGACCCGATCTCTGCGTTGGTGGCTGCGGTCAGAGGGCTGACACAGGGGTATCCCTCATCTGGCTCCTGGCAGCTCGATCACCCGGAGATCGCGATGGCGCTCTGGTGCCTACTGCTCCTTGCGGTTACCGTCCCGCTTGCGCTGCGGCGATTTAACCGCACGCTGGCCAGCTGAGGGACGGCGCCCGTCAGTTCGGGAGGAGTGTGAGGTGCGTGCAATGTCGGGGGCGCACGACTGAGAAGTGTCGCTGGTCGAGCGTGGCGACGGTGGTTTCGTCTAGGCGCTCACAGAGGGCGATGGTGCAGGCATCGACTAGTCCCAGGTCGAGGTCCTCATAGGTGTGCTCCAGCTCGGCGGCGCGCGTCAGATCGGCATCGGTTGGATGTGCTATTCGGTAGGCGCCTCGGTTGATGTCGGCAACGAAGTCGCTCCACACTTTGGCTCCGGCGAGCTTGACGAGCCAGTAGTCGACCTCGACGAGTACCGGACTTGGTATGAGCAGGTCCGGAGCTTCTGCGAGCAGAGCCGCGCAGCGTTGGTGATCGGGATCCTGTTCGTTGAGGGCCGCCACGATTGGCCCCGTGTCAAGGATGAGCGTCACGCAGAGCGGAAGTCGCGTGCCGCTGGCTGCTCTTGCTCGGCGGCGACAGCGATGCTTGTGTCGGCGCGGAAGGTCGCCAGGCATGGACGTCGGTTCTGCCTGAGCTCATCCGCCCGTTCAGCCACGATCGCCCCGAGCATCCTGCCAAGCGAGACGCCCCGGCTTCGAGCCTCGTGAGTGAGCAGCGCCAAGTCCTCGTCGCGAGCGACCACAGTCGTTCTACGCTCCTTCATGATGCAGATTATACATCAGATGCAGTCAGGCTGTTGGCCGGCTGAGGAAGCGGGCGTAGCTAGGCTGGGCGCGGCGCGCTGAACGTCGCCCGCGTCACCCGCTCCAGCAGCAGCACAAACGAGGCATATGGCGCGCCGGTGTGCTGCTCCAGGGCGATCTCGCAGGTGCGGTTGCTACACACGTGCTCCTCGATCGGCGGCCCGTCGGCTTGACGCTCGGCTAGCTCGGCGGCGCTGTTGCGCAGCGCGGATGCGGGCAGCTCCGGATGCAGCAGGCCGCGATCGCCGGCCATGCCACAGCAGCTGGTGTCGGCTGGAATCAGAACGTCATCGGCGAGCTCGCTGGCGATCGCGTGGAGCTTGCTGGCGAGGCCCATGCGGTTGACAGAGCATGTGGGATGCACGGCGAGGCTCGCCAGCTTGCGCCCGACGTTGAGGTGTGCCAGCAGCCGGTCGTGCGCCCAGGAGATCGAGTCGAGGATCTCGATCTGCTGGAAGCGCTCGCGCTCGCTATCGGAGAGCTGCGGAGCGAGCTCCTCGCGCAGCCCGAGCGCGCACGAGCTGGCGTCGATCACGACAGGCAACTTGCCGTGCTCGCTCCAACGCCACAGCGCGGCTGCGGTCTTGGCGGCCATGTGCTTGTGGCCGCGGCTGTAGCCCTTGGAGCTCCACGGCGTTGCGCAGCAATGCCCGGCCACGTCTTCGGGGATCCACACGGGCAGTCCAGCGCGTGCGGAGACTGCGACAAGCGCGTGCGGCAGCGAAGGCTCCAGCTCGCCGCCACGGGGGTTGCCGAAAATGCGGTTGATGCACGCTGGCAGATACACAGCGGCCGCTCCCTGGCGTCCGGTTGGCGGCATGTGCGCGGGCGCGGCGGGTGGCATGTTTGCGGGCAGCGTGGGCACGAGCTCGCTGCTGACACGCTGCCTGATCAGCTCGGGGACACGCGTGAGTGTGCTCTGGCCGAGCACCTTGGCGGCGGCGTGGGTGCCCGTGAGGCCAGCGCGTGCGGCGCGCTCGACGGTGGCGTAGCGCTTGGCGAGCTCGAGCGCGACCGTTTCCTCGCGCGTGCTGTGCTCGCGCGAGCGAAACTCCTTCATCAGCTTGCCCGTGTCGATCCCCACCGGGCACACGCCCTCGCAGCTGCCGTCGGCGGCGCACGTTTGCAGCGCGTCGTACTCGTAGTCGGCGAGCAGCGCCTCATACACGGGCGAGCCCTCAGCTTGACGCGCCATCTCCCGCCGGATCACGATTCGCTGGCGCGGCGTGGTGGTGAGGTTGCGGCTGGGGCAGACGGGCTCGCAGAAACCGCACTCGACGCAGTGCGCCGCAAGCTCCTCGATCTCGGGCTGGCTCTTGAGGTTCTTTAGATGGATGCCCGGGTCGCGATTCAACAGCACACCGGGATTGAGGAGATTGTGCGGGTCCGCGAGCTCCTTCACCCGCCACATCATTGCTGTGGCCTGCGCGCCCCACTCGCGCTGCACGTAGGGGGCCATGTTCAGGCCGGTGCCGTGCTCGGCCTTCAGCGAGCCGTCGTACTTGGCCACGATCAGCTCGACGAGCTCCTCCATGAACTGCTCGTAGCGCTGCAGGTCCTCGGGCTTTGAGAAGTCGGGCGTGAGCTGGAAGTGCAGGTTGCCGGCGGAGGCATGTCCGGCGACGCCGGTGAGGAACTCGTGCTTGCCGAGCAGCTCCTGGAGGTCGTGGGCGCACTCGGCGATCCGCTCGGGGCGCACGCACACGTCCTCGATGATCAGCGCGGTGCCCGGCAGTCGCAGCCGCCCGACGATCCCGAACAGTCCCTCGCGGACCGTCCATGCGAGCTCGATCTCCTCGTGGTCGCGTGTGAAGTGATGCGGCTGAATCAGCTCGTGCTTGGCGAGGACCTGCGCGACCGCGGCCTCGCCCGCGTCGAGCTCCTCGCTGTTGGCGCCGCCGAGCTCCACGATCAGCACGGCTGACTCGAACGGCAGCTCGCGCCAGTACTCGGGGGTGCCGGGCATGTTCCAGGCGGCGGCGATCAGCGCGGGCGCGACCAGCAGCTCAGTCGCGCGCGCGCCGGCGGCTACGAGCGCGGGCACCGCGGCGGCGGCGTCGTCGATGCTCGGGAAGTGCACCCACGCGAGCGTCGTGTGCTTTGGCTCGGGGCGTGTGCGCATGACGGCCTCGGCGATGAACGCGAGCGTGCCCTCGGAGCCGACGACGAGGCGTCGGAAGATCTCGACCGGTGTGTCGGCGTCAAGGAACGCGCACAGGCGGTAGCCGGTGACGTTCTTGATCTCGTACTTGTGTTTGACGCGCTGCGCCAGCTCCTCGTTGGCGAGCAGCTGCTCTCGCAGCTCCAGCAGTCCCTGGGCGAGCTCGGGCTCGGCGGCGGCGAAGCGGGTCTCGGCATCGGGCGCGGCGGTGTCGATGACGGTGCCGGAGGCGAGCACGAGCGTCATCGACTCGACGGTTGAGTAGGAGTCCCACCTGACGCCGCAGCGCATGCCGCCGGAGTTGTTGGCGATCACGCCGCCGAGCGTGGCGATGTCTTTGCTGGCGGGGTCGGGGCCGAGCTTTGCGCCGTGGCGCGCGAGCAGCCGGTTGGCGAGCCCGAGCAGCGTCCCCGCTTTGATCCGCGCGCGCGTGCCGCTGTCTTCGATCTTGACACCGGAGAACCAGCGCCGCACGTCGATCATGATGCCGCCGGTCTGCGCTTGCCCGCTGAGGCTGGTGCCGCCGCCGCGGAAGTTGACCGCGAGCCCCTGCTCGCGCGCGTAGGCGATCACCTTGCCGACGTCGCCGGCGTTGTGTGCCATCACCACGACGGCGGGTAGGCGCCGGTAGGGGGAGGCGTCGGAGGCGTAGGCGATCAGGTCGATCGCGCGCGCGAGCACGCGCTCTGCGCCAAGCAGCCTGATCAGATCGCCGCGCAGCGGCTCGGGGGTGCCGCCGGCGAGACTGTCGGGAGCGCGGTCCTCATGCGGGGCTCCCGGTGGGCGCCCGATCCGCTGCGTGTCAGGGGACAGCAACCTGCGGCGGGCGGGAGCTGCCGGCGCGCGCACGGTCAAGCGGGGGCCACCGCGCGGCTCACGCGATGGTCATCCCTGGAGCGACGTCGACCTGTACGAGCCGCGGGCCGTCCTGTGCGAGCGCATCGGCGAGCTCGGCGTGAAGCTCATCCCCCCCGGTGACGGTGACAGAGGGCACGCCGTAGCTGGTGGCGGTGGCGGCCACATCGAGCTGTGGCAGGTCCAGCCCGGGCGCGCCGGTGACGCTCTCGAGCGTGGCGAACCACTTGAGGATCGAGTACTCGTTGTTGCGCAGCACCAGGAACTTCACGGGGATTGAGTAGGCGGCGGCCGTCCAGAACGCGGTGATGGCGTACTGCGCGGAGCCCTCGCCGAGTACGCACACGACCTGGCGCTCGGGTTGAGCTAGCTGTACGCCGAGCGCTGCTGAGAGCCCAAAGCCGAGCCCGCCGCCGGCGCTGAAGTAGTAGG
>Ga0302326_10005228_pt1 | contig 29642 bp, 24 predicted proteins | sample Palsa_T0_3_FD_202264 | JGI IMG/M metagenome (GOLD analysis project Ga0302326, IMG submission 202264) | Peat permafrost microbial communities from Stordalen Mire near Abisko, Sweden - Palsa_T0_3 | ecosystem: Environmental > Terrestrial > Soil > Palsa > Peat permafrost | place: Sweden: Abisko... | reverse complement strand
GAAAGCCCCTGATCCACATGCTGAGTGGCCGCCGCGTAGGTGTCGATGATCTTCTCGTATCCGATTTCGTAGGCGTCCTGGTAGTACTCCAGGTTGTCGTTGGTCAGATACGGCGCCGGGTAGTAGGCACGGCCGATCTTGCCTTCCTTGCGGATCTCGATCTTGGACGCAACCGGGTGGATCGACGATGTCGAGTGGTTGATGTAGGAGATCGATCCGGTCGGCGGCACCGCCTGCAGGTTCTGGTTGTAGATGCCGTGTGTCTGCACCGACTCCTTCAGCCGTCGCCAGTCGTCCTGGTTCGGGATGCGGATGCCGGCATCGGCGAAGAGCTGGCGGACCCTGTCGGTCTCGGGCTCCCAGAGGTCGTCGGTGTACTTGTCGAAGAACTCCCCCGACTTGTACTTCGATCGCTCGAAGCCGCCGAAGGCGTGACCGCGTTCGATCGCAATGCGATTCGATGCCTTCAGCGCGTGATACAGCACCGTATAGAAGTAGATGTTGGTGAAGTCGATGCCCTCTTCGGACCCGTACAGGATGCGCTCGCGGGCCAGGTAGCCGTGCAGGTTCATCTGCCCCAGCCCGATGGCGTGAGAATCGTTGTTGCCCTGCTCGATTGACGGCACCGACCAGATATGGGTCTGGTCGCTCACCGCGGTCAGCGCGCGGATCGACACCTCGATGGTCTGGGCGAAGTCCGGCGAATCCATCGCCTTGGCGATGTTCAGCGAACCGAGATTGCACGAAATGTCTTTGCCGACTCTGGAATACGTCAGGTCTTCGTTGAACAACGACGGCGTGGACACCTGCAGGATCTCCGAGCAGAGGTTGGAGTGGGTGATCTTGCCCTCGATCGGGTTCGCCCGGTTCACCGTGTCCTCGTACATGATGTAGGGGTAACCGGACTCGAACTGCAACTCGGCCAGCGTCTGGAAGAACTCGCGGGCCTTGATCTTGGTCTTACGGATACGCGCGTCGTCGACCATCTCGTAGTACCTCTCGGTGACCGAGATGTCGGCGAAGGGCACTCCATAGACGCGCTCGACGTCATAGGGCGAGAACAGGTACATGTCCTCGTTGTTCTTCGCCAGCTCGAAGGTGATGTCCGGAATCACCACACCGAGGCTGAGTGTCTTGATCCGGATCTTCTCGTCGGCGTTCTCCCGCTTGGTGTCTAAGAAGCGATAGATGTCGGGGTGATGGGCGTGCAGATACACCGCGCCGGCGCCTTGACGCGCACCCAGCTGGTTGGCGTAGGAGAACGAGTCCTCCAGCAGCTTCATGATGGGGATGACGCCCGAGGACTGGTTCTCGATGTTCTTGATCGGCGCACCGTGCTCACGAATGTTGCTGAGCAGCAACGCAACTCCCCCACCCCGCTTGGACAGCTGCAGCGCGGAGTTGATCGAGCGGCCGATCGATTCCATGTTGTCTTCGATGCGCAGCAGGAAGCAGCTGACCGGCTCGCCACGCTGCTTCTTGCCCGAGTTGAGGAACGTCGGCGTCGCCGGCTGGAACCGGCCTTCGATGATCTCGTCAACAAGCTTCTCGGCCAACGCGGTGTCGCCGGCCGCCAGGGTCAGCGCAACCATCACGACGCGGTCTTCGAAGCGCTCGAGATAACGCTTGCCGTCGAAGGTCTTCAGTGTGTACGAGGTGTAGTACTTGAACGCGCCGAGGAAGGTCGGGAACCGGAACTTCTTCGCGTAGGCCCTGTCCAGCAGCGTCTTGACGAAGTTGCGTGAGTACTCGTCGAGAACCTCACGCTCGTAGTAATTCTCCTTGATCAGGTAGTCGAGTTTCTCGTCCTGGTTGTGGAAGAACACCGTGTTCTGGTTGACGTGCTGCAAGAAGTACTGGTTGGCCGCTTCGCGGTCCTTGTCGAACTGAATCTTGCCGTCCGCGTCGTACAGATTCAGCATCGCGTTGAGCGCGTGGTAATCCGTTTCCGGCGGGCCTCCCGGGAGGGAGGGGTGAGCGCCGGTGATTACAGGCTCTGCAGCGACGGTTGTTGGCACGTCTGTTCCTTCCAGAAGTCGGCGAGACCGGCGCGAACGGCTTCCACGTCGTCCGGGGTCCCCATCAGTTCCAAGCGATAGAGGTAGGGCACGCCACACTTGCGGGACACCACGTCGCCCGCATAGGCGAATTCGGTACCGAAATTGTTGTTGCCCGCGGCGATGACGCCGCGGATCAACGACCGGTTGTGTTCGTTGTTCAAGAAAGCGATGACCTGTTTGGGGACGTAGCCACCGTCGTTGATATTCGGAGTCGGCCGACCGCCCCCGTAGGTCGGCAGCACCAGCACGTACGGCTGGTCGACCTCGATACGGCCGTGCAGTGGGATCCGCGTTGCCGGGATCTCCAGCTTCTGCACGAACCGGTGGGTGTTCTCCGAGACGCTGGAGAAGTACACCAGGCTGCACGACGGCACGGCGATCCCCCTCCTGTCCTATTCGACGTTCTGAGTTATGCGCTCAGGACGGCAGCGGTGAGCGACTTGATCCGGTCCGGCCGGAAGCCCGACCAGTGGTCGTTGCCGGCGACCACGACGGGCGCCTGCAGGTACCCCAATGCCATCACATAGTCGCGCGCCTCGGAGTCGAGACTGATGTCGACGATGTCGTAGGCGATGCCTTGCTTGTCCAGCGCCTTGTAGGTGGCGTTGCACTGCACGCAAGCGGGCTTGGTGTAAACGGTGACGCTCATCGGCGGTACAACCCCTCTGTCGACTGGTGGGAAAACTCGCTGACTGGCAACTACTCGGGTACTGCGTATGTACTGCTATTCAGCGAACCGCCGCGCCTCAGAATTCCCATCTTGCCGGTCCGCGCCAACCGGGTTTCGATGCCGGCTGGTGCGTCCCGTTCGACCTGGTGTGCCTGTGGTCTGTCGGTGTCGGGAACACTACACCTAGTGGGTCCCCGTGAGTGGAGATACAATATGTTCTGAAAAACATTCATGGAATTCCCTGGTCGTAAGCCCTGCGATCGGCGAGTCTTCGGCGTGTCGCAGATCACAAAGTGGTCTCGCGGTGGTGTAGGGATAGATTTACCATCGGGCACCGACACGTCGCGCCGGATACATCAGCACAGCAAAGCGCCCCAGCGGTGACAAACCGCTGGGGCGCGTCCAGTGATCAGTTGACTTCGGCGGCCAGCTTGCCTACTGCGTCGAGCACGTTTGCGGACACTTCGGCATGCTCGCGCGGGTGCTGACCACTCAGCGTCTTGAACGGAACCGACAGTTTGACCGCATCAACCACGCGGGCACCGGCAATCCCGAACGACTTGCGGGTGTCGTCGTGCGCCCATACCCCGCCGTACTGGCCGAAGGAGCCCCCGATCACAGCCAGCGGCTTGCCTTTGAGGGCGCCGTCGCCGAATGGCCGGGACAGCCAGTCGATCGCGTTCTTGATGACGGCCGGGTAGCTGCCGTTGTATTCCGGGGTGACCACCAGTGCGGCGTCGGCTTCGGCCGCCGCGGCGCGCAACGCGGCCACCGGAGCCAACGCCGGAGCCTCGGCGTTCATCACGTCGTCGATCTCCTCGTTGTAGAACGGCAGGTCGCCCAGGCCCTCGAAGATGGTGACGACGATGCCGTCCGGGGCGACCTCGGTGGCCAGCTCGGCGATCTGGCGGTTGATCGACGCGCCGCGCAAGCTTCCCACCAGCGCTAAGACTTTGGTCTCGGACACGATCCAGCTCCCTTCGGTATTCGTTTGTACATCCTCGCATGATCTAACCGGACCGAGGTCCGCTTTGTTCCGGTGCCGCTACAGTAAATCTGTGAGGCCCGTCGACCCGGTTCGTGAGCTGCCTGTTTCCGCGCCGCAGGAGCGCGGTGACGCGGCCCGTAATCGCGTCCTGTTGCTCGACGCGGCCCGCCGGCTGGTGTCCGAACATGGCGCCGACGCGGTCACGATGGACGACATCGCCGCGGCGGCCGGCGTCGGCAAGGGCACCGTGTTCCGGCGGTTCGGCAGTCGGGCCGGGCTGATGATGGTGCTGCTTGACGAAGACGAGAAAGCCATGCAGCAGGCTTTCATGTTCGGTCCCCCTCCGCTGGGCCCCGATGCGTCGCCGCTGGATCGGCTACTGGCGTTCGGGCGCGCCCGGCTGCAGTTCACGCACACCCACCAGGAGTTGTTGTCGGCCGCCAACCGCGATCCGGCGTCGCGCTACGGTCCCGCCGCGGCGGTGCAGCGAACCCACGTGCGGATGCTCCTGGCCTCCGCAGGCACCACCGGCGACCTCGACGGTCAGACCGACGCGCTGTTGGCGTTGCTCGAGGCCGACTACGTCGAGTACCAGCTGATCGAACGCGGCCAGACTCTGCGGACGCTCGGCGATGCGTGGGAAAGCTTGGCTCGCAAGCTTTGCGGACGATGAAACCGCGTTGGATCCTGCACGTCGACCTGGATCAGTTTCTGGCCTCCGTGGAACTCGGTCGTCACCCCGAATTGGCCAGCCTGCCAGTCATTGTCGGAGGCAGCGGCGACCCGACCGAAGCCCGCAAGGTGGTCACCTGCGCGTCGTATGAAGCCCGCGAGTTCGGCGTACGCGCGGGCATGCCGTTGCGCGCGGCGGCCAGACGATGCCCTGATGCCACGTTCCTGGCGTCGGACCCCGCGGCGTACGACGCGGCCTCCGAGCAGGTGATGGGGTTGCTGCGCGATCTGGGCTATCCGGTGGAGGTGTGGGGATGGGACGAGGCGTACGTCGGCGCCGAGGTAGATGACCCCGGTGAGCTCGCCGAGCAGATCCGCACGGTCATCTCGTCGGCGACCGGCCTATCCTGTTCGGTAGGAATCAGCGACAACAAACAGCGGGCCAAAGTCGCGACCGGCTTCGCCAAACCGGCCGGTATCTACACCCTGACCGCAGCGAACTGGATGAACGTGATGGCCGACCGGCCGGTGGACGCGCTCTGGGGCGTCGGGCCCAAGACGACGAAAAAGCTTGCAGCCCTGGATATCACGACGGTGTGGCAATTGGCACAGGCTGACGCCGAGCTGTTGACGGCGACCTTCGGCCCGCGAACCGGGCTGTGGCTGCTACTGCTGGCCAACGGCGGCGGCGACGACACCGTGAGTTCCGAGCCGTGGGTACCCCGCTCGCGCAGCCACGTCGTCACGTTCCCGCAGGACCTCACCGACCGGGCCGAAATGGACTCGGCCGTAACCGAATTGGCCCAGCGTGCACTCGGCGAGGTGGTCGCGGAGGCACGCATCGTCACCCGCGTCGCGGTCACCGTGCGCACCGCGACGTTCTACACCCGCACGAAGATCCGCAAGCTCGACGAGGCCACCACGGACGCCGATGTCATTGTCGCGGCGGCGCTGCGGGTGCTGGACCTGTTCGAGCTGGACCGTCCGGTGCGTCTGCTCGGGGTTCGGCTGGAACTGCGGATGCCCGCGGTAGCACCGGGGCGGGCTTGAGGGTCCGGGTGAACACCAGGTTGACCTGCCGCATCGCGACGCTATAGGGCCACCAGGCAACCCTTTTGAACGCATACAACGCCCGGATGTCCGACGAGGTGTAGATCAGAAACCGATTCTTGGCGATGCCGGCGAGAATCTTGTCTGCGGCTCTCTCCGGGGACACCGCGTGGCCGCTGAAGCGATCGACCCAGCGACTGACCTGCGGATCGTCCCGGTCCACGCCGGCGATCTCGACGCTCTCGACCAGCGGGGTGCGCACCGCGCCCGGCACCACCACCGACACCCCGATCCGGTAGCGAGCCAGATCGAAGCGCAACACCTCGGACAGCCCGCGCAGCCCGAACTTGCTGGCGCTGTAGGCGGCGTGCCAAGGCAACCCGATCAGCCCCGCCGCCGAGGACACGTTGACCAGATGACCGCCGTTGCGCGCCGCCACCATCGGCGGCAGAAAGTTCTCGATCACGTGGATCGGGCCCATCAGGTTGATCGAAATCATCTTGTCCCACTGCTCATGCGACAGCCGGTCGACGGTCCCCCACGCCGACACTCCGGCGATGTTCATGACGAGGTCCATGCTCGGGTGATGGGCGTGGATGTGCTCGGCAAACGTGGTGACCTCGTCGTAGTTCGCGATGTCCAGCGCCCGATGCTCGGGGACCTGCGCACCGAGGGCGCGAGCATCGTTCACCGTCTGCGCCAAGCCATCGGCGTTGCGGTCGGTCAGGTAGAGCTCGACACCGAGGCCGGCGAGCCGTAGCGCGGTCGCCCGGCCGATGCCGCTGGCCGCACCAGTGACAAAGGCCCGCTTTCCCGCGAAAGTCATCTTCGACATGGGCAATGACGATACGGGTCAGGTTTCGAGCGAGCCGCCGCCCCACAGCGCGTTGAGCCACAACGCCTCGAGCACCCGCACGCCACGCTGCACGTCGCCGTCCGGGCCCAGAAACGCGGTGTCCCCGGACAACATCTGTGCCGTGGTCACCGACAGCGTGCGCACCAGCGTCGAAATGTCGTCGCTGATGGGATGGGCGGTGCCGGCCCGCAGCTCGTCCGTGACGACGCCGATGATCTGCTGGACCACTCCTTCGACCTGTTGATCGAGCAGATCGCGGATCTCGGCGTCGGTGCTGCGAGCGGCGTTGCACGCCGACATCACCGGGTCATTGTGGGCATAGACCGCTGCCGCGCTGCCGACCATCCGCCTGGCGAACGCCGCCGGCGATTCATCCGGGCTGCGTGGCGCGAAGTATTCGGTCAGCTCTTCGAGCTCGTGGGTGGCATCGGTGAGGATCTGCGCGAGCACCGCGTATTTCGAGTCGAAGTAGAAGTAGAACCCGGAACGGGCGACCCCCGCGCGATCGCTGATGGTGCTCACCGACAGCTGCGCGAACGGCTTCTCCTCGAGCAGCTCACGGACCGCCTGGACGATGGCGTGCCGCTGCCGGTCGCCCCGTCGCCGGGGAATCGGCACGACCGGTGCTTGATCAGCCACCCGGTCGGCTCCCTGCTCGCTGCGCACCCCACGACCTTGCCCCAAGCCGTGCGCAAATGGAAACTTGACAGCCGTCAAGTTTCACCTGAGGATGGCAATGAGTGACGTCTGCCACACCGCCGGTCCATCCTCTGCGCACGCCCCACAGAAGGAAAGTCAATGACGACTATCAGCACCCCGCAATACCTGCTTGATCAGGCCAGGCGCCGGCTGACGCCGACGGTGAACACCATCCCGGGCATGGGCCTGATCGAGAAACGGCTGCTGAACGTCGACTGGACGCAGCGCCCGCTGGCCGAACCGCCGGCCGGTAGCGGACTCAAGCCCGTGATGGGCGACCGCGGGCTGCCGGTGCTCGGCCACCTCATCGAGATGTTCCGCGAGGGCCCCGACTTCCCCTTGCATCTTTACCGGACACGCGGTCCGGTGTTCCACGCGCAATCGCCGGCTCTTCCGGCGGTCATCGCCATCGGCCCGGACGCCACCCAGGCGATCTTCTCCAACCGCAACAAGGAGTACTCGCAGAAGGGCTGGCACCCGGCGATCGGCCCGTTCTTCAACCGCGGCCTGATGATGCTCGACTTCGACGAGCACATGCATCACCGGCGGATCATGCAGGAAGCGTTCACCCGCAGCAGGCTCACCGGCTACGTCGACCACATCGACCAGGTGGCGACGGCGGTGGTGGCCGACTACCCCACCGACGACCCGCGGTTCCTGTTTCACCCGGCGATGAAGGAACTCACCCTCGACATCGCCTCGGTGGTGTTCATGGGCCACCAGCCCGGCACCGACCATGATCTGGTCACCAAGGTGAACCAGGCGTTCACTACCACCACCCGGGCCGGCGGCGCGATCATCCGCACCAGTGTTCCGCCGTTCAAATGGTGGCGCGGGCTGCAAGCCCGCAAGCTTCTCGAGGATTACTTCTCCGAGCGGGTCAAGGAACGCCGCAAGGCCGAGGGCACCGACATGCTCACCGTCTTGTGTCACACCGAGGACGACGACGGCAACAGTTTCACCGACGAGGACATCGTCAACCACATGATCTTCTTGATGATGGCCGCCCACGACACATCCACGTCGACCACCACCACGATGGCCTACAACCTGGCCGCCAACCCCGAGTGGCAGGAGCGCTGTCGCGACGAGTCGGACCGGCTGGGCGACGGCCCGCTGGACATCGAGGCGCTGGAGAAGCTGGAGTCGCTGGATCTGGTGATGGACGAGTCGCTGAGGCTTGTCACACCGCTGCCGTTCAACATGCGCCAGACCGTGCGCGACACCGACCTGCTCGGCTACTACGTGCCGGCCGGAACGAACGTGGTCACCTGGCCGGGCACCAACCACTGGCTGCCCGAACTGTGGACCGATCCGCTGAAGTTCGACCCGGCGCGGTTCACCGAGCCGCGGTCCGAGCACAAGCAGCACCGGTACGCGTTCGCGCCGTTCGGCGGCGGCGCCCACAAGTGCATCGGGATGGTGTTCGGCCGGCTGGAAGTCAAGACCGTCATGCACCGGTTGCTGCGCCGCTACCGGCTTGAGCTGTCCCAGCCCGGCTACCAGCCACGTTGGGACTACGGCGGCATGCCGATCCCGATGGACGGCATGCCGATCGTGCTGCGACGCCTTTAACGGTTGTGTGCGTACAGCCGATTCGCGCAGGCGATGACCGCCGACAGCGCCGACTCGGTGGGGTCGTCTGAGCAGCCCATCGCCCATTCGGCCCGGCAACCGTCGGTGCCCTGGATGAACGTTGCCGTCGTGTCGTCCGACTGCAACTGGTGAAACCGCAGCATCTCGACGGCGACGCCGTGGTCGTAGAGCATCGCGGTCAGCGCGGCCACCGGCCCGGTCGCCGTCGCTGTGGCGGTCTCGATGCGGTCGCCGAGCGCCAGCGTCGCCCGGAAAGTGTCGGGCTGCGGCCCCCGCCGGGTTCCGGCGCGCTCGCTGTCGGCGCACTCCCAGTGGCCTAGGCGCAGCGGCCCGGTGTTCGGCGCGTACGTGGCGGTGAATGTGCTCCATGGCATGGTGTCGGCGTCCTCCCGAAGTCCCCGCGGTAGCGCGACACCGTCGAATCGGATGGTCGGCGGCTGGAAGTGAATGTTAGCGGTGATGTCCGCGCTACTGATGTCTGTGATCGTCATGTGCCGGTCTTCTCTGGTCTGAAGGAGTGACCGACGGGTAGTAGCTCTCGACCCACAGCGGGGGGTCGGTCTGGATCAGACCCCGCTGCGGGTGCTGGCTACTACGAGAAGGTGTTGCACATCGCCGACGTTAGACGCCGACGGGCGGGCCGTGCAACTTCATTGCTGCCGGATCTACAGCCACCAGGAGGCGGCGGCGTCGAGGTGTCGCCGGATGCGGTGACGGGCCAGGCTGTCGTCCCCGTGCGCAATCGCTTCGATGATTCGCAGGTGAGCGTGCCGCACGTCGACGAGATCGCTGGCACTCGGGATTGGCTGGTCGGTGCTGGCCCAGTGCCGGCGGAAGAGCTCGACGAGAATTCGTAGAAACAACTCCAGCACGGCATTGCCGGCCAGCGTGGCCAGGCCGGTGTGGAACAGGAACTCCTCCACTCCCGCCGTGCGCGGGTCGTCACCGGCTTCCTCGATGAGCGATCGGTGCCGCTCGAGGAAGGCGCGCACCTCTGGGTCGTCGCGGCGTCTGACGACCTTCGCGACGTTGTCGATCTCGATGGCGTCGCGGATCATGCTCAGGTCTTCACGGCGGGGCTGTCGGTATTGCAGGTAGAGCGCGATGGTGTCAATGCTGGCCTGCGCCTGGGGTTCTGCCACCACGAGCCCGCCGCCGGGTCCGCGCCGCGTGGTCGCGACCGCGTGGTACTCCAGGAGCCGCACCGCTTCTCGCAGCACCGATCGGCTGACCCGATAGCGTTCCAGCAAAACGACTTCGGTGCCCAAGACCTCCCCCACGCGCCAGCCGCTGCTGGCGATGTCGTCCCGGATGGCAGCGGCCAACACTTCGGCGAGCTTGCCGTGTGGCGCGTCGCGATCGGGCCTCGTGCGTGGGTCGACGGCCGGCCGATGATGGTCTTGCAGCCACGCCGTCACCGACTCCGCGTGACTTTCGCTCAGTGTCATGGCGCGCGCCGCGTCGCCGGCCGTGACCGCCTCGACAACGGCGGAATGATCGCGGTGACGCAGGTCGATCGCTTCCACAGCATCGCGTGCGGAGTCCAGCCGCGAATCTTCGGCGTACCGCACGGTCAACCTCATCAGGATGTCGATAAACAGCTGCAGCACTGGATTTTTCGACTGATCGGCCAGCGCGGCGTGGAAATCGTCGTGCGGGTTGGCCGGATCCGGTGGATGACCCTCCTCGACGCGCAACACGGCGCGCAATCGGTCGATCCCTGCCTCGTCGATGCGCTGCGCGGCCAGGGATGCGGCCAACGGCTCCAACAGCAGTCGCGCATCCAACAGGTCGCCGATCGTGGTGCCCAGGTATTCCAGGTAGATGATGATCGCGTGCGTGGCGGGGGCGGCGTCCGGCTCGCATACCAGCAGTCCACCGTTCGGGCCGCGGCGCATCCGCGCCACCTGATGGTGTTCGACCAGGCGCACCGCCTCCCGCAGCACCGATCGGCTCACCCGGTAACGCTGTTGCAGCGCCTGCTCGGAGCCCAGCGATTGCCCAACCGGCCAGCCCCGGCGGATGACGTCAGCCTCGATGCGACGTGCGATCTGTGACGCTCGCTTATCGGGGCCGCGCTCAGGGTCAGCACCGGCTCCGTCATACGATAGAGCTTCAGGGCTCAATGGCACTATCGCTCAGAGTGATTCAGCATGTCAGCAACATGCATCCCGCGATCGGACCACCGCCGACGGCGGCCACCGCGACCTCGGGCCGGCGGGACACCTGCCGCTCCCCGGCTTCGCCGCGCAATTGCAGACAGGTCTCGTGCACCAGCCAATAGCCGTGCATGCGGCCCGCGGAGAGCTGACCGCCGTAGGTGTTCAGCGGCAGGACGCCGTCCAGTGCGATCCGCTCGGCCCCTTCGACGAACGGCCCGGCCTCGCCGTCGCCGCAGATGCCCAGGGCTTCCAGCCACGCGAACGTGAGAAAGGTGAAGCCGTCGTACAACTCCGCGAGGTTCAGATCGGCCGGCGTCAGGTCGGTCCGCGACCACATCTGTGCCGCCGCGTCCGCCGACGCCATCTTCGGATAATCCGCGCGGTGGAACCAGCCGCCCGCGCCGTCCGAGCCGCCGATCGCTTCCACCTTCACCGGTCGATGCGGACAGTCCTTGGCATAGTCGGCGGCCGACACCACCAACGCGATCGACCCGTCGATCGGGACGTCGCAATCCAACAGCCCGAACGGTGAGGACACCATCCGCGCGCCCAGGTAGTCGTCCATCGTCATCGGATCCCGGTACACCGCGCGGGGGTTCAGCGCCGCATTACGCCTGCTGTTGATCGCCAGCCAACCCAACTGCTCTTTGGTGGTTCCGTACAGGTCCATATGACGACGGCAGTGCAATGCCAGCCAGTTCGCCGCGGAATACGCCTGGGCGGCAACGAGATCGTTGACATCGTCCATCGGGCCGACCGCGGGCGGCGTCTCTCCTTCCGGCGTGTCGAACATCCGCGCCATCGGCGACGGGGCGGCATTCTCGTCCGGCTTCACCGGGACCGTGCCGCCCAGCATCTGGATCGTCCGGTAGATGAGCACGTGGCGTGCGTGGCCTTCCGACACCGCCCGGCATGCCGAGATCACCGGATTGAGCAGACCACCGGTGCCGAATCCCGACCCACAGTCGGCCGCCTCGATCTGTAGCGCGGCGTTGACCTCGGCCGCGGGAGTGTCGCCCAGCGTGGCGATGCCGTCGATGTCCGAGGCGGTCAGGCCGGCGTCGTCGATGGCGGTGCGCACCGCCTCCATGGTGAGGTCGAGCCCGGGAATGCCGGTGCGACGGCCGATTCGGGAGATACCGATGCCGGAAATGATCGCGTCTTTTTCGAAGTAGCTCATCTGCGCCGTCCGTTAGACCAACCCACTGCATACCAACTCAAAACGAATTCAGTGTACTGTATTGCCCGTGTCGACCGAGGCGACGTCGCAACTTCGTATCGCGCATTGCGACAACTGCGCACAATGGGTCCATCCCGCTGCCGGCGAATGCCGCGACTGTGGCGGTCCGCTGGCCGCGCGGCCGGTGTCCGGCCACGGCACGGTGTTCACCTACACGGTGAACCACCATGCGTTCAACCCAGAACTCCCCACCCCGTACGTTATCGCGCTCGTCGAGCTCGCCGAGCAGAGCGGACTGCGGGTGGCAGCGAACATCGTTGACTGTCCACCGGATTCGGTGACGTGCGGGATGCGCGTCGAAGCGCTGCCGGAGCCGGGCCCCGGCGGCGCCCCGCGCTTCGCACCAGCCTGAGCGCGCCCGCTAGTTGATCAGCGGGTCACGCGGCATCCCGAGTATCCGCTCGGCGATCTGATTGCGGGTCACTTCGGAGGTACCACCGGCGATCGCCATACCCCGGGCACCCATGATCAGCCGCCCGGATAACGCGCCGGCCCCATCGAGCAGCGCGACCTCGGGGCCCACCAGCGCCGCCATGATCGCTGCGCCCTCAATCATGTGGTCGGCCAACATCAGCTTGGTGACGTTGCCTTCCGGGCCGGGGCCTGCTCCCTCGACGCTGCGCGCAACGCGTCGCAGGTTCAGCAACCGCAGGGCATTCTCCTCGGCGAGGTAGGACCCAAGCCGACTTCGCCCGCCCGCCAATTGGTCCGGCTGATCCTGGATCAGCTGAACCAGTTGGCCGGCCAAACCTTCGTAGAAGGATCCGCTGCCGCCGATGCTGACCCGCTCGTTGCCCAGCGTCGCCCTGGCGACCGTCCATCCGGTGTTGGGCTCCCCGACGACGTCCTCGTCCGGCACGAACAGGTCGTTGAAGAACACCTCGTTGAAGTCCGAGCCGCCGGTGATCTGACGTAGCGGCCGCACCTCAACCTCGGGAGCCTTCATGTCGACGATCACGGTGGTGATGCCCGCGTGCTTGCGTGCTTGCGGATCGGTGCGCACGGTGGCCAGGCCGCGAGCGCAGTAGTGCGCCCCGCTGGTCCACACCTTCTGCCCGTTGATCTTCCAGCCGCCGTCCACCCGGGTGGCTTTGGTCTTGATGGACGCCGCGTCGGAGCCGGCGTCGGGCTCGGAGAACAGCTGGCACCAGATCTCATCTTTGCGCAACGCCTTCTCGACGAATCGCTCGATCTGCCAATCAGTTCCGTGCTGGATGAGGGTCAGAATCACCCACCCGGTGATGCCGTAGTCCGGTCGCTTGATCGCCGCGGCCCGAAACTCCTCCTCGATGACCAACTGCTCGACCGGGTCGGCGGCCCGTCCCCACGGCTTGGGCCAGTGTGGCATCACGTAGCCGGTCTCAATCAGCTTGTCGCGCTGCGCTTCCTTGGCCAGTGCCGCGATCTCGGCGGCGTCCTCCCGGATCCTGGTGCGCAACTCTTCGGCCTCGGGCGGCAGGTCCAGGCTGTTCTCCCGGGCTGCGCCGGCGGCAATGCGGTCGAACACGTCGTGGGCCGGTCCGTCGCCGCCGAACAGCGCCGTGGTCACCAACGCCCGTCGCAGATGCAGGTGCGCATCGTGCTCCCAGGTGAAACCGATACCGCCGTGCACCTGGATGTTCAGTTCGGAGTTGCGTGCGTAGGCCGGAAATGCCAGTGCGGCAGCAGAAGCGGCGGCCAGCCGGAACTGGTCTTCGTCCTCTGATGCGGCACGGGAGGCGTCCCACACCGCGGCGATCGCCGACTCGGTGGCGACCAACATGTTCGCGCAGTGATGCTTGATGGCTTGGAAGGTGGCGATGGTCCGGCCGAATTGCTGGCGCACCTTGGCGTAGTCGACGGCGGCGTCGACGCAGTCAGCCGACCCGCCGACCGCCTCGGCGGCTAACAGTGTGCGGGTCCGGGCCAACGCCGATTCGCGCGCACCGCGCAGGATGTCGTCGTCCCTGACGCTGACGTCCTTGAGCCGGACCCGCCCGGAACGCCGGGTCGGATCCAGGTTCTCCGGAACCTCGACCGATACACCAGCGCGATCACGGTCCAGCACCAGCACGTCGTCGCCCGCTGCGATCAGCAGCAGGTTGCCCAGGCCGGAGCCGAGCACGATCCCGGCCTCACCGTCAGCCACGCCGTCGTTGAGTCGCACCTGCCCGCCGAGACCGATGCCCGCGGTGACGGTTCCGTCGATCAGCCCTGGGAGTAGCCGCGACTTCTGTTCAGCGGTCCCGTCTTTGGCGATCACCGCTGAAGCGATGACGGTCGGCACGAACGGCCCGGGCGCCACCGCTCGACCGAGTTCGTCGATGACGACCACGAGTTCGGGCAGGCCGTAACCCGAGCCGCCGTGTTCTTCGTCGATATGCAGGCCGAGCCAACCGAGTTCGACGATGCCCTGCCAGATCGGCGAGGGCGTTTCCTCGGGCGCGTCGAGCAGGGACCGCGCCGCCGCACGCGCCTTCTGCGAAGTCAGGAAACCGCGCGCAACATCAGCGAGTTCGCGGTGGTCATCGGTCAGTGCGATACCCATACGCGGGCCTTCCTCTTGGACGCCATCGACCAGTGGGAATGAGTGTACTTAAATGTGCCGACCTTCCAACCGGCTGGTCGGCCCGCGTTGACGGCTATCGCATCACTTGGGGGCGAACCGTTGCCCGGCGTCCAGCCGCAGGCACTGACCGTTCAGCATCGGGTTGTCCACGATGGCCGCGACCAGCTTCGCGTACTCCTCGGGACGGCCCAAACGCTTGGGGAACGCCGCATCCTTGGTCAGCGCGGTCGCGAACTCGTCGGGAATGCCCTTGGTGATCCCCGTTGCGAACAAACTCGGTGCGATGGCCAGCACACGGATGCCGAGTGATCCGAGGTCGCGCGCCATGGTCAGACACATGCCCGCGATGCCGGCCTTGGCTGCGGTGTAGGCGACCTGGCCGATCTGGCCCTCGAACGCCGCGATCGAGGCGGTATTGATGATGACGCCGCGCTCGTCGTCCTCCGGCTCGTTCTGGCTCATGTGGCTCGCCGCCAGCCGACTGATGTTGAAGGTGGCGATGAGGTTGAGATTGATGGTCGACTGGAAGGACTCGAGGTCATGTGGGCCCGTTTTCGACAGGGTCCGCTTCGCAATGCCGCCGCCGGCCGTGGTCACCGTGACATGCAGGCCGCCGAGTTTGTCGACCGCGGTCTTGAGGGTTTCCTCGGTACCGGCGAAGTCGGTCACGTCGACCGGATAAAAGTCGCCGCCGATCGCGGCCGCGACGTCCTTGCCGTCCGACCCCTCGCGGTCGAACACCGCAACGCTGGCCCCGCGTGCGGCGAGCAGTTCGGCGCTCGCGCGGCCCATACCCGAGGCGCCGCCGATGACGACGACCTTCTTGCCGTTGATCTCCATCCAAACCTCCGTGTTTGATCCGGATCGCTTTCCGGGCTTCTGTCGATTGCCCGGCTCCTCCTCATCGCGCTGCGCGCTCTGCATCGTCACCGGGCGTGCCTGCACGTTATCGCGACCGTGCGTGACGTTGTCGGCCAGGCATGTAAAGGTGGGTTGTGCTGCTGATCGACGTCGCGACCACCTCGGTCGACGTGGGCGGCTCGGCTTCGCGGCTGGCCAAGACCGCGCGGATCGCCGAACTCCTGGGCCAGACCGAATCCGATCCGACCCTGGTTGCGATCGTCGTGGCATGGCTTTCCGGCGAACTGCCGCAGCGTCAAATCGGCGTCGGCTATGCGGCTTTACGGTCGTTGCCGCCCGCCGCGGCGCAACCGAGTCTGACCGTCGACGGCGTGCACGCCCGCCTGTCGGAGATCGGTGCCGTCGCGGGAAAGGGCGCGCAGGCCCGGCGGGCCGAGCTAGTCGCCGAATTGTTCTCGTCCGCAACCGAAGTCGAACAGACGTTTCTGCGCCGCCTGTTGACCGGCGAGCTGCGCCAGGGCGCGCTGATCGGCGTGATGGCCGACGCGGTCGCGAAGGCCGCGCAGATCCCCGCCGCCGCGGTACGCCGCGCGACGATGCTCGGCGGCGACCTGCCCGCCGTCGCCGCGGCGGGTTTGACCGGCGGCACGGCGGCGCTGGAGGAGTTCACGCTGCGAGTGGGCCGACCGGTCGGACCGATGCTGGCCCAAACCGCGGCGGGTGTCAGTGAAGCGCTGGAAAAGCTCGGCGGCGAAAGTATTTTCGAGGCAAAGCTGGACGGCGCCCGAGTGCAGATACATCGGGCGGGCGATGAGGTCACGGTCTACACCCGAAGTCTCGACGACGTGACCGCGCGGCTACCCGAGGTGGTCGAGGCGACGCTGGCGCTGCCGGTTCGCGAGCTGATCGCCGACGGCGAGGCGATCGCATTGCGACCCGACGGCCGGCCGCAGCCCTTCCAGATCACCGGCTCGCGGTTCGGCCGGTCCGTCGATGTCGCGGCGGCGCGCGCCGCCCAGCCGCTGTCGGTGTTCTTCTTCGACATCCTGCACCGCGACGGCACCGACCTGCTTGACGCGCCAGCCGCCCAACGAGCGGCGGCTCTCGACGACATCGTGCCCGCACCGAATCGGGTCGATCGGCTGATCACCTCGGATCCGGTTGCCGCAGGCGACTTTCTGGACGCGACGCTGGCCGCGGGCCACGAAGGCGTGATGGCCAAGTCGCTGACCGCACCCTACGAAGCGGGACGCCGCGGCGCCGGATGGCTCAAGATCAAACCGGTACACACCCTCGATCTCGTCGTGATAGCGGTCGAGTGGGGATCGGGCCGGCGCACCGGGAAGCTGTCCAATATCCACCTCGCTGCTCTCGATCCGACGACCGGCGGATTCGTGATGCTGGGAAAAACGTTCAAGGGCATGACCGACGCCATGCTTGATTGGCAGACAGAGCGCTTTACCGAACTCGCCGTCGATGGCACCGCGGGTTATGTGGTGCAGGTCCGGCCCGAACAGGTCGTGGAAATCGCCTTCGACGGCGTGCAGGGCTCGACACGCTATCCCGGCGGCGTGGCGTTGCGGTTCGCCCGGGTCCTTCGGTACCGGCATGACAAGAGTCCAGCCGAAGCTGACACCATCGACGCCGTCCGTGCCTTCTACGAGCGCGGCTGAAGCAAGCCGCGATACCAGCGAGGGAACGCCGAAAAGGACCTGCCTTGAAATCGTCTACGGTCCGAAATGGCGTGCCCGCGATCGAGGTCGGCGACTTTCTCGCCGTGTGATCGAGGTCGGCGCCTTTCTCGCCCTGTGATAGAGGTCGGCGACCTTCACCGCAACACATCCGTTCGGGCCCCGAGCCGATGGCGCTGGCCTTAAGTGCACCAGGCAGGCGGTAGGCGGCGCCGTACAGACGAGGGCCGAACGACTACCGGCTTAGGGTCCAAAGCCTCATGGCCTGCAAGTCCCGCCCGGCATAGCGTCGTTGTTGACGAAAGGAAGCCAAAATGTCCTCAACGGCAGAGCATTACGGCGTCATAGTCGGCGTCGACGGATCGCCGGCATCAGATGCCGCGGTTTGTTGGGCCGCGCACGACGCGGTCATCCGCGACATACCGCTCACCCTCGTGCATGTGGCCAATCCCGCGGCTTCGACATGGTCGCAGGCCCCGTTACTGGACGAATTTGCAGAATGGCAGAAAGCCGAGGGTCATACCATCCTCGCAAACGCACTGAAGATCGCCGATGACGCCGCGGGAAATGCTCTGCGGATACCGATCGACACGCAATTCCTCTCTTCGGCTCCCGGCCCGACGCTCGTCGATTTGTCGAACGATGCCAAGCTGATCGTCGTCGGCACGAACGGGCGCGGAGCACTGGCCCGCGGTTTGCTCGGCTCGGTCAGTTCTGGACTAGTGCGGCACGCCCATTGTCCCGTCGCAGTCATCCACGACGAGGCCCCTCTGATGCCACATCCCGCACAGGCTCCTGTACTCGTGGGAATAGACGGCTCAAGGTCCTCCGAGCTCGCTATGGCGATCGCTTTCGACGAAGCCTCGCGCCGCCACGTCGATTTGATAGCCCTGCATGCGTGGTGTGATGGGGACGCGAGCGATTTGCCAAGTGTGGATTGGCCGGAAGTAAAGGCAGAAGAAAAAAAGCGCCTTATGACCCGGGCGCTGGCGGATTGGCTAAAACGCTATCCCGACGTGACTGTGCAGACACGCCTCGTTTGCGATCGACCAGCCCGCGCGCTCGTCAATACATCTGAATTTGCACAGCTTGTCGTAGTTGGAAGTCACGGGCGGAATGCCCTGACCCGCACGCTCTTGGGGTCGGTCAGCAACGCGGTCGTTCAATCCGTTCGTGCGCCGGTGATCGTGGCTCGGTCGGTCGAGGGGCTAGTGAGCACCACCGTCACCGCCTCAGCCTTAACCACATCGATTCTCCAGGAGCAGAACATGATTGAGCTCAGAACGTCATCTTTTCTCGGGCCGATGTAACTGGTAACCGGCGAACGATTCTTCGACAGCAGATCTGGAGTTGTGACGTGGCTGAGCACATGCGCCGAGTCAGTGGTCGAGCTGCGGCGGCGCCCGCATGAAAACTGCCAAAAGTTGGCCGGTCCGTCGGCCAGCCAGGGCGGGACTGCGGTCGTTGTCGCACGCCGCGTGACCAGCAGCGATTCAGCGGGCCGGGGTGTTCATGTTCCTGCCGGGTGTGAAACGTCGCGTGTTCACCTCAGAGGTCTTCGATGAAGGGGATGCATGCGCATCGCGGGATCAGGAGGCGTTGATGTTGCTCCGAACCATCACGATCACTGCGGTTGTCGCAGCGAGTCTGACCGGATGCGGAAGCACCAGTGGCGGTGGGGCCGCCAGCGGCGCCCAGGAGAACATCGCGGGCCAGATTTGTGGTCAGCGGGGCGCAGCCAAACCCGAATACCCTAGGACGATCCCGAAGATCGACGGCGCTGCGACGAGTTTGTCGGGTGCCGGGTCGACGTTCGTGGCTCCGGTCATGTCGGTGTGGGCGAAAGACTACTCACAGTCCGATGGGGTGCAGGTCGCCTATCAGCCGATCGGTTCCGGAGGTGGTGTGCAGCAGATCGTCGCCGGCACGGTTGACTTCGGCGCATCCGACACCCCGATGAAGGACAGCGAGCTGACGGCCGCGAAATTCGGCCCGATCCTGCACATCCCGTTGACGCTGGGTGCCGTCGTGCCCGCCTACAACGTCAAGGGCGTCCAAACCGGCCTGAAGTTCGATGGTGACACGTTGGGCAAGATCTTCGCCGGCAAGATCACCAAGTGGAATGACCCGGCGTTGGTCGCGCTGAATTCGGGCGCGAATCTTCCCGACCAGCCGATCGCGGTGGCGCACCGTTCGGATGGCTCCGGCACCACCGCGGTGTGGACGGACTTTCTGACTAAGGAAAGCCCGATGTGGGTGCAAGCCCTTGGTGGCTCGGACAGGAGCTTCGGCAAGGACATCGCGTGGCCAGTCGGTATCGGCGGTAAGGGCAACGAGGGCGTTTCCGGGGTGATCAACCAGACCGATGGGAGCATCGGCTACGTCGAATTGGCCTATGCGTTAGCGCAGAACCTCAATTACGGCGTCGTGAAAAACAAGACCGGCAACTTCATTCAGCCCTGCGTCGCCACCATCACCGCCGGCACCCAAGGCATCGCTTACCCGCCGGACCTACGGGTAAGCCTGACTGACGGCCCCGATCTCCACGCCTACCCGATCACCGGCACCACCTACGCGCTGGTGAATCAGAACCAGACCGACGCAGCGAAGGCAAAGGCGCTGGTCAACTTCTTCTCCTGGACCCTGTCTACGGGTCAGGACGAGGCTGCCAGCGTCAATTACGCCCCACTGGGCAAGGATTTGCAGGGTTTGGCAGCGGGCATGGTTCGAAGGATCACCCTCAACGGCGACCCGGTCGCAAAATGACCCGGGCTGCCCGAACGGGGAAGTTTTGACCGCGGAAGTCCTAGCCCCGCCCGACACGTCGGAGCGATCATCGGACGGCGAGTTCATCGATCGGCTGTTCGCGCGGCTGATGGCCGCCGCGGCGCTGACCGTGATCGCGGTCTTGGTGGCAACGGCAGTCTTCCTTCTGATCAGGGCATGGCCAGCTCTGTCGCACTACGGGCCGCTGAGTTCTTTTCACCCTCGCTGGGCGCCATCGGAGGCACTGGCCAACTCATCCCAGCCCAATCCTTACGGGATCATGCAGTTCATCTACGGGACCGTGGTGACCTCGCTGGTCGCGATGGTGATCGCAGTGCCGGTTGCCGTCGCGGTGGCCCTCTACATCACCAATCTCTCGCCAGCAGTGCTCCGGCGACCGTTTTCATCGTTGGTCGACCTGCTCGCGGCGATCCCGAGCGTGGTCTACGGCTTCTGCGGAGTGTTCGCGCTGATCCCCGCGCTCGGGCCAATCGGTCACGGGTTGACGTCCGTGTCGGGAATCCCGGTGCTGGGCTGGTTGTTCGAGGGCCCATTTTTCGGTTATTCCGTGTTCGCGGCTGGCGTGGTCCTCGCGATCATGGTGCTGCCCATCGTCACCGCGATTTGTCGGGAAGTCTTCGATACCGCGCCGCGCGCCGAAAAGGAAGCCGCGCTGGCGTTCGGCGCGACCAAATGGGAGATGCTGCGCCTCGCGGTGTTGCCACGATCGCGTTCGGGGATCGTCGGCGCCGCGATCCTGGGGCTAGGCCGGGCGTTCGGCGAGACGATCGCGGTGACCATGCTGATCGGCAACAACGTGTTGAGCATCCCGCACGGGATCATGCGCCCGGGATCCACCATGCCCAGCGTCATCGCCAACGAATTCACCGAAGCCAACCAGCCTTTCCATCTGGATTCACTGTTCGTGGTCGCCTTCGCGTTGCTGTTGTTGTCATTGCTCGTCAACATCATCGGCAAGCGCATCGTCGGCCGAGTTTCGGAGCACATCGCGTGAGCACGACGGTCGACGAAGAACCACTCGAGGAACTGGCCGAGATCGACGCGTTCCCCGGCGAGCGCCGCCGCCAAATCACCAACCTTTTCATGCACGCGGTACTGCTACTGGTCATGATCGCCACCGTCGCCGTGCTGGCCTGGGTGCTCGTCTACGTCGCTGGACAAGGGCTGAAGTACCTGGGCCCGGAGTTCCTCACCCAGACCCCGCCTGGCAATCCCAGCCAATCTGGTGGCGGATTCCTGAACGGCATTATCGGAAGCCTCATCGTCACCGGCATCGCCACGGCACTGTCAATGCCCGTTGGTATCGCGGCCGCGATCTACCTGGTCGAATACGGCGGCCAGCTGGCCCGTGTGACACGCTTTCTCACCGACATACTGGTCGGCGTGCCGACGATCGTCACCGGCGCATTGGTGTACGCGATGTGGGTGGTGTTCTTCGGGTTCTCTGGCATCGCCGGAGGAATCGCACTCGGACTGGTCATGTTGCCGCTGGTGATCCGCTCAACCGAAGAGATGCTGCGACTCGTGCCCCGCGAACTGCGTGAAGCCTCGTTCGCGCTGGGCGCCACCAAAGCGTGCACCATCATGTCAATCGTGCTTCCCACCGCGAGCTCAGGAATCATCACCGGGATCATGCTCGCGTTTGCGCGCGCCATGGGAGAAACAGCGCCGCTGCTACTGACTGCGCTCGGCAACGACTTGTTCATCGAACTCAACCCGACCAAGCGGATGTCGACCCTGTCCTTGCAAATCTTCGGCAACGCCATAACCGGGTACAGGGCCGCCCAAGCCCGTGCCTGGGCGGGAGCACTGACTCTGGTCGCGCTGGTCCTTTTTTTCACCGTGGCGGCCCGGTGGATCGCCAGCCGAACCAGCGTTGGTCGCGGACGTGTGACCGAACCTAGAGCGTGAGGATTCGGTCAACCGACTGCGACGACGCAGGTCTGCCGGCCGGGTAGCGAAGGACACCATAGGAGGATCGCGTGACAAGGGATATCAACGTGAAAACGGGTGACGCGGCGACCGGGAGTGCCCAGCACGCACCTCCGCCGGCGCCCCCGGCGACCGAGCCGGCAGCGGACGGCGTCCCTACGCTGCGCAGGGGTGCCAAACGGCTGGAGGCACGGGATCTCAACATTTACTACGGCTCCTTCAAGGCGGTGGCCGACCTCAACATGACGGTCAATCCGCGCAGTGTCACCGCGTTGATAGGACCATCCGGGTGCGGCAAGTCGACTGTTCTGCGAGCCCTGAACCGTCTACACGAGACCGCCCCGGGCGGGCGGGTGGAAGGATCGGTGTTGCTCGACGGCTGTGACATCTATGGCAAACAGATCAGCGCGGTTGCTGTGCGCCGCATCGTCGGCATGGTGTTCCAGCGGCCAAACCCCTTTCCCACCATGTCGATTCGCGACAATGTGGTTGCCGGTCTGAAACTGCAACGGACACACAAGAAGAAAGGCCTCGACGAGCTCGCCGAACGGGCGTTGCGCGGGGCGAACCTGTGGAACGAGGTCAAAGATCGGCTGGACACGCCCGCCGGAGGTCTGTCCGGTGGTCAGCAGCAGCGGCTCTGCATCGCCCGGGCCATCGCCGTCTCGCCCGATGTACTGCTGATGGATGAACCCTGCTCTGCGCTCGACCCCATCTCAACACTGGCAATCGAGCAGCTGATCGCGGAGCTCAAGGCGCAGTACACCATCGTCATCGTTACCCACAACATGCAGCAGGCTGCTCGCGTCAGCGATCACACCGCGTTCTTCAACCTCGAGGCCACCGGCAAGCCCGGACGGCTGGTCGAAATCAACAAAACCGAGAAAATCTTCTCCAAACCCGACCAGAAGGCCACCGAGGACTACATTTCCGGCCGGTTCGGCTGACCGCTCAGCGTTGACGGCAACGTGCCGGCGAAGTCCCCGGTGGTGTCGGCACCTCGGCGATTGAGTCGTAGCTATCGGGCGAGAGTAGCCGTCTGCGACTACCGCCGCTCGCGTAAGTGATAACTACGAACCGGATGCAGCGCATTCCATCCTGCACCCCGACACTCGCACATGAATGGGCGTAGGTCCTTCGTCCTCGGGCCCGGCGCTTCGATGGCGACATTACGCGAAGAAGGCCCAACGACCGTCTCAAGAAAGGACCAAAGCCTCACGACGGGCAGTGCGACGCGGCATAGCGTGCTCCTTGACGAAAGGAAATCAAATGTCCTCAACAACAAGGCATTACGGCATCATCGTCGGCGTCGACGGGTCGCCCGCATCGGATGCCGCTGTTAACTGGGCCGCGCACGACGCGGTCATGTGCGGCGTAGCGCTCACCTTGATGCACGTGCAAGACCCCATAGCTCGGACGTGGTCGCAGGCCAAGGCGTTAGAAGAGGTGGCGGGGTGGCAGAAAGCCGAGGGTGGTGGCATTCTCGCGAACGCGTCGAAGATTGCCCATGACATTACGAAAGATGCTTCGCAGATAACAATCAATGGCGAATTGGAATTTTCGGCTACCGTCCCGACGCTTATCGACCGGTCCGAAGATGCGGAACTGATTGTGGTCGGCACCGATGGGCGCGGTGCTTTGGCTCGCGGTTTGCTCGGCTCGGTCAGTTCTGGACTGGTGCGGCACGCCCGCTGCCCCGTAGCGGTCATCCATGACGTAGAACCACGGATACCGCATCCCACGAATGCTCCTGTTCTCGTGGGAGTAGACGGTTCGTCAGCTTCCGAGCTCGCTACCGAGATCGCATTTGACGAAGCCTCGCGTCGCCGCGTCGGTTTGACAGCATTGCATGCGTGGATCGCCAGAGAACTCATCGAACTTCCAGGTGTCGACTGGCCGGCGGTCAAGGCAGAAGAGGAGCGCCTGATGAGCGAGGCGCTGGCGGGGTGGGAGGAACGCTATCCCGACGTGACTGTGAACAAGCTCCTCGTTTGTGATCAGCCGGCCCGTGCGCTGGTCGAAACATCCCAATCTGCACAGCTTGTCGTGGTCGGAAGTCACGGCCGGAATGCCTTGACCCGCACGTTCTTGGGGTCGGTCAGCAACGCGGTCGTTCAATCCGTCCGTGTGCCGGTGATCGTGGCGCGGCCATCATAGAGACAGGATGACGAAACGGGAGCCCGCGATCACTACTTCGCCAGTTCAACGCTCGCTCACAACTCTTTTCAGGAGCCGCTCATGACTTGAGCCGGCACGACAGTGGATTAGCGGCGGTGTCGACGGCGAGCAGGCAAGTGAGCTTCGACGTAAGGCGACACCCCAGGCATCTCAAATCTGAAACCAGGCTTGCCATTTCGATGGGCGACCGGAATCAAATGCAGGTATTGCAATGAATTTTTCACGCGAGTCGCAGCACAGCACACTCGTGTTCGCTCGGGTGCTCGGCCCCTCGTTACAGACTTCGACGCGAATCCGGTATGGCTCTGAGTAACAGGCGCTTCATGCTGGTCGGCGGCCTTGTCATCGTCGCGCTTCATCAGTGCTGGCGACGGGGCGCAGCAGTCATCGTTTTCTGTTATGGCCTGGCTTTTGGCGCTGCGTGGACTCTTTCTGCTGGCGTTCCCAACGGCCTTCATGTCGACGGCGAACTCAGTGCTCGAACTGAGTGCGCTGCGGCGAACAGTCTGCGTCTGCTTAGCGTTGATCGGGCTTTATCTGACGTACGAGGGCTGGATGTCAGCACCAAGTCAATCTATGACCTCGCAAGGGACAAGCTCTACCACCGATTGGCCCCGAGCAGCGTGACGTTCAATCCCAGGCGAAGATTTAAGAAACGCCGCAAGGTCTAGATCGACAAAAAGTCGGCGCACCGCCGGAGCCTGTCAAATTAGATAGAACAGCATCCTTCGCAGATGGATAAGCGACAGACCGCGATGTGCCGAATGCGTTGACTTAGAAACTGTTTCGAAGTTCAGGTGCCACGAGGTGCAAGATCGCGTCGCCGCATCAGCTGGTATCCCGCCTGGCCGCGCGATGGTGGTGGGGAATGCGATCTAGCCACCCCGCTCTCAGCGGCACATCGTTTCCGGTGATGTGCAACACGTCGAGGTTGATGATCGCTCACAATGGAAATCCGCTCATTACACAACGCGGACGCCGCCGTCCCGCATTTCTCCTGCAAAGTTGGAGTGCATCATATGAGCACGGTCTTCATTGTCACGCTGAGCCTGCTTTCCCTGGCGGGTTGCCTGCGATCACAAGTAGCCCGGGACGCCGGCGAACAGATCTCTGTTGGCCAGCCGCACGGGCACCGGCGACTCGTATGAGTTACGACTTGGCGGTATGGGAGGGTGCGGGGCCAGGGACCGATCTCAAAGGCCTGCAACTTTTTCATCGGCTGTACGACAACTTCATGAACGGCGGTGAATTCGTCTTGGCGTCGGCGCAGATTCAGACCTTCGTCGCGAAATTAGTTGACCGGTGGGCCGATATCGACGCCTCCGGGGCTGACGACAGGTGTCCCTGGGTACACCGGCCGCTAATCCGCAACGCCTCAGGCCCGTTGATCTATTTCGCGGTGCGCTCGAGCAGAGCTTCCGAAGTCGTGCCGTACGTCGTCCAGCTTGCCACCGAGAACGGACTGGTGTGCTTTGACCCGCAAATCGGCGAGGTCCGCTAAGACGACAGCATTTGACGAGCGACGACTAGTTCCCGTTCCGCGCGGTCTGCCCAGTTCGGTGGTGCAGCTTCGGGGGTGAACGTCACCGACGGCGGCATGGGTAACTTCCACGAAACGTGCACCGATGCTAGTAGTTCGCGGCGCACGTCGTCCGTCGAGATAACCTGTGCCCCAGTACTTCAGCGAGCGCATGCGCGAGAGTCGACTTGCCGGTGCCCGGATTGCCACCGATCAGCGCCAGCCGGATGGCGCCGTTCTCCAGGTGCTGGAGCGCAATGTCCACGTGCGTGGCGGCATCCGCTTTGCTCTCCGAATTGCCCTGCACCACTCGCACGCAATCGACCTTGGCTCGTACGACCGCGCGGTACCCGATATAGAAGTCCCGCAGTGACGCAGGCGCCGTGTCCGCCGAGTGTGCGACGTACTGTTCGAGGAAGTAGTCGCCAAGGTCTTTGCGGCCCAGAAATTCTAGGTCCATCGCGAGGAAGGCGGCGTCATCGATGCGATCGACGTAGCGAAGCTCGTCGTCGAACTCCAGGCAGTCGAGCAGTGCCGGCTCCTTGCCGACGCAGAAAATATCATCAGCAAGCAGATCGGCGTGACCATCGACGATGCATCCTTCGTCGATCCGTTGATTGAGCAAAGCCGCTCGCCCTGAGGTACATTCGGCGGCGAGATGCTTAATCCGCGATAGCGAACGGTCCGAGAGCCCCGAACTCGACGTGGCCGCGTAGCGGTTCAGTTCCGACAAGTTCTCTTGCCAGCGTTGCACGATCGCGCTGCGCTTGCCCTGCTCACTGATTACCTGGCCCCGTTCGGCCTGCTCGTGAAAACGGGCCAGCATACTGGCGATACGGTCGAGCACACCCTGGGCCGACTGGCCCGGCTGCTCATTTGTCACTATGGACGCCAATCGGTCCTCGTCGCGGTAGCGGCGCATGACGACGATCGGCTCGGCCGGCCCACCGGTCGGGTCGGTGAGATGTGCGACTCCAAGATAACTATCGGGAGACAGCCGACTGTTGAGCTTGAATTCCCGAAAGCATGCGCGCTCGCGCTCCTCGGATGTGCGGAAATCAAGAAATCGGTCAACACCGCTTTTTCGCCTTGAATGCTCGGTCACCGACCAGAACGACGATGCCCGTGTGAGTTTCGTGCACATCAACGTAGGGAACCGCCGTCGACGCCAGTGAATTCGCGAGCCTGTTTACCATGATTTCAACCCTTTGTTTCGATGTGTACCGTGAACGGGATTTGGTGGAGCGGCCCTAGGACGGCCGCGCCACAATCACCGGCGTATGTGCCGCGTGCACGACCGCATTGCTGACTGAACCCAGAAGCGCGCCGCTCAGGCCACCTCGGCCGTGACTGCCCACCACGACCAGCTGCGCCGATTGCGACTGTTCGATCAGCTGTCGGGCCGGCCGGTCGCGAACAACGAGGCGGTGCACCCTGACACCGGGATAACGCTCTTGCCAGCCCGCCAAGCCTTCTGCCAGACTGCGCTCCGCTTCGGCCTTGATGGCCGCCCAATCCACCCCTGGGAGTTCGAAGTCCTCCACTTCGCTCCACGTGTGCAACGCCGTCAGCTCGACGCCACGACGCCACGCTTCGTCAAACGCAATGGCGGTCGCAAGCTCCGAGGCCGGCGAAGCATCAATTCCGACCAGCACGGGAGCTTGATGCGGGTGAGGAATCACTGGATCCTCGTCGTGGATGACAGCGACGGGGCAACTCGCGCTTCTTACCACAGCTGAACTGACCGAACCCAGCAAAAGCCGGCCCACCGCACCACGCCCATTGCTGCCAACGACGACCATCTCTGCCTCTTCGGACAATTTGACAAGCTTCGGCACAGGCGATGACCACTGCATCTCGCTCGAGATTTTGATCTTCCCGGGCGTTGTCGTGGCGTCCTTGGCGATCTTGACCGCCTCTTCGAGGACCCGGCGGCCGTCGTCTTCCTGCCATACCGCAGCGCCGGTCGGCATCGGTATCTGTGCAAACGTCGGCACAAACGCCTTCAGCATGTGGACCAAGGTCAGCGGAACATTTCGCATAGCCGCATCACGCGCGGCCCAGCAGACAGCAAAATCCGACGAGGGCGATCCATCGACTCCGACCACGATGCCGTAACGCTTTGCGATTGAAGACATCTGTTCTCCTTCGGTCGGCGCCAGTCACTTACCGAGAACGCTATTGACGTAACAGGCGTCAGTCATGAGGCTTTAGTCCCCGATCACATGGCCTTGAGACCTCGACGACTCGCGCCAGATCGATCGAGAAGCGCGGACACGCGTAGCCGCGCGAGTGACCAGTTGCCGCGCGACTCGGGCCGAACTCCTGCCGGAAGGCGTTGACGCCCAATACCCGTCTGGGATTGGCCTACATCGACGGCACGCCCGGGCAAAGGCGGCGACGCATTGGTATCCGCTGCGCGCGCGGACGTCGTTGACTATTTAATGATCGGACAGCGGAGCGGTCCAGTGGACTTGAGTACCGCCTTCACTTGGACTGGTGATCTGGCAGCTGCCACCAACCTGTTCAGCACGGTACGACATATTGGCCAGTCCGCTACGGCGCGGATTGTCGACGGGCACGCCACACCCGTTGTCGATGATGTCGAGCGTCAACATGTCGGCGACAGTGACCTCGACAGTCAGTCGTGAGGCGCCGGAGTGACGCACGGCGTTGCTGATGCCTTCCGCGGTAACGGCTTCGGCGTGCTCCGCGAGTTCGTCGCCGACGGCGGTCATCGGCCCGTGCAGGCGCACGGTGGTCACGATGTCGCGATTTCCGGTCAGGTCGGCAACCACTCGTTGAATCCGATTCCGGAAGCCGCCACCGTCGTCTAGCGGGGATGTCAGCTGGAAGATGGTCGTGCGTATCTCTTCGATGATGGCTTGGAGATCGTCGAGCGTGCGATTGAGCTGGTCGGAAACCTCGGGTGAGCGTACCCGGGCAACCGTGCCCTGCAGATCCATGCCTGCGGCGAACAACCTCTGGATGACGTGATCGTGCAAGTCGTGCGCGATGCGCTCACGCTCGGCGACGATTGTCAGCTGGCGTGCATGCTCGCGGCCCGACGCGAGCATGAGTGCAATAGCAGCGTGCGTGGCGAAATCGCTCACCAGGTCGAGGTAACTGTTGTCGAACGGTGGCCGGCCAGTGCTGCGGGCGACGGCGATCACGCCAGCGACTTCATCGTGGGCCAGCAGCGGCATCACGATCGCGCTGCGCGGCCCGACGTCGGTGAATGCATGAATCGGGTAACTCAGCGCCTCAGTGATCAGTGGCTTGCCAGAACGGAAAACGCTGCCGCTGGTGGAGCCGTCCACCGGAATCTGTTGGCCCAGCACCTCGGAGGCATTCAGTCCCACCGCGGCAGCCACGACCAACGTGTCGATTTCGTCCATCGGTAGGTCGGCGTCGAACGGAACAAGCACGATCGCCTGTTCGGCTTCGGTCAGCGCGCACGCGTGTTCAGCGATCAACTGCAACTGCGAGCGACTTGGCTCGGCACGGGACAACAGGGCGGTGGTGATCTCGCGGCTAGCGTCCACCCACCGCACCGATGTGCGCTCGCGCTCGAATAATTTCGCGTTATCGACCGCGACCGCGGCCGCGAACGCCAAGGCACGAGCGGCAACCTCATCGGATTCAGCGAACACCCGTCCCGGCTCGTCGTGAGTCAGGTACAGGTTGCCGAATACCGTCCCTCGGATGGTGATCGGCACTCCGAGAAACGCCTGCATCGCAGGATGGTGCTCGGGAAACCCCACCGCAGCCGGATGCATGGCCAGATCGTCCAAACGCAACACCGGCGTATCGAGGACCGACAAACTGAGGAGTCCCTCGCCAACCGGCAAGTGCCCAATTCGCTGCACTGTGTCATCGTCAATTCCGTTGTGGACAAACGAAACCAACGTGCCCTCGGGATCACGTACGGCCACGGCGCTGTAGGAGGCAGAGGTCAACTGTCTGGCAGCCAGAACGATCCGACGCAGTGTTGAGTCCAGATCGAGGTCGGTACCGATTTCGACGATCACCCGCAGCAATTGCTCCATTTGATCGCGCGCTGCCAGCAACTCGTCGAGTTGCTCGTGCATTTTGCCTACCAGGCCCCGCTGGCCGAGCCCGGCAAAAGCCGA
>Ga0302326_10005227_pt1 | contig 29645 bp, 25 predicted proteins | sample Palsa_T0_3_FD_202264 | JGI IMG/M metagenome (GOLD analysis project Ga0302326, IMG submission 202264) | Peat permafrost microbial communities from Stordalen Mire near Abisko, Sweden - Palsa_T0_3 | ecosystem: Environmental > Terrestrial > Soil > Palsa > Peat permafrost | place: Sweden: Abisko... | reverse complement strand
CCGAGAGTGCCCCTCTGATCGAGACGCGGCAGCTCGCACCGCCTCGCTCTGTGTGCGGTCAACGTTGGTTTCTGCCCCGAGGTGAGAGCCGGATCCGGGCACCCCGATCGGCCGCCTGGGCGTCCGCTCAGCCATCCCGTCTGAGACTGGGTCTCGCGGCCGTGTGCGTTGCTCTAGCCCGACGCGGCACCCTCATGTACACGTTGCCACATCGACCGCAGCGCGTCCGCGGTCGGCGAGGCCCGAGCCCCGACAAGCCCAAACCTTTCGTCATCTGCCACAGACGTCGCGGCGACGGCGTACGCTCCAGCCAGGATGTTCCAGCGCAGGTCGATTCGGGTGCCCTGGCTGCGAGTCACCGGCGCTCGGATGCAGAACGCGTCGGTTGGGAGGCTGGCGGAGCACCTTGCAGAAGGCGAGGATCGCCGCAGCCAGCCCCGGAGTCATCGCGGAGGCGGCAACATCGTCTGAGGACGCGTGGGCACGAGAGCAGGCCCGCTACCGCGCCAAGAAGGAATCAGACCGCCACGTTTGACGGGGACAGGTCGGCGCGCTCGGCCTGTCGGAGCGCGGAGTGCCGCTCTGATCGTGACAGAGCACCAGCTGGCTAGCGCGATTGATAAGCGCCGGATAGAAAGCTAGGACTTCTGCAAGGCAACCGCGCGTGACCGTCGAAATCGATCCTGACAGCGAGCCGATCCGCGGCATCGTCTCCGACGAGAACACTGCGCGCAGCGTCACAGGCTGGATGCAGCTCGTCACCTGCGCTCCAGGCCGCAATCGACAGGCAGGCGGATGACACCGACATACGAAGCCAGAACGACGCGACGCAAGCCCCGCTCGCGCACGGTGAAGAAAGGATTGGTGAAAGCCCATGAAGAGCGCTGCCCGAACCCCCGCTGACCACGCACCGACCAATCGCCGGCTCAGCTTCGCTGCGCCGATTGTCGTGGCGGCGCTCTCCGTCACAGCGCTCGCGGCCTCTCAGGCAGTCGCGCGTCCGGTCGCTCCCGGTACCGGTTTCGCGCAGCCGTTTGCCGGAACGCCGACATACGAGAAGTTCGCGCCCACCGAAGCCACGAGCGCGCGCCAGGTCAACCGACCGCTCGGAATGACGGCGGCGGATCGGATCGCGCACGAGCTCGGGCTCAACAAGCGGCATGCGTTCACGACGAAGCAATACAGACTGTTCATCACTGGCCAGGGCGTCGGCGGCAAGCTGGCCGCCGCGAAGCTCGTGGACGCAAGCGTGCGCATCCTCACGAACACGACAGGGACCCCGCTCTTCGCCAAGGTCAACGGCAAGCTGAAGCCCATCGTCGTTGGCAGCTATGGGCTGATGGTGAACACCGCCGGGATGCTGGAGAGCCCCGCGAACACCGACGCACCGACAAGACAGATCAACGCCCTCCTGGCGCCGGGGGGATACCTGCCGACGTGGTGCAGACAGAACGGCGCGAGCGCATCGCTCCGGATGCTCTATCGGTCGGCCTACACCTCCGAGGTTCCCTACGGCAATAAGGCACAACAGCAATCGGGCGTCGCCCAGCTAGTCCCCAACCAGAAGCGCGCGACCGGCACGATCGTGGGAATGTCGATGGCGCCCCCCCTCTGGATCGTGAACTTCGCGCTGATTTACACGTTGAACCCCAGCCTGGCGGCGAAGATGCCCGCCTGGTGGACGCCGATCCCCGCCAAGGTGGCGCTCGCGATCGCGGAAAGCCCCACCGGTCAAGTTCCCTACAGCCAGTACGCGGCTTCGTTCCCCAGCTGATTCCGGGATAGGACACGGACGGAACGCCAGTCGCCGGTGCAACCGTAGCCCAGCATCAAGCGTCGGAAACGGAATGGCCAATCACGAAGGCCGGCCAGAATACGGCGGCAGCTTCGCCACGGCGCGGGCGGGTGCAGACTACCCTTGTGCCGCCCGCGTGCGATATGCATGACGGGGATGTCTGTGCGAGCGTAGTGGTGATGAGGTCTAGTGATGGCTCGGTTTGCGTTATTGCGTCTGCTCCTCGCCGCTGTCGGACCAGCCGCGGTAGCCGTGACCGCGGCCGAGCGCGGCCACCGACCGGTCATGCTGGCGGGCCGCTGGATGGACGGGGGCGGCTGGACGCCGACCTATCCGACCTCAGGTGCACCGAGACCCTTGTCGGCTCGGCAGGAGGATTTCACCGGACCGCTGCACCCGGCTGACCTCGTGGCGCCGGGAGGTGCCAACGTGCTGGTTAGCTACGCGCGCTGCTCGACTGACAAGCAGGACCTCGCTGCGCAGCGTCACACGCTGCGCCAACTCGGCGTGAGCGACGACCGCGTGTATCTCGATCACGGCATGACCGGCCGCAACCGCCGACGACCAGGACTTCAGCAAGCGCTCGCCGCCGTCCGCCAGGGCGACACGCTCGTGGTTCCCAAGGGCGACGTTCGCCGAATTCGAGGTCGACCTGCTGCGGATGCGGACCCGAGAAGGGATGGCCATCGCCCGCGCCAACGGCAAGCTCAAAGGCAAGCAGCCCAAGCTCAGTGCCCACCAGCGCGTCCACGTCCTCAAGCCGGTTCAGGCTGGAGACCACACGATCGCAGGTGTTGGTGAACGGGTCGGTGTTCTCATCCCACGCTTGCTCCAGGAGGCGTTCTGCGCTGAGCGCCCCGGGCTGGCCGTGAGCAGGGCTTCGAGCACGGCGAGTTCTTTGGCGGAGAGGTCGAGCCGGCGGCCCTCGCGGGTGGCGGCGCGGGTCGAGCTCGATCCCTGCCGCCCGGAGTTCACCTCGAGCGGCCACCCAAAGCAGAGCCGAGCCGGCGAGAGGTCAGCGGTGGCGTCTTCGTGGTCGGTGGCGCGGGGGTCCAACGATCTTCCTCCAGCGCGCGTGGAGGAGGTCAACGAGCTCCTCGGCGCTCATGGGGAAGCCCAGCGTCGAGATCTCAAACGTGGCATGAGAGGACATGTCCCCACCTAACGTTTTGATCGCGTCCGATACCCCCGCCCCCCCCTCGTAGAGCACCACCGACACGCCCAAGAGCAGTTTCAGCAACCACGGCACCCATCGGTGGCTGAGCAACCTGCCGAGCGGCCCCCGATTCCGAAACTGCGCTGGGTTTCGAACAACGACTCCGACTGTCCTCACGCGAGAGCCGCGTTCGATCACGCCGATGTCCGCGATCTCGCGCCATCGGATCAGGACATGGGGCCGGACTGCGCGCTGATAGATCCCCTCGCGGCCGATCACCATCACATCGCGAGGCACAAGCAGCTCAAACGACAGCTTCACGGCTCCCCACGAGAAGAAAACGGCGCCGATGATCCCGATGATCTTCGCCCCGACACCGAGCGGTATGAAGTAGCGGACAAAACCGGCAGCAAACACGACTGATAACAGGAGCCACGGCGCCAGCTTCACGCGCGAGCGCCGGATCCGTAGAACATCGTCCTGCACCATTGAGGAATCATCCCTCGCCCCGGGGAATCCGCCCCGCTGACAACCATCACGGCGACCTAGCGCCCCGCTCTCTTTCCCCTTTTCCCGCAGCTTCAACAGCCTCGGAGTGCAGCATCGCCGGACGGGACCATCGTTCGGTGGGCCTTGGGTTGCGGACGCTCGGATCAGTCGCCTCCTTGAGCGTTGAGTCCGCCGTCAGACCGTCCGCTGGTCCATCGTCTTAAAGGGCGCCCGCTGTGGGATTTAGACCCGATGCGATCGTCTCGCCTTGGGCTCGTGACTGCCCGTTTTACTCTCTCTCAGACGTAGCATTGCCACTGAGAAGGTTGCACGTCGATCAGAGCCGAAAGCCCCGCCTCGGTGACGGGACTGTCAGCGGTAGTTGTCGTCTGTACGGCCAGGTCGGATCAGTCGATGACCAAGCAGTTGTCGTTGAGCTTCTGAGTCTCCTGGCTGGCCAGGGCGGATTCCGCCACCGCCAGGTCAAAATCGCTGGGGTCGTTGCTAGTTAGATTGGTTTGGGCGTCGTTGTTGAGGCTGTTGATTTCGTTGGCGAGAGCCTCGCACTGCTCGTCGGTGGACTGTCCGCTCCCGCCCGCGCCGACCTTGCTCGGGTCGATGTCCTGAGCGACGGTGGTGGGGTGGCTGGCGACGACCGTCGTGCCGGGGCCTGGCGCCCGAAGGACGGTCGCCGCTGACGCTGCGCCGCTGCCGGCAAGGGCGGCGGCTGCGGCGCCGAGCGCGACGATGGCACGGAGCTTGTAGCTGATGGTGAACATGTTTGGTGCCTCCTTGGGGCGGGGTTGGCTTGAGCCACCATCGTCCGCCCGGGAGGACCCGGCGAATAGCCACCCTGGGGGTGGGCCTACCTAACCCTGGACGTGACCGCTTCGGATCGCCTGAAAGCAGGTCGGATGCACCGATCAGACCTCACACGCCGCCGGTTGCACCGAAACCAGCAGCTTCCGCCGAAGCCCGGCCATGGTGCTTTGATCAAGAAGCGGCAGCTCGCGCCCCTCGGTCTGTGTGCGGTCAGCGTTGCGCACCTCCGACGTGGTGCCGACCGGAGCGCGACGGTCCGAGGGCGTCCGGAGCGTCCGTTGATGGATCGAGGATTGCGATGATCCGCTGGACGCGCTCGCCCGCGCCTACCCCGATTTCGGCGAAGCCAGCACCCTCACCTTTACCGCCTGATGACCGAACGAGCGCTCAATCGCGAGCTGCTCGCGCAGCGAAGAGCGCGCCGCCAGCCGCTCTACCAAGCCACGGGCGTGTTCCTCGCTGCCGGGGTACCAGAACGTTGCGCGCGCAGGTTGCGCAGACGTCCAGCGTACAAGTCCTGCTCCATCGTGTAGGCGGTGGCGATCAGCCCTTCCTCGACGCCGAACGCCCGGCCTTCCCCCAATCCTGGCCCGACATCATGCGCGTCCTCAACCTCGGCGGACTGCTCGTCGTCGACAACGTCATCTCCCGCGCCGATCACCTCCGAGAGTTTCGCGCACAGATCCAGCAAACCCCCGGCGTGACTGAAGCGCTCACTCCAACCGGCGCCGGAGCTCTGCTGGTCGTCCGCGACCCCAGCCCGGGCGCCTAACGCTGCCCAGGACCAGGACTGCCGCTCCCACCAACGTGCCGCAGTCTCGCGAGTAGCTATGCACCGGCCGAGCGCTGCCTCTCTCGGCTGAATCCGACAATCAGCTCGGACCGGCCGGCAGCTCTTCACGGCGCAAGTCGATGCGCTGGCGGCACCAGGGCCTCGTCGCAGTCAGCGTTCGGCGATTGCGACGGGCTCGGGCCCGGCCTCCGACGCCCCCCGAAGGACGGCGCGACAGCATCGGTGTTCGATCGGCCTGTCAGCTGGCCGGGGGTGGGTCAGGCCCCGTTCATGGGGCGATCGTCGTCATCGGCGGGAGGGCGGCGACGTCGATGTCACGGCTGACCGCGCGGATCTCGTCCGGGAGGGCGGCGAGGTTGACGTTGGTCGAGAATCCCATTGGGGATGACAGCGGGCGAAAGAAGTCGTCGTAGTGGCTGGCCACGACCATCCGCGGCTCCAATCGCCGCAGGATCCGTGCCCAGTAGTTCTCGGTGAAGCTGCGCCCGGCGATTCCGGCGAGGAAGATGTCAACGCCGCCGGCCGGGACCTGATCGTCGATCAGGTTCGCGCTGCCCTGGTGATACAGAGTGGTGCCGGCGACTTCGATATGCAGCCCGTATACCGGCCCGCAACGGTAGGCCCTAGGGCTCAGGTGGTCCAGGTGCTCGCAGCTGAGCGCACCGTCCATGGGGACCTTGTAGCCGAGCAGCAGCTTGGAGTGCAGGCTGGGAACGAAGCGAACGGTGAACGGTCCGAACTCGTAGGGGTGTCGAGGCTGGACCGCGATCGTCTGCTCCCCGAGCCCGTACAGCCTCATGAGCTGAACGAGCGAGCTTGAGCCGTAGGCTTTCGCTCGCGTCGCGCGGGCCAACTCAGGGACGTCGATCGCGTGATCGAAGTGGGTATGCCCGACGAGGATGGCGGCGACCTCTCCCGCGTCGGAGAGATACCGGTCATGGAGATCGAGATCCGCCAGGGCGGGCCTTCCCCGCAGGACGGCCTTGAGCGGGACGCGGGTGAGGTAGGGATCGATCAGCAGCGTCTGGCCGACGTAGGTGAGCCGGTAACCCGCAGTGCCCAGCCACTCGATCTCCAGACCCGCCGGCAGCGGTATGCGAGTTTTGGCCAGGTCGTCCTGAGCGGCGCGGTCGGCCTGCTCGCGGACGTCGCGCCGTGCGAGGAAGCGACCGAAACTTGCGAGATGGTGTGCCGTGCGGTGGGCGCTCATGCGTGCGTTGCGGTCTGGTTGGAGACGACGATACTCAGGCGCGCGCCCCTCGCAGCGTACTTCCCACCTCCGTTGATGGCAGCTTGGCGGGTTTCTGCTTGGTCGCCGAGGCAGCACTCTTGGCGACGCTGCTCCACGCACGATCCGCCAGCGACAACTGTCTCGAACCATGCCGGCGCCGGCGGGAAAGGAGAGCTGCGCCAACAGGGCGATCGACCTGCTCGTAGTCGTGCGGACGGCGTGGGATGCGAGCTCAGCGCAGATCACCCGCTACCGCCGCGACGGGTTGTAGGTCAGAATGTAGTCGTGCGACACGACGATGAGATCACTTCGGACGAGCTCGATGAGCTGCTCGACGAAGCGCCGACCTTGCGCGCCAAGCGGCCGACGGGGGGTACGGAGGTGCGTTTATATGTCGCTGTCGACGCCGAGACGCTCCACGATCTCGAGGAGCGTGCGGTCGCGGAAGGCACCGACCTGAGCGTCGTCGCCTGCGCGGCACTCCGCAACGGCGCCCGCGCGGCCTGAGCCGGTCCCCCAGCAAGCGCAAGCCCGGACCCGCGGTCGCACTTGCCGCGCCAATGCCAGTCGGGACGATCGGGTTCGTGGCAAGAGCGCTGGTCAGTCGGGACATCGCCGTGCAGTTGATCGAGTTCGCCTCGTTGGGAACCAGGTTCAGATGCAGCAGACTTGAGTTACAGGCTGGCCCGGGCAGTTGGGCTTCGAGCCAGCCTGAGATGGTGCATGTTTCGACAGACGACTGCGACACTGTTGAGCCGTGTTAGCCAGCTGCCAGTTTCGTCTCGTCATTCCGTAACCACTGCCTTGACGTGGTTTTGAAGGAATGCGGCGGCGCGCGAGAGCGCCTCATCGCCTTCGTCGAGCACTGCGGCGAACGCCTGGAAGACGTGGGCGACATCCGGGGTTATGTCCAGGGTGACGGCGACGTCGTCGGCTGCCGCTCGGGTTGCCAGTCGTGTGGCGTCGTCGAGCAGGGCCTCGCGTGAACCGGCTTGGACAAGCATCGGCGGTAAGCCTGTGAGGTCGGCGTTGATGGGGCTTACGAGTGGGTCTTTGGGGTCGGTGCCGTTGAGGTAGTCGTTGGCTCGTGTCCGGATGGCGGCGGCGGTGATGTTGGGGTCGACTCCGGCTTTGGTGGTAAAGCTCTCGCCCGTCACGGCGAGGTCGGTCATCGGTGAAAACAGGGCCAGCGCTGCAGGCATCTCTAGCCCGTGCTCCTTGCCGGCGATGAGCAATTCGAGGGCGAGGTTGCCGCCGGCCGACTCTCCCGTGACGACGATCTGCGTGCGTGCGCTCCCGCGACCGAGTAGCGCCCGGTAGGCGGCGGCCACGTCCTCGAGGGCCGCTGGGAAGGGATGCTCGGGGGCGAGGCGATAGTCGACTGTGACCGCGTTCATGCCGGCCTTCCGCGCAAGGTCCGAGGCAAAGCCGACTGAGCTGGCCGCCGAGCCGAGGGCAAAGCCGCCGCCGTGCAGGTGGAAGATCACACCGGTTGGCTCGGTGTCGGCGATCTCAATGAAGATCACCGCCACCCCGCCGAGTTCACCCGGGGTCGTTCGCACGTCGCCGGCCAGTGGATGCCCGGTCAACATCTGCTCGAGCAGAGGGCGTTGGACGGAAACGTCGCCGCCCAGATCGAACGGGGCCTCGCGCAGCATCTGATTGATGGTGTCGCGCTGCTGTTTACTCATGATTCGCTCCCATGGTTTGGTTTTCACGACCTAGCGATAGATTAGCAGTAAGCTACTTAGTCCTAAACTACCTGAAGGAATCAAGGGAACTGCCGTGACGGACTTACGCCGAGTTTTTGACGACCTAGTGCGATTCGAGACCGTCCTGTGGAACACCATCGACGCACGGCTGCAACGAGAGTGCGGGGTCACCATGAGCAGTCTCAACGCGATGCTGGTCATAGACTCGACCCCCTCGTGCCGCGTTCATGACATAGCCCGCGCCGTGGCGATCACAGTCGGCGGCGCAAGTCAGGCTGTGGACCGATTGGAGGCGGCTAGTCTGTGCGCAAGACGTCCCAACCCGCGTGACCGGCGCTCCTCGGTCCTCGAACTCACGCCCGCGGGTCAGGAACTAATGACGAGCGCAGGAGTGGTCTTCGACCAAGAGCTCGAAGCCTTTCTCCGGGTTCCCCTCGCTGAGAGATCCCTCGGTCAGCTCGCCGCAGCACTTGCCATCGTACGCGGCGCCGCCACTCCCGCCGATGATTCCGCCGACCATTCGCGACCTCGAAAGGGAAAGTCGCGCCCGACGCCTGCCAGCTAGGCCGAAGGGCGCGGGGTCGGACAAGTTCGACGGCACGCGCCTGCACCTCCCTCAATGCTGCCGACGACTAACACTAACCCTCTCATCACGGTCGCTTCGCCACGAATCCGATCGCCCGCGCTGGGCATCGTCGCCACCGAGGCAGACGGCTCGTTGCCGTTGATCGAGGCGTCCGGCGAGACGACTGCTTCCGGGCTCAGCGGACCGGACGCAGAAGTGTGTCAAGGCCGGTCGATCAATAGCCGCCGCTGGCGCGTGTTGTCCCGGACGCTCTCTCGACAGTCACTCTGCTGCGAGCTGCAGTTTGCCACCTGCACCGCACGGCCTGCTGACAGACCCCCCAGCACCGGTCGCGGCCCTGAGATTCGCCACGAGCGCGACTGACGGCCTTATGGGCGGCGAGCTGCCAGCGGGCGCCTCGCTCGCCGCGCGTTGTAGCTGCTTTGACGCGGCCGCGAGGATGCTCGTCGAGGAGCGAAGGCAGGTCCACGCCCTTGCCGGATCTGGTCGAGAGGAGAAGACCTCCGAGATCGGGGGCCAACAGTGCCTGTTGTTCGTGGCCGCCTGTCCTTGGCTGAGCCAGCCGCCGTGTGATGTGCGCGTCGCTTTCAGTCTGTCGCTTCGTTGCTGAAGTAGCCGGGGGTGTCGAAGCTGGTGGGGATGCGGATCCCTAGGTCAGAGAGGGCCTCCTCGAGCCTTTCGAGCTCTTCGGCGCCAATCCGCTGTGCCCATTGCTCGCGCAGCTCGTCGAAGACCTGCTCGCCGGTGAGCAGCAGGCCGCGGCCTTCTTCGGTCACGGTGAACCGCCGCCGGCGGCTGTCGCGTGGATCTGCCCCGCCGACGATATAACCGCGCTCTTCGAGGAACGCGATCGTCTTGGCCGCCGCTTGCTTTGAGACACCCAGCTGGCGGCCGAGCTCTGCGGCGGTGTCGGCACCTGCGTCAATGTTGCGGATCGCGTAGTCATGGACCGGGCGGATCTTCTCGTGCCCGCGAAGCGCCAGCTCAACGCTTGCGGCCTCGGCGAGCGCGCGGAAGCCGCCGAGCAGCAGAAGGGCAAGATCAGCTCCCGAGCGACTCATACCCCGAGTATAGACAACCACGTTGACATAGCGACAACTTAGTTGCTAGTGTCTCGCCAACTTAGTTGTCTATCTCGATCACGAAAGAGCAGCTCATGTCTCAGTCCCCCGCCGGCGCCACGATCCCCGGGCAAGCCGTCGCTCCGGAAACGCTCAATCCGCTCCACCATGCCCAAGCCATCTTTGCGCGTTCGATGCGAAGGACATCGCGGCCTTGGCCGCGCTGATGACCGACGACGCCCACAGCTCGGAAACGCGGACGTCGTCGAAGGCAAAGCCGAGTTCGTCGAAGCCCTGCAAGTCTTCTTCGGTTCGGTGGCGGGGTTCCGGCATACCGTCACCAACGTGTGGAGCGACCTCGACGCGGTGATCGCCGAGCTGAAAGGTCACTACATACGTCTCGACGGAACCGAGCTGACGCTCCCTTGCTGCAACCTGTTCCGCCTCCGGGACGGAGCGGTCGCCGACTATCGCGTCTACATGGACATCACTCCCGTGTACGCCTAGAGGTGGCGTCCGGCTTTGTCGCGCCCCGGCATTCGAGAGGGGTCGCGGTGCGCGCGGTTTCGAGAGCGTCGGGGGTCGCGTCTCCCGGCGCACGATGCGGTTGGGGCGTTGGGTAGGGTCGTTGCGCGTGATTCTGGTTGTCGTTATGGCAATGACGCGTGGCGGTCGGGGTGTTTGCCGTTTGGTGTTGGGGGGTGGGAGCGAGGGGGTGAGTGACGAATTACGTGCCGTTGGTGGGTGTTTGAGCGTTTCAGCGCGACTTCGCTGTGCGCAGCGCTGGTTTCCCGGTCTCCGGTTAGAGGTGTTCGGGGTGGGGGATGAGACCGGGCGGCTGCGCTCGGTCGCGCGGCAGCCCCGGTTCCGCGAGGCGGTGAGGTGACAGAACCCGGCGGCGCTGGTCAACGCTGGCGCCCTGGGGAGCGCTCTGATCAAGTCCCAACGACGGTGTCTTGCCAGGAGCGGGCGGCGCTCAGGTGATTCGCAACGTGGCCTTGGCGCTGGCCGAGGCTCCGGACGGCGTTACGGCGTTGACCACGACCGAGTAGGCGCCGCGGGCCGCGAACCTCCGCTTGATTTTGCCGTTCCAGGTGAGGACGGAGTGACCGGCCTTGCGCTGCGCGACGGTCATCGTCGCCAGCACTTTGTTCCCGCGCATGACGGTGAGCGTCAGCTTCGCCGGGGCGCTGAGCGCGACCCGCACCTGGACGCTCTTGCCGTGCTTGACCGCCAGCTTGGCTAATGACAGCGTCAGGCCGGCTGCTCCGGTCGCGCCCTTGGGGCCGCGGGCGCCCGTCGGTCCGGTCGCGCCCGGTGCTCCGGGGGTGCCCGTCGGCCCGGTCGCGCCGGGTGCTCCGGAGGCGCCCGTCGGCCCAGTGTCGCCCGTGGCGCCGGCGGTGATTGTGAGCGTCTGTGCGGCTGAGCCCACGTTGCCGGCCGCGTCGGTCACCGTGGCGACGGCCAGCCACGCGCCTGCGCCGAGTGCCGAGGCCGTCGCGTTCCAGCTGCCGTCGGGTTGCACCAGCGCCGTCAGCGTCTGCCCCGCGACGGTCACCGTGATTGTGCTGCCGGGGGTGGCGTCCGTGCTTCCGCTTAGGGTGGGGCTAAAGCTGGTTGTGGTGGCGTTCGCCCCGCCGCTGATCGTGACGACGGGCGCGGTGGTGTCGACGGTCAACGTCTGCACGGCGGTGGCCTGATTTCCCGCCGCGTCAGACACGGTCATGACCACGCGATGCGGGCCGTCGGCGAGGTACCCCGAGGTCACCGACCACGTTCCATCTGACTGAACCGGGTCGGTGAGCGTCTGGTCGGCGAGGGTCACCGTCACGACGGCGCCGGGCGGGGCGCCGGTCGTCCCGGCGATGGTCGGGGTCGGATTGTCGGTCAGCGCGGTAGCGCCGCCGGTGATGCTCACCGCTGGCGCGATGGTGTCGACGGTCAGCTGCTCGGTGGCGGTGCTCGTGTTGCCGGCCGGGTCGGTGACGGCGGCGGTGACCGTGCGGCCGCCCTCGCCCATGGGCGCCGGGGCGACGTTCCATGTGCCGGTGGATTGCACCACCGCGATCAGCGTTTGCGCGCCGACGCTCTCGACGATCGGCGTGCCGTTGACCACGGCGGTCAACGTCTGCGCGTCCACGTTGACGGTGATGAGGGTCCCGGGCGCGGCGTTGGTGGTGCCGGAGATGGTCACCGTCGGATTGTTGGTCAGGACCGTCGGTGCGCCGTCGATCGTGATGAGCGGCGGGACGGTGTCGATGGTCAGCTCCTGAGTCGCGCTGCCAACATTCCCCGCCCCGTCGGTGGTCGAGGCCACGACCGGGTAGGTGCCGTCGGCGAGAATCGTCGGGGCCACCGACCAGCTGCCGTCCAGCGCCGACGGGGTCGCGGTCAGCGTCTGCCCGGCGATGGTCACCGTGACCACCCCCGACGCGCCGACGTTGGTGGTCCCGCTAATCGTCGGGGTGGAATTGTTGGTATCTACCGTGGCGCCGCCGGTGATCGTGACCGTGGGCGGGGCGCTGTAGAACTCGTCGGTGTCCGTCGTGACCGCGGTCCCGGCGAGCACTCGGCCGTTGATCAGCGAGCCGGCCCCGATCGCGCCGGTGGTGGTGGCCAGCGCCGTCCCGGCGAACTGGGCGCCCGCGGCGACCGAGAACGCGCCGTTGACCGCCCAGAACACGTTTGACGCCTGCGCTCCGCCGGTCAGCTTGATCTGCGCACCCGCGGCCAGCGACAGCGCCCCGTTGACCTGAAAGACGAACGCGGCGTTCGGGTCCCCGCCGCCGTCAAGGGTCACGATGCCTGACGCGGGGACGGCGACGGCGGCCGCGGCGGTGTACAGGCCGGGGGTCAACGTCGCGCCAGGCAGGGCCGGAAGCGCGGTACCGCCCGTGCGGGCCTGGACTTCGGCGTACGCCGTGAGCATGTCGTTATAGGCCGTGGTGTCGGCGGAGCCGACCTGCAGGTTGCCGACGAGCACGCCCGGCGGAAAGCCTGAGGGCAGCGCGGGAGCGCCGATGTCGCCGCGGACCGTCGTGTCCCCGAGATTGGCCACCGACGCTCCGCTGATGACCGCGTAACCGGCCGCTTGGCCGAGGTCGACCGTCGGCGTGGACGCGGCGAATGCCGTCGGGGCGAACGCCAACGCGCACCCCAGCAACCCGCCAGCGAGCAGGGAAAGCCGCCACGCCCGGGAATGTGCCGCGGAGCAGCGGACGTTCAGACGACGGGCGAGCCCGCGAGCGTGTCGGTTTGAGGTCATTGCTGCCCTTGCTTGGATTGCGAGCAGCATCCCCAATCAAACGTCGCCTTCGGTAGCCCGGCCGACTCAATCGAGTCCCGTGACTTTGCGAACCCGCCTCGCGACGGGGGTGCCGTTTCTCAAGCGATGCTTACTCTCTCTTTTGCGCCCGATAGGACACCGGAGCGCGAACCGAGTGTCGTTCAGGACACCATCAAAGTCATCCGTAGTCGGATGCGAGATCAGCGGCACGCTACGTCCACCAAACGGTGGAGCCCGCTAGTTGATGATGCCAAGTCGCAGCCCGGTCGCGACCGCGGCGGCTCGATCCGAGACCCCAAGCTTGCGGTACATGTTCTCCATGTGGGTTTTGACCGTGGAGGCCCCGATGGACAACGACTCGGCGATCTGCGGAGCGGCGTTTCCTAGCGCCGCCAGCTGGAGGATCTGAAGCTCTCGCGGGGTCAGTCGCGGCGGCGCAAGCTCGCCACGTCGACGCGAGAAGAACTCTCCGAGCTCGGACCCGATTGCCGCCAGCGTTCGGGTGAGCCGATCAGGATCGTCCTGCTCGCGGGAGTAGAACTCCAGCACGGCCAGCACCTCCTGCGCCTTCAGCGCCGCGAACGCTATCCCGGTGTGCAGGCCGGCGGCACGCGCGACCTGGCTACGTCGAAAGCCGGGCTCGCGGCTGACATCGACGATGATCTCTGGCCGTTTTGACTGCCACGCCAGTCCGGGAAGACTACCCCCGCGCGGGAGGCTCAGCGCGAGCGTCAACGACTCGAACTCGCCGATCTCGACCCAGGGCTCGCTCCAGATCAGCTCCGCCGCCAGGACGTCGCCGTGGGGAAGCCACAGCGCCCCCACACTGAACTCGCACGCCGTGCCCAGGTCGCGCAGCAGTCGCATGGCGCCGTCCTCAAACGAGCCCCATTCGACTAGGGCAGCGGAGACGGCGACGCGGGCGGCAAGCTCGCGGCTGGCTACGCGCTGGTCAGTCATGTCCTGAACCATGCCGACGATCCGGCTCAAGCCAAACGGGCTCACGGCGACGCTCGTGATCATCGAACGGAGGTAACGGACATCGCCCGCTCGTCGCTGGATGCGAAATTCGATCGGCGGCGGGTCAGGCGACCGCCAGCCAGATTCGAGCTCTGTTTGCAGCCGCAGTCGGTCCTCGGGGCGGGTCCGTTCCAGAACAAACCTGTGGGTCGGCGTGATCTCGCCGGGTTCGACCCCGAAAATCCGGTACAGATTGGTTGACCACGTATGCGTGTCGGTCTCGGGCCGCCATTCCCAGCTGCCGAGGTTGGTCACCTGCTCTGCGGTCTCCAGCAGATCGGACGCCCGACGCTTGGCCAGCCCGCTCAGAGCGTCACGGTGGGGATGCTCGCTGATCTCGCGCTCCGCGCGCAGGCGAGCCGCGTCGGCGCGCAGCGCAGCGTTTTCCTGCTGCAACAGCGCAACCGCCCGCTGCCGCTGATCGGAGCTGCCGAGCATCGAGTACCCCTCCCCGGGAATCACCTTCGCGTGGCGTTCGCAGATCTGCTTGAACGCATCGGCGCTCCCCTCACGCTCAAAGGCGCGGAGTGGATACGCGCACAGTCTCGCGAGGTGGTGCGTCGACTCCAGGTCGGTCAAGAGACGCTCGAGCGCGAGCGTCGACGCGACGTCGCCGGCCTGCCACAGCAGCGCCGCCATCTCGCCAAAGACCCGCAACCGGCGACCGCCGGTGCCCGCGCGCTCGATCAGCGGGACCATGACGTCGCGGAAGCGTTCGACGTCGAGCGCTCGATCGAACATGAGCTCGTCAAGCAGGACAGCCGCGTCGACAGCCACGTAGCGATCGGCCGAGCCCGCCACGGTCACGTCGATGCCCAACGGGCGTAGCGCCGCCTCGATTGGGCTGCGGTGGGTCGCGGTTGCTATGACAATCGCGGCATCCCCGGCCAACAGCGCCGATGCGACGAACTCGCTGGCCGTGTCAACCAGGAACTGCTCGGTGTCATAGAACTGCACCAGATGCTCGCCGTCGCAGCCCTCGGCCTGGAGCACGGGCAGCGCCATTACTGACGCATTCGGTCCCGCTGCACCAAGGCCGCCAGCGCGGACACACACGTTCTTGTCTTGGCCCGGCCATCCAATGACAGAGCGATTGCATTGCACCGCTGATCAGCGATCCGTGGTGGGCGGAACATTGGCAGACCGGACATGGCCGTCATCCGACTTCTCTCTCTCGTTGTACCACCGATCCAGCTGGCGTGCGACGATTCGTGCATCGAGCCGCTGGGAGGCTCCACCGTTTGGTAGACGTAGCTCGCCGTTGATCTCGCGTCCGATTGCCGATGACGTTGATGGCGCTGTCCCCGAGACTGGGTTCGTCGTCCGGTGTCCTATCGGGCGCAAAACAGAGAGTAAGCATCGCTCGAGAAGCGGCACTTTCGTCCACGCTCGCAACATCTACCGCAAGCTGGGCGTCTCCTCGCGCCGCCAGCTAGCCACGCTCTCGCATCCAGCCCCCCTCACAGACCCTGATCGTGTTACCGCGCCGCTGGGGTATCGCCGCATCGCGCCCACGCGCGAGCGGCAACGGCGTCCAGGCGCACTTCGCAATTAAGGTCAGCCCGGGTGGGTTTGCGTGGGGGTGGTGGTGGACGCGTCGTCTGTGAAAACGGTGTCGATCGGTGCGGGGCGGCCGATCGCGTAACCCTGTGCGTAGTCGACCCCGTATTCCTCGAGCAGTTCCAGCGTGGCTTGGTTCTCGACCCCCTCGGCGACCGTCTCGCGGCCAAACCCCTGCGCGAGGTTGACGATCGCCTTGACGACGTGCTGGTTTTGGGGGTTTTCCACGAGGTCGCGGACGAACTCGATGTCGATTTTGAGCACTGTGATCGGCAGGCGCTTGAGGTACGCGAAGCCTCCATATCCGATGCCGAAGTCGTCGAGCGCGATCTCGCAGCCGAGCTCGCGGAGCTCGTGCACGAACGCTTGCGCGACGGCCTCGTCGCTGGCGAGCGCGGTCTCGGTGATCTCGCACACGAGCAGCCCGAGCGCGGCGCCGGTGTCGCGCAGTCCGCGCTGCAGGTCGCCGATGAGCTCGCGAGATCCGAGTGACTTGGCGGAGATGTTGAAATGCACCTTGTGCCCTCGCCCGGCGAGCTTGATCGCTTGCGCGAGCACCCACCGGTCAATCTCTTCGATCAGTCCGTACTGCTCGGCGGCAGGGAGGAATCTGATCGGCGCGATGATCGCTCCGTCGCCGCCGACCATCCGCAGCAGGAGCTCATGCGCAACCACCGCCCGGCTCTGCACGTCGATGATCGGCTGCGCGTAGAGCATCAGGCGGTCCTCGTCCAGCGCATCGCGGATCCGGCCGACCCAGGTGAGCCGCTCGAGCTCCTGCTTCTGGCGCTGCTCGCCGGCGCGTCGGGCGCTGACGTCGGCGAATACGACGGCGATCCCCTGGATCTCGCTGTCGATGGTGATCGGCGCTGCGCTGTAGGAGACGGCCAGCAGCCGGCCGTCACGGCGGGTGAACGTATCGTCCTCGACGCGGACGGTCATGCCGGTGCGCAGCGCGGCCTGCAACGGGCAATCGGCTGCCGCATAGGGCGAGTGGTCCTCATGCTGGTAGTGGACGGTGTCGTGGATCGAGCGGGTCGCGAGCTCATGCTTGGTCCAGCCCAGCAACCCCTCGGCGGCGTGGTTCATGTAGCTCACGCGACCATCACCGTCGAGCGCGAACATGCCCTCGACCATGCTGTCGGTCAGCGCGGCGACGAAATGCTCACTCTTGCGCAGCTCCACCGCCTGGGCCTTTGACGCGGTGATGTCGGACAGGATCGCCAGCCCGCCGGTGTACTTGCCATGCCGGTCGGTCAACGCGTTGTGCGACACCCGCGCCCAGCACTCCGTGCCGTCCTTGCGCACGAAGCGGTTCTCGACCACCCCGAGCGATCCATGCTCACGCGCGGTGGCCATCTCCTCCTGGGCGACCTCGAGTTGCTCGGGGTTCATGAAGTCCGACAGTGCGCGGCCGAGCATCTCCTCCGGGGCGTAGCCGAGCATGCTCGCCATCCGCGGGTTGACGTAGTCGGTGCGCTCCTCGGCGTCGACGCGCCAGACGCCGTCCGGGGTGGTGTTGAGGATCTCGTGGTAGCGCTCGTCGCTGTCGGCCAGCGCGCGCTCGGCCCGCTTGCGCTTGGTGATGTCGCGCGTGATCGTCGTCACGCCGGCGCGCTGCCCGGCGGCGTCGATCAGCGCGACCGCGGTGATCGCAACGTCGATCAAGGTTCCGTCCTTGTGCCGCCGCTGGGTCTCGTAGCGCCGCACCTCTCCGCCGGCCACCATCCGCTCGCGCAGCCCCCGGCTCTCGAGCGTGGCATTGGCCGGGATCAGCACGTCGCTGGACTCGCCCAGCACCTCCGTGGCCGTGTAGCCGTAGACCGCTTCCGCGCCGCTGTTCCAGCTCACGATCCGCAGTTCGGCGTCCAACGTGACAATCGCGTCATACGACGAGCGCACGATCGCGGCGAGCCGCCCGCGTTCCACCTCGCCCCGGTCGCGCTCGGTTACTTCCCGCCAGGTCAGCACGAGCAGCTCTCCTGCCTTCAGCGCCCGCACATCGAAGCAGCGTTGCTCGGGCTCGCCGCCGCGCCGGCTGGGCTGCGCGAAATCGTCCAGCGCCAACGACTCGCCAGTCTCACAGACCGTCACGTACGCGTCAAACAGTCCCACCGGAGCCAGCTGCGTGACCCGCTCGAGCACCCGCATTCCCACGAGTTCCTCGCGTGCGAGCACGTTGCTCTCGCACGCCGCATCATTCGCGTACTCGTAGAGGAAGTCCACGATCGCGCCGGCCTGGTCTCGAACCGGTCGCAGCAGCACGAACGGGTCGATCAGCGTCTCGATCGACGTGTGAAAGCACTCCTCGCACCTGGCGAGCCCGGCCGCGAGCCGGTCAGCCCGGCGATTGCTCGCCCGCGACCCCGCGAGAACGACTGGACTGGTGCTGCTGCACTTCACCGCATGCCTTCCGTTCGAGGTTGCCCTCCGCGACAGAAGAGCTCACCGCTCAGGACACCGTCAGAACCGGCTGACACGCAGCGCGTCGAGACCACTATCAACGCTCGCCGCGCTCGCTGTCGGGGTGGCCCAACGCGCAACCCATCAACGCCTGGCACCAATCGGTATCGACATCCACCGACGCGAACATGAGCCAGCATGCCAGTTCTGGACACGGCAAATCGGACACGAGATCGGCGTTCAGTCCGCGCCCTGCCGTCCGCACGCTCAAGCCCACACCCACAACGACCCGCCCATCCGCCGATTGACGGAGGTAGTCAGAGCAACACGCTGGCGTGGTGGATTACGGCTGACTCATGTGCCGCTCTGACCGATAGTTATGTGCTGCTGCGCCAATTTACGGGTCAATCAGTGGCTCAACCAACGCCTGAAAGCGCTGCTGGCGATCGCGCGCATCAGCCTCCACCAGCTCCCACGGTTGGCACTCCTCGCCCTTGTGGCGAAGGCACCTGACGACGGCTGAGCCGAAACGCTTGCGCGGGCTCATGCTGGCCCGATCGGCTGCCGATGCTGACTGGCGAAGCTGGCGGCCCGTAGACCGTCGCAGTCAAGGGTGCGGAAGGAGGCGACGAGCTGACCTAGAGATCGGCCCGGGGGGACACGATCAGGCGAGAGATCAATCCAAGTAGTCGGGATCACTCATCCGGCGCTGCTGCCTGGTCCTCGAGCCGATCGCGCAAGTAGGCCGCCTTGTCAGCCCTGCGCTCGTGAGCCTCACGCTCAGCGGGCTCGCTCGCCCGCTCGGCCTCCTCGCCCTCCTGCCTTGCGCGCCGCTCCTGAATCGCTCGCAACCGCTCGATTTCCGGCTTGTCGGGCAAGACACTCACCTCCCGTTTGGGTCCCTGCTGAGTGTACGTAAGCTCGAACCCGCCGCGTCACGGCGGGGGGTCCACGGTCCCGGCGTGACCGGTCCCAGAAAGGGTCGACCGCCGTGCGCTCCGCGCGTCCGAGTGAGACAGTCACGGTGGCTCGCGAGCGCGTCTCAGCTACCAAGGCTGAGCGACTGTCGCCCGGAGCGGCCCCCGGCTGCGGGCCGATCGCGGGCACGACCGAGCGGGCCGTCGGCGAAAGCGTCCAGTGGCTCCAGTTCCAGACGCCCGTCAGGATCGGGCAACAGCCGCCCGGAGCGGCGAGCAAGCCAATCGCTTCTCGAACCAGTGGTCTGCGAACGGTTCGTCGTTAAATCGCGGCACCTCGACCCAGCCGCTCAAGCGGTACAGCGAGAGCGCCTCGGTGCTCACCGCACTCGTCTCGATGTGTGCGACGCGCGAGCCACCCTCGTACGCACATGCCTCCAACGTGTCGAGCAGCCGCCGCCCGAGGCCGAGCCCGCGTGCCTCGAGAGCGATCCACATGCGCTTGATCTCGGCGGGCGCATCGGGGTGATGCTTGACCCCGCCACAGCCCACTGCGTTGCCGTGCAGGTAAGCGACGAAGAAGGCCCCGGCAGGGTGCCGGAGTTCGCTCGGATGTGCGGTGGCTCCGACCGCCGGGTCAAACACCCGCAGCGAGCGGCGCTCGCGGGCGCGACGGTTCAGTTCGGCGACATATTCGGCGACGCAGTACTTCGCGTCCGGGTGCTCCGGGTCGATGGGTCTGATCTCGACGCTCGCGGCCGTCAGCAGTCGTTCGACGTCTCGCATCGCGGCCACGAGCCGTTCGCGCTGCTCGACAGACAGCGGCTCGAGCAGCGACTCAGCGCGTTTGTCGGACCGCCGGTTGATCATCGCCCGCTCGCGCCGCCCAGCCGTCGTGAGCCGAGCAATGCGGATCCGCCGGTCCGCGGGGCTTTCAGTCACCTCGATGAGCCCGGCCGTCTCGAGTGAACGCAACAGACGGCTCAGGTACCCAGAGTCGAGCGTCAGGCGCGAGCGCAGCAGTCGCACCTCGCATCCGTCTCGACCGATTTCCCACAGCACGCGCGCCTCACCGAGTGGCAGCGCGCGACCGAGAAACCGGTCGTCGAGCGCGCCGACACGCTCCGTCACGACGCGGTTAAACCGGCGCACCTGCTCGACCATCGTGTCGGCCATTCTCTGACCTTAGTCAGAGAACTACGGCCCCGTCAAGACCTAATCCGCCGACACCGGACGGCTGCGCTCATCGGCTAACCGGACAGGATCAGGCGTGCGGACGGGAACTTCTGTGGTTGACGCTTCTGATTGATTCATACGACGTCAGCTCTCGCTGCTGAGGAAGGCCTCGACGTCTGCGGCGAACTCTGTCGCGTGCTGGAAGAGGAAGCCGTGTGCGGAGTCGGGGTAGATCTTGACTTGGGCCTGCGGAATCAGGCCCGCGAGCAGGTAGGAGTAGTGCGGCAGGATCATCGGGTCGCTGTCGCCGTTGGCGATGAAGACCGGGCAGTCGATCGCGCTGACCCGCTGCAGCAGGGCGTGGTTCGGCTCCCCCCATGAGCACACTGCGTCGTACTGCGCGAGCCGGGTCGCCCATGTCGTGTCGATGTCGCGGTCGTCCTTGCGGGCTCCGTAGATGCGCTGCAGTGACTGTGTGCCGGCCTCTTGGCTCGTGGCGGTGGGCGCGAAGAACACGGAGAGGACGCCTTCGGCAGGTGGTTGGGGGATGCCGACGCCGTCCATCACCGCCTTCGCCCAGCCGTGCATGCTCGCCGCGCCCTGGGGCGCGGAGGACGCGAGAACGACGCGTCGCACCAGTGCCGGCCGCGTGAGCGTCACGTCCTGGGCCACGAAGCTCCCGATCGAGAAGCCGAGAAGGTCGACGTCATCGAACTGCATGGCGTCGAGGAATGAGATGGCTCCCCGCGCCATGTCGGCGACGGTGTGGTCTGTCTGCCCGGTCGAGCCGCCCACGCCGACGTAGTCGAACGTCACGACCCTCCGGTTCTGCGCGAGCGCGTCGATGAGTGCGGAGTCCCAGTTCTCCAGGTTTCCCCGGAAGTGCTGGAGCAGGACGAGTGGCACCTCGCTGCTGCCGATGTCGCGGTAGGCGAAGGTGATCCCGCTGGCCGCCTCGATTCGACGGTTCTCGGCGTTGATGTAGCTGTCGACTGCGGTGGCTGAGCTCATGGCTTCCTTTCGTTGCGGTTCAAGCTCGACGTTGTGCGAATCGATGGTCCCCTCGGCGCTGGCTTTGCTCGGCTATCCACGATGCCGCCAGCGTCGTCCACGTTTCAGCGTCGCCGCTGCCCCCTGCCAAGCCGAGGCTGTGTGGGCCGTGGGCGAAGACATGGACGGTGTGGGGGACCGTGTGGCCGGCGAGGGATCTCGCCAGCCGGTAGGTGTGCTCCGGTGGGACGTAGGCGTCCTCGGCGGTGTGCCAGAGAAAGAACGGAGGCGAGGACTCGGTCACCAAAGCGTCGAGCGAGGTCGCGCGACGCAGCTCGGGTGTCGCGTCTTCGCCCAACAGGATCACGCGCGCCGGGCGATAGGTCTCCGTCTCCATCGACGTGATCGCGTAGCCGAGCACAGCGAAATCGACCGAGTCGCCCGTATCGCCGCCCGGTGCGAGCGCGGCCAGGCCGGCGAGATGCCCGCCCGCGGAGAAGCCGATCAGCCCGATCCGCTGCGCCCCGCCGTCCCTCACCCGACGAATCTCAGCGCGGAGGGCGTTCATCGGTACGGGGTGGCGCACCAACAACGGGTAGCGAAACACGCTGGCACGGACACCCAGTCCGCTCAGCCAGGTCGCGATCGGCTCGGCCTCGTGTGCGGCGTGCTCGGCGTAGCCCCCGCCCGGCAGGACGATCATGTGCGTTCCCGAACGGGTCAGCACGCTGTGCCGACCGTTAGTGTCACCTGCCGAGCTCACCCTCGGGCCTGCGCGGAGCTATGTGTGTCGATCCACGCCCTCGTCAGCTTCAGGTAGTCATCGGCGCCGTCCTCCCACGTGAAATGGCCGGTCTCGAGGATGTCGAGCTTGCTGTCGGGCAGACGCGCGTGCAGGAACTCGGCGTTGCTCGGCGGCACGAGCGTGTCGTGGCGGCCGGCGATGATCTGAACCGGGGTGCGGATGTCGCCGAGCCGTTCGGCCAAGACCGGCAGGTCTGACGGGTACTGCCGAACGTAGGCCGCCGACTCGACGAACCGCTCGCCCGCGTAGGACGTCAGGTAGTCCTCGCGTATGGCCTCGGGCAGAGTGTGTCGCTCGATGCCTGCGAGCGCGCCGGCGACGATGTCGCGTCCATCGATGCCCTGGAATCCGGTCAGGTCCGGCGCCTCGATGATGTCTTTGAGTGCGCCTGTGACCTCGAGCGGGAAGGAGGTTCCCCCGCTGCCGACGACGGCGCTCGGGAACCGGTCAACGTCCTGGGCTGCCGCGAACAGGACTGCGCCGGTCCCCACGTCGGGCCCCACCACGTGCGGGTGGCCGAGGTCCCACTCGTCAATCAGACGCAGAAGGAACCCGCCCATCGCGCGTGGTGAGAGCAGCTCAGGCCGACCCTCGGATTGACCGAAGCCCGGGAGATCAATCGCGACCAGGCCTGCCGTTTGAGCCAGCCGCGACCAGATCGTGTTCCACGCGAACAGGCTCTCGGGCCACGGATTGAGGAGCAGGATGGTCTCATCCGCGGCTCCCTCGGTCTCGGCGTACCTGATCTGCAGACCGTCCGCCGTGCGCTGCCGTGGGCTTATCTGGACCGCGCTGTCTGACATGAATCACTCCTCGTGTTCGCGGGCTATGACCGATGTCTCGCTCGCAATGTCCGAGCACCTGCGCAATCTGGATTGCCACGGCCGGCGCCACATCGCTCGATCGCGCGATATTTGCTCGCCATCGACCGGACGAGAGGACCGGCGTTTCGGCGCAACGCCGAGGCCCGTCGCACGGGCCCGACGGTCCCCCGGTCTGATCTCAAGGGGCGAGCGGTGATGGTGGTATCCGGGTGGATCCCGTGACCTCGGGCACGAGCATCGCGACGCGGTCGATGTAGCACCATGCCCACTCCTCGCCGGGCTCCAGCGACCGGATCAATGGGTGTCGTGCCGCGTTCGCGTGCGCGGTGGCGTGGCGGTTCGGCGATTCATCGCAACAGCCGACATGCCCGCACTCCAGGCAGATCCGCAGATGCAGCCAAGGATCCCCTGAGGCGAGGCACTCCTGGCAACCGGGCACGCTCTCCGGCAAGCTTGAGAGCCTGATGTGGTCTCGATGCGCGCAGGACACGAGCGGAAAACACTCGTGGACTCGGTCCTGTGGGACATCGCGCGAACGCGTGGTATTACCTACACGGAGTGGTCGTGGTCGTTCGCGAGCCGCGTCAGGGCGACGCGCGAGTTGATCTGCAACTTCGCGAAGATCTGGCGTAGGTGGCTGTTCACCGTATGTGGTGAGACGAACAGTCGCTCGGCGACGTCGCGATTGGTGAGTCCCTGGGCGACGAGGCGTGCAACGGCGAGCTCGGAGTCGGTCATCGCGGCCCAGCCGGTATCCGGACGCCCGGAGCCGCCTGCAGCACGGCGATGGATGCCACGGGCTCTGAGCCTTGCCCTCACGCGCCGCGCGTCCCACGCCGCCCCCGCCTGCACATCGATCCTGAGAGCACGTTCCAGATCTTCGATCCCCTCGTGCTCCTGACCCACTGCGATCCGCCGAACCCCGAGATCCTCGAGTACGGAGGAAAGCGCCAGGGGCCGTGAGGTCCGCTCGAACTGCTCGACCGCCCGTTCGAGATGCTCCACCCCTCCGTCCAAGAGACCGTGCGCGTGAGCTGCCGTGCCGACGATCGCCGCGAGCCTAGGGTTCGTGGGCCCATGCTTGGCGGTGGCGCTCTGCGTCAGCGATGCCCTCGTTGGCCACCGCCACCGACTCCTCAAACCTATCGGCGACCATGAGTGCCTCGGATAGCATGAGCTGTGAGAGGCGCCCGCGGGCGGGGTCGTCCGCCGCGGCCGGCGAGCGCCTGGCCTGCTGCATCAGCTCGACGGCTCGTATGAAGTTACCGTCGATGTATTCGAGTGCGGCTTCGGCTACGACGAGGCTGAACGCTGCAACGCCGTCGTGGCTCGCTCGCACCACCTTCCGGGTCACCTCCAGCACCTCGCGTCCCTCGTCGAATCGGCCTGCAACCAGGAAGTTGTGAAATAGCGCTGCGTGGTGGCGTGCTCGCGCCGTGTGCGAGACGCCCTCGAGCGTCAGCGCGCGGCGGTCGGCGTCGATGCGAACGTCAGGCGACAGGGCGAACATCCCCGCGATGGTGAGCAGCACGCGCGCCTCCCCTTCGGGAGGCAGCGCACTTCGCAGGTGCGTCTCGATGAACGCGCGGCCTTCCTGGCCGCGTCCGGCGGCGTGAAGCAGAAGCGCGGTATCGGCCACGAGCTCGGCGCGACCCGGGAAGGTTGCCGGCACGAGCTCCAGGGCCCGGCGACCCAGGTCCGCCCCGGCGCTCGGGTCGTTCGCGCCGAGGATCCGCGCCGCGTTCGAGAGGGTCGCGACGGCCGCCTCGTCGCCGGGGACCGCGCTCTCGGCCAGCTGGGCGGCGACCTCGGCAGGCTGGGCCCCGTTCTCGAGCAGGACATCCACCGCTTGGCGGTCCAGCGCACGTCGCACCGACGAGGGCACACTCCCGCGGACGGCATCGCGGGTGATGTCGTGACGGAACCCCAGGTTCCCATCACGATCGACCAAGATCGAGCCGTCGATCAACTCTTCGACCGGTGCGAGGACCGCGGACGGAGTCCGCTCGAGCATCGCCGCCAGCTCGCCGAACGAGAAGGTGCGCGCCAACGATGCCGCCACGACGGCCGACTCGCGGGCGGCGTCCGACAAGCCGCCGAGGCGCTCACGCATGCTCGCGTGGACCCGGGCCGGCAGGCGACTGTCCCTCACGCGCGCCTCCCCGTCCTCAACTCGAACTCGCTCCTCCTCGAGCAGCCCGGTCAACAGCTCTGTCAGCAGGAACGGGCTTCCTTGCGCGCACCCCATCAGGGCGACCAACGAGTCGTTGGGCGCGCCGCCCGTGAGATCCCGCCCGATCTGCACGACCGCGGCTTGGTCCAGAGGACCAAGCACGATCCTCTCGGCACCAGCCCGGTGCAGGTACCTGGCGGTGCTCGAGATCCGCGAGGAGCCTTGCGGCGGGCGCAGCGCAATGACCCAGGCGATCGGCAGGCCGCTCAGGCGTGAGCTCAGAGCCCGCAGGGCGGTCGCGGTCCCAGCGTCGGCCCACTGAAAGTCGTCGAGCGCCAGGAGGATCGGGCGGTCGAATGCGGCTCGCTCCAGGAGCGCCTGTAGTTCTTGAAGTAGCCAGTAGCGCTGCTCGGGCACAGCGGGAAGCTCGCTCAGCGCACCCGGCTCAAGCGGCGGTAGGTCGCCCTCGAAAAGGGCGTCCATCAGCGGCGCCAGCTCGACCCCATCGCCGGGCTCGGCGCCGCCCCGGCCGACCGCGAAGTCCATCCGGCGCGCCATTCTCGCCGCCTCCTCGAGCAGACGACTCTTCCCCATACCCGCGGCTCCTTCGACGAGGATAACCGTGCCCGCGCCGCCGCTGCGCACCCGATCGAGCATGAGGCTCAGCTCCGTGAGTGGCGCATCCCGGCCACGCAGCACATGACGACGGGACACCGTCGTCTCCATGACCTACCTCACTCCTCAACAGACGGGATCGCCACGCCGTCCAGCTGCTCGCCCTCGACTGCCGAGGCCATCACCAGCTCCAGCTCGTCGCAGACACGCTCCAGCGGCCGCAGGCTGCGCTGCGCGCGGCAGAGGACGATCGCGCCCTCGAGCGACGCCAGCAAAAGCGTCGCGATCGAGCGTGCCCGCGATGCCGCGACGCCACGTCTGCGCAATGCGTCCGCGATGACTGTCTGCCAGTCGGCGAAAACTTCGCCGGCGATGTCCCGCGCAGCCGGCTCGTGCGACCCTTCGAGGGCGGCCCAGGCTATCGGGCAGCCGCCCTCGAAGTCGCTCGCCCGCAGGATGTTCGACCAGTACCGGCGGAACGAGCCGACCGCGGCGACGGGATCGCTGCGTTGCACCGCGGCGACGGCCCCCGCGATCGTGAACTCGCCCGCCCACCGGGTCGCCTCCTCCACCAGCTCGGTCTTGCCACCGCCGAAGTGGTGATAGACAGAGCCGCGTGGCGCCCCGCTGTGGGTCAGCACGTCAGTCAGCGACGTCCCCTGGACGCCGCGTTCGCTGAACAAAACCGCGGCGCTCTCGATCATCTTCTGGCGTGCGTCGGACGTACGAGGCATGTTCTATGACGCCCACCATAGTAAACCGGAGCCGGAGCAGCAAGCGGGCGCCACGAGGCCCGTGACGCCCGTGGTCCTTGATCTCCCAGCGGCCGCCTAGTGTCGGGCCCTTGGAGGCCTTCAAGGTGCAAATTGGATGGAGGATGCGTTGCGGGCTGCTCGGGTTGGCCCGACTGTTGGTTTCGATCCTCTGGGCGTCAGCTGTCGGCGCCCTCCCGGCGCCGACCAAGCGCGAGGGCGTCTCGGGACAGCTCGACGAAGTCGGCCTCACCAAGCGCCGAGACCGATGGCGTCGAGGTGGAGCTCGAAGAGCGAGAGGAGCGCGTCGTTGGTGATGTTTCCCGTTGCGACGACGAGTAGCTGCCGCGGCGACCGCCCGAGCCGGTGACCGTCGCGGAAATCCCGATCCTTCGTGACCACGACGCGGCCGTCGATGTCGGCGCGCTGCACGATCTGGGTGTCCGTCGACCGGTTCCCATCGGGCAGGCCCGATCGTGCGCACCGCGCCTCCTCTACTATACAACTTCGCAGCTGGCTAGCGAACAGATGCGCGGCTCTCCGGCACCCAGATCCGCAGCACGCTACCGAACATATTCGCAGGTCCGGAGTGTCCCGAACTCCGATGCGTCCGAGTCCTACGTACTCGAGTTCCGCGAAGCAGGGCCTGTGGCTGGTGGGGCCGGAGGCGAGCGTTCGCGCAGAAGCAGGTCGCGCCACGGGTGCGCTCGAGGGAGCGAGCCACGGCCCGGGTTGCGCGGGCGTCGTTTTTCGTCGCTCGCCATTCGTCTATGTGATGAGGCCGGCGTTGACCGGCGCGACCACAGACAAGGAGCCGCGAATGCCCCATCCAATTGTCCACGCCGAGATCCGCTCAAGCGATCCGGACGCAACCCGCGAGTTCTTCGCAAAGCTGTTCGGTTGGAGTTACTCGGATGGCGCGTATCCGGGCTACACATTCGTCGCCTCCGGCGCCGAAGGCGGCCCGGCGACGGCGATCAGCCCGCTGCAGGCCGAGACTGACCAGGTGCTGTTCTTCGTCGGCGTTGAGGATGTCGCCGCTGTGCTCAGCCAGGCCGAGGCGCTCGGTGGCAGTGTCGTGCAGCCCGCGCAGCAGGTGCCGGGTGTCAGCTTCGGCGTATTCGCCGATCCGCACGGTCATCAGATCGGCGTCGCCGCGCAGGGTTAGGGTCGGCGATCTGCCTTCCGCGCGCCGCGCGGTGGGAGACTGGCGCTAATCAGGCTGCGGCGGGGACGGCGCCAAGCTGCCCGCCGCAGCCGGTCCGCTGATGTGCGGCTGAGCTTTATCTTGGAGGCCGGATGAAATACCTAGCGATGATCTGGACGGAGTGGAAGGACGAGCGGGAGTTCGACCTGGAGGAGGCGATGCGCTACCGCGAGTTCGCCGCCGAGGCCGCGGCCGCGGGGGTGCTCGCCGCCGGTGATTCGCTGCATCACCCATCCACGTCGACAACGGTGAGGGTGCGGGATGAGCAGGACCTGCTGACCGACGGCCCATTCGCGGAGACGAAGGAGCAGATCACGGGTTACTTCGTGCTCGACTGTCCGGACCTTGACCAAGCGATTGCGTGGGCGCGGCGGATCCCCGGCGCGCGCCACGGCGCGATCGAGGTGCGCCCGATCCTGGCGATGGACGAAATGATGCAATGATCCGATAGTCCCTCACCCGGAGTGCCGGCTTGGAGACGACCGCGCAGGTCGAGCAGATCTTCCGCGACGAGTTCACCAGGCTATTCGCCTGGCTGGTCGGCAGCCTGCGTGATTTCGAGGCGGCCGAGGACGCGCTGCAGGAGGCGTTCCTCATCGCGCTGCGACGCTGGCCGGTCGATGGCATCCCGCCGAACCCGCGGGGATGGCTGGCAGTGACGGCCCGCAACTGCGCGATCGATCGCATCCGCCGCGAGCGTCGTCGCCCTGATCTGGAGAAGCAGATGGATCATTTGACCCTTGAGCCGAAGGACGCCCGCGATCTCGACGACGAGGTGCTGTGCCTCATCTTCACCTGCTGTCACCCGGCGCTCTCACTCGATGCGCGCGTCGCGCTGACCCTCCGCGTGGTGTGCGGGCTTCGGCTACCTGAGATCGCTCACGCGTTCCTGCTCCCCGAGACGACGCTGGCGCAGCGCCTGGTCCGCGCCAAGCGGAAGATCCGCAACGCAGGAATCCCGTACGAGATGCCAGGCACGGAGCTGCTCGCCGGTCGGCTCGCGGGCGTGCTGGGCGTCGTCTATCTGGTCTTCAACGAGGGCTACGTGGCAACCGAGGGACCGATGCTGCTCAGGCCGGACCTCTGCCAGGAGGGGATCCGCCTCGCGCGGCTGCTCGCAACGCTGATGCCGCAGGAGCCTGAGGTCCGCGCGCTGCTGGCGCTGCTCCTGCTGACCGACGCCCGCAGGGCCGCCCGCACTGACGCGGCCGGCGAGCCGGTGCTGCTTCCTGATCAGGACCGGACCCGCTGGGACCACGCTCAGATCCAAGAGGGTCTGTCCGAGCTCGGCCGAGCCGGACGTCACCAACAGGCCGGCCCGTACTTCCTCCAGGCGGCGATCGCCGCCGAGCACACCGGCGTCGAGCGCGCCGATGACACCAACTGGCCGAGGATCGTCCGCCTGTACGACGCGCTCGTCCGCCTGACACCATCGCCCGTCGCCCAGCTCAACCGCGTCGTCGCAGTCTCGATGGCGGCCGGCCCCGACCTTGCCTATCTCGAGCTGGGCGGGCTTGAGGAGTCGCTCGGCGACTACTCGTACTACCACGCGGCGCGCGCCGACCTTCTCAGACGACTCGACCGCCGCGTAAGCGCGCGCTCGGCCTACCAGCGGGCGTCTGAGCTCGCGACCAACCCAAAGCAGCGCGCCGCACTGGCTCGGGCCGCCGCCGAGCTCGACGAGGAGGCTGCTGAAAGGTTCGGCGACTCCTGAGCGCCCTTCAGTTACCCGGGACCCTACAAGCGAGCGACCGCGCAACCGCAACTCACCACGAGCGGGTTGCACAGCAGATGGCGCTGCCACGGAGGTCTCTCGCGCGACCAGCGAGCGGTCGCTGGCGAACCTTGTCCCCTGCAAAGAGGAACACCGCTTCCGGGTGCGTTGACACGTCCTGGTCCGCGAATCCCGTCTTCTGGACCAGGCTCGCGGATTAATTTCGGTGCCCCCAGACCGATAGCCATTAAAAAAGATCGGTGATTTGCAGGACTTTCCTATGGGCACGGCTGGGCTCGAACCAGCGACCTCTCGCGTGTGAAGCGAGACTGCATTCCCCCCTTCGACCACCAAAAGACCTGGAAAAACTATGTTTCGGGACGCCGATCGCCGGGGGCGAAATTTGGCCAATTTGCGGTGATTTCCGCTGGGTTTAGTCCCGTGGAGGCGCTTAGGGGACTATTCGATCCGCGCGGGTGTCGGTACTCCTACTCCTCGTTTGGGTGGGCGGAGTCGAGCTCGGCAAGGTCTTGGAGGTCCTGTGGTCGCCCGGCCGTG